>Ga0307375_10000220_pt1 | contig 78267 bp, 64 predicted proteins | sample TR1MG_FD_202531 | JGI IMG/M metagenome (GOLD analysis project Ga0307375, IMG submission 202531) | Soil microbial communities from Risofladan, Vaasa, Finland - TR-1 | ecosystem: Environmental > Terrestrial > Soil > Coastal area > Acid sulfate soil | place: Finland: Risofladan, Vaasa | collected... | reverse complement strand
AGAATAAAATCAAATAAGTTTTTGTAATTTAGAAATATCTTTCATAGAAGCTTTTACTTTCACTTTGCCAGTAGTGAATGCTATCATTCCATTGATTTTACCACTAATTAAACCAAGTAATGTATCTTCAGTCATCTTAAATTTTACTTCTGCATCTTCTGCTTCTGCATTCACTAGTTCTCTTGGGATGCCATCTACAACTTCGAAATGCCAAAATTCATCTGAATCTTTAAAATGATATTGGATAGTTCTTGTCCAACCTTTGAACTCTTCTATTGCGTCATCAGCTAATAATTTATTTCTTGCTGCTTCTAATGCTTCTATAACTTCAATACTAGTTGTCATTCCCGGAATTTCCTCTTTTATAATATGTTTTTAACTTAGTTTATTTTGTCTTTACTATATTTAAGTTCAACGTAACAGATTATAATTCATAAAGTCGGTAGAATAATTGTTTGAAGAAAAAAAACGTTAATTTTACTCCAAATAAGATTTATAAAATCAAATATCAAATAATAATAATCTAATCATTTGTGGGGATATATTAAATGAAAACCACTAAAATTACAATAGATGAATTAAAACCTAAATTTATGGAAGAGGCAAATAGATACAATAATTGGTATTTAACTGCTGATTTTAATCATAAAGATATTGAATATTGTCTCAAACTTTCAATTACAGAAGGTTCTCTACTTGGGCAACAATCCTTTGTTAGCTTATCATGGGATAATGTAAACCTTGAAAATGATGGTGATGCTGATATTCTTAAGAAACCATCAAATGATATCAATACTGTAACAGATGAAGATAAGTTTGATTTTAAAGTTGAAAAAGATCAACTAATTTGTCAAATGGGTAATCTGACTGCTTATTGCAAAGAAGAGGAAAGGAGATTTGTTTCAAAAAGTGATAACCTAAGTTTAGATGTAATTGCTAAACCACGTGGACCAATCTTCTATTGGGGAAATGAAAAAGGAGCACTTTGTGAAGTTACAGAAGAAACAAGAGTTGCTGGAATAGAATCACTCTCAAATATTACTGGTAAAATCAAACTCAAAGGAGAAGAAATAAAAGTTAATGGTACAGGATTATTTGAACGTGTTTGGTTTGGAAAGTTAAACTTTTTCCAAATTAGAATAATGAATTGGGTATATGCTAATTTTGACCAATTATACACTTATCTTTGCCATTGTGAATCACAAACAAATGAAGGAAAACCTCAACACTTCGAAACAGGTAAGATATATCTTATTGAAGATGATGAATACCTTTTTGCAAATAAACTTGAAGTCGTACCAGATAGTTGGGTCTATTTTGAAGAAGCTAAAAGGTTCATCCCTTGGGAACAATCTGTTGAAATCCGAACAGATAAAGGGAAATTAAAATATTCTATAGAACCTTATCGCTATCCTCAACTTATACAACCACCTTCAAGGATGGAAGCCTTTATGGTTGATAATATACCAGGTTGGAATTCTCTTTTCTATGATCTTCCTGTAAAATTAAAGGGTAATTTCATCTATAATGACGGTGAAAAGCTCAAATTGACTAACGGAAAAGGAATAAATGAAATTATTCGATTAGTTCCATTATAGAGTGTATTCTACACTCTTTTTTTATATATTTGATATCAATTTTTTTTATTAATTAATTACATGAATGAAGAAAAAAATAGTGTAACTAAATAAGATTTAATTTTTCAATAGAGTCATATTTTTATTTCGATTAAACATTATACTTAAAATCTATTAGATTCTTTATAATAAAATAACCAAAGATTTATGTTTTTATAAATATTTGAATTGCTAAATTTTTTAATCTATAAAATTTATAGAGGAATAAATAGATGTCCAAAGAAATGCTAGATAAAGAAGCAAAGGAACATAATTTCATTATAAGAGAATTCAAGAAAAATCAAGAAGATGCTCAATTATTAGCAAGATGCTTCAATAGTTTTGATGATCCGGAATCATGGCCTGGAGGATTTTCTCATAATGAACCTTATACTGCTGAACGAATTTTAGAAGGACTTGAAAAAGAAACTCCAATATCCAAACTCGTTGCAGTATGTGACAGCAAAATTGTTGGTCATTGTGATGTTGTAGAGCATTTCGTTGAAGAAGATACTGTTTATGTTGGTTTGTTAGGAGTGGATCCACAATATCAAGGTATGAAAATAGGAAAAAATCTTCTTATACATGCTACCAATAAAGCAATAGAATTACAAAAAGATGAAATAACTTTGCACACTTGGGGTGGAAATTTAAAAGCCGTTCCATTGTATAAAAAAACAGGATATTTCTGGGCACCTGATTCATCAGTTTATATGGAGAATTTTCTACCAGCAATTTTAAGAAGGAATTTATTTAGAGGCTATTTTGATAAATTTGATTGGTATACAACATTTAAGCGTGATTTGAGCTTAGTAGCTGATGAACAAAAAATTGCCTTGATGGATATTTATAATTATAAATTTGAAGCAGATGATAACAATTCTCTGGAAATTATAATTGATCAGAGAGCTAAGAAAATATCTGGTTTTGAACTCAAAACTCCTGATGGAATTGTCGGTGTGAAATGTTTTGTAAATGATAATATTGGCTATCCAGGATATGGATACAATGAAATCGATTGGTATTTTATGAATCAAACACAAGAAGAAATACAATTTACACTTTCAATTAATTCTCTTAAGGGATTAGTAATTGAAGATAAACCAGATTTAATGATCATTGTTCCTGCTGGAGAATCGAAAACCTTGACAGCAAAAGCAAGATTTGAAGAAAATATCCCTACAAAAACAGATCCTAAAGAAGTCCATGAGAGAACAAAATATCGAATTGAATCTCAAATTAATTTCAAAGATAAATCAATTGATCTTTCAGTAGGTTTAATTCCTGTAAATCCTTTAGAAATTGAAATATTTCCATCTCTTCGTTCTATTCTTCCAGGTGAGGAAACAATTATTCCGATTCGAATGTGGAATAGGACAAGTGAAAAAATAAAAGGAACATTAATACTCAATGAACTAGAAAATGTTTTAATAAAATTAAATAAAATTCCAATTACTCTAAACTCTAATGAAAGAAAAAACATAAATCTAGAATTAAAAATAGATGATCAAATATCACAAAGCATTATTCCTTTAAAATTGAATGTTTATATAGAAAAGAAAGACGATGTAATAAAATTACCTGAAGAACAAATATCAATTCCGGTAATTCGATCTATAAATAGTAAATTAGCTATTTCAGGTTATCTTAAGGAAAATAAAATAGCAGTACTGGAAAACTCTAATTTGCGATTTGTTTTTAATTTAATTCCCTCTTATGAGCTATCATATATTGTTGATAAAAAAGATAATAGTCAGTACAGAATAGGAAATGGCTTTCTAGATTTAGGAAAACCATATCAGGGATGGGCAAGTGAATTAACCCGTTCAAAACAACAAGTTGAATTATTACAAGAACAAAATCAAATTTCATTATTATTCAAAATTGATTCCAATATAAAGAAAGGAATAAGTATTCAAAGAAAGTATACTCTTTATCCTAATTCTGAATTAATTGAAATTTCATTAAAAATTACTAATAACTCAAATCAGAAGTATAAAGATATTGCACTACGTAATTTTCATGATAATTTTAATTGGCATTTTGAAGAAGGAAAATTCTATCTCCCATTAAAAGCAGGTTTGTTAGTATCTCATGATGACTTGAATTTTAATAGTATTCGACATTTTCCTAAAGATTTCAACCAGTGGGCTGAATCGTGGTATTGTATTGAATTTGATGAAAAGAAAATTTTTGGAGCAATTTGGAATATAGATTATTTAAAAAATGTAGAAGTTTCCCCAGTAATGGGACCTAACTTTTCTTTTTATTTCGGAGATTTAGAAATAGGTATTTCTAAAGAAATAAAGTATTATCTATATCTTGGAAGAGGAAATTATAAAGAATTTAGAAGGTTATGGAAAGAAATAATTCCAAAAGATAGTTCTGTAAAATACACTTCTAAACAAAAAGAAATGCCCATAATAAAACCTATTACTGTAAATACAGAGTCAACAATTTTTGGTGCAAAAAATAATTTCGATATACAACCATTAAACTATAACGATACATTGAAAATAAAAATTGAAAATAATACCTTAAGAAATTTCAAAGGAAAATTTGTATTTACCTTACCTAAAGGCATTACTTTTGAAAATGGCATACATCAATTTGAAGAGGAGATTGAAAATTTCACTCTTGGAAAACCTTTTGAAAAAGTGTTTAAAATAACTGCGCAAGATATAGCTCAAGGTAGAATATATCCAATTGAAATAAAATTAATAACAGAGGGAACTGAAATAGATTTATCCTCTTTAGTTCATATTCTTGATAAAGAAACAAAAATTATCATTGAAAAGAAAACGCATGAAAATGGTAATGAATATTTTGAAGTATCCAATGGAAAAATTTGTTTTGCAGCATCTAAGGATATGCAAGGTTCGGTCTATTCATTCAAAATGCCTACCGTCCTTGATAAGAATAATCTACTTAGCTCTTGGCCTATAATCAAACCTTTTAGCTGGGAAAGTCATTGGTTTGGTGGTATAGGTCCTTTCATTCGGAATCTCTATGGATGGGGGCAAATAACTCATCTTGAGAAGTTTACTTCAGAAGAAGTTTCATATGGGTTCGAAAAAGGAGTCAAATTTACATCTAAATTACAATCAAAAGATCCTTACAAAGGATTGAAACTTGAATTAGAATTTACTACATTACCTCAATCCAATATGTTAAGATCTGTTATGAGAATTGTAAATGAAACAGAAGCAACTCTTCGATTCAGAGGAGGATTATATGCATTTATTGCAGTAGCAGAAAAAGTCACTAATGAATTCTTTACTGAATATAGTGGTAAACTTACAAAAAGAACTTTCCATAGTAGAGCTTGGATGAATAAAAGCAAACACAAATGGGTTGTATTTAATGATGAAGAATCAAAAACAGGATTAGCAGTAGTAGGACCAAGCGAAAATTCATTGAAAATGGAATTAGAAGACAATGGAGAACTTTTCAATACTGTAAATTCAATTTCAAATTCATTAATACCACCAAAAGATTTCTTAGAACACGAAATGCTCTTCATACTGTATCCATTTAATCATTATTTGATGGATTTATTAAGACAGTTTGGTAAATAGATTCCAAACTGTATATTTCTATTTTTTTCAGGTATTCAAAGAATTATTTTCTAAATTTTTCATATAATGAATAATTTATTTCTAAATGAGCATATTCTATAATTGCTTTATAATTGTTAAATTAGGGATTAACAATAGTGGTGAAAAATATTTGGAACCAGAAAAAATAATTGAAGCTCATGAAAATCACGTAATGGAATTAGGTTTTACTAAAGATAGCAGAATTTTGATTTCAACTGGCATGGATAATAAAATAAAATTCTGGGATGTCCCTAGTTGGGAATTAATGGGTACACTCAGTGGTCATGAAAATAGCGTAAATTCTTTTGCATTAGATAATTCTGAAGAGGTATTAATTTCAGGTTCAAGTGATAAAACAGTAAAAATATGGGAATTATTAGAAGGTAAAGAAATAATATCTTTTGAAAAACACACTAAACCTGTCTCCATAGTTAGATTTTCACCTGAAAACATTTTCATTGCAAGTGGATCATATGATGGAACAGTTCAACTTTGGAATTATGAAGAAATGGAACATTATTCATCTTTAAAGGGTCATGAAAGCCACATTAGTAATTTGTGTTTTTCCCCAGACTGTTCTAATATAATAACAAGTGCTATAGACAATCAATTAATTGTTTGGAAACTTCCTTCTGTAGAGATAATTAAGAAATTTAAACCACATGAAAATGGTTTGTCTTCAATCAATTTTATAGCTAATGGTAAAAAAATTATAACATCTGGTGATGATAGAAAAATAAAAATATGGAAAACAAAGAATTGGGAACTAGAAAAAACAATTGATTCTGATATAGAAATTCCCCATCGTTTAACTATTTCTTCTGATGAAAAATATTTTGTAATAACTTTTGATAATACTATTCAACTCTGGTCGCTAAAAACTGGTGAAAAAATCAATGAAATAAAACTAAAAACAAAAGGGATTTATTTTGCTGCTTTTTCACCTAATAAAGAATGGTTAGCTGTTGGTTCAGCTGATAAGAAAATTAGAATATGGAAAATGAAAGAATTATTAAAAGAAAATCATTTGTAAGGTTTGATATCCAAATAAACACCTAGTTTTTCTAATTTAGTATTAAAAGTATCAACAATAATTGGATTTTTGGTAGTACGACCAAAATTAATGTAAAGATTCTCTTTAAAACTAACAAATGCACATCCTGAGTTTATTGCTCGACTAGGGCTAAGTACAAATTGAAAATTATCAATATAATTTTCTAAAATCTTAGGCATTGATACTATTCCAAGATTACTATTTTTTCCAGAAAAAACTTTTTCTCCAAACATACTGTATCCAATACGCGCAGCAATCATTTTTGTAGGTAAAGGAATTGATTGCATTAAAATATTCGTTTCTAATTTTACATTTCTAGATATTTGTTGATTAACTAATTTCTCAACAATTTGAGTTCTTATACTATGATGAACTAATTTTAAAATTTCATCAAATGAATGCCGTCCTAATCTTGGATCAATTTCTGCAGGAACCATATAAGAGAAATTTCTCATAGTTTTTGATGGATAAATATTTCGTAAATTTATTGGAACTGCTATTCTTATTGGTTTTTTCCATCTATTATGTAAAGAAGGTGACATATCGTATAAAATATCTTGTAGTGTCTCAATATATAATGCTGTCAACAGATCATTAATTGTAACTTTAAATTTTCTAGCAATTTTTAAGACTTCATCTACAGCTATTATGGAAGTAGTTATATGATAAATTCCTTTATTTTCACTTTTTAAAGGAACACGAAAAGCTTTACTTAATTTTTTTGGAAAAGGTATAAATTTTCTAAAAATTTGTTTATTAGCATCAATAGATTCTTCAGGATGAGGTGTTTGTTCCAAATGAAACAAGTCTTCTTTTTCCTTAGAAATTATTCCTTGAAATTTAAGATATTCCGCTACTAATGCTCGTAAAAATGTTAAAGCACCTGTACCATCAGTAATAGAATGATGAAATTCAACAGCAATTCTTCTATTTTTATACAAAATTCTGAATGGATATATGCCATTTTTGTATAATGGTATTTTTTGACAAGGATATTCAGAATCAACTTCTACTATTAGTGAATTTAGATTTGTTTCCCAAAATGGCCAAAAAATACCTGGTTTAAGATTAACTTGAAAATAGGGAAAACGATAAATAATATTGTTAGCTGCTAATTGTAAGTAATCTGGTTTTATTTTTTCAATTAAAGTGCAAGAAATTCTAAATAAACCAGGATTGCTGTAACTATTGTTTAATCCAAAAATTGTTGCTGCATTATCTAGATCATAATATTCAAGGTTTATTCCTATATTCTCATATATTTGTTGTTTAAAGCTCCAGAGAAATGAAGTATTTAAGTTACTCAATAATAATCAACCATATAACGATAATTATTCTACTTTTAGAAGTAAATAAAGATTATTGTTTTGGTCTAGTTATAATTTAATTTCGAGTTTTTTTTTTAAAAAAATAAAATTTTAGCTTCTATTACGATAAGAATTTAAATATAGATGAATGAAAGAATAACAGCATTTTAGAAAGGTGTAAAGTTGAATCAAAAGAATATCGAAGATTTAACAAAAGATTTGCTTGAGAGTGATGAGAAAATTACTCGAATGAGAGCAGCAATTACTTTAAGCTCTATGGGTGAAAAAGCAAAAGAAGCTATTCCAGCATTAATTGAAGCAATAGAAAAGGATGAAAGCTCGAAAATTAGAGAAGAAGCAGCAAAAGCTTTAGGTAAAATAGGTAAAGGTATTCCTTCAGTAGCAACCGCATTAGTAAATGCAATGATGGATGATAAATCAGAAAATGTTCGAATTTATGCTGCTGAATCTATGGCTGATATAGGCGAAGTAGCCGTTCCTGCTTTACTTGATGTTTTAAGAAAAGAAAGCAACATCGAAGTTAAAGAAAAAACAATCGATGCTTTAGGTTCTATTGGTGCTTGGGCACAGAAAGAAGCACCAGGATTAGTTAATTCCTTAGTAGCAGAAATCATTAAAGTGATATCAAAAGAACCAAACGAACTTATTCACAGAGTTTCTTCTGAAGCTTTTCTAAAAATGGGAGAAGCAGCTATTAAACCACTCATAAAAGCATATAGAGATTATTCTGATACTAGTGTTTTACGTGAAATTGAAATAACGCTAGAAAAATTAGCAGGAAAATTAGGTTATAGAAATAGACAAGCATTAATCAGAGTATTTGATAGTGATTAGCTATTTTATTTCCTAATAATTTTTATCCAGCTCCATAATTCACGATTCAAGTTAAAATTAAATTTTTTATACATTTTAATAGCATCTTCTAGAACAAAACCAGTATCTGCTAATGCTTTTTTATAACCCATTTCTTTCATTTTTCTAAGTAGATTATAAAATAATGTTGATCCAATGCCTTTTTTACGATAATCAAGAAGAATACCTGGAATGCCTATCACACCTTTCTTAGTAAATTCCATACATCCAACTGTTTTTCCATCAAATTCTGCAACTAAAGTTACTTCTCCCCAACCTGAATCTATCCATTCTACGATATTCTCAAAACTTGGATTTGTTCCAAAAACATCTGGTCTGCTTTCACCAAAAATTTGTTGCATAGCATTATAATCCTTTTTTTCAATTGGTCTAACTGTAACTTTTTCATTATAGTTTATTTTTGGTATTTGATTATTCAAATTAAAATAAGCCAAAACACTATCATTACTATAAGGTTTATCAAGACTATATTTTGAGTAAAAAAACAATTTCTCGTGTTTAAAACCTAGTTTTGATAAAATAAATGTCATAGCATGATTATCATTGTAAGCTAAAACTAAAATCGAATCGATATCAGCGAAATAATTTATCGCATGATTGATTAGAATTTTACCAAAACCTTGATTCTGATATTTCGGAATTATAGCAATCTTACTTTGACTAAGTGATTCTTTAGTCTCAATAAAAACAAGTTCTTTTATTTTTGATTTTCCAGTAATTTCCTCAACTTGACAGTGAGTATAACCAATTGGTTCTTTATTAAAATAAATAATAAAAATTTTTGAATGATTGTTTAAGGTCCAATTTTCAACATCATATTTAGTAATAAATTTATAACAATATAATTCCCCCAAATCTTCTATTAAATTTTTAAAAGCTTGATTATGTATTGTTACTATATAATCTTCTTGACCTTTAACAAATTCTTTAATTACAATAGAATCCAAAGAAATAACCTCATAATTTTCTTAGATATTCGCTAATTCATAACCGCTTTCAACTAATTCTTTAAGTCTACCAGTAAAACGAGCTCCTAGTGCACCATCAACTATGTCATGATCAAAGGATATAGTTACATTAACGAATTCTCCAACACATACTTCATCATTTTTAATTGTTGGTTTCTTTACAATGCTCCCGATTGTTATATATAATGGATACAAACTTAAAGGTAATCCCCAACAACTTCACTCGCCAAACATAATGCTAATGCTAGTTAAACAAACCGTTCCACCAAGTTTCTTTCGAAATATTGGATCCCTATGATATTTCCATTTAAGAATTATTTTTCTCAAAAATTGTGGCAGGAATAGATACTTACTGATTGTAGATTCAAAATTATTATAGTAAGTATTAAGATTTGATTTTACATCTTGTATTTCATGATTAATATTTGTTAGATTCTTATTACCAGCATCACGGACAATATACATCAGAGGAACTTTTTGCCAATTTTCCTCAGATTCAATTATAGTACAGATATCAATCTCTTCAAAAATAACTACCTTTCTATTTCCAATTTTCATACCTTGAATTATTTTATTTTCATTCAATGCTTTTGCTAAACAATCTGCAAAAAATGCTAAAAAGGAGATTTTCTTGTTTTTTTCTTGTTTGAGTTTATTCATTATTTCCCTTGGTTTTGTAATATCATATTCAGTAAAACCACTTAGTGTGTGGTGTAAAACTGCTCTATTTAAAATATCAACAAAAAGTTTTCTTATTTTTGGAAATTTTTTAGCAGTATATTTTTTCATATTTTTTACACTTAGGAAATTTGTTTAATAAATCTAATAAAACGAATTACTCTTAAAAAAAATTTTCACTAAAAATGGAAATAATACAAATGAAGAAAAATTGTGTGATAATTAAAAATTTAAAAGAATTTTTTTATGAAAGTTTTTTATTCCAAGAGCGTATTGTTATTTTTATACAATTAGGTGATTTAAAATTAAACCTAAAAGTCTCTGTTTGGTTCAATTAGGAACGGATGGATTTGATATAATAAAAGTATATCCTGAAGTACTTTCTAAGAATCTCCTTACAGAGATAAGCATCAAAAGTATGCCATTTGGAGCAAAAAATGGTGATTTTACAACAACCACAGTAGCTCGTAATAATACAATTTCTTCCTATGTATTTTCTTCTCCATCAAATCAGTTTAGAGATAATGTTGCTTCTATTATAGCTATTTTTAGTAATATGGAATATAATCCTGAATTGATACAGCAAATTTTTTCTTTAATTATAAATAAAATAAAAGAAACTGACAAGGATATTATTACTACTGTTTCCAAAAATCTTGAGAATATTTTTCGAGGATTTTCAAAAGATACTATTAAAATAAAACTCGAATCAAATAAAAATGTTGAACTAAAATTGGATAGACTTCTCAGTAGTAAAACCCAAAAAGTTGTAAAATCATTTAAAGATGATATTTGGGCATAATTTATAAGATATATTAAACTTATTTTTTTAAGGATTATAAGGAGAAATATATTTGGCTATCACGGGAATAACTTGGTATTTCCTAATTTCTGCTATAGTTGTTAGTGTTGGTACAATTATTTTCGTTATCCTAATGATAAGACAGTGTTTTATTAAGAGAACTCAGGGAGCAATTATTCTATCTTTATTTTATTTATTCTTAGCAATTGCAGAGATATTAAACACAGCTGGTTTGTGGTATTCAGTTTTTATTTCTGAGATTAACAAAGTAAGTGCATACATGGAATTATCTTTTCCACTCTTCTATGGTATAGGTTATCTCTTTCTGTACAATTTCTTAGTGAGGCATATCGTACAAGATAATGATTTGATAAAATCTTCGATATCGATAATACTAGTATTATTTATTGGTATAATTTGTTCTTTTATGTTTGCAGAAGTATTTTATGACATATCAGATCCAATTGCTTATCAATTAATTTATATGGATGGTCCGGATATCATTCAATTTTTACCAACCTTATTTGCAGGGATATTTATTTTTCTTCCAATTTTTTTGCTTGTGCATATTAGAATAATTGTTATTATTTTTAGAATTCGTAGAGTAGTAAATACTCCTTTGGAAAAAATTGGATTTTCCTTTATTCTATTCTCATTAATTTTTCTTATTTCATCTTCTCTAGTTGCTAGTTTATTTACAATAACTGGAATTGAAGAAATTCCTGGAATATATGCCCTATTACATTCTCTTCGTACCTTTTTATTAGGAATAGGATTACTTTTTGGTTATTTTGGATGGATTTTTCCTACATGGTTAAAAGGAGCAATTGATAAACATTATATAATGTCATTAGATTCAGAGTAAAATCAAATTGAATGAGGAAAAATGAAATTACATTAGCAATTTCAACCAAACCAACCAAGTGCTCCTGATAACCAACCTAAAATTGTAACCACACTACTAATAATAGTACCTAGAGCACCAATAAATCCAAATAAATTTCTTTTAATCCAGCTTTCTTTTGGTTCACTTTCCTTAAATTCTTGAAACTGCTCTGCTGAAATTTTTGGTTCTAAAATAGGAATTATTGCTATTTTATTGATTATCGCATTTAATACTTCTCCTTCCAAGAAATTCTTATTAATGAAGGGAGATATTAATTTTTTATAAATTTAAATAATAAACTCTATTTGGGGTGGATTTTAAAAATGGATTTTATGAATAGTAATTTTGTAATAATTATTTTGTTTTTTTCAATTTTATTAGTACCTATTTTCAGTGGTTCTTTTGAAATTTCAAAAACCATTGAAGAAAATTATATTAATACTCCTTCAATACCTTTTGAAGCGTTTGATGCTACACCTCCTGGAGATAATTTAACAGAATTAAGTGTCATTGATGATGTTTGGGGAATGTATTCAAAAGACGTGTATATTAATGGTAGTTATGCATACATTTGTACTGAAGAAGGAGGATTGGTTGCAGTAGATATTAATGATCCAGAAAATCCTGAAATTATCAGCTATTATTGGGATGAATTTGCTGCTGATGATGTTTATGTTGAGGATGAATATATATTTCTAGGACATGGATATGCTGGTTTTACTATTATTAATGGTTCAGATGTTGCAAATTTGGAAGTTATCGGACATGTTGATACACAGAGATGCAAAGATGTGAATATAGTAGGTAATTTTGCATATCTATCAACTGATTTTACAGATATGTCAATATATGATATTTCCGATAAAACAAATCCTACATCAGTAGGAACCTACAATAATGCAACAACTTATGCAGAAGGTATTGCTATTAATGGAAGTTTTGCTTTTGTTTGTCAGTCATCATATGGATTACATGTAGTCAATATTTCTAATCCTAGTTCTCCAATTGAAGTATCTTATTTTAACCATGCAGGTTATTATCAAGATATAATAATCGAAGGTACAATTGGATATGTAGCTGCTTCAGGTGGAGGAGGTCTACAAACAATTGATTTCAGCGATATCAATAATCCTGTTCTATTAGATCAAATAGCAATAGGAAATGCATTTGATATTGAAAAAAATGGTGATATAGTTTGTGTAAATGATTATACTATAGAAGCGCGATTTTATAATGTAAGTGATCCTGCAAACATTATCACACTTACAGCTTATAGTACTCCCACTTGGGGAACGGGAAATCACATGTCTGGAGATTTAGCTGCAATAACAGATAAAAATAAAGGACTTTATCTTGTGAATATTTCACAAATATCAGCTACTTCATCTCCAGTAGATCTTGGTGAGTGTTTTCTAGGAGGTCAACCAAAAGATACATTTGTTGATGGAGATTTGTTATTTGTTGCAAAGGGATATGGAGGATTATCTATTTATAACATTTCAAATCCATTAAATCCTGTTTTTCAAAGTAATATTCCAGTCATTAGCAATCGTGATATAAGTTGTGTATATATTTCCAATGGGATAGCATATGTAGGAATACGGAGCTATGGTTTAGCTTTTATTGATTATACTGATCCACAAAATCCTTCAGTTCTGAATACAGTTCTACTTGCTGCTTCATTCGAAAGGCTTTTTGTTCAAGGTGGATATACCTTTGCTGCTGCGCTTACAAGTGGTCTGCGAATTTTCAATACAACAGATATAATGACTGCATCTTATTTATCCCAATATTATGATGCACCAGGACAAGCTAATGGTATTTATGTTAATGGAAGCTATGCTTTTCTTGCAGATGGTGGAGATGGAGTGGAAGTAATAAATCTAACAGACATAACTTCACCTGTTGAAGTAACCTCCTATGACAATGGTGGGTATACATTAGATGTTAAATGCGTTGGTGAATACCTCATTATAGCTGATAGTTATGATGGAGTAGAAATTTTAGATGCTAGTGATATAACTTCCTTAAGTCAAATAAGTAGAATATATGATGGTGCAAACGCTGAAGCATTACACATTGAAGAAGATATGATGTGTGTGGCTGATTATCGTGATGGCTTTGAATTCATCAATTGGAGTGATCCAGCTAATCCACAAGAAGTAGCTCAATATGATATAGAAGGAAATCCTGAAGGAGTCTATTACTATCACGGGATAGCTTATGGTGCTGCTGGAGATGGCGGTGTAAGGATTCTAGCTTTTGATCATGATGAGGATAACGTTTCTACTTGGTTAGAAATTAATGTCTATGGTTCAAATCATGAAAATATAAATAGTGATAGTGATTCACTCTCAGATGGAGATGAAGTGTATACCTATTATACTGATCCGATTCTTGCTGATACAGATAATGATGATCTAGACGATGATGATGAAATATTTACACATTTAACGAATCCGCTAGATGAAGATACTGATGATGATCTTGTAAGAGATGGCGATGAAATAATAGAAGGAACGAATCCTCTCGAGCCTGACAGTGATTTTGATGGTTTAGATGATCGACAAGAACTAGATCGTGGAACTGATCCTTGGGACGCTGATTCCGATGATGATCTGCTTACAGATGGTGATGAAGTGTGGAGCTATGGATCTAATCCCTTAGCAGAAGACACTGATTCCGATGGACTTGATGATTGGGAAGAAGTGAATCCTGGTACAGATGGTCTACTAACCAGTATAGCTGATGATGATTCGGACGATGATGGTATCTTAGATGGTAACGAAGCTACTTATGGCACAAGTCCTCTTGACGGGGATTGTGATAATGATAACATTCTCGACGGAGAAGAGATTATTGCTGGAGTAGATGGTTTTATTACTGATCCTCTTGATGCAGACACAGATAGTGATGGTTATAATGATGATATCGAGATTGCCGAAGGAACTGATCCAACCGATCCAGATGATTATCCTGGTGCATCCACTCCTACCCCAACCCCTACTCCAACTAACACTACTACAACTACTGATACAGGTTCTTTCATCGGAGGTTTTATTAGTTTAGGAATTGTTACAACAATAGCTTTAGTAATTATCATATTAGTAGAGCGAAGAAAGAAATTTTTAGAAGAATAGATTTAGGAGTATTCTTCTAAAAAAAATAATCGAAAATTGAATACAGAAATGGAGTAATTCAGAATTTACTCCTAATTTTTCTTTTCTTTCTAATAACTGCAATTGGAATAACTAATAAAATACTAAATAAACCATTCAAATCAAATTCATTAGTAGTTGTATCAGTAGTAGTAATAGGATCACTCCAAGAATAAGAGAGTGAGATATTTATCTGTGTTACAGGTACTTCTGGTGCGCCATTTTCCCAAAAATCAGCATTTTCTACAGCAAAATAAAGTGTTTGATTCGAAAATAAGTTAAAACTGCTTTTTGTTAAAGTTTTTTTATTTATTGCTGAAAAATCACTTATATAAACAATAGCTGTTTCCGGCCCACCGTTAAAGTAAGCATTGTACCTATCAAAGTTGAATGTATCAAAACAAATCAAATCAGCATATTCTTCACTTGACCATGAAAAATCATAAGTATATCCTGTTTCTAAATCTGCTGACCAATATTGCATTTCTCCAGCAGACAAATTAATTGTTTCTTGAATAAGATATGTTGTTCCTGCTTGAACATTTGGTTTTGGAGTTACACAAAATCCCGCTATTATTATTATAGTAAAAAGAAAGTGTATTTTCATTAATTCTTTCAAATGTTAACCTCCCTAAATACTACTAACAATATTGATTTCTAAATTTAAAATTTTCTTCTCAAAAATTTTATTAGTTAAAAGATTCTTTTTTTCAGTAGATTATATTCCTTAAAAGAGGTATAGTTATGGAATTTAAAATTAATTTAAAATTAATTATTCTTATTTTGTTATCTAATTTTATTTTAATACCAACTCAAATATCGATTGGTAGTGAAGGAATTGATAATTCTATTACTACTCAAAACACTATTCTCGATGACTCAAAATTCTCAATCAATGGTTATAGTGATCAAATAACAAAAATTGGTGAATGGGATTATTCTTATGGAAATACTCAAAGTTCGTGGGTAGAAGATGATTTACTTTATGTCGCTAGTTATCAAAATGGTTTGGTGATTTTTAATATATCCGATCCATCTTCACCTAAATTTATTGTGGATTATCAAAATTATCAATATATGACTCATGCAATTATATCAGGTGACAATGCTTACGTTGCTAATAGAGGAAATGGTCTAGTAAATTTAAATATTTCAAATCTTGAAGAAATTTCTGAAACATCCCGAATGGATGATGGTCATATTGTGGAACATTTTGATATTGATACCAATTATGCTTATTTAGTTGGTGATTCAAATTATCTTGAAATAGTAAATATCACTAATCCATCAAATTTAAACAAAATCGGAGAATATTTTGGCACATATGTTTCATATAGGGTAACAATAAATGATAATTATGCTTTTACTGCTTGTAGAAGTGATGGTATGGATATAATTAATATCACAGATCCTACAAATCCAACTCATATTACTATGTTTGATGATGATACCTATGCTATAGATGTAGCAATAAAAGGGAATTATGTTTATATTGCTTCAGGAAATGATATAGAAGTTGTTAATGTAACTGATATTGAAGCACCTGAACTAGTTACGACTTATAGTTCTGTAAGTTATACAATAGAAGTTTGGATTGATGGAAACTTGCTCTATGCAGCTGATGGAGCTGGAGGAGTAAAAATATTTGACATTTCTACATCAGGAAGTATCTCATTAATTAAAAATTATGCTATTTCACAAGGAAATACTGTTTATACAAATAATAATCTCTTAATAGTAGGTCATAATGCCTATGGTGTTTCTATTCACAACATAACATTCCCTCATCAGTATACCAATTAGCATATATTAATTACGAGGATGATTTTGAAGATGTATTTGTGCAAGGAAATTATGCATATATAGTAACCTTGCATGAAGGATTGATTATTTTAGATATTTCTAATCCAAATGCAATAGAAAAAGTTGGGGAATATACAGCTTTAAGTGGAGCAAAAGCAATCTGTATTCAGAATGATTTAGCTTTTATTGCTTGTGGATCGCAAGATTTGTATATAATCAATGTTTCCAATCCAACAAATCCGATATTTGATGGGAATTTTGCATATACAGACTCTACTTATGATGTTGTTGTTAGAGAAGAGTTAGCTTTTCTTGCACAAGGTGCTGAAGGTTTGATTGTACTAAATATCAGTGATTTAAGCAGTTTAGATGCAAGTGATATAGTTAATCAAATAACAGATGGTAATTCATCTCGAGCAGTAACTTTAGATGATAAACACGCTTATGTAGCATGTTATGATGGTGGATTAGCAATTATTAACATCACAGATTTAAATAATCTGGAATATCTTGGTTATTATGTTACAGGAACTTCTTCTTCACAAGATGTAGAAGTACAAGGAAATATTGTTTATATGTCAGATAGAAACGATGGTTGTGTAATAATAGATGTATCTGATCCAAAAAATCCTACAAAATTATCAAGTATTTATCTTTATTCAGGTTTCAATAATAGAGGAATACATACTGAAGGGTACTATGTTTATCTAGCATGTGACATTGTGGGTCTTTATGTGTATAATTGTTCGGATCCGAATACTCCAATACTACTAGGGAAATATAGCGATGATGATGGGATTGCTAAAAAAGTATTTGCAGTTAATGGTACAATCTTTATTGCTGACTCTCATGGTGGTTTAGAAATAGTTCGAATTGACACAGATAGTGATATTTTAAGTGATGTTTTAGAAACTGACTATTATGAAACTAGACCGGATGATTCTGATACTGATGATGATGATTTAAGTGATGGTGAAGAAGTACTAACATATTTCACTGATCCACTAGACGACGATACTGATGATGATCTTGTAAGAGATGGAGATGAGATTACAGAAGGAACGAATCCTCTAGAACCTGACAGCGATTTTGATGGATTGGATGATCGGCAAGAATTAGATCGTGGAACTGATCCTTGGGATACGGATTCCGATGATGATTTGCTTACAGATGGTGAAGAAGTTTGGGGATATGGATCTAATCCCTTAGCAGATGATACCGATTCCGATGGGCTTAACGACTGGGAAGAAGTGAATGCTGGTGTAGATGGATTATTAACTAGTGTGGATGATAACGATTCCGACGACGATGGCATTCTAGACGGTGATGAAGCAACTTATGGTACGAGTCCTCTTGACGGGGATAGTGATGATGATAGTATCCTCGATGGAGAAGAAGTCATTGCTGGTGTAGACGGTTATGTGACTGATCCTTTGGATGCTGATACTGATGGTGATGGATACGATGATGCAGAAGAAATAGCAGAAGGAACGGATCCAACTGATCCAAATGATTATCCTGTCACCGAAACTCCTACACCAACCCCCACACCTACTAACACTACAACAACGTCAACAGATTCTGGTTCTTTGATTGGAGGATTCATTAGCTTAGCAATAGTATTTTTTGTAGCTTTTTCAATAATTACATTAGTTGAACGACGTAAAAAATACATGCAATAATTGGAAAGAATTTTTCTTTCCTTTTTTTATTAATTTAAAAACAAATTTCTCGACAGATTTATGTTTAAGAAAATTCTTTTGTAAATCAATTTTATATTTCAATATTCTTCAAGGTGATTAATTGACATCAGAAAATAAACAAAAAACCATTTTAGCTTGCTTTCCTCATGCTGATGATGAAATTAGCTGTATTGGCACATTAACAAATCATGTTGTTCGAGGAGATCGTGTTGTTCTTTGTTTTGCTACTCATGGAGAAATGACATCATTGATGGGTGATGTTCCTGTTGAAAAAATCATTGTTGCTCGAGAAGAACATGCTGCTAAAGTAGCTAAAATTATTGGTTGTGAAGTAATGTTCCTTGATTTTAAAGATACTGAAGTAGAAATCACTCGAAAGAATGCCAAAAAACTTGCTTCTATAATTAGCGATATAAAACCTGATGTTATTATAACTTGGAATTCTTTTCATAGACATCCAGATCATCGTTCAATAGCTCAATTATTAATTGATGCTGCTCAGATGGCTAGAATTCCACGTGTTGTTTCACCTAATGATGCATATCGTAGTGATATTGTTTTTGTACAATACTATGATGAACGAGCTTCATTACCTTCTATATACATTGATGTTTCAGATTCAATAGAGAAAATAAAAGATGTTACGCAATGCTATGCTGATACATATGGTTGGACTGGAGCAGTTGAAAATGTTCTAGCTAGAAGAAGAAGCATGGGTTTGGATTGTGATGTTCGTTACGCTGAACGATTTACTATCCTTAGAAGACGTCACAGCGCTTCAAAATATGTCATATAATTCAGTATCAGTTATTAACTAATATTTTATCAATTTTTCATTTACTTTTCTTCATAAATAAAAGGACTGCAATTAAATAGTTGAGATTCTAAACAAATTATAGGTTAATATTAGAAAATTATATTAGAGGATGAAATTATGAGCGAGGAATTAAAAGATTACGTTCAGGTTACTGAAAACGTATTCACTACCTTTGTAACTAAAAGAGAAAATAGAAAAGATTTACGACCAGCAAACACAACAATAATGACTTGTTTTGCTCTCCTAAGAGAATTAATTTTTGTTGATTGTGGAATGGATAGAAAATTCGCTGCTAAATTTAGAAAAGATATGGAGAATCATTTCAAAAAAAATACTTCTCATTTAATATTAACTCATTTACATGATGATCATTATTTAGCTATGGAAGTTTTCAAAGATGTTGATATTATTGCACCAGAAATTGGTATAGAAATTCTTAAACCAGATATTTTGAATCCGGATGAAGATTACATTCAAGCAATAGCGGATCAAGCTCAACTTTATTCTGATGATAATGATATCGCTAACACGATAAGGAATTCAAAAAGATTTTTACCAAATATTAGTGTTAAAGAAGAAATGAAAATTGGTCCAGAAGGACATGAATTAATCATTAGAGTTGCTGGTGGACATTCTGAAGATTCATCTTATATTTTTTCACCAAGTGAAAAAGTTCTCTGTACTGGGGATAATATTCTTTCCTGTTATGCTCAATATGTATTTAATCCTACAGTAATTGATACATACAAATTTTGGGAGAATCTTGATGTTAATCATTTCATTGTTGGTCATGGTAATGCTGTTAACAAAGATTTTATCAGCAGTGTTAGAAAATATTTTGAAGAATTACATTCTACTCTAAAAGAATTGAAAAAACAAAATCTCACAATAGACGAAGTGATTAATCATCCATCATTGCCCATTTATTTTGGAACAAAATTAGATAACTGGGTGGAAGGTGGAAAAGAACATACTAAATGGATAGAATTTGTTACTAAGGTTTGGTATGAAAAATTCTGTTGATAGAAAAATAACAAAGAGATCTGATACTTAGATCTCTTTATAATAATTGTAAACTTCTTGAACTACTTCAAATCCTTTGGATTTTAGCGTTTCCAGATGCTCAAGTTGAGGACCACCAAGGAACAATTGGAAAATCTCTGAACCTTTTTCTTTAGCAATTGGTGTTATCTTAGAAAGATATGCATCAAAATTCTTTAGAGGTTCTGGTGTTAATAATCTAAAAGTAGCGAATTTAGGTTCTTTTGGAATATATAGTAATCCTCGAGAAACTATTTTGTTTTCTTCTCGCAGAATAGGTTGAGCATAAAATCCTTCTGGAGGATTGACAATACCTTCAAAATTTGCTTGTGCTTGTTCATCTGTCATATTGAATCTTTCTTTGAAGATTTGAATTATTTCTTCTTTGTCATTTTCTGGATGGAAATCGTCGAATTTTACTTCTGTATCTTTTAGTTCCATTTTGTTTATATCTGCTTCAATTCTTACGAACCTTGTATCTCCTTTTTTGAAACCATATTTCTCCGCTTGGTTTAGTGTTCCTATCCAATCTTCTAAAGCACGAGCAACAATAAGTTCTACACCTTTATCCTTCAATGTCTTAATTGCTCTTTCTACAAGAAGATCTCTAACTTCATCATGTCCTTCTTTTACAAATGGAAAGTCTAAATTTGCTCTTTTCTTTCCATCCTCACCCTCAGGTATAATTTCTGATTGTAGGAAAGCAACAAGTTCATCATTTTTAAAAACGTAGTGTCTTAATTCGGGGTTGAATTCTGGTTGAGAGTATTTGTTCTTTAATACTTCAGCAGTTGCATATCCGAAATTTGGCCAATCTTTGCCTACTTCAGCACCTAATTTTGCTTGGGCTTCTTCGAAACCCTCTTCATAATTCTTAAAAATATATTCAGACATAAACAACACTTTCTAATTAAAAGGTTATAAGTTTTCTCATTAAACTGAGAAAATTTTTTCATATACATGCAAAATATTCCATATTTCGATTTTTTTTCAGAAAAAAAATGAAGGTTTGGTTTTTTAAAAAGGTGAGTCCCAAACTTCTATTTGTGTATCTTCAAAAATAACTGAAGCTGCGTAAATAAGAAAATCAATACTTAATGAGATATTTGCTTCTATTCTAAGTTCACCGTCTTGAATGGCCAAAAGTACTATACTCAAAGTCATATTAATTTCCAATTCTCCAGTCCAAATTTCTCCTTTAGGTACATCTCCTATTGTATTTTCCCCTTGTCCAAGCAATTTTTCATTTAAGGAAGAACTAAGAGTAAAATTTTGTCCATAAACTTTCAAAGAAATTACTAAATCCTTAATGTTATACAATCCGTTATTTACTATTTCAAAAGGAACAGCTGTAACAATATAACCGATATATTCAATGGTAGGTATTGGAAATGTTGGAATTATAATTTCTTGAATGAAATTGGTTACTTTTGCATCCCCTACTTCATATGTAACATTGTTCTTAGTGTATAATAATGTACCAACAAAAGTTGAAGCACCAGCAACTATGAGAACGATTGGTATAACAATCAAAATTATTTTAATACTTTTTTTCATATTTTACAAAAGTATTTTACATACAAAAAAATATCGCTTTATTTTTTTCAACTAAAATTTGCAAAGCTATATTTATGAGAATAATTGTAAATATATACTGAGGTTATATAATGTTTTTTAAAAAATCATCTTTTATTTTTCTCTCGATAATTCTTCTAATTATTTCTTTTTCATTATTGCCAATTAATACTTTTACAAATTCATTAATTGTAGATATTGATGGGTTAGAAGATCCTATAATAGCTAATCATTCAATTGTTCATAGGGTACGTTTAGATTTAGTACCAGAGTCTGTTATTATCGAAGCTAAAAATACTCTTCAAATTGCTTACGGACATACTTCTCATGGTAGTCAAATTATTGATGGAATGAGTGGATTATCTGCTTTTAAAGAAAGTCTTGGTGGTACTGAAGATCTTTATGATTGGAACGAAGGAGGAATCGATGGTACTTTAGATATAGATGATTACTTTGTTTCAGGTGATTTAGGAAATCCAGATAGAACAACTTGGGCTTCACTTACTCGAGATTACCTAGACAATCCAGCAAATTCTGAAGTTAATGTTGTAATGTGGTCTTGGTGTGGACAGGTATCTTCTGCATCAGTTGAAGATATTGAGACATATCTTAATTTGATGTCTGATTTAGAAATTGATTATCCAGATATTTATTTTATTTATATGACAGGACATGTAGATGGAGGAGGATTAGAAGGAAATCTTCATCTTCGAAATGAACAGATAAGAAACTACTGTTATACCTATAATAAAATCCTCTTTGATTTTGCGGATATTGAATCCTATGATCCTGAAGGATCCTATTTTGGTGATAAATATGTTACTGATAATTGTGATTATGACTCAAATGAAGATGGTGATCCTTGGAATGATGGCGCAAATTGGGCTATAGAATGGCAAGATACTCACCCAGGAGAATGGTATGATTGTGGAGCAGCGCATAGTCAATCTCTCAATGCAAACCAAAAAGCTTATGCAATTTGGTGGCTTTGGGCTAGACTTTCAGGTTGGGAGGATAATTCAACTTATATCTATACTCCGAATCCTACAACTTTTACTCCAACAGGTTTTACTTCATTCATTGGTGGGTATATTAGTTTAGCTTTAGTTTTAACAGTCGCTTTTACAGTCATTGTATTAGTCGAACGAAGAAAGAAATTTATGGATTAATTTCTTTCATTTCTTTCTAAACAATAAAACTTCTAATAGAAGGTTGCATTAAAAATAATGGTGAATTTGTTGAATGTTGATAATGATATAAATAAAATTAATGAAGTAACGGTAAATAATTGGGCACAAGAAATTATTTCTATAAATAAATTTAACGAGGAAACATTCATAGAAGATATTGTTCAGAAAATTGCTGATTTCTTTGAAAAATTATATTCAGAAATGAGGATTACAATATCAGATATTTATGAAGGAGAAAAATGTCTTAGAATTGGTCTAATAGAAAAAAAAGAAACTAAAAAACAGAAGAAAGATGAGGAAGACATAGATTTTGATTTATTTGCTTCACTCTTTGATGAATCAATTGAAACTGAAGAAACTAAAATATTAACAAAACATATTCAAAATACTTATCGAAAAATATTCTCTAGTTTAAATAAAATAAATCCCTCAGAATATGCAAATATACTAGAAAAAATTAATCTAAAACCTGTTGATAAAATTCCAGCATATAATGAAGATATCTTCATTTCTTGGTCAAATAAAATAATATCTTATTTCAAATTGAATAAATCTACTAAATTGAATACAATAATTAGAAATACAATAGAATTCTTTGATATGATGTTTCCAAATTATAATATCGTGTATTATTCAAGATTTAAAGATAAGAATAGATTTCCCGTTTTAATTGACAAGAAATATGAAGATTCATTAATGTGGGCAGTTGAAATTGATGAAATTAGAACTTATATTTTCTGTGTCTATAAAACTATTTTAGAATTACTGAAAAGAGAGAAAGAAGCACCAGAAGATCCTTCATTTTGGTTTGATCTTACTCGAATATATGAAATAATGGGTCAAAGAGAAAAAGCACATAAATATGGTGAAAAAGGGCTCCTATTAAATCCAAAAGAATTAGATGGTCTTTCTATGTTGATGTCATATTATATTGAAAATAGAAGAATAAAAGATGGTTTGATTTATTTCAAACGAATGGGTCATATTTACAAAGAAAAAAACATGCTTAAACAAGCAATAGATATTTGGGATAAAGTAGTGCAATTTGAGCCATCTAATAAAGGAGCTTGGAGAATATTAGCTAATTTGTATAAACAGATAGGAAATGAATTTGAGGCACAAAAGTGTATGAAACGTGCAGCTTAATGCTAAAATATTATTTGTAAAAAAAAATATTTTTATTTCATTTGCTATTACAATTTAAAGTGAAATTCAATAATAAAGGTTTAAAATGTTATATACAAATACTTCTATAGGATAAGTTAAACTCGGAGGCAATTTCTAGCAATGAGTCAACAACCAGTATCTGAAAAAAGTCGTATGATTGCACTACTTTTACTTCTTTTTGTAGGAGTATTTGGTGTTCATCGTTTTTATGTTGGGAAAATAGGTTCCGGAATATTATATTTATGCACTTATGGATTATTTGGAATAGGTACTTTAATTGATTTGATTCTTATTCTTACAGGAAGTTTTACGGATAGCAATGGTAAATATCTGCTTAATTGGGAATTAGAAGAAACTACTACTGTAGCAGGTACTCCAACTACTCAAACAGCAAATGTTCAAACAACCCCAATATCACCAAAAGGTGCACCTCGAAAAACAAATAGTACAATTTTTTGTAGTAATTGTGGAGCAGCTATCGATCAAGGTGAATCATTCTGTAAATATTGTGGTACTCCATTAGAGAGTTAATTTTTGATTCTCTAATCATTTTTTTTATTATTTATTTCTAAATTTTCTTCTTCTGCTAAACAAACTTTGAGTGCGGTTCTACAAAAATACTCGAAAAAAATGAAATGAAAAATTTCTGTACAAAAAAATAGATGGAAATGGGAGAAAAAGGTTCTATCTTCCTTTTTCTCCAAATTTCTGCTTGTTAATTATATGTGATGTTATTGTTTGATATTCTAGATTTTTTTTGAAATATATCAATCGTAACTTTTACGAAGCTCTTTTCCGATATCCATTTTTGTACTTAAAGCAAGCCAACCTGCAAATTGCAAGACATGATTTATTCCCTGCCAATCTAAATCTGCAATTTTGTCAAGCGTATCTTCATCTGCACTTTCAAATAATTTAATAACGATTTCATCTTTTTCTCTATCTACCGAACTTGCGAATTCAGCAAATTTCTCAGCATCACCAGAATTTCCAATTAATTGACCTATTAAAATGCGTGTGACTTCCCATACAGGACAGTCAGCACTACCTTTACATTCTCTCAAATCAATAGGTTGAACAGTTATGAAAGCTTTAGCAGTTCGTAAATAGATTGTTTCACTAACTAGATCATCTTCTTTAACGGAGCTAACTCTTTTTCCAGCTTTTGCTACAAGTTTTGCTTGAATTAATTTATGTAAATAACGATAAATGGTTTTATCTGATTTTTCTACACCAATATTTGTAAAAGCATTTTCTAGATCTTGTATTGACATCGGACCATTTTTAAGAAATTTAATAACATACATTAAATTTTCATCTCTAAAGAACTCCAATGTTTTATTATCTCGTATGATTTTAACTGGTTTTTGTCTATAAGTTATCACTTCTTGCGACGTCAATCATACTCAACTCCTATTATTCAATTTTTATTATTTTTATTCCAATATTTGACTATTTAATCAAATAGTCTGATTTCTAAGTATACTATGTTCTTAAATTATTTAAATACTTTTCTTAAGGAATTAAAATATATATCTTACCGATATGATATACTTTTCTCAACTGAATGAGAAAACTTATATACTAGTATGAGAAATGTTTCTTACTTTCTTAAGTAGTTTTATACTATTGCAGGAATGTAATTGGTGATTTAAAATGATTCAAGCCAAAAGAAAAGAAATTGCAAAACAGATCAGGAAGGAAAAAGAAGCAACTAGAGTTAAAATGATGACTTACTTAGGAGCTTGAACCGATTAATTTGGAGGTGATAAAATGGTAGACAGAAAAGAACGAAAAAGAAACTTCGTAAAGAAAGAGCTGGAACGAAGCAGAATACTAATGGCTCAAGTTAATAGCACCTCCGAGAAATGGACGTGAGTTACTATAGAATTGGGCTATAGTAATTCTGGAGAAAAAGGAAATCGGAAATCATATAATCAGAAAAAAAGCAAGGAGAAAGATAAAAATTGAACAAACAAAAAAATGACAAAAATCAAAAATGTCAAGAAAATGATAAATCAAGAAAGATATACCTGTTGCTACCAGAAGATTTATGTTACGATTATATCTAAAAATACAAAAATTTAGACCCCTAAATTAATACAACTTAAAACAGGCATCTTTCTTTCTTATCTTTTTATCATATTATTTTTTTAATTTGAATGCTTTATTGAATTCTTCTCTAAATTCCGGTTTATCTATGATTGAAAGCCAGCTTACAGTTTCCATAATTGATTGTACTGAAGCAAATTCAAGATCATTAAAAAGTTCAAGAATTGACTCATCAGCACTTTCAATTATATTTGATAAATTTTCAAATCTAATAACCATAAGATTATTTATGAATTCCAGAAAATTTTTGTCTGTACTCTTTCTATCTTTAAAATTATGTTCTAATAACAGTCTTGTTAATTTACTATATTTTATAACAAGTTCATCCATACCATCTAATATTCCTAATTTATCAGTTATTAGAAATATCTTTGCTGTTCGAGAGTATAATGTTTCACTTCTAATTTCTTCTTCATTTATTGAGGTAATTCTTTTTCCTGCTTTTGCTGCTATTTTACTTTGAATCATTTTTTGAACATATCGATATACTGTAGATTCAGATTTAATTTGTCCTTCTTTCTTAAATTCCTTGACTAGCTCTCCTATCGTCATAGGTCCTTTTCGAAAATATCTTAATAAACAATCAATATTATCATCACTTAGTGCTTTAATAGTTTCTATTTCAGAAATAACTTGTGTAATTTTAGTTTTATAAGTAACCAAATCTTGAGATTTCAAATTTTACTCTCCTTTTTTATATTTTTATATAATAAGAATTTTAATATTATAAATCTTATTTTCAAATTTAATGAAAATTTCATTTTATTTATGTTAAATTAATTTTTCATTTAAATGAAAATATATTCTCGTAGATATGAGAAACTTTTTTAAGTAATGTGAAATATTTAAACATGTTTCATTATAGAGAAACAAAAAAGATTATGAGGCAAAACAAAAATGGAAAAAAGAATAAGAAAATTAATATTCCCTGTTTTAATACTTCTCAGCCTAATTATTTTACCATGTTTACCAATGGAAACAAATGCTGCAAATCCAGGACCTTTCTTTGATATAGCAATATTGGCACCTAATACAAATGCTGCAAGAAATCAATGGGCAACTCTAATGGTAGAACAATTGCCAAAAATTGGAATTGAAGTTTCAGTTTTTGATCATACAGGTTGGGCACAAATTAGCCCAAGAACCTGGGGACATGCAGGTCCATATCCCGTTCCTACATATGCAGAAGGTGGATTTGATGTTCTATTTGTTGGTTGGTCTTGGGGATTAGATTGGGATCCTACAGGATTATTTAACACAGCAGGAATCACCCCTGATGGTGATAATTATTATCAATACTCAAATCCAGAAATGGATTACGCTATTGGTAATTATACTCAAGCTTTTGTTTTAGCAGACCGAATCGATTACGTCAAAGAGATACAAGATATTCTCTATGAGGATCAACCTCAAATTACAATAATTTATCCATTGTCGCTTTTTCCACACGCTGAAAGTTTTTCTGGATGGGATGGTTTACTTTGGTCATCAGTTTATCAATCCATGGAGAGTTGGACAGTTGAAGGTGAAACAGAATTTCACTATGCTGTGCCAGCAGATTTTGAGGATTTTCATATTCGAGCTACTGAATCTGTTTATGATGCTTATTGGTTAAGTCAAATTTATGATGGTTTAGTTGAACGAGATGCAAATCTAGAAAGAGATTGGGGACCAAGGATTGCAGAATCAATTAGTAGTTCTGATGGACAAATCTACAATGTAATTCTTAAAGATGGAGTAGTGTGGGCTGATGGTACACCTTTAACAGTTGATGATATTATTTATAACTATCAAATTGCGGTATCACCGGACTTGGGTAGCACAGATTATTCCACTAGTTGTTTGTATTGGAACAATGAATCAGTTAAAAAGATCAATGATCAAGAATGTACAATAGAATTTCTTAGACCTTATGTTTTCCAAACCAGTAACTTGGATTTAGAATTAATACCCAAACACATCTGGGAAGGAATTCCTTTAGCAGATCATCAAACAACTGCAGTTACTTGGGCAACTGAAGAACCTGAAAAAATATTTGGTGCAGGTCCCTATAGACTACATTCATACGATCCAACTAATCAAGTAATCCACTTGGAAAAGAATACAAATTTTGCTTCTTGGTTTGGAGTTGAACCTGCTCTTACTGATATCTATTTTGAATTTTTTGGCAGTAAAGAAGGAGCAATCTCTGCTCTTGCTTCAGGAACAATTGATATGATTGACTCACAATTTTCAGTACAAATAAATGAATTAGAATTTCCTGGTGTAACTTATGAACTTGTGAGAGATCCAGGTACCCAAGAAATGGGATTCAATATGAAACATCCTTATTTTGGCACAGGCGAGTTATGTCCAAATGCAGGAGTCGAATCCGCAAAAAACATTAGAAAAGCTATTTCTCATATTGTTCCCCGTGAAATTATTGTAGAAGAAATCCTAGATGGTTTAGGTGCCCCTGGTATAACAGGAATGCCTAATATTGCGATTGGTTTCAATGAAGATTTGAAACCTTATAAATACGATATCAATTTAGCTCTTCATTATATGAAAGATGCTGGATTTGATGTTTCACCGACTGGAATCACAGGTTTAGGTTTGGTTTCACTCCTAAGTATTCTTGGTCTAATAGGTGCATTCCAAGTCATCTTATTAAAGAGAAGAAAATAAGTTATTTACCTTCCACAGAGTGTAATAACTCTCTTCTCTTTTTTTTACTATTTGCTCTTTATTTCTAGAATTTTTTCACTAAGAAATTTATATTTATATTAGAATTTTTTTCTCAATTAAATGAGAATATCATTCTTATGTTAATTAAATACTATTCTTGAGAATTTGTAAAACATTTATATATGAATACGAGAATTGATTCTATGACTCTTTACTAAAAGAGTCTATTAGATCAAGAAGAAAATTAGGGTGAAAAAATACCTTGAAAAAAGATTTACGAAGAATGATCCTTCCCCTGTCTATTTTACTATGTTTATCTGTAACACCATTTTTGGCTACAGAAACTAGTGGAGTAAATCCAGGACCATTCTTTAGTATTAATATTTTAGCTCCTAATACCAATCCTGCACGAAATCAATGGGCAACATTAATGGTAGAACAATTGCCAAAGATTGGTATTGAGGTAGATGTTTTTGACCACACAGGTTGGGCACAAATTAGCCCAAGAACCTGGGGATATGGAGGTCCTTATCCAATACCAACCTATGAAGAAGGCGGTTATGATGTTCTTTTTATTGGTAATGGTTGGGGTTTGGACTTTGATCCTACTGGACTTTTCACTACAGATGGATTTACACCTGATGGTAATAACTTTTATCAATACTCAAATCCAGAAATGGATTGGGCTATTGGCAATTATTCTCAAGCATTCGTATTTGCAGACAGAATGGACTGGGCAGAAGAAATACAAGCTATTCTCTTTGAAGATCAACCAAGCATAGCACTTTGTTACGAAACTAACCTCTTCCCCTACGATGAAGAATTAACTGGTTGGGATCCCCTCTTATGGGCATCTGAATATCAACCAATGGAAAATTGGAAAATCGAAGGACAAACAGATTTCCATTATGCTTCACCTGCTGATTTTGAAGACTTCCATCCTTGGTTGTATGAATCAGTTTATGATGCTGAATGGCTTTTACAAATATTTAATCCATTAATTCAACGAGATCCAGATGCAAATTATGCCTATGCTCCTAGAACTTGTGATGACTTTAGCAGCTCTGATGGTTTAACTTATACTGTTAACATAAATCCAAATGCTAAATGGGCAGATGGTACAGCTTTAACAACAGATGATGTAATCTTTACTTACGAATTAGGTGTAACTCAATCATTAGGACACACTGCATATTCATTTAATAGTATATATTGGAATAATGATTCTATAACAAAAGTCAGTGATACAGAATTCAGAATTGAATTCTTGACTCCATATGTTTTCCAAGAAAGCAACTTAGCTACTGCTCTTTTACCAAAACACATTTGGGAATCTGTTGTACCAGAAGATCATGGTACTACAGCAGTTGATTGGGCTAAGAATAATCCTGAAAAATTCATTGGTACAGGTCCTTACAAATTAGAATCTTATGATCCAACTAACCAAGTTATACACTTAACAAGAAATGAATACTTTGACGATTGGGCAGGTGTTGCTCCTTACTTTGAGAATGTCTTCTTTGAATTCTATGGAAGCAAAGAAGGTGCATTAGCTGCTCTTGCAAGCGGTACTGTTGATATGCTTGACTATAACTTTAAAGTACAAGTGGACGAAATGGAAGTTCCAGGTGCCACCTATGCTTTAGTTGAGGATCCTGGAAATCAAGAATTAGCAATCAACTGCCTTCATCCATGGATAGGTACTGGAGAACTATGTCCTATTGCTGGAATAGAATCCGGTAAAGCAATCCGAAGAGCTATTTCACATATCATTCCTAGAGAAATAATTTGCGATGAAATCCTCAATGGTTTAGGCACTCCTGGTGTTACCCACTGGCCAAAATCATCCGTAGGTTTCGATGAAAATTTGGAATACGATATATATGACATTAATTTAGCTCTCCACTATATGAAAGATGCTGGATTTGATGTTACTCCTACACGTGTTGTTGGCGCAGGTCTTGGTATTGTTATAGGTATACTTGCCTTAGCTGGAGCTATTCAAGTAGTATACATGAAAAGAAGAAAGTAAATTATTTTACCTTCTACAAAGAAAAATAATTTCTTTTCTCTTCTTTTTTTTCTTTTTTTACTTTTTTTAATGAAAAATAAGCTGATTTTCTACTTTTTTTCGGATAAATCATTTTTTTTACTCAAATAAAAATTTTAATTATAAAGAAACTCTTATATCAATAATCCGTTTCTATTCTTGTAGGAAGAGGTGAACCTTCTCTTGAGTCGAAAATTGCGAATGATTTTAATGTTGAATATACTTTTTTTCACTCTTTTAATATCAAATTTAGCAGATAGTCAAGCTGCTACACGTGGATTTAATAAGGGTGATATAATTCTTTGGGGAATTGAAAGTAGTTACTCTAGAACTTATAGTGATTTAAATGCAAGTGCAACTGTTAAATATGAAGAGTATTTAGCAAGTGATTTAAGATATAATCTTATAGAAGTGGACACTATTGCTAAAACATTTGATGCAAATGCTACAGGACCTTATGGTAGATTTACAATAAATGATGAACCCTATGATGCTGTTACTTTTGGAATTGATAATCTTAATTTACTAAATGTTCTTGATGTATCATATGCTTTTGATTATGATACAAATACTACCAGATTATATGCTTTCGATTTCTTTATTGATTTCCGTATGCTATTAGAACCAAACTGGGCAACTATTAATTCAGATTTTGTTAAGATGTTTAATGAATCAGAAATTGTAGCTACAGTTGTAGATCCTTGGGAACCAATTGAGAATCCAAATAATACTTTAATCTATAATAATACTCTGGAAAATCTCTTTAGCAACTCAACTTCTTTCACAATTATGAATGTAAAGAATAATTTAGCTAATGCAAAAACTAAATTCACAGCCTTGACAACAAAATGGACTTTTAATTTTGATTTTTCAGAATATCTATGTGAGCGTATACAGAATAAGGCAGATGGGAATTACACCTACTATCCTCTTGACATCGCTACAATATCTTTATCTGGGTATTACTCTGAGGGAGGAATAGCTGAAAGATTAAATTATAAAACTCATTTCAAAACTACTCTACCTGGGGAAATTTTTGAAATTGAATCAGAAATGAATGTTGTTATTGGTGGTATTCGTTCCGCTACTGCAGATTATTCTTATTTGCTAACTATACCAGTTTTTATTGGAATAAGCTCATTATTTACAATTATAAGAAAAAGAAAATAGTCTTTTTCTTTTTTTTTCTTTTTTTATTTAGAAACTCTTATATCAATTTTCAACATACATCTTATTATTAAATGGTGATTATTTTGAATAGAAGAAATAAAATTTTGATGTTGATCAATTTCACAGTTATTACCCTCATCTTGTGCAATATTACTTTTATCAATGCTGCTACTCTTGTGAGGGAATGGAATGCTGGAGATATCTATGTTTGGGGTTTTGAGGATAAAAGAGTAACAGAATGGTATAATCTTGAGAAAGATATACGTGAAATAAATGAAGAAGCAGATATTTGGGAAATTGAACGAAACATAACTTCTATTGATATAAATTCCCAAACATATAGTGCAATTACAACTTATTCTATTGGAGACGATGGAGGGCATTCTTATTCTTTTGATACAGCTGATTTTGCCACAGACAGGATACTTCAAGGTGATTTTATAGATATTGGTTATTCTTTTGATAGACAGATAAATGAAACTGTTCTCACAAAAGCTTGTTTTCATTTAGATGATGTATATAATTTAGAAGATAGTCATTATTACAATGATTATTATCATACAGATGAAATAGATGATTGGTTACTTCTGGAACCAATATGGGAACCAATAAATCAAGATTTTGAAGATTCATTCAATATGACGGTACTGGTAGATTCAGTATCTGTGCCATTAGGTTATGATCCTTACATTTATAATTTTACTTTTGGAGATTTCTGGAATAATGTTACTTCATTTAAAATAATGGGTAAAAACACTTTGGAAAAAGCATTAGAACAATTTACTACAACTGGACATTGGACCTTTAGATACGATTTATCAAATTACATTCATAAAGAAGAATATAATTCCACATCTGGTTATAATTACTACATTCCCTATGAGAATTATATTGAAACATTGGAAATACAATATACTGATGGTGGATTATTAAAGAAATATCTCTTTACAATTGAATCATTGATTACAATCGATGGAATCAAAGAACAAAATGTAAGAACAATAGAAATTGCTTTGGGTGGTTTAAAATCTGTTACAATAGATGTACCAATATATTCTATTTTAGGTAGTATTCTAATTACAACTGGAATTTTAGTTATAATTAGTAAGAAAAGAAAAATAAATTAGTTTTTTCTTTTTTTGCCTATAACTTAATGATTTTTAATAACTTATGATAATTCTATTTGAAATGAATAATTTATCTAAAAAAATAAATTATTGAGAAGGAATCGATATATTTTTTGGTGTAATTTAAATGAAAAAAAATTATCGGATATCTATTATTTTGCTAATCATGCTATTAACACCAATGAATTCAATTTTTCATAGTACCGGTGCTAATTGCTCAGAGAAATCATTGACAATTGATAAAAAAGACATCGAAAAAGAAAACCAAAATTTTACTCTAAATTCTGCTAGTTCTTTCGGAGAGATTTGGTCTTCAATATCAGGCATAGCTGGGGAAATTACTGCACAACCAATTATTGATTCAATTAATGAAAGTGGAAAAGAACCGATTGTTTATTTAGGAACTACAATTGGCTTATCAAAAGTGAATATTAAATCTGGTATAATATATTGGTTCTTGTCTACACCTGGGGCAATTTTGAGTATTACTGCTTCAGAAGACGTTAATAATGATGAAGTTAGAGATGTTTTGATAACATTTGATAATCAACAATTCAATAATACTGAGATGATAGATGGATTCATGGGAGATGTGTTATGGTCTTTTCGTCCAACAACTATTGCTTGGGTAGAAGGATTAGGTTTTTCATCTGAGGAAAGTCGTTCGTGGTCAGGATTGTCAATGAGTGATATTACATCTGATAATATTAGAGATATTGTGATTTCTTCTTATAACACAATATATGCCTTAGATGCGATAAATGGAGAATTACTTTGGAAAACAACTTGTTCAGATGATATCTGGACTTTAGAATTAACTGAAAATGACTTAGATTCCGATAATATTTTAGAGGTGATTTTTGGTTCTCAAGATGGAGAACTTATCCTTGTTTCAGGTGCTACCGGAGAAACTATTTGGAATATCGAAGCAACAAGTCCAATACAATATATTGATGAAAGTGGTGCTACTTTTTCAATTGATCAGAGTATTTATGAGATAAAAATTGTAAATGATTTTACAAATGATGAAAAAAAGGATATTATGATAACAACTGAAGAAGGATATGCTTCTTTTTATGATGTTCAAACAGGAGTATTACTTGACAAAGTCAAAGCTTTTTCACGTATTGGTTCAAATGTAGGTTTCTCTAATTTTGGTGATTCAGATTTTTATAATTTAATCGGTCAAAATGTAAATTCTATTTCTGAAATTCCTCATATTTTAACAGCAGGTAGATCTTCTGGCACATTTGCAAATAATAGTCTTTCATTGGTAAGTTATATACAAGATGAAATTTTTGTTAATTGGAGTCTGTCATCAATTGAAATTTCTAATGTACGGTCATTTGCAACAACGCAATCAGATGGATTTACTAAAATGATAATTCCTTATGCAACTGAAAGTGAGGAAAATAATATCTATTTAATTGGTGTATATAATTTAGAAAATCAATCTTTGATAGATGAATGGAATATTTCTTCATTTAGTAAATTGAATGACATAAAAATTGATACGGGATCTATAAAAGATATCAATTATCCTTTTACAGGTAATTATGCTTATTTTGTTGACAATTTTTATGGCACAACAGACAATGAAATTCTCACAATTATATCAGGGCATGGAGTATATCTTTTGGATGGTGAATCTGGAAAAATCATCTGGAAATTGACATCTTCAACTCAAGAAAAAATGACTCTATTTTATGATGTTAATTCGGATTCAACAACTGATATTCTGCGAAAAAGTGTTTATTATCTGGATAATTGGCGTTCAGATAGATTTGTTTTTACCAAATTAGCACTCATAGATGGTACAACTGGTGCAAATATATGGGAACATGAAATACCTATAGAAAACCAAACATTAGTGGGAGGTGGTTATGCTCAAATTGAAATTGGAGAGGATATAACTGGTGATGATATACCTGATATTTGGCTATCCCAGGAAGAAACAGCCTCTCAAGAATTATTATTGAAGAATATCTCAAAAGTGAAATTATTAGATGGAGCAAATGGTAACATTGTTTGGGAATCTCTCCCCACAAATCCTTCTTGGGTGTATAATAAAGAGCATCTGAAAATTATCTCAATTTCTCCAATAGAAGATCAAAATTTAGATGGTCTGCAAGATATTCTAGTAGCTTGTCAAAGTGGTTGGATTTACTGTTTAAGTGGAAATAATGGTAGTAATTTGTGGAATATTACTCGAGATGGTTGGTTTTTAGATCCAAATCATCGTGATTGGATACCTTATAGACCAACAATTGAAAATATTGGAGACTTTATGGGGAATTCAGCTGAGGATTTTGTAGTAGTAGGCGATAATCAAATTTTACTAGTTGATTCAACTAATTTTTCAAATGTTCATTGGTCTTGGTATAATACCGAAGGATGGATGGAAGAAGAAATATTCTACATTCATATTGATGAATCTAAAAATGAGTCATACATTATAATTTCCCGTAATAAAAATGAGCAACAATATACTTCATTTATCAATTTAAAATCTGGACTAATTGAATATAATATTGAACGTGAATTAAATCAAATTGTAATAGATCCGTTTATTGCAGATTTTGATAATGATGAGATAAGAGATCATATAGTATTCATCCCTTGGGGAGATGATAAAGGATTTAATGTAGGATATTATGTTTTTTCAGGTAGAACTGGAGAACCGATTAGTTATTATTTTCCCTCTTTTACAGGTTTTGAAATAAATTTCTATTATTTAGAACAAATATACAGAACAGGAATAACTGATTTTGTTGATTTTCTACCTGATAAGAACCAAGATGGTATACCAGAATTAGTGGTTGGTTGTTCAATAGGACGACATAATTCTGAGGATATTTCACAGGGTATGGTTTTAGAAATTATTGATGTATCAAAACCTATAGCAGGAGTACTAAGACGATTTGATTTTATTCAAGTTTTGAAAGATGAATTTTCGAGACCACCATTATTACCTGCAATTACTGTTAAAAATTTAGGTGATATTTCTGGGAACAATCATGAAGACATACTTTTAACATTAGCAGAGATAGATGGTTCATTTACTAGCTATATTATTGATATTGAAGCAGGTTTAACATGGAAAGAAATAAATGCTATTATTATTTCATCTATAACATCTGAATTATTAACAGGAACTCTGAATGAAAGTTTTATTTTTATTGATTCTGATGGAAGAATCAGAGCTCTAAATAATGAATATGAAGTAACAGTAAATGATTTTGCTTTACAAAAAGGAAATAATGGAGAATATTTCATTTCTTGGAGTAGTACTGCTTCTAATTATATAACTAATATTTATCTTGATGGCACAATTATTCTAACCTCTTATGAAAATCAAGCTACGATTTTTATGAGTAATGGAAATCATACTCTTTCAGTTGCAATTGTGGATAGATCAGGGATTAGCGCTTTTGCATCTTTTAAAGTAATCAATGAAAATACTGGTGGAGTATTTTTTGTTTGGATTGTAATAATTGCTGTTACATTTACCTTTATTGGTGTGAAAATCTTTCTTTGGAAAAAACCAAAAGAAGATTTAATGGATTTTGGACCAGAAATTCCAGAATTAAATGTTGAAGGTGGTTAAAAAAATGACTCTTCCAATAGAAAACCAAACAGTTGAACTATTAGAGGAATCACATTTTGAAATAGATGAAAATTTAGCAATTCAAACTTATAATCTAAGAAAATATTTCGGGAGAGGTATTAATCAAGTAAAAGCTGTTGATGGAATTAATATCAAAGTAAAAGAAGGAGAAGTGCATGGTTATCTTGGACCAAATGGTGCTGGTAAAACGACTTCAATGTTAATGTTAGCAGGAACCATTCGTCCTACATCTGGTGTTGGTTATATTTTTGGAAAACCAATTGGTACACCTGCTGCTAAAAAACAAGTTGGAGTAGCAATTGCGAATCCTCATTTTTGGAAAACTATGACTGCCTATGAATATTTAGTTTATATGGGGCAATTAGCTAGCTTGAATAAATCACTTGCCAAAGAAAGAGCAAAAGAATTTCTACATATACTGGAGATGACCAAACATGGACATCGATATCCAGTAAAATTTTCAACAGGTATGAAGGCAAAATTAGCTGTTGCTCAAGCATTAATGCATCATCCTCGATTAGCTATCCTTGATGAAAGTACTGCAGGATTAGATCCAGAATCTAGATTTAAGTTAGTTAATACAATCAAAGAACTAGCACAAGTATTAGGTGTTAGTATTTTCGTTAGTGGACATATTTTAACAGAAATTGAAAAACTAGTTTCAAAAGTAACTATAATAGTGAAAGGTAAAATTGGTTTAACAACAACTTTACAAGAAATGAGGAAAGAATTTTCTACTGGACAATTTGCATTGGAATGCTCCAATCCGAACGGAGTAATGGAATCCATTGCAGCATTAGGTCTTGGTTCCCATATTTATTTAGATTCAAATAATGCTATTATTTTCCAAACCGATTTCATAGATTACCTTTACGTTCAATTACCTGAAATTCTTAGATTGAACGGATCTGAGTTGAAAAGATTTTCACCTATAGAGGTTACCCTTGAAGAAGTATTCATCAATGTTATTTCAAAGAAATATGGATCAGATTTCTTGTACGAAGAAGAAAGAATGTACGAGAAAGAGTTAGAGGAAAAAGGATTTTTAGAAAGAATTAGAAGGAGAAAATAGAAATGGCAATAGAAACACCACAAGAGAAAACTTCTTTTGAACCAATAGAAATAGGTAAGAAAGAAAAACGGAAAAAAGAAACAGAAAAAATATCCTTCGGTATTTTCCTGATTCTAAAGCGAGAATTTGTTGATCTCTTTAGTATAAAAAGGGTTTTACCTTATATTATTCTTTCTTTTATTTTCCCATTTATTTTCTCAGCAGTAGCTGCTGGAAATTTAACTACAACACTTTCTGATTATAATATCAATTATCAAATTTCAACAGTTGTAAATTATTATGCATTTTATGCATTCTTTTGGAATGCTGGGATTCTTCTCTGGGTATTTTGTGGTCTCACAGCATCAACTTTTATTTCTGGGGAAGAAACAAATGGTACATTGGTTTTTCTTTTAACAAAACCGATTAGAAGAACAACTGTATTTGTTGGTAAATTTTTAGGTTATTTCTTAAATATGGCAATTTTACAACTTTTTTCACTTTTTCTAGGGCTCACAATTACTTGCTCTAGTTTTCAAGTTTCTTCAGTGGTTTTCCTTCAATCCCTTTATTATCTAATTCCTACTTACTTATTTGCACTAATTATGATTATAGTCGTAGGTATTTTAATGGGATTCATGTCAATAGTAAGTAAAAGAGCTGTTGTAAATATTTTAGTTTTAATGATAATAGTATTACTTGTTTATTTCCTTGGTTTAATGTTTCGAGTTGCTATACCAGGTTTTTATGAACAATGGAATATCTATATTATAGATATTGGTTATAATCTGAGTGCAATTTATACTAGCTTTTTGAATTTATTTGGTTTCCAACCAACACCATTCTTTCAACAAAATTTTGGTTTGTTTTTTGGAACATATGTGAATCAATTCACAAATATCTCGGCATTTCTCGGAGCATCTGATACAGAAAATGGTCTTAATTTCCTTCTTCCAGAAACAGGATACATTAATCCAATTATTTCAATTATATTTTTAGCAGTCTTTGTTGTCGTTATACTAATAGTAGGTATTGTAATTCTAGAAAGAAAGGATGTTAGTGGTTAAATCAGAAAAAAAGAGAAAGCACTAACAGATGTTAGTGATTCCTATATTAACATTATATCTTCAATCTTCTAATTATGAGTCTTTTTTCTTCTAACAATATATACAATTGTGAAAGCGATTAATACAAGATCTCCAATACCCATAGCAGTTGATAACCATGCAGCACCATTTCCAGTAGGATAAACATCGGGATCTAAAGGATCAGTTTCATTATCAACTTCATCACCATCAGAATACCCATCACCATCAGTATCTTCGTCCAGTGGATCAGTACCATAAGTGTTAATTTCTTCACCATCTGTAAGACCATCCGAATCAGTATCTGCATTCGTTGGATCAGTTCCGTAGAAAAAGAGTTCATACCAATCATTAATATCATCGTTATCTGTATCGTCATCTTCTGGATTTGTATCATAGAAATCTTCTGTGAGGTCATCCAGCCAATCACTATCGCTATCCATTTGACCTGTACGAAATACTGAACCTAAGTATGTGTACCATGGAGCATCGCCAGATTCTGTTGGACCAACTAATTCTAAACAATAGACTTTGAAATTATTACTGCAAAACGTTATATCCAATACTCCATCATTATTTATGTCAGCAATTGTAGGAGGTCTCATGATTATATCTGATGTAGTGTACGAAAATTCCAGTGTTCCAGTATGGCTTACACAATAGAGAACACCGGAAGTAACGAATTCACCAGAACCAAATAGAATTTCAAAAGTATTATCACCATCAAGGTCAGCAATTGTGGCACCATAAAGAACATGAGTGCCTGTATCATATTCCCATTCTTTTGTTCCAGTGTGACTTAAACAATATAGCTTACCATCAATTGATCCCATTAGAATCTCTAGAGTATTATCTCCATCAAGATCTGCAAAGGAAGGTGCTGAACTAACCATAGCTCCAGCTGTATAGTTCCATTCAGATTTACCAGTATGGTTTAGACAATAAATTTTGCCATCTATAGAACCATAAACGATTTCTAAATCATCATCATTATCAATATCAGCAAATGTTGCACACCCCATGATTTGATTATCAGCAGTATAATGCCATTCTTGGACTCCTAATTCATTCAAGCAATAGGTTGTATTATCAGCAGAACCAAAAATAACTTCTAGTGTTCCATCATTGTCTAAGTCTGCTAAAGTGGGTGTAGCAGTAACAAAGTTATCTGTTTCATAGCTCCATTCAAGATTGCCTTCATGGTCTAGACAATGAGTTTTGTTATCCCAAGAACCAAATAATATTTCAAATGTTCCATCTCCATCAAGATCACCAACAGATGCTGAACTGATTATAGGTCCTCCTGATGTATAACTCCATTCTTGGGTTCCTAAGTGACTTAAACAATATAATTTTCCATCAGCACAAGTGGCTAGTATTTCTAAAGTTCCATCATCGTCTAGATCAGCTATCGATTGTGATGATGCTATTTCATCACCAGCTGTAAATGTCCATTCAATTCCTCCCAAATGGTTTAGACAGTATATTTTGTTATCACCTGAACCAATGATAATTTCGTTTGTTCCATCTTTGTCTAGGTCAACGACAACAGGAGAAGAAGCCGTCGCATTACCAGTAGGAAATTCCCACAGTTTTGATACTGTTAATGCTTTAGGTATCATTACTGGCACTTCATCTCTCATTATTTTATTAGCTCCTATTGGAACTACTAACATTGTTAAATTTACTATCACAATTAAAGTAATTAGTTTACGAGTCAATAATTTAACACCCTCCCGGGTAAATTATTTATAATCTAATAATCATTACCTCATTTAGATTTTTCCTAAAAAATTAGTGTTAAAGAGACTGATACTATTCTTTTTGTTTATTAATTAAGATATTAGCAGTAAAAATAACTATATTTTGATAAAGTTAATAATTATTAATTATACAAATCCAAAAAAATACTTTGAATTATTCATTTTAGTCTGATAGGAAAAAATTTTTACGCATTAATTTATAATAAAAAAATTTTAATGATTTAGACTAGATATCAATCAGAAATTGTTCAAAATTGGCTATAATCTTACTTAAATTACTATATCGCTCCGAACTCATTTCAGGATCTGAAAAATTAATAAAAATCTTATCATAATCAATATCTTCTTGGAATTTTAATCCTAAATCATTGGGTAAATTCAATAACCAATTACGAATTATCTCAATATCATCAAATTTTAATAGTCCAGCTAATAACTGTAAAGAAATCGAATTATGCGAGAGAAGAATATTTCCTAATTCATTAACACGGTATTTATTTATTCTTTTTCGATTAGAATCATCGTACGGAAAATCTTTTCTTTTTAATTGAGCTGCTTTAATTTTCTCAAATTCCTCTATAGCTTCATCTCCTAAGTATTTTATTGCTTTAGCAATTTTGTTTTGAATTTCATAAGTAGGTGCATTTTCGTATTGTTCTAATAAAATACTTACAGCTTCTTTTGATCCAATATCACCTAATGTTTCTATAATTATTAATTTGACTTTTTGTGAAATCTTTGTCTTTAGAATTTCAATTAATATAGGTTCTGCTTCAGAAGCTCTTAATTCACCCAAAGTTTTTACTATATTATAAAGCACAGTTTCATCTTGTTCTTCTTTTATAATAGTAATCAAATTAGGAATTACTTCTTTTCTATCTATAACGATACCAAGAGACCAAGCAGCACTAGCACGAACATTTTCATCTTTATCTTCTTTTAAAACTTTTAATAAAACACTAACTTTTTGTTCACATTTACACCAACGTAGAGAATTAGCAGCTGCATACCTAACATTGGGAGATGGATCATTTTTTAAAGATTCTAATATTGCTTTTAGTCCTTCTGTAAAACCAATTAGTCCTAAAGATTCGATAATCCTTTGTCTAATATTTGCATTTTCATCTTCAGTTAGTAACTGAGTTAAAAGTGGAATTGATTTTTCGTTATTTATCGTACCTAAAGCCCATATCATATCATATCTTATGTCATTATTTTTTTCTATTCTTAGACTTTCTACTAGCTCATGAGCTATTTCCATTGCAGCTGGTCCAATATCTTTGATAGCTAGAACAACAGTTTTACGAATTCTATAATCAGAATTTGAAAGTAATTTAGCTAAGTCCTTTACTGCTATTTGAGCATCATCCTTAAATTCAGCAATCTGCTTAACTGTTCTTATAACAGATCTCCAATCCTCAGAATATAAATTAGGAATTAGATGCTCAACCATTTTTTCTCGCATATTCATTTATAGATCTCACTTCTGACTATTTCTAATAATAGATACTAATAACTTGCTTTAATTGTTCTTATGCTTATATGTTTTTAAATACTAATATTTCAAAAATAAGAAAAATTGAGATAGACAAAAGAATTCCACTCATAAAGATAATAGGCTTGCCTTTTTTTCCCAGAGGAATCATATCTCGAATTACAATATATAAAATTAAACCAAGAGAAAATGCAAAAAAGATAAACAAAACGATTTTATTAAAAACAAGAAATACACCAATCGTTGCTCCAATTGGAGGTGCGATTAAACTCAGTATTCGAATAATTTTTTCTTGTTTTGGTTCCATTTCTTCGAATATTTGTTCACTAGTAACTGCTAAAGTAAAAGCTCTAATAACTAATGGAATCAATAAAATATAAACAATTGTTCCTTCAGTTTCAAATGTTAATGCAATCAATAATCCTATTAGAAGATCATGTGCAATTATTGCTACTCCTTCAAAAAGAATATTTTGTTCTACTTCTCTACATTCAATTTCTTCTTTCGATTCCGATAAATTAGGACTAATATTTTCAATTTTATTTTCTTCAATACTATTTATTTCTTCAATACTCAAGTCAATTTTAGAATTATCTTTTAACATTCTTTTATAAACAATTTTTTCAATCATAGCAATAACAGTAAAACCAATTAAAAAAGGAATATAGATAAATTGATCAAGGTGTTCTTGACCAGAAGCAATATGTGGAAGTAATTCAAGAAAAAGAATTCCCACCATTAATCCTGCACCAAAACTTTGAATCTCACTATGCCATTTTCTCATTTTTTCTGATATTTTTTCACCAATGAAATTTAGTAAAGATATTGCAAAAGCAAGTAAAATGGGAATAATAAAGGATAATATTGTGGATAAGTCTATATCAGCCATTTATTTTCATCCTTCAATTTAAGTGCTTCATTATATTTTTTTAATATCAGAAATTTCCATTCGAGTAAATATAAAGAATGAGGCCATTAAGGATAATCCGTAAATTAGTTGAGTAACAATCATTATACTGGGGTGAATATTATTAAAATTGGTTGTTATAAAAGGTAAAAATAATAAAATAATCAGTATTATCAAAACACTAGCAATAATTATTTGCATGATTAACTCATATTTCTTCAATTTTTCTTTTTTAATTGCAGATTTGTATCCTAAAACTATCGTCATACCACCTAATGGTGCAACTATAATTTCTGCTAATCCCATTGGGAGTAGTAAGAATTTACCAATAATTTGTGTTATTTCCCAATAATGTCTCTCCAAATCTTCAAATTGATCGTTAATAATACCTCTAATGTTTTTTGATATTCGTTTTTTCCACCAATCAGAAAGTTTTCTTCTTTTTCCTCTAAAGTTTCGAGGAGCAATATTAGTTTCTGGGTTGCTAATTTTCTTTATAGATGGTATGATATAAAATGAGAGAGCTGTTATTATAGACATAGCCCCTTTATAATATTTATTAGCAATAATAGTTTCAATAACATCTAAAACTTGATACAAATTATTAGTTTCAATTCCGGATCCAAGATTTATTAAAAGAATAGTTTTAATGATAATCAATATTGTTAGCAAAATCCCTCCGATAAACATTATATAAATTGGGATTATCATAATTAACTTGAATCGTTCTGGATACATTTTCTCATGAGTTTCAACTATTTTTTCTTCGAGTTTTCCACGATATTTTTTGATTTCCTCCTGGAGTTCTTCTTTCTTCTTAGAAATTTCTTGATGAAACTCTTTCTTTTCTTTCTCTAACTTTTCTTTTTTGTTTAAAATATTTTTTAATTCATTTTCTTTCTTTTCAACAGATAGAAAGGAATCTTCTTTATTTGCTAAAGAATATTCTTTTTCTAAATTTCTCTCTTTTTCTTCAAAAATTTTCTTTTGTTTTTCTTCCTTATTATCAAGTTCTACTAATCTTCTCTCAAAAATTTTTGCCTTTTTTTCACTATATGGCTTCTTCTTATGTCCCTTCATCAACCAATCAATAATTTTTTGAGCAATTGGTATATAACCTACTATAAAACCAAAACCACTCATAATCTGAGAAAAGAATGAAAATACAAGCATTGGATAAAAAATTAAACCTAAGAAATTTCCATTAAAGATGGTCATAAAAACAATGGTCATTACTAAGATTACTGTACCAATTATAAATGAAATATAATAGCTCTTATCAATTGAAGCTAATTGCTGCTTAATTTTGATAGACTTTTCTTGGTCCATATTCTAAATGATTATTCAAGGTTTATTTATTTTATTCTTTAAAAAATTATCATATAATATTACAAACTTCAGAAGAAAAAGAATTTATTCAATGCTTATAGTGATAAGGTAATTATTGTGTTTGAATTAAAGTTAAATTGGAATCAATTTATTCCTCACATTTTCACGCTCTTCCTCAGAGAGTAATCGATCATAATAACTAGGTTCAAAAATGAATTTAAAACCATCATTTGGTTTCCTAGGTATAATGTGTAAATGGACATGAAAAACTTCTTGGCCTGCATCTTTACCATCTGCAATAAAATAATTAATAGCAGTAGTTTCAAGTATTTTTTCTTTAATTCTATATGCAATTTTTCTTGCTATTGGAAAAAGCTTTAGAAAAAGATCTTCATCTAATTCCTCTACTAATACAGCGTGTTTTTTTGGGATAACTAAAGCATGTCCTTCATTAATGGGTTTTATGTCCATGAAAGCCATAATGTCCTCATCTTCATATAGAATCGCAGCAAATTCCTTCTTTTCAGCAATTTTACAAAAAATACAATTTTCTTTTTTCATTTCATTCACTTACAAAAAATTCAAGTACAATTTTTATATTCGTTTCTATCATTGTTATTTTTTTTAGTGAAACTGTAGAAAAAAGAACTCAAAACAGCTTATTCTTACCATTCATTTTTATAATCTATCTACCAATTTTTTTTATAGAGTAAGTGGAGATAAAATTATGTCCAAAGAAAAAACGACCTTCCCTCTAGCATCAATTGATAGACTTATGAGGGAATATCTACCAAATAATAAAATTGGTCTTAGTGCGAAAGTAGAGTTTGAGAAATTACTTGCTAAAGTAGCCAAACTTGCTTGTGAAAAAACTCTTGCATTTACAAATAAAGCCAAGAGAAAAACAGTAAATGCTGAAGATGTTCAATCAGCTTTTGAAACAATTGGAGATACAAGTTAATAATTCATGGAGAAAATAGAAAAGAGTTAGAACAAATACAATTCTTTGTTTACAAACGACAAAAAAAAGAATATTTTAGATTGTATTTCAATTTCTTTTATTTTCCTTTTTTTTTCCTTTTTTTTTCTTTTATTATTGATTTTATTTTTTTGCTCATATTTACTTGATTTTTTTTATTTTTTATTAACTACTAAAAGCTATACATTTTTCGATTAAATCATCAATAAAATCATATTTGGCTGATAATTTTCTGATAAAATCCTTAATATTTTTTATTAATAATTCATCCCCTCTATTCTTGAAAAATTCTAAGACATCAACTATTTGTTTATATTCATCTAAAACCTTCTTAATTGCTACTATTACACATATAGCTAAAAGACTATTATAATTTAGATCATTTGAGTTTTCATGCCATGGGAAATTGGGAGAAATTTTTCGTTCTTTCTTAAGAATGTCTAGAATAATAAGATAAGCTTGATTTTGAACTGCGTTTGATAATTCGAAATAATTGATAATATATGCTATATCTGACCGTATATGTTTGATAGTATACTTTCGTTGATTGTTAACTCTTTCCTGATTTAATTTTCTTTCATGATAAAAACTTGGGGAAATATAATTTTCTTTGTTTTCTATTGCCAGTTTATTCACAAGTCCACATGTTGTGCAAATTAATTCTCCTTTTACAGTGACCAATTCACCATTACAAAAACTACACTTCTCATGATTCATTTTTGATCACTATTTTATTTCACAATTATTTTGAAGTTATAATCTCTATATTCCACTCTAGTAAATCAATGTTTATTTCATTTAACTTAATATTGTAAAAAATGGAAACAATTATTTACTAGAACAATAATTTTGAATCGATATAATATGTTGAAATCAATTGTAACAGCTGTTCCTGATTATTTACCACTTAACTCTCAAGAATTCATAAGACATTTTACTAATCTTTTTACTAGAGAGAAATTTGATTATTGGCATTCTTATACTGATTATTCAGTAATTTTAGGTTATTCTTGTAGAACATTATTTGAGGTTTGTTTGAAATCTTTCAATAAGGATGATTTAGTAGTTGCAACAACACCATTACATCACACCTCTTTTAGAAATATTATTGAGAAATATGTAAAACCAGAAAACATTCACATAATTGAATTAAACGATAATTATAATGGACTTGGTAAATTACCAGAAATTGAAAAATGTGATATTGTTGTTATAACTCATTTATTCGGTCAAGATATGGATTTATCGAAATTATCTGAGTTCAAAGAAAAACATAATTGTATTATAATTGAAGATCGGGTTCAAGGCGGAACTATCGATAATAAATTCAGCCACAAGAATGTCGATATCGCACTCTATTCAATGGCAATGGATAAAAGACCAATTGCTCTTGGTGGAGGTTTTATGTACATCGTTAACAAACATGAAGAATTGATTTCTGGTATAAAAGACATACTTCAAAAATTACCAGAAGAAAAGCATCGCAGAAGATTTAAAGATTTATTGAAGAAAATACCTACTTATTTATTATACAATAAAAGAAGAGTGTTATTCATTTTTGTTCGATTATTAAATCTGTTAAGTTTATTCAATAAAAAATTAACATTTCTTTATATTACTAAATCATACAGAAAAAATAATCCTGGATTTAGTCGTGGTTATTTTCTGTATAAGCCTTCTCAAGGACTATTGAAATCAATGTATGAAAATTTCAATAAACATAAGGAAGTTGAAATGCTTTACACCAAGAAATATGATTTTTTCATTAAATGTTTCTCTCCAAAGATTATTTCTATTTTCTTTCCATGGTATAAAGGTAATACTTCTCTAACTCCTTACAATACTATCCTAATAGATGATAATTTAGTTGATGATTTTTTGGCGTTTTTAGATGAATATAATATATCAAGTTTACCAAATCCTACTTACAAATTGTTTGATATTTCATATGAAAACAGATCTAGATATGAAAAATTCAACAATGGTATTACTTACTTGCCTTGTTTAGTGAATATGACAAAAGAAGAAATAGTACTCATATCAAAGAAGATAAAAGAATTTTATATCAAATTTTATATTAATGGATAAAAATGAAAAATAATTTCTTTTTTCATTACTTATATATTATCAATTGCTGAGAAAATTCTAATGGTCTCTATTTTCTTCTCTCTCCTTATCGTTAAATAAGTCATTTAAGTCTCGTAATGTAGCTTCTCTAGTCAAAAGTAGAATTAAATCACTGAAAACTCTGAATCTTTTCTTAGTTCTAATCTTTCATAGGCATTTGTGAGAGTGAACCTGATTTTGAATCCTTTTTATCACCAAAGTCAATTTTCTTATACTAAAATATGAATTTATTGAAATTATACATTTGTATGTAATTAAGATATAAAAAGAAATTTCAAGAAAATATAAAAATAACTTATGCTATTTTTAATCATTACAAATCGTATTTTTTACATTTCTTATAATTAGTTGTTGTAAATACGCAATAAATTATAAGCATTGAAAATGTTATTATCCATGAAAATCCTGGATTACTTTTTGATGTACTTATAGGATAACCTGCTTTTAGGATAAACTCTCTTGCTTTAGTAAGATCATAATTATATTTTATAATATTAGGATTCAACCACATCCCCATATTTGGATATATTGGGTAATCATTAATGAAAAATCTTCCATTATAAACGATATTATTGATTTCCTCTCGATCTATAGCATAGGATACTGCTTTCCTAATTGCGAATCCAATTGAAATTGAAGGATCATTTACACATGGTAGTCTGTTACCAAAAAAAGGTCTTGTTTCACGTAGATTGTATCCCAAGAGACTAAGACTATTTCCAATCTTTCTTTGGATATTATAATTTGGATTTATTTGATATTGTTCTATATCATGGTAATTATCGATTAAATTTAGTATGTCAATATAACCATTTTTAAATTGCTCAGTAGCAATCTCTACATTATTAATTATTTTTATCTTTAATTGACTTAAATTCCAATTAGTCCCGAATCTAATTTCAAAATCCATCCCAGATTTATTTATTGTTTCATTCAATAACCAGCTGCTATTATAATTAGTAAGTTGGATTTCACTATTAAGGATTATATTTTCAATCATTAAACTACTTGTACCAAAACATTTTTCTGAGAATTTTTGCCAGGAACTATCAGTAATATTTGGAGTAACACCATCAACCATTTGTGTTTGATTTAAGTAATGTTCAGGAAGAATTTCTTGAGTAAGTGTTGACAAGTATCTCGAATATAAGTCATTTTCAACTGTGTTTGGGTCACCATCAATGAAAAAATCGATGGTATAATCATCAATAATTGACATTTCTTCAATCCATGCATAACCTTCTGAATTTGTTGCTAAATTTTTCCAGCAATAATATGTGAAAAAAACATCTTCAGCAGTCAAATATTCACTAGCAAAAATCCCATCAGGATCTTGTTGCCATTTGATTCCTTCTCGCAGATGAAACCTTACTTGTGTGTCATTAATGTATTCCCAATTTAATGCAATATGAGGCCAAACATTTCGATGGTTATCATACAATATAAGAGGATCCATTGTCAATTCATTTACAAAGGCAGAAGTAAAGTCATACGAGAATAAAGGGTTAAAATCCGTCCAATTAGAAGTACTTATAATTAATTCATCAATTGAATTTTGATTTGGATGTAAAGATGTCCATTTCATTTTACCCCAAGATTGTTTAATCCCTTCTGTGATATTATAACCTGAAAGGGTTGACCAAAATGCTTCATAGAACCACATTCCAAATGTGTACAACGCAGGATTTATTTCATCCATCAAGTATTGTTGCCAATTCCAATAATGTTGAATTCGTTCATTTGAGTTAGGAGGCATTAAATTTCTCCCATAATCTAAATACCATTGATTTATACCAGTATCATATGTTGAATTATAATCTAATGAAGAATCATAGGAAAAAATGTTGTATTCACCATTTTCTCCATAAACATCTGAAAAGTCTGGATCATTTCTTGATCCAACAAGATTAAAATAACATATATCATAATTTTTAAAAAAGACTATTTCATTAACGAAATCGGACCAACTTAAGAATTCAGCCTCTATATTAATACCAACTTTCTGAAGCTGGTTTTTAATTAAATCTGCTATTTCCCTATTAGAATCAAAATTTCTCATCTTCAATACAAGTGTAAAATAAGTATCGGATGTAGCTGCATCATAAGTAATACTTTGATATGGTGATAAAAAGAGTATCATGTATAAGGTAATAATAACATAATTCCTGCACTTGAATAACCTTCTCATTTCCTCACTATGTAGTATTTTATATATGTAGTTATTTTAATTTATGCTTTAAATTCGTACTATATATGCTTTTCAATTACAGAAAAGTGTTTAGCGAAAATTGATTTCCTCTTCTTCATTTTTTATTTATTATCAATTAAAGAGATAAATTCTAATGATAATTTTCGTACTAATTCTAGAGCTTCCGGTTCAACGACATCTGCAGTGTCATTAATTGTGTGATACCATCGTTTAACATCTGGTCTATTAATATCCATAGCTTCTATTGATGCACCATTTAGGAAACCACCTTTAACAATTGCACTTCCATCTGTAGCACCAAAAGGTAATTCTCGATATGGTAGCTCTATATCAACATTTTTTGCAGATTGAACAATTAAATCAACTATTTCAGGATTATAAGTTACTCCTAAAGTTTTTTCCTTATGGATTATATGCAAGTCGTCGCTTTTAGCAACCCCATCAAAATTTAAGAAGTAAAATGGTTTCTTATCAAGTTCATCTTTGTGTCTTTTTATCCAATTTTTAGCTCCTCTTAAACCAGCTTCTTCAGATCCAAATGTAACTAATAGGATTTTAGTTTGATCAGGTAAAAATTCATTGCTCTTACTCAATGTTTCTCCAATTCCTTGAAGAAGTGCAATACCAGATAAATTATCATTAGCTCCTAAAACTGCCCAATTTGTTTTGAAAAAGAATAGCATTGTAGCCATAGGTACAATAATAACAGCTAACCCGATTCCTAAATAGATGAAAACAGTTCCTGTGAAAGTAAAAATCCAATTAAGAATAAAATAGGTTAAAGAAACGAGAATAAAAATAATTAAAATGATTGGTAACCCTATTAGAAAATAATTGAAAGTTCTTGGCATGTAAAGATTGAAATTGAATTGATAAGCAGAATCCAAATGAGCAGAAAACATTAAGGTTTGCTTCCATTCCTTTTTTGGATTAATTTCACCAATAATATTGACACTATTTTTTTTCGGGTAAAGAAAATCAACAAATTCAGCATATCGAAGAAATTGCATATAAAATATAAACATCGCAAGAATTGCTAAAATACTCGAAACTATCGGATATATCCAAAAGAGAGGTATACCAACAATTACCAATAGAGGAGATAGGAAAGTAAAACTTAGAAAACCTTTTGGAGCTAATTGAAATTCTTCTTTATCCACTTTATCACAATATTTCTCAAATTCTTCTTTTACAATATTTGCTGCTTTATGCTCCGCTTCACTACCTGGTTCTATTGGGCCAACTTCCTCACAGATTTTAACCAAAAATCTATGCATATCATTCATTCGCTCTTCAGGAATTTTTTCTTTCCAAACTCGAGTTGATAATTCTCTATTTCTTGGCATACATTTCATTTGTCATGCTATACTAAAAATTTTATTCCATTTTGTTTGAAAATTTACAAGAATTTACTTATGCAGCTCTAATTTGATTATTCATTTTGAAAGAAAATTTATAATTATCATTTTTATTCGCTATTTATGTCATTTTACGAAGAAGAAAATCCTGCAGATATATCAATAGAGGAAATATTACCAAGTATAAAGAATTACTTGCCAGAAATTAACGTTAAATCAATACGCTTCTTTTATCATGGAACTTACAATGTATTTGATATAAAAAACGAATATATTCTTCGAGTAGCTGACAGAGAATTTAGAAACATTATTGGGTTGGAAATGATTAGAAGGGAATCACGATTACTTAATTTTCTTCAAAAGAAATTCGATTTATCAATCCCCGAAATACTTTTCATTCATGAATCTGAAAAAATACCTTTTTCAATACATAAAAAAATTCCTGGAAAATCACTTGTATTTGTGATACCAAATTTATCTAATTCACAGAAAAAAAGTATAGGCGCAAAAATTGGGCTGTTTCTTTCAATTCTACACTCAGAAGAATTAAAGCTCAATATCAAAAAACATTTTCCGGAACAAGAAGAATTCTCTATTACTGATAAAGAATTCATTAATTCTTTCAGATTATTTTGGATTTCTAGGTATAAAGAAGCAAAAGAAATCGCTTTTAATTATTTGAATAAAAAAGAAAAAATTTGGTTAACAAAAATTTTTGAGGATTACCTAAATGAACCTGATAATTTTTCTTTTTCTCCAAGAACTACTCATTGTGATTTTGATACTTCAAATATCTTAGTTGATACAACAAGTAATCAACTTACAGGTATAATTGATTTTGAAGATTGCAAAATCTGGGATCCGGCAGCTGATTTGCTCTTCTTTGATGATGGTTCTATTTTTATGAAGGAAATTCTTGATAATTATGAATTTACTAATCAAAAATCTCTTCTCGATAGAATGAAATTTTTTTATTGTAGAACTTGCGTTCCTTATCTTGTTTGGGGTACTCTTCATAACAGACAAGGGATGATTGAAGAGGGTATTAGAAAAGTTAAGAAAAACATGAAACTATTTCCTATAGAATGAATTTAAGTAATAAACTGATGATTTATATTCGAAAGCATTTAGATTATAATTTAGGATTATTTTTTTCTAAAAATAAAGTAACTTCCTTCCGAAAATTAGGTTCCTTGATGTCTTCATTAAAAGATTTAAATCATATTTCTTATAGAAATTAATTCCTACATTATTATTTGCTGAAACTTCTAAATGATATCCTATAATGTTATTCTCTTTTAAGTGCGATTCTAGTGTTCGCATTAATTTCCATCCTATACCTTGTCTTTGATATTCAGGAAGGATATTGATATGAAGATGAGCAGGATATTTATTCAATATTTTCTTTCGTTTCCGAGTAGTAGGTCTATTAAGAATAAACCATGTAACAATCCATGTTTTAATTGAATGGCGTTTCAATTCTTTTATTCTATCCCTTATTTTTGATCGCATCGCAATTTTGAAGTTTTTTTCTTGATAGTGTGTATTTAGAGTACTAAAGATATAACCAATTATTTTATTCTTCTCAGAATCTACTGCAACAAAAGAATTGTTTGTTTCATACCAAACATAGTACAAACACCAGAACAAACTGAAGAGGTAAGGATCAGGATAGATAGTTTTTAAAAAATAATCTCCAGTTATAAAGCAAATATCTATCAAGGAATCTTTATCTGTTTCTTCTATCTTTCTAATTTCTATTGTCATAATAGGAAATTTCCTGAGTAAATATATCGGTTAAAGGCATTTAATTTTCAAAGGATTGATTTATAATTTGGAACTTAGTAATTCGCTTAAATGATCTCTAATTAATTCTTCCTCAATTTCATCTTCAATTTTATTATTTTCAGGATTAAATATATCATCAATTAGATTTTCAAGAAATAACAGGTCTTCCAATTCTGGAACAAATCCTGTTTCAGTGTAATTCACTAATGATTGCCATACTGATAAATTATTATCTAATCTTTCTGCAAAACGATCTAGATTTTGTTGTGCAGTATAAGATAGTCCTCTGTAAGCATAACAAATTAGAAATGGATCTTTAGGTTTAAAGATAACAGTATAATCTAGATAGTTTATTCGCTCAATAAAACCTTTTCCAGCAAATGTTTCTTGCATGAAATTATTTATTGCAAAAAGAAAAGCACTAACTAATTGCTCATCAAATTCACTATCAGGTAAGAATTTCTTTGAATACATTGAAGTTCCTCCTGGATCTTGAATGAAAATTAGTATTGGATCTTCAATTTGTAATAGAATCTTTTTAGCTATACTCTCTCGAGCAATATTTTTCAATCCATTTTCAAAAGGAGTCAATTCCATTAAATCTATCAATGAAGCATTGAATTGATACAATTTTTCCCACAATTCTAATTTCGTCTTTAATACTTCAGATAAATTAGTAACTTCATCAGCTAATCTAAAAAGCTCTTTAATTTGTGCAAGTGATTGAGCTTGTTTTAATAATTCCTCTGCTTTCTTAATATCTTCAGATAGAACAGCTAATTGAACTTGAATAATATATGTTTTAATGAATAGAATATATGAATCTTGCAAATCTGCAATTGCTAATAATCGTTCTAAATTCAATTCTAATTCTTTTTGTAATTCTTGGTCTCCTGTTTTATGCAAATAATTTAATTGTAATTCACATAGATTAAGCATGGCAATTACAGTTATTTTTTGATCGAGTTCATTTCCTTTTATAATATCAGTATAAATTTCTTCTATTTTTCCTAACTCTGTATAACGATTACTTCTACTTAGAATAAGTGCTTGACTCAACCAAAACCATTGATTCACAATGAAATCGTTATTTTTCTCTTCTATCAATTGTATCTGTTCAATTGATTTATCTAATTTTTTAATGTCACTCTTTTTGATATAGACTAAAATAAGATAATAGAGAACTTCAATTGTTCTTCTACTATTTCCTGTACTTTTGAAATTTTTATAACTAAGATTTAACCACTCGAGACAGAGATCAATTTTATTCATTTCAAGATAAATTAGACCAATATTGAATTGGTAGTCAGCTATTATGAATTTATCAGTATTTCTCATAACAATTTCTAATTCTTCTTGTAACACTCCTAGAGCTAAATGAATATCTCCCTGAAGAGCTAAAATAGATGCTAGTTTGTTTTTTATTTTAGCAATGGAAAATGGATTTTCAATTGCTTCCCAAATATCCAAACTTTGCTGAAATGTTTCAATCGCTAAATCGATATTTCCTTGTTTCTGGTATAAAGAAGCTATTTCACATAAAATATCTGCTTTTAGAGGATGCTCTCCATAGTTTTCGATTATAAATAATGCTTGATGTAAATTGATACGTGCTTCCTCAAATTCACCTGTTTTATATAAATACACTCCTTTTACCATTAAGAAATTAGCTTGAATTGCTTTAAATTCATCACCCTCATATTCCCTTAATTGTTCAAAAATAACTTCTCCTTTTTCTATCCATGGTCTTATTTCATTAATTTCTCCTTTAAAATTTAAAGCTGTAGCTATTAAATTAATAGCTTCTAATGAAAGATCAAAATTAATACTTTTTACACATCGTTTGAATATACTCTCAGCTGTTTTCATTCCAATCTTGAAATTTCCTTGTTTAATTTGAATAGAGCTTAGAAGAATTTTACTTTGGAGCTTTTCTTTCGTGTTTAATTTTTTTTCTGCTTTTTCTAAAGATTCTAGTAATTGATTAGCTTCTTTATATTGACCACTAATAATAAACTCCTCAATTTGAACTAAAACTGCTCTTTCCAAGTTAGCCATTTAGTATCTCCACTTATCGAAGGTTCTTTTAATCATTTAATTTATTTCTTAATCGATATATAATCTAAAACCAAATTAAAAATTCTTTAGTTTGGTAAATAATAAATTAAAGCTTAAACATTTATCTCTCACTTTTAGTAATTTTTGATATTTTAGTATTTTACATTTAAACGATGTATAGTAAAAAATAAATCAGTTTACTTATATCTATTAATGGATATACTTAATTAGATTAGAGCTAATAATTAGAAGTTGGATAAAGAAATGACTGAAGTAACCACTTACTTTGCACCTGCAGAGAGATTAGAAAATTCAGAGATCTACATGCAAACTATTAAAATTCTCAGTTTAAGAAATACCTTGCCAATTTTGAATATTCTACCAAATATGATTGCTATACTAAATAAAGAAAGACAAGTTGTATTTTCAAATGACACCTTCACAAAAGCAATTGGTAAAGAAGGATTTGAGGAAGGATTAGGTCAAAGACCAGGAGAATTACTTGCATGTATTCATGCTCATGATACTGAATATGGATGTGGAACTGGAAAAGAGTGCAAATACTGTGGAGCTGTACTTACTGTATTGAAAAGTCAGGAATCAGGTAAAAAAGAAGAAAACATGGCTAAAATAATTATCACAAAAGATGATAATCTTTCTACTTTGAATTTAAATGTTATAGCTAGTCCCATTACAGTTGATAATGAAATCTATTACATAGTAGTTATTACAGATAATAGTAAATAATTTGAATTATTACTGTTCTTTAATAAAGTTAATTATTTTTTGTATCTGAAGAAAACATATTAATTACTAAAATTAGCTTTATTATTTATGAATATTGAAATTATCCAATCTGGTTTATTCACTGCTTATGGTAATGCTTACATCAATGGAAAAGATGTTTCATTTGATAAAAATCATCCAATGGGTTACAATTATCGTAATATTAAATTTTTAAGAAAAATACCAGAATTAGAACCATTATCAAAATTAGACTTAATTGCTGACAATCCAAATGAATGGTTCAAATATTTAAAAGCAAATAAATTCTCTCGTTTGTATCTCTCATATGATCTTTCTACACATCCTAAATTAAAAGATCATATTGGTGCTGCATTTGTTGGTGGTGGAAGTCAATGGAATATTTTAGCTGAAAAAGATGAAACCTATGATCTTTGGAAAATTGTAAACAAAACCGAGCGAGGAGAAAACATGACTTATTATCATCTAATACTTGAAAATACCGATTTGGGAGTTTTAAAATTTCCTTCATTAGAAACATCAAAACTCTATCTAAAAGAAATCCTATCTGATTTAGTAAAATTTACACTAAAAAGCGAGTTACCAAATTGGTTGAATGTATTTCAGAAAGCAATAGATTATTTATCTAATGAAAATCCAAAAGAATTGATAGATGAAAATATATTACCTTCTGAATGTTATAGCCTAGAAGCTAAACAAATCTTAACAGCTTGTGATCAAGCTTGGGTTTTTGGTGGAATAGGTTCTTGGAATGATGTAGTAAATGTATACGATTATAATCTTTACAATCGTTTAACTGCAAATCTCTATGATTCTGTTTGCAAGGCTTTTGTTTCCGCAATAAATAGCTATCCTTGAAAAAATTTTGAGAAATCTAAAATATCTTTTGAGTATTGAAAGAGGGAAATAAATGAGTACAATTACACTTGAAAATTTGAATCAGGTAAAAATAAAAAATCACTTGAAAAAAATTCTGAATGCTGAAACTATAAGCGAATTCACATCCCTTCCTTCAGCAGTGAATACCACATTGGAATTTGAAGCTAATGGTAAAAAATATGTTATGAAAATGATGACAACACCTACAACTGAAGAATGGGAGAAATATAGATTTAATAAAGTAAAGACTATACTCGAGAGATTTTCACAAAATAAAGATGTTCATGTTCCCAAGTTTATTCATTTGGAGGAAAACGAGGAGATTCTTGGTTATCGATTTTTAATAATTAGTTTTATAGAAGGACAAAATCTATGGTCCATTTGGCGTGATCTAACAAAGGAAGAAATTTTACCAATAGTAAAAGAATTAGGAAAAATTGTAAAAACTATTCATTCTATTGATTACGATTATTTCGGTGAGATTGAAGATTGTAATAATGTTTCTAGAGAAACAAATTATGAAGAGAAGATGCGAAACAACATTGAGGAGTATATTGAAACATTAATTGAACGAAAAATTTTTTCACAAGAATTACTTCAAAAAACAAAATCTTATTTTATTAACGAATTTAGTAAAATCAATTCTCAAGTGAAATCCACTTTGATACACAATGATATTCATCAAGCTAACATGATAGTAAAAAAAGATCAAGATGGTAAATATCAAATACAAGCAATTCTAGATTGGGAATGGGCTGCAGCAGATAATCCTAAAGAAGATCTTATTTACATTCAGAATGGGATGTTACAAGATCAAGATTTGAGAGAAGCTTTTTTTACTGAATATTATCAAGGTAAAAGAAATTCTATTGAAGATTATGAAATTTATAATAAAATCTTCAGAATTCTATGGACTTTAGATGATGTAATTTGTGGATGGACTTTCCAAAATCCTACTACTGAAAATTTAGAAAGAGCTCAAAACGTTCTTGAGGAACTGATAAAAAATTAGATATTCTCTTGAAATTAATTGATTATGTAAAATTTAATTATACTCAGGATTCACACTTTTCTTTGTAATATTAGAAATCTCTTTCAGTAAAATTTAACTAAAGAGTTATATGATTAATTCAAGAATTCTTTTTTTAGCTATTTATTCCTATTCAATATCTCCTTCTGCTCCAATAATATTGGCAAACATCATCAAGTTTCTAAAAGAATATATAATCTCCTTTTCATTTCCTTGTATATTATAAGATACAATGATTTTGTTAACTGCATCGTCGAAATTACTACCTTTAGAAATTAATTCAATTAACTGATTTATTGGTGGAAATTTTTGTAATTGTTTTCGAAATAATTTTTGTGATTGCTTTGTTGTTGAACCAATCAATTTTAGTCCATCAGAAGATAATGTTAGTATATTACCACTATTGATAAATTGCATCATTATGGCTGCTTCAATTGAATCATTAACATACTCAAAACTCATTCTTAGATACTCATGTACTTTTTCAGAAGCAATTGGCTTTTTTGAATCTTTAGAAAGATAATCTATTGCTTTTACACATTCAATTATTGCTTTAGCAGTTATTTTCCCCATTCTCATTATATTCTCAACCTAATATCTGACAAGTAATAATCTAAAAAAGTTATTTTTATTAATTTTCTTTACAAATAAACATTAATGATAAAATATCTGAAATTGAAACAAAAAAGATGATTTTTTTATCCCATTTCCTCTTTAAGAGGTCATTGTCTAGATCGTGAAGGACGTATGAAAGTGAGAAATACTTACTAGTTGAACATATTATTTTCCAACATCTAACTAAGCAATACATCAAATAATGAAAATGATAGGATGAAGAAATAATTAACATATCTATAAATAATGGAATGGCTTGTTAATTATCATTAGTCTAATAAATTTCAATATTCAAAAATTTAAGGACAAGGTAAAACAATATAATTCAATTAACGATATTTTGGAGGGATTAAATGAAAAATAGGAATTATAAAATAGTGAAAGTTCTTATTTTTAGCATTCTTTTTTTAGTGAGTTTATTTGCAAATATAAACCAAATTGACACACAAAGCAATATTCCAAAGAAATCGGTTTTATCTTGTACAAATTTCGCAGCAGCAATAAACGAAACAATTCTTTTTGGTAATAATGAAGATGGAAATTTCGGTCATTATCTCAGAGAGTATCCTTTAAGCAGTCAGATGTTTTATTTCCCAGCTGAAGCAGATGGTCATGGATGTACATTTGTTGGATGGTTAAGAGATGGTTATATTCGAGGTGTGCAAGGAGGGATGAATGATCAAGGATTATGCTATGATTTAACAGGCATTCCTGAAGCACCGATGATTTCTCATCCAGAAAACCCCTATAGAATAGGTGGTAACTGGATTCAATATGATGTTCTAAGACAAAATGCTAATGTCAGTGAAGCGATTGATTTTCTTCAAAATGTTAACTGGGAAGGACCAATCTGGTATCAATGGTTCTTTGCAGATAGCTCAGGTGATATGGTTATTGTTAGTCCTGGACCAAACGGAGAACTAGCTTTTACTAGAAAAGTTGCAGGAGAAGATGGTTTCTTGACCCAAACAAATTTCAATAGAATAACAAATGAAAGTGAACCAGGAAAATTTAATTGGCAGCGGTATGAAATTTCTACTAAGATGTTAAATGAGATAAGAAATGAAGAAAATCTTAATGTTACAGCTTTTAATTCTATCCTGGAAGCAATCCATTTCAACAAAAAACTTGGTTTCACTGGCTACTCAAATGTCTTTGATCCTATAAATCAAATGGCTTATATAACATTTCTATCGCAATTTGATAAAACAGTAGCAGTAAACGTGACAACAGAATTGTCAATACCTGGATATCGAGCAATCCCCATGACGGATTATTTTTCACAAGAAACAATAGATGCAGGATTATCATATTTTAAAGATTACAAAAGAAGGACAGCCTTCGTTTTTGTAGGATTACCTGTTATAGGGACAATTTTACTAATTAGTGGTATAGTAGTTGCTTCTTTCTATACAATTAGAAAATTGAAAAGGAAAAAAACAGCTAAAAATTAGAAATGAATCCTATACATCTTCCTCAAGAAACAAAAATCTGGTTTGGTTGTAATGCTCATCTGAATAAAAAAATGAAAAGTCAAATTTATTAAAGAGAATTTAAACCTAAATAAAGATGGAGTCAATCTAAATCTAAGAATATCAGAACTCACACTTCCATAAGGGCTAGAAATCTGGTACAGGAATATGACACGCTGATGAGGGAAGAATTTTTTTACCGAAAAGTAAATGAATTCTCTTGTACTAGTGTTTGACACTTCCGGGTTGGGTGGCTAAATGAAGAAAATTAGATTTAATTTGATAATTATTTTTTTATTAATAATGGTTATATTTACAAAACCTATGAGCTTTGAAGAAAAAAAAGAAGAAATAAATAATAATTTTGAATTTCTCCCTCAAGCTATGAGCATATATGAGAAATGGAATTTTACAGTTGGTATTCATATTTATTCATCACCAGCTATTGCTGATTTGGATGGTGATGGTACTTTTGAAGTTCTAGTAGGAGCACAAGATGCTAAACTCTATTGTTTAAGCCATACAGGAGAAGTAGAATGGAGCTATACCACAAATGGTCAAATTGCTTCATCTCCTGCTATAGCCGACCTAGACGGGGATGGTTTATTAGAAATTCTTGTAGGAACAAATAGTGCTAGACTTTATTGTATAAATCATACAGGTGCTAAAGAATGGGAATATGTAACTGGAGCACAAGTAGATTCTTCTCCAGCTATTGCAGATCTGGACAATGATGGAACTCTCGAAATATTGGTAGGATCATGGGATAACAAACTTCATTGCATTGATCATCATGGAGTAGTGGAATGGACCTATACAACAAATTCTTATATTTCTGCTTCCCCTGCTATTGGGGACATTGATAATGACGGAGATCTTGAAGTAGTAATTGGATCCCATGGTCAATATATTTATTGTATCAATTCTACAGGTTATTTAGAATGGAGTAAATTAGCCCCAGGTTATATTGATTTTTCTGCTTCTTTAGCTGATATGGACAATGATGGCACATTAGAAGTGATTATTGGATCAGATAGTACCTATATTTATTGTCTTGATCATTTAGGTGGAGAAGAATGGCTTTATTTTTCACTGGACCATGTTGGTGACTCAGAAGCAGCTTTAGCTGATATAGATACTGATGGTTATCCAGAAGTATTAATAGTAGATGAATCTTGTTTTCTATATTGTCTTGATTATTTAGGTGGAGAAGAATGGCGCTATGATGGAAACTCAATTAATCCTTGTTCTCCTTGCATTGCAGATTTAGATGGAGATAACACCTTAGAAGTAATTTTTGGTACAACTAGCTATTTAAGATGTATATCACATACTGGAAGTCTTGAATGGCTATACCAAGTCGGTGGAAATATTGAGAATTCTCCAGCTGTAGTAGATCTAGATGGAGATGGCGTTATGGAAATATTAATTGGATCAGCAGATAGCACACTCTATTGTCTTGGCATATCTGGCGTTCATCAAAGTGGAGCTGCACCCTGGTATTGCTTTAGAGGATCGGTATTTCACACAGGACAAATGGATTTCGATAGTGATTATCTCGATGATCTAACTGAAGAATTTTATAATACAGAAATTAATAATCCGGATACAGATTTTGATCAATTACTTGACGGATTAGAAATTATTGCTTATGGATCTAATCCATTATCTAATGATACAGACAATGATAATTTATTTGATAGAGAGGAAGTAAAAATATATTCAACAGATCCTAGTAACAATGATAGTGATATAGATGGTTTACTAGACTTTGATGAAATAATGATTCATTCTACAAATCCATTAAAAAACGATTCTGATACAGACGGATTGTTAGATGAAGAAGAAATTTTCACATATGGAACAAATCCCAATAATCCCGATTCTGATCAAGATGGCTATACAGATTATTTTGAAATTAACTCAGGAACTGATCCCCTTAATCCAAATGATCATCCCCCATCAACAATCACACTTCCTCCAGTTACTGTAACACCTCCACCAGAAACGATTACAATCACTCCTCCTCCTGAAACCATTACCCAAAATAATACTGTCACAACCACAGTTGAAACTGGAATTATTTTTACTACCGTTATTATTACAGCTTTTGTAGGAATTGCCACAATAGTGCTTTTCCTCAGAAAACGACGAAAATGAGTTGAAAGCTCAACAAGCTTTCACTTTTTCTTTTTGTATTAAAAAGCACTTAGGATACTCACTTCTTCTTGAAGGTCTAGAAGGCCAGTGAGGGAAGGACAAGCTGAGTAGTTAAGAAAATAAAAAAAATTGTTAGCTATTTCCCACTTAAAGCTATGATAATAATTGAATTGTTACTAATGTAATTTATGGTTATCAAAGGTAAGGATAAATAAATTCTTTTAGAATGAAAGCCTATTTATTTCTATATTTCAAAGACAAACACTAAGTAATTCAAAGCTATTTTTGTTTTATTAGAAATTCAATGACTTTGTGTAGATTTTTCAGATAATTCAATGTCAATTGCTTCTTTCCCGCATAAATAGCACATATTGGCATTATCAGGTAAAGGAACTTTACATTCTAAGCACATCTTTGTCCCCCTAACAGGAACACCACAAAAAGGACATAGAATTGCTTCTTCCGGAATTAATTTCTCACAATCAAAACATTTCCTTTTATCACCAAAAAGTGTATCCTTTAAATTGTCAAATTGCTCTATGCATCGCTCCTCAATTTTCTTATCTAGTTCTTCTCTTTGTGTCAAGTATGTTCGATTAATAGACAATCTTCCAACTAGAGAAGAAAGAACACCTGAAAGTAAACCTCCTGCTAAACCTATGCCAGCAGAAATTGCTATTGAAATTAAATTTATTGCCATTACATTTCATTCCTCCTTATTGGAATCTAAGATATCTTCCTTTTCTTCATTCTTTATCATGTCAGCATCTATTTCTGAATTAATAGTTGCTCCACAAAGATAACAATATTCACCAACTGCTTTTGTATTACAATTAGGACAATTAACTTGTTTTCGAAGCCCTTCTAGTAAATCCTTAATAACATCTTTTATTTTATCCTCTATTTCTTGTTCAATATCTTCAATATCATTTGTTTTCTCTTTTGGAGGTGTTTCTTCTGTAGGTGGCTCTTCATCGGGAAATGGTGTAGGTTCATTAGAAGGAGAAGGTTGAGGTATAGGTTCCTCTTGAGTTAACGGTTCAGATATTTTAGGTGTTTGAATTTTAGGCCTGAAAATTCCCCCAGACTGAACGAATTGAGTACCAATAACTATACCACTGATAACTATAGAGACAACTATTGCAGAAGTATAAGCAATAATATTTTCAGTAGTAATCAAATCAGTACTTGAAAATGGATGATCGGTTGGATCATTTGGATCTTTACCTTTGTTAATTTCATCAAAATCGGAAAAACCATCATCATCGGTATCCGAATCTGTGGGATCAGAAATATAACCATCTTGTCCAGGACAACACTCTTCACCATCATCGATACCATCTCCATCGGTATCCGACTCCGTGGGGTCAGTAATATAACCATCTTCTCCGGGGCAACACTCTTCTCCATCTTCTATGCCATCTCCATCAGTATCTGCAATCCAAGGATTTGTTCCTTGAAGATATTCAGAGTAATTTTCAAAATCATCAGAATCAGGATCATTACTTGCATCATCCGTTAAGGGATTAAGATTGTTCTCAACTTCCCACCCATCAGGCATAAGATCATTATCTGTATCTGAATCATTTGGGTCAGTTCCTTGAAGATATTCATTATAATTCGATAAACCATCAACATCTGGATCTCCAGTAGCATCGTCAATTAAAGGATTAAGAGAGTTTTGAACTTCCCAACCATCAGGCATGAGATCATCATCAGAATCAGAATCATTTGGGTCAGTAATAAAACCATCAGCTCCAAGAGTGACCTCTTCTCCATCGAGGATACTATCATCATCCGAATCATCATCATCTATACTGGTTAGTAGACCATCTGTACCAGGATTCACTTCTTCCCAATCATCAAGTCCATCGGAATCAGTGTCTTCTTCTAAGGGATTAGAACCATAGATCCATACTTCATCGCCATCTGTAAGTAAATCATTATCAGAATCGGTATCCCAAGGATCCGTTCCGCGATCTAGTTCTTGCCGATCATCCAACCCATCGAAATCACTATCAGGTTCAAGAGGATTGGTTCCCTCTACTATTTCATCGCCATCCCTTACAAGATCATCATCGGTATCATCATCAAGGGGATCAGTACTATAAACATTAAGTTCATCATATTCTGTCAACCCATCTCCATCTGCATCATATCCAGAATAAATAATTTCAATACTGGAAAACGAAAATGCTGCATATGCAAAACTACCAGAAGCATAGACACCATTAGCACCTAAACGACCATCATAAAATTGTTCTACTTCTATTGGGCTAGAGGGAATGCTGATATCTATGATCTCGAGACCATCTTCATGATCAGCAACATAAGCATAACTATCTGAGACATGTACATCATACGAATATCCTCCATCATCAAATTGTCCTACTTCTACTGGGCTAGAGGGAGTGCTGATATCTATGATCTCGAGACCATCTTCAGTATCAGCAACATAGGCATAACTACCAGAGATGAAAACACCAGAAGCCCCCCCACTACTATCATAAATTTGACCAATTTCTATTGGGCTAGAAGCAGTGCTGATATCTATGATCTCAAGACCATCCAAACCATCAGCAACATAAGCATAACTACCTGAAACAAATACATCATTAGCATATCCTCCATCATAAATTTGTCCTACCTCTACAGGGCTAGAAGCAGTGCTAATATCTATGATCTCAAGACCATCCAAACCATCAGCAACATAGGCATAATTTCCAGAAACATACACACTTTCTGCCCCCCCACTACTATCATAAAATTGTCCAACCTCTACAGGGCTAGAGGGAGTGCTGATATCAATGATCTCAAGACCATCATAATAATCAGCAACATAAGCATAACTGCCTAAGACAAAAACATCTTTAGCATTTCCTCCATCATAAATTTGACCAGTTTCTATGGGATTTGAGGCATTATTGATATTAATAATTTCCAATCCATCATTTTCATCAGCAACGAAAGCATAATCACCTGCAACATAGACATTCTTTGTTTGTGCTCCATCATTAAATTGTCCTACTTCTGCTGGACTAGAGGGAGTGCTAACATCTATGATTTCAAGACCTTCAGTCCAATCAACAACATACGCATAATTACCAGATTTAAAAACATCTAGTGAACTTCCTCCATCATGAAATTGTCCTACCTCCACTGGACTAGAGGGAGTGCTAATATCTATGATTTCAAGACCATCATTATAATCAGCAACATAGGCATAATTACCAGAGACGAAAACACCAGAGGCAAGTCCGTGACTATCATAAAATTGTCCTACCTCCACTGGGCTAGTGGGAGTGCTAATATCTATGATCTCAAGACCATCATTATAATCGGCAACATAAGCATAATTGCCAGAGACGAAAATACCTCTAGCATTTCCTCCATCATAAATTTGACCAATTTCTACTGGACTAGAGGGAGTGCTGATATCTATGATCTCAAGACCATCATAATGATCAGCAACATAAGCATAACTACCTGAGACAAAAACATCCAAAGCAGTTCCTCCATCACTCCAATGTCCAACAAGGGTAGGACTAGATGGAGTGCTGATATCAATGATATCTAATCCCCCTCCACTTCCAGCTAAGTAAGCATAATTACCAGAAATATATAGATCGTTATTCCAGCTAGCAGCACCAGTATAAAATTGCCCAACTTCCAAAGGACTAGAAGGAGTGCTGATATCAATGATTCTTAAACCATAATATCTTATTCCTAAATATGCGTAACTTCCAGAAACAAAAATTCCATTAACATCATTATAAAGATCATTATCATATTTCAGATGTCCAATCTCAAAAGGATTAGTCAGTGTGCTGATATCAAGAATTCTCAAACCATAATCTTTAACTGCAAAATATGCATAATTTCCAGAAACAAACACATCATTTGGTTCACCATTGTCATCATATTGCCCTACTTTTTCACAGATAAATTGTGGTGTACCAAGAATACTAATTTTCTCTGTTTTATTATCGTATGATAAATTAATATAATTATTATTTGATATTGCTTTTTTAGCATAAGCTAGTAATAATGTTGAAGATATTATCAAAAATACTATTATTGATAAACAAATTAAAAATTTTTTTTTGTTTTCAATCTTCATTTCTTTTCCACCTTTGTTTTTTCACAATTCGATTACTATTCTGATGATTCGTCCCCTATGTCTTCTTCTATAAAATCACTCAATTCGCTATTTTCTTTCTTTTCAGATGCACTTGAACCACAAACATAACAATGAACAGCATTATCTGGTAAGGATATCCCACATTTTTTGCACATTTTATTTCCCGCGACAGGAATACCACAAGAAGGACAATAAGCTGAATTCTTTGGAATCAGATCATTACAACTAAAACATTTTTTGTTTCTTTCAAAGAGTTTCTTCTTTAGATTAGCTTTATTTTTCGCAAGACATTCATCTACTACTTTCTTCGAATTTTCTTTTTCTATTATTGCCATTCTCTTTATGGATGCTTTTCCCACTAATGATGAAGCTATACTTGTAGCTGCTCCTCCTATTACCCCTGCTCCTATTGTTGTTGCTAATAATACCAGATTAATAGCCATTTTTCAATGCCCTCCAGAATGAAAATGATTTTGTAGTATGACTATAATAATAATTTGGGACTATTTAAATATTTTGTAGTATGACAAAAATATATTTTACTTTTAAATTCTTATTATTACTCATGGAATTTTTGATCTTTGTTTGATATTCTGTAAAAAAGATTTATGTATGAAATTTTATTTTTTCAGTTTTTCTTATGAAATCTTTATTTATAGTTAAAATGTTTAATTATTTTATGGGTGAAATTCAACAGAAGAAAAAAGAATTAGTAGAGATCTGTAGGCTTGTCTATAAACATGAATTAGTAAAATTAGGAGAGGGAAATATCTCACTTAGAGTTTCTGATAAAAATGAAATGATTATTACACCCACTGAAAATGATTATGAAAATCTCAAAATAGAAGATATGGTACATATTGGATTTAATGGAGAAAATTTCGATGCTCCAAAATCTCCCACAAGTGAATATATTTTACATAGAAATATCTATCAAGAAAGACAAAAAGTGAATTGTATTCTTCATACTCATTCTCCTTATTCTTCTATCTTAGCAGTCTTGCATCATGATTTACCTGTTCTATTTGAGGAAATGACTCTTTTTCTAGGTGGAGGGGTTAAATGTTCAGAATATGCTCCTGCTGGAACAGAACAATTGCCAGTAAATGCACTAAAAGCAATGAAAAAACAAAATGCTGTAATTCTAGCTAACCATGGAGTTTTGGTTGTAGGGCGCTCAAGTGAGTATTGTGTTAAAGCAGCAGTTATTATTGAAAAAATGGCAAAGATTTATGTTTATGCAAAAAAAATAGGTGAAGTAAAAATTATTTCCAAAGAAAATCAAGAAAAATTCATTAAGATTTTTAATGAAAAATATAGTACTATCTAATTTAACTATAAAATTTAAAAGAATAGCTTTGTTGATAAAAATGAAAATTATTTACTATTTTGTGATAGCTTATGTTATTTTGGTTATTAGCATTGTATTTTTCTTAGCTTGGTCTATTCTTAAAGGTGCACCTTGGTCTCCTACGAATAAAGAAAAAGTCTTCAAAATACTTTCTCTTGCTAATGTTCAACCTGGGGAATTAGTTTATGATCTTGGTTGTGGAGATGGTAGAGTTCTTATTATAGCTGCTAAGTATTTTGGTGCGAGAGCAATTGGTATAGAAATCGATCCAATTCGTTTCATTTGGTGTAAATTTCTAATTTTGTTTTTAGGTTTAAGAAAGAAAGTACAGGTATTTTATGGTGATTTTTTTAACAAAGATTTTAGTGATGCAGATGTAGTTATTTGTTATCTTTTACAAAATACTAATGATAAACTTCAATCAAAATTAATTACTGAATTACGACCACAGGTTAGGGTTGTATCCAATAGATTTGTTTTCTCAGGATTACCATTGATAAATATGGATAAGGAAATGAGAGTATATTCTTATAATATCGGTGTTCAGTCTATTGATACTGAAATCAACAAATCACTTTAATAAATACAGGATATTCAATTTTCTGAGTAATGGATTTTTTTCAATCATTTAGAGTTATTTCTGGAAAAAAATTTGTAATACTTCTAGAAAAAACTAGAAATGAAAAATTTGTAAAATATTCTTTAATGATTTAAAGATTAAAACAAGGATTTTTTCTTTCTAGTGAAAAGTATTATCGTAACTATAACTAATCCCAAGATTATTTTTTAAGTGAAAAATAGTACTTATTTAACTGAAGCAGTAAAAAATCATATTTTCCAATGATTATTTTCAACTAAAGAAAAGGTAGAGTTTATTGAATTTAGAGTGTTAAAATTCTTTTTGAAAAATATTTAAAAGAAAAAATTTCTCATAGATCATCTGAAGCTAAAGGAATTATTTTTTATGTTGAATTTTAATATTATAACAAACCTAATTTAGCTACCTAATAAAATAAAGCAAGGACTTTAATAAATTCCCAATTATTTTACATAGTAGGTGTAATAATGAAAAAAAGGTATCTTCTTTTAAGTTCAATGATTTTACTAGTAAGTCTTTCATCTGCTGCATCTATATTATTAGCTATAGAATCAAAATCAAATTCCAATATAAAGAACGAACTATCTACAAACTTACTTGAAATTGGAATAGCAGGGAAGGAATGGACGTTAGAAGATATTTTAACTGATAACTCAATTACATTTTCAAATTTTGAAGGTCAAGTAGTATTATTAGATTTCTTCGCTACGTGGTGTGATCCATGCAAAACAGCTATGGTTGAATTAGCTGAATTACGTCAAAGTTATTCTGCACAACAATTGGTTATGATTAGTATTGGTACTGATCCTGCTTATGATTCTGAAACTAGTCTTGAAGCTTTTGCTGTTACCTATAATATGAATTGGAAAATAGTTATAGATACAATTGGTCTATCTGATTTTTACCAAATAACTAATATTCCAACAATTTATATTTTTGATATAGATTTGAATGTTGCTTATAGAAACGTTGGTGTAGTTGGTTCAACCTTACTTGAAGGTGTTGTTGATTCTTTACTAGGTGATTATTCTTCACAGCCTACTACAACTCGTTCCTCAGGTAATTCTGCAGATGGTTTTTGGGTAAATAATTGGTACTGGGTAGTAATTCTGATTATTTTTGCTATTATTGGTGTTTCAATTTTTATTCAAAGAAGAATTGTTCTCATGAATAATAAAAAAATACGAGAAAAAGAATTGGCTGAAAAAAAGAGAAAAACAAAGATTCGAAAATTGCATCGTTGAATTTATCTTAATAACAGTTTTCTTCACCATTTTTATTAATAATAATTTAAATAGTAATGACATAGGAGAATAAATATGCCTACTATCGAACAAATTATTGCTTTAGTGATTATTTTAGTAGGTACTATTATTTTATTTTCAATTTCTTGGCCTAACATAAGAGGTGCTCCTTGGGTTCCAACCCGAATGAAAAAAGTGCAGAAAATGTTAACTTTAGCAAATATTCAACCTGGAGAGCTAGTTTATGACCTTGGTTGTGGTGATGGTAGAATTATTGTAATGGCTGCCCAGAAATTTAATGCTCGAGCAGTTGGAATTGAAATTGATCTCTTTCGTTATCTTTGGTGTCAATTCTTAATTACAGTATTAGGTCTTCGAAGAAAAGTGAAAGTAGTTTATGGTGATTTTTTCAAGAAAAATATCAGTGATGCTAATGTTGTATTCTGTTATTTATTACAGAGCACTAATGATAGATTAGAAGAAAAATTAATCAAAGAATTGCAACCTAATACTCGAGTAATTTCTAATACTTTTATGTTTCATGGATTACCCTTAGATGAAACTGAAGGAATTTCTGGCATCTATGTCTATAGAATAGATGATGGAATAGTTGGTCACATATAGCGTTTTCAATATGAAGTCTATTGTTTTTCCATCAAAGTTTGAAATTGATTTGCTATTTCTTCAAAATTTGCTAAACCCACAAGTCTAACTCCTACGTTAGAACCAGACGCTGCAGCAGTTTGGATAATAACACTACCGATTCCAAACCTTCTGTCCCAAGGACCTTGAATTGTTACAACATTTATTACATTATCAAGAGGAATAGTAGTTTTACTTCTTATCCTGAATCCTCCTTGAACAACAATTGATTTTGTGCTAATGTGATATTCAATTGCTTCGTATCTTTTTTTATTTATAATGAAAGCTAAAGAGAGTCCCACTATAAAAACGGGTCCAATAATGGCTCCTATTATTATCCAACCTTTTGAAGTAATAAAATCAAAATTATCAATATTTATTGCTAAATCAATTATAAGTAAAGGAAGAATAATTACAAGAACATAAATAATTGCAAATATAGAAGCAATTGTATTATTTTTTTTCAATAAATTCTTATCAGGCTTTAAAAATCCGATTTCTACAGACATACTTTACAAAATCCTATTTTTTTAGTATAAATTCTCTTATACGCTACTTTAATCTCATTATATTATTAACTTTATTTCTTATAAAATATGGATTAGTGAATACGATTAAAATAACAAAGAAATTTATATTAACGTAAGCAAAGTAAATACAGAAATATACTGACAAAAATAGCAATTAACAGTAAGGAAATTGTGAGAGTTCATTTAATGAATAATAATTCAAAAGCTGATGAATCTGTTAAAAAAGAATTAAATAAAGCAGATGAAGAATTAAAAACATTAAATAAGAAGTTAAAAGAATCTCGCAATGAATTAAAATCTTTGAAAATCAGATTTGATGCTCTTTTTGAAATGACTAATGACGCAATATTCTGGGCTGATTTAGAAACAGAAAAATTTATTCATGTTAATAAACAAGCAATAAAATTGTTTGGGTATGATTTAGAAAAAATCTATAAAATGAATGCTTTGGATTTTGTCGCTCCAGAGGAAAGAAAAGATTGTAGAAAAAAAACAAAAGAATTACTTGAAGGAAAAACCATACCAATTTATGAACGAATTTTTATGCACAATGATGGTAGACGAATACCTTGTGAAGTAAATCTTTCTTTAATTAATGATCCTGTAACTAAAAAAACAATCACTCAAAGTATAATTCGAGACATCTCCGAACGAAAAAAATATGAACAATCGTTAGAGAGGGATAAAGCTACATCGAAAATTTTAGCAGAAGCAGCTATAAATGAACAACACATAGGTAATTTATGTCAAAATGTGCTTGAAGGTTTAGCAAAAGTTTTTGATTTCAATTATGGTTTTTTTAGATTTTATGATTACAAACAAGAAATATTATTAAGAATTTCAGAATTTGAAAGTGGAAAACTACCTAATAAATCACCTGATATTATTCAATTTAATGATTCACAATATGTTAGCTCAATAGTTGCTAATAGTAAGAAACCAATTATCTCATCAAATATAAAATTTTTAGACATTAATAATGATGCGAAGAAAAATTTAGAAAAACAAAAAATCAAATCTCTTATTTCTTGGCCTATCTTAAATTCAAATCAAAAGTTATTGGGTATCTTTCATTTGTCTTCTCTAGAAATAAAAAATTTTTCAGAAGATGAAGTCATCTATTTTGAATCTCTTGCTAAATTCCTAGCTACTGCTATAGAAAGAATTCTTGCAGAAGAAGCATTGTTAATGGCCTATAATGAACGGAAGGAATTAGATAGAATCATTTTCTTGAGTCCAGCTATAGTTTTCCTATGGGTGAATGCTCCTGGTTGGCCAGTGGAATTTGTTTCTGAAAATATAGCTATTTTTGGTTATTCTTCTGATGATTTTTATTCCGGTTATGTACAATTTAGCAATATAATTCATCCTGAAGATTTGGAAAGAGTTGCAAAGGAAGTTCAAGAATTCAGTGAAGATAAGAAACGGATGGAATTTATTCAAGAGTACAGAATTATTACTAAATCAGGTGAAATTCGATGGATTGTTGATTATACAACAATTAGACGTGATATAAAAAGGAATATTACCCATTTCCATGGAATAATTCTTGATAATACGGAAACTAAAAAAGCTGTTAGTTCATTAAAAAATGAACGAAGGGCTTTTCAAATTATAGCTGAAGCAGTTTCAAAATCAACATCAGTATCTGAATTATGTGAATTAATTTTAGATGATTTAATTGAAATATTAGGTTTTGATGTTGGTGTAATAAGATTATATGATAATAATTCAAGAATGTTAATACCATTTGCTAGTAAAAAAACTAAATCTCAATCTAGTATGCCCTTTACTACTCATACAATAGATAATCCAACTTTTATTAATTCTTTAGTAGCTCGCACAAAGAAAGCTATTTTTGCACCTGATGTTTCAAAATTAAATCTTGATAACAATATATTGAGTCATCTAAAAGAAAGAAAATTAAATTCCCTAATAACTTGGCCTATTTTAAAAGTAAACAATGAATTACTAGGAGTGTTGCAATTAGCATCAAGAAAAGCAAAGGAAATTCCTCAAGAAGATAAAATTCTATTTAAAACACTTGCTGGTACTTTAGCGAATGTTATAGAAAGAAAAATAGCTGAAGAGGAAATAAAGAAATTAAATGAAGAACTAGAATTGAGAGTGCAGGAAAGAACAAAACAACTTGGGGAGGTAATTAAAGAGCTGGAATCATTTTCTTATACAATATCTCACGACTTAAAATCTCCATTACGAAGTATTGCTGGTTTTAGTGATGCAATACAAGAGGATTATTCAGATTTCTTAGATGCAACTGGAAAAGATTATCTTAATAGAATTAAATTAGCAGCTAAAAAAATGAGCGATTTAATTGATGAAATTTTATCCCTCTCTAGATTAACTAGTATAGATTTAAATTTCAAAGAAGTGAATATTAGTGAAATTGCTAAACAGATTATTGCAGAATACAAAAAACAAGAACCTGAACGAGATATTGATATAACAATTGAGGAAAATATGATAGTCAAAGGTGATCCCACTTTGATAAATACAATTATGGAAAATTTACTAGGAAACTCATGGAAATTCACTAGTAAAACACCAAAAGCAAAAATAAATTTTGGTAAAAAAATATTGAATAATCAAGAAGTATTTTATGTTCAAGATAATGGTATTGGATTTAATATGGCATATGGAGAGAAATTATTTACAATTTTTCAGAGATTACATTCAGATAATGAATTTGAAGGTACTGGTGTTGGATTAGCAATCGTTCAACGAATAATTCAAAGGCACAATGGTCGAATCTGGGGTGAAGGTAAAGAGGGTAAAGGAGCAACTTTTTACTTTACTCTGAGATAAAAAAAAGAAAGCTCTCTTTTTTTTAAATCAGTAAAATTTTATTATAATTATATTTTCATAAAATTTCTAATTTTTTCTTCTTTTTTTCCACATTACCAAGTAGTATGTTATAATTGTTGTCAAATATAGACTAGATATACTCATAATAAATGACATTCCATCTGATTTTCCACTAGTACTAGATGGTCCAAATGCTAAATCTAAATACATTTGAGCTGCTGAAAGATTATAATTATAGCGAATTATATTTGGATTACACCAGATGCTATTTTGCATATGAAATGGGTAATCATTTATTACCGCATGACTTCCATAAGATTCCTCAATAATTTTAGGTCTATTAAGTGCATAGGAGATTGCTTTTCTTAATGCTAAACCTTTTGTCATTTCTGGAGCTAAATCGCATGGATTGCTATCACCTATTCTTGCTCTTGAAGGATTGAAATTATAAATGATGAATGAATACATGGAATAATAATTAAATTGAATATTAAAATTAGTATTTCCATAAATACTATCGATTTCATCATTGCTAATTTGAGAAGACAAAACATCTAATTTTCCATTCATTAAATCTTGAAAATAATCTGGAATGTAAAAATTAATTAGAATTTTTAATCTAGGAATAATATAATTTGTACCGAATCTTTCTTCCCAATTTAAATTTTGATCATTTTTTGTAGCAGTTGAATTATACCAAGAATCACTGAAAATTGATAAATTAATTTCATCAGTAGTTTTGGAATCAATTTTAAATAATCCTGTGCCAAAACGGAATTCATCATATTTTTCCCAAGCAGTATGTTTATAATCGGGAGTTTTACCATCCATTTGTTGAGTTTGATTCAAATAATGTTCGGGAAGAATCCACAAAGTTAAATCATCTAAAAATTCTGTCCCAGGATCATTTTTTATAGTTTCTGAATCACTATCAATGAAAAAATCAATTGTATAATTATCAATGATTTTCATTTCCTTTAACCAATCTAAAAGACCAGAATCTCTAAAAATATAATAAGTAAAATATACATCTTGAACATCAAAATATTCATCTGTATAGTTTCCTTCCAAATCTGATTGCCATTTCACATTCTCTCTTAAATATAATCTAAGATGTGTATTATTTATCATTTCCCAATTTTTTGCTAAATGTGGCCAAGCACTATAATCATTATCAAAATAGAGTAAAGAATCGTGAATTGCATTCAAGAAGATTCCACCTTTAAAATAATAATCTCTAGGTACTTCTTCATATTCTGAAATATATTCACAAATAACAACTTCATCTACAGATTCTTGACCTTGGTGAGAACCATCCCATGACATTTTTCCCCAAGATTTTATCAAACCATCTGAATAATTAAAACCTTCCAAATTTGTCCAGGATACGCAATAATCTTTTAAAGTGAACATAGGTTGACAAGGTAAAATTTCATCCACTAAATAATTCTGCCATTTCCAATAATGCTCGATTCTTTCAGTTGAATATAAAGGTAATATTTCTAATCCTTCTTTTATAAACCATTCATTTTTCCCCATTTCATATTCTTGGTTATAATCCATTTCATTATAATAATCTAAAATACCAATTTCTTCATTTTCACTATAGATTTGACTAATCCCAGCTGGATCAATTCCCAGTCCTACAAATGAAAGATAGCTCAAATCAAAATCTCGAAATGCAAGTAATTCAGCTGCAAAATCTTGCCAATTTAGTACTATAATATCTAAATTTATATTTAATTTTGCTAAATCATCTTTTAAAATTTGGAAATAATCAGTATAATAAGTCCTAGTCTTAACAACCAAAGTAAAAAGCATATCTTCTGATTCAACATAATCACCCCTAGTAAATATTGCAATATTAGTCAAGAATACACCAATTATGAATAAAACCACTATTTTTTTTCTTAATTTAATTTTTTTCCCCTTCTTGAAAATTACCAATATATATATTGTTTTTTCAAAATAAAAGAATTATTGAAATTATTTAGCAATTAAAATATTATTGAAAATTAAAGAAATTGTGTTTTTAACATAACATTCTGTAGATTATAGTTTATTAGAAATAAAGCACCTATTTTCTATGTGATACAATGAAGATATATTCCTATGTCTTAAGAAATGATCAAGGTTTTGCACCTAATCCTTTTTGGGATTATTGTACATTAGCTTTAGATCAACCATTAATAAGACAAGTAGCACAGATAGGCGATTGGATTGTTGGATTAAAAGAAAATCTCGGTAATTCAATATTACTTTCATTACTATTTGCGATGAAGATAACCGAAAAGTTGACTTTCGAAGAGTATTGGGATGACTCTCGATTTCAATTAAAAAAACCTGATTTCTCTATTGATGAACAGATCTTTAGGGTAGGTGATAATATCTATTCCTCTCTTAATGATGATACAGAACAACTGCACTCTTTACATTCAAATGAGTTTTTTGAAAATGATGAGGAATGGTTACATCAGAAGAAACAAGATTTGCAAGGAAAATTTGTTTTGATAGCTGTTAAAAATTCTTTCCATTATTTTGGGAGAAAAACTGAGAAGATTCCTTCCGAAGAATTAATTGATATTCTTTACTGTGATATAGGTCATAAATGTATAGCTGATCCTATTGTTCCAGAACAATTTATTGATTTTATTGATAATTTAAGAGATAGAAAGAAAATTGGCTTTATTGCTTCTCCTGAAAAATGGCCAAAAGATGATGACTCTTGGAAACAATGTGAAATCAGCAAATAGTTAATGATTTCTATACAATAAATCAAATTTTTTTTCACTTAGCTTTTTATTAATTTTTTTCGAAAAGTTAAAATTGAAGTCTTATAAAAATAAGACAGAGTTGAACTTTTATGTCAAAGAAAGCTAAAATAGTCTTTAATCAAAAGGACATTCATTCAGATTTAAATTTAGAAGATATCGTTGCCTTGATATCAACTGGTAATCGTAATTCACCCGAATATGGTCTTACTATCATGATTTTGAAAACCTTAACAACAGGTAACCGATTAATTGCTAAGGATAAAATGTATGATCTCTACATGCGAAATAGAGAGCATATTTCTAAAGCAAGTTTTTACCGAATTTTAAACAAACTTATCTCTCGAGGGATGGTTATTTTTGATGAAGATAGGCAAGCTTATGCTCCTTCTGTTCTTTTCTCAAATGCATTACAAAAATTAGCAATAGCTTGGGAATCAATAGTTATTAATCCTGAATGAATATAGATGATTATAAATTAGAAAATATCTTTTTTTTCTAATTCTTTTCTAATATCCTGTGATGTTAAATGAATATATTTCAAAACATTGTTGATATTTCTATGCCGAGTTATTCTTCTGACCCATCCTATATCTAAACCTTGTTTGAGAAGATTTGTTGCCCGACTATGTCTTAGAGTGTAATATCTTACGTCATATCCTGCTGCAGTAGCTATTGGTCTAAAAACATGTGTAGCAAAATTGTTTGGATGATACTTTTTCCCAGTTTTTGTTGGAAAGAGGATATCTTCTTCGTTCTTGATATACTGATGTGTATCTAAATATTGTTTTAATGTTTGAGTTAGCTTACTTGAAATTGGTATTGCCTGTGGTTGTGAGTGTTTTAATGGTTTTTCAATAAATATTTCTTTCTTTTCTATATCTAAGTGTCTTAGTTTTAGATTACATAATTCATCTGTTCTTAATGCAGCTTCATAGGCAATAAGAATCATTGCTTTTAGCTTGATTCCATCATAATAAAAACAAATATTCGGATATGGTCTTTGAACCGAGGATTTATAATTTTTAGGAAAACGATATTTCTTACATTTTTGACAAATTTCTACGGTAATTGGTTTATGTAGATATGTACAAAAATTCTCAGCAATTGATGCTATTTTAGAGATATCTTCTCGAGTTAAGACCTCTGGATTGAAGTTTTCATCAAATTTAGGAGATGGTATCTTAGTCCAATTTAGTGATTTATCATTTACTTCTAGAAATTTTCTAACTGTAGTAATATACTTGTAAATACTTTTACCACTAAGTGGTTCACATTTTTTGGAAAATTCTTCATATTCAACTAGAGTGGGAGTCCTGTTATATTGTTTATTAAATTCTTTAATTACGTGTTTTCTCTTCAACCAAATCTGAAATTTCACAAGATCCTTTTCTTTAAGATTACTATACTCAATATTAGTCTCAATAAGAAATTGTTCAAACCAAATAACTGTTGCTAAATATTGTCTTAAAGTATGTTTAGAACGTTGTTCTATTTCAAGAAATCCTTTGAAATTTTCAATTTCGTTAGTTATCATATTAACCAAAATCCTCGTTCTATTATTTCTAATAGATTAATTACAGATAAAAAAGCAAGTAACATCTAATATCATATATCCATATTACGAAGGTGTGTCCGAACAGGTGTTCCAACAACATTTTTGAATGAAAAAAGGGTTAAATTCCTATATAATTCGTCTATCCGGACCAGGAAAGAGAATTACATAGGAGCCCAAGAAATAGTATGTCAAACTCAAATAAAGAATTTTCTGATGATGAAATAATTAAGAAAGATACTCGAATAGAATTTAGAATCAATGCTGCAGAAAAGGAAATATTTGAAACTGCAGCAAAAGAAAAGAACATGACTCTTTCTGAATACATCATTTCTACTTTGAGAGGAGAGATTCTCAAAGAAAAAATTATCCAGGAGATAGCTCCTGCAGGAGGAAAAGGAGACAATTCAATTATTCTTAAAAGAATTGATCAATTAGAACAAGCATTAAATCAAAATTTCTCAGAGAATTTATCAGTTATAAAGGAATTGAGTGCTGAATATCGAGAAGATCTGTTATTGTATAAT
>Ga0307375_10000219_pt1 | contig 78361 bp, 69 predicted proteins | sample TR1MG_FD_202531 | JGI IMG/M metagenome (GOLD analysis project Ga0307375, IMG submission 202531) | Soil microbial communities from Risofladan, Vaasa, Finland - TR-1 | ecosystem: Environmental > Terrestrial > Soil > Coastal area > Acid sulfate soil | place: Finland: Risofladan, Vaasa | collected... | reverse complement strand
ATAGCTCCGGCCGCCGGAGCGCGTGATGCGCGTATACATGTGCCAACCGGAGCACGTGCATAGGGCCTATGGAATACAAAATACCGTTAAGACGTGACACAACACGACTTTGCCAGAATGGATGCTCAGGCCATCGCAACTCGTTGACTTTGTTGAGCCGGCTGGTCGCGTCGCTGGAAATTTTTGGCGCGAACTGCCGAACTTGGGCAGCACGTGCAGCAACAGCCGCGCCATGGCCAGCGCAAGCAATATCGCGAGGTCACTGGATCGCGGCGAAAATCGGGTCAGGCGCATGGCGAGTTTCCCGGTAGGCCCCGGCGCAGACTAACCGGGATTGGCCTACCGGGTGATTGACCAGCCGGAAACCGGGGCGGCGGAAATGAAATTTCTTTCTTGCACCACAACCCGGTCGCCAAGGAGACGGTGGACTTTGAATGCTCTGCGGATCGACGGGCCGTGTCTCGGCCTTTCTGATTGCGGACACTGCCCCGTCCGCAATCGTGTCATCGTGTCAGGGTCAATTTCTCAATAATTTTGTCGCAGGCCCCCATGCTTCTGGATCGCTAGCCGGCCGGCGGCGGCACCCGCGTGGAGTGCATGAACTCGATCATCCAGTGATCCTTGCGGTAGTGGAGCACGCCCGATTCCAGCCAGGTGACGGGCTGGGTGATTCCGGCATGGGTGACGCTGCCACGGTTGACGTAGGTGATCCAGGCGGCATCGCACAGCAGGTGCACCTTAGGCTCGGTGACTTTCCAGTTGTAGGCAACGCCCGATTTCTCGTTCTGCTGGATGAGGTTGAGGATGCCGTCCGCGTCGAAGCGCTTGCCCAGGTCGAAGATGTAGAAGTCCGGACTCAGATGGGTTCGGGTTTTCGCGATGTCGCCGGCTTTCATGGCGTCGAACGCGGCCTGGACCGTGTTGACGACGGCCGCACGGTTTTTCGGTGCGCATACCGTGGCCGCGGCATCAGCCGCGCCGGGGGTTGCGACCGCAGCGAGTGCGAGCAGGGCCAAAAAGGCTGCGGTTCGGTTGAGTGTCATCTTTTTCCCCTGATGGACGCGATGTGTGAGGCAGACGGCAGATTCACTTCTGCCGCCCTGCGGCGGCAAGCGGAGGCCGGGACGCAAGACATGTGTCGAGGACCATTTCATACACCCGGCAGGCTCTGCTTTCAATTTGTCCGTGACCCCACTTTGCTTGCGCCCCTTGAATGGCACCGACGCCATCGGGCTCATGAACTGCCGAGGCCGAGCAGCAGCGAAAAGGTCATGCCGAATCCGATAAGCACGCTATAGCAAATACCGATGCAGGCATATTTCAGCGAGGTCAGGAACCACCCTTGCCGATACACCCGCTTCTGCATCAGGTGCAGGCAAGCGAGCATCCGCAGCCACGCCGCGCCAGGCGACATGCGGCGCCACCCAGCCGCGCTGCAGATCCAGCGCAACCAGCACGAGCAGCGACAGCATCACGGCACTGGAAAGGGGCTCGGCCCCGCCTTGATCGAAAGCGGAAATACGGTGTGCTTCACCTTGCCCAGTCAGATTGAAGTCACGGCAGTACGGCGTTCGCCGAAATGACTGCCGTTGGACGGATGGGTCTCAAGCGAGTGTCAACAAACGGCGGAAAAAACCATCTTCCACAAGAAGGCCAGGTTCATTCTTCCGAGGTAACGGGTGGCTTTCGTGGCCGAATGCGGCGCCCGACTCCTGCGACTCGTTGGGCCAAGGCCCCGTCTGTTGGTGGAAACAGTTGCTGCTCCGGGCGCGCGTTGTTGCTGGGTGTTCGACTGTCGCGAGGCGCCTGGCCCAGCACGCACGCTGCACCATTCAAATAGTCCCTGACGCGATGCCGCATTTTTTTCCAACTTCCGGAAGGTGACCCGGCACGGTTTGGCCTGGGCATGGACGATCCTTGTCGCCAGGTGAGCCGCTTGGTCGGATCCGGGGTGGCCACTCCCGACATGGTCAACCATGGTGCCAGCTTCCAGAAGCCGGAACGGAGGAAATCAAATCGCTTCCGGCGCGAAATCCGGAATCAGGGGCGGATGTCATTGGACGCCATCTACCTCCTTCACCTCTTCCGTCATGTGGCAAACCCGGTTTCGATTCAGATCCTTGGCCTGATACATCAGGTGGTCCGCTTCGGCGACAAGCGCTTCCAGCGTTTGGTGATCGCGGCGCCGCTCGGTGACGCCGAAGCTGGCGGTGGTGTTGATGCTGGATCCCTGGCAGGTTACGCACAGGTTGGCGATGGCATCGCGCAGCCGCTCGGCCAGAGTGACAGCCTCGGCCAGGCCGGTTTCCGGCAACAGCACGATGAATTCCTCGCCGCCCCAGCGGGCGATGATGTCCGAATCGCGGATGGTCTCATGCAACACGTTGGCGGTTGCCCTGAGTACCTTGTCGCCGCAGGTATGCCCGTGCGTGTCGTTGACGCGCTTGAAGTGGTCGAGGTCGAGCACGATGACGCTCAGGCGGCGCTCGTGCCGGCGCGTGATGCTCCAGATGGACTCGCTGATGCTGTCAAAGGAGCGCCGATTGTTGATGCCGGTGAGCGGGTCCAGCCTGGCCATGTGCTCGGCCTTTTCGCGGCGTGCCTCGCCTTCGCGGAACTGGTAGGTGAGTGCCAGCGCAAGCAGGGAGGCATCCAGCAGCATGCCGATCTCGGCAGCGCGAAACGTCCAGGTGTCGAACGGAATGATCCCCCAGACGGCCAGTGCCGTGATGACGTCACCTGCCATCGAGCAAGCGGCGGCCAGCAGGAAATAGCGGCCTGCCGGTAGTCCTGCTCGCACCGACAACACACCCAGTCCCAGCATGATGACGGTAAACGCGGTCACGAACGCGAAGGCCAGTACCAGGGCCGCCGACTGCCAGCCGAGCAGGGCCGTGCCGGCCAGCGCCAGCGTGCCGATGGCGATGTAGGCGAGGATGCCGCGGTGCAGGCGCGGGAAGTGCCGGTGCGTATCCAGGAAGCTTCGTGCGAACAGCAGCCCGCTGGACGCGCAAAGTATCATCAGCGTCGGCTCCGACCACTGCGCCCAGCCGGTGTGGGTGGGCCACAGCCATTGGAAGCCGTACCCGGTGTATGCCACGTTGGTCAGCATGAATGTTGCCAGATACAGCGAGTACAGGCCGTAACGCCTGGCGCGCATGCCGATGAAGAGCATCAGGTTGTAGGCCAGCAGTGCGAACAGGAACCCGTACAGGAAGGCGTAGCTAGCCGATTCCCTGCCTTCGGCGGAGGCCGCCTGCGCGGGTGCCTGCAGCGTGATCGGCACCACCATCGGATCGAATGTGGCCACGCGGATCATGAGGTCGCTGCGGCCGGGCGGGAACCTGACGCCGGCGGCGAACACGTGGCTGTCGATCGGCCGAAGCGCGAACGGCAGGCGGTCGCCCATGCGCCAGGTCGCGCTGGTGTGGCCGTCGTGGCGGACGTAGATGTCCACGTGATCCAGCCAGGAAATGCCGATGGTCAGCCGACGGATCTGCGTGGTGGTGTCGTCATTGTCGATGCCCAGATGGATCCATGCCGGCTTCGGCCCGATGCCAAACGTGAGTACTGGCTGGAGACTGGCGGTGAACGCGCTGCGCCCGTACGCCGACATGGCCTGGTCGAGCGTCATCGGCGCGCTGATTTCCTGCAGGTAGCTGGCCGCTGTACCCAACGGGCGTCCGTCCATCTGCTGAAGCGTCACGGTGGCAGACAAGTCCCCGCAGACCAGCAAAAGCGCCAACAGGAGCGGCCACGTGAAGCGCGATCGCATTTTCATCAGTGGCATCGGGCCGTCTTTGGTTTCATCGTGAGCATACGGCCACTCCTTCGCAGTGCGGCGTGGCCCATGATGAAGGGCTGGAGGAGCGAGTTCAATGAACCGGAGACGGCAATCAGGAAACCATGCCCGCAATAAAAGGCGGGATCATTTTTCCGGGCGTCTGGCAAGGTTGGTGATCGCGCGCAGGGGGGGATTCTGGCGGCTCGCTGGGCCAGCGCCTTGATCTGTTTCATCCTGGCCAGGAACCAGGCTCCCTTGAGGCTGGCCACTGCATCAAGTGGAAGATTGCACCCGCGCCGGATGGCGTCACCCGCGGGCGAGCAGGCTTGGTCGTGAGTACGGAGGCATGGACAGCGCAGCCATGTTTATGAACGGCTTCGCGCCGTCCCTGCGACGACTGGCGGTGGTCGGCATCGGCATCGAAGCAGGCGTGGGGGCTTTGCCGCGCTGTAAAACGTGCCGAGGGGTGCCTGGCAGGTCAAGTCATGGCGGCCTGACGTGGTGAAGGTGTGCGGCGATGAGCCGGCGCCCCGCATGCCGATTCATCGCCGCACAGTTAGCGTTCGATGCCAGGCTGTGCAGGGGTTTGTGCCCCGCCGGACTGCAGGAAAGCGGCCACCCTTTTCCTTAGTGGCCGATCTGCTGGCTGTTCGCATTGAGTTCCTGGTTCAACGATTTTTGCTGGGTCTTGGTGATGTAGCCGCCGTTGGCGGCGGCATCGGCCCGTTGCAGGGTTGCCACTGCATGGTCGGACTGACGGAGCGCATGCGCCTGGGTGTGCGTCAGGTCACCTTCGCGAACCTGGTGGGTGATGCGATGGTTCTGTCGCTGGGTGCGGTCCATGACCTGGTCACGGCGCGGGTGCTGCTTGTCGAAATGGCCATCGTGGCGCGCGCCGGCCATGGTGGGAGCGGCGACGGCCGTTGCGATCAGGCCAAGCAGGAGCAGACTGGTTCGGTGGGTGAAAATACGCATCGCGGGCCTCCTCATTGATCCGGTGCGCGGATGCGTCCCGGTGCAATCCAGAACGGTGTGGTCAAGAATCAGTTGACCGTCCTGCGGGCAATGCGTTGCGTTTGTTCAGGGGCGCGGCTGCGTCTCCGGCATGGTCAGAAGCACGGGCATGACCGCCAGGGCCACGGCGGCGATCATGGCGCCGGGCAGGGCGGTCCATCCGGTGAGATGGACGAACAGTTCGGCGAGGAAGGGGATCAGGCCGCCGAAGATGGCGGTGGCGACGGTAACGCCCAGTGCCAGGCCGCTGAGCCGGCCTTCGCCGGGAAACTGCATCGCGCCGAGCGGCCGCATACCGTAGGAAACGGCAAATCCGGCGAGTGTGGCCAGCAGCGAGGTCTCGCCGCCACCGAAGAACACCCGCGACAGCACCGTCGCCAGATACAGGTAGAGGGTGAAGTCGTACCACTCCACCACCGTCGACAGCGCCGCGACCAGCATGGAGCTCCGCGAGATTTCGGGGGTGCTGGGCTTTTCAGTCGAGGTCATGCAGGCGGGCTGGCGGAAGGGAAGTCGTGTCAGGGTTGAAGCGTGATGCCGTCGCGGTGGCGGCGATGCAGGATCAGCGCAGCGGTTCGGTCGCGGTGTCACCGTGGCATGGCATCGGCTTGCCGTTCTTGCCGACAACTTGCGTGAAGCTCGAACCGTTGCGGTTGATGACGATGCCGCCCACGCACTGCTGGTTGCGGTCCAGTTGGAAGGTTGCCTTGACCCGAAGCTCTTCCTGCCGCTCCCTGTTCTGACGTATGAGCTGTTCCGCCTGATACTCCCGCGCCTGCTCCTTCACCTGCTGGTAGGTGTTGGACAAGTCCTCACGCTGCTGCTGCAGATCGGCCGCCAGCTGTGCCTGGTATTGCAGGGCATGCGCCTTGGCCTGTTGTGCATCCAGCTCGGCGGTATGCGCGGACTCGCGCGTGATCTGATCGGCCTGGCGCGCCGCGAGATACCGGGATAGCCCATTCCAGGCCAGCACGGCGGCGATCAAACCCACCACGGTGGCCCCGATTCTCCACGACAACGGCATGGCCATGACACCCAGCTCCCAAGACGATTGTGGAAAATTCCGCAGCTTCCGTACCCCGATGCCAAAGGGTCGGGAGTCGGTCGGCCGAGTCTATCAGGGTGGTGAAAGGCTCCCTGCCAGGGAGGGGCGGGGATAAAAACTGGCTGGCCGCAGCCAGCGCGGTGCCCGGCTGAGTTGGCCTGGCCTTGCCTTGCCGATACCCGTGAAGTGCAACGGAACCATCTCGATCCAGGCGCGTTCGCGCTCTGCAACGGCAGGTCTTGCTACCCGGTGGCCCCGACCACTGCGTCGTGGGCCTGCTCGCCGGGCAACGCGTGAGCACCGACAGCTTGCCCCTGCTCGCCAAGCGGCGTGCGATCGACCAGGCACGGAGATGTGAAAACGGCAGCCTTGCGGCTGCCGTTCCCTGGTCAGGCAGGTCAGCGGCAGATCAAGGTGTGACCACGAAATCCGCCTGCTCGGTGGCCAGCGAGCTGCCGCCGACCCACACCGTGTAATGGGTGGGCTCCACCACCTGCTGGCTCTTCACGTTCCAGAACGACAGTTCCGGAAAGCCCAACGGGAAGGTGACCTGCCTCGATTCACCCGGTTTCAGCGTCACCCGCGTGAAACCCTGCAGGCTGCGCACCGGCTGCTCGACGCTGGCGCCCAGATTGCGCACGTAGAGCTGCGCCACCTCGGTGCCTTCGCGCTTGCCGGTGTTCGTCACCGTGGCGGTCACGGTCACCAGGTCCTTCGCATGCGGACGGTTCGCCTCGGCCAGCGGCACGCTCTTGCGCGACACGTGCACGTCCGAGTAGCCGAACGTGGTGTAGCTCAGGCCGTAGCCGAACGGATACAGCGCGTCGTTCGGCACATCGATGTAGCGCGAAATGAAGCGTGTGCTGCCGGTGGGCGGCTTGCTGAGATCGGCATCGCCGGCCGGCCGGCCGGTGGGGAACTGGTTGTAGTACAGCGGCTCCTGGCCAACCGCACGTGGGAAGCTCATGGTCAGCTTGCCGCTGGGTGAAACATCGCCGAACAATGTGCTCGCGACGGCCGACCCGGCTTCGGTGCCGGGGAACCAGACGGCCATGATCGCCGACACGTGCTTCGATGCCCAATCCAGCACCAGCGGACGACCGGAGAACACCAGCAGCACGACCGGCTTGCCGGTGGCGACGATCTCCTCCAGCAGTTGCTGCTGGTTGCCCGGCAGATCCAGGTACGCGCGCGAACCCGCTTCGCCGCTCATGCTGCTGGATTCACCCAGGGCCATCACCACCACGTCGGCCTGCTCGGCCACCCGCCTGGCCTCGGCAAATCCGGTTTCGGAGTTGCCGTCGATGTCGGTGCCCCTGGCATACAGCAGCTCGCCACCGCTCTTCTTCAGGCGTGCGTCCAGACCAGCCCGCACCGTGATCACATCCGGCTGGTGCTGCGCGCCGCCCCAGGCCCCCTGCATTTCGCCGGCATTGTCGGCCAGCGGGCCGATCAGTGCGATTTTTTTCACGCTGGCGGCGAACGGCAGCACCGGCGCCGCGCCGTCACCACCGTTCTTCAGCAGCACGAACGACTCTTCGGCGGCACGACGCGCCAGCGGACGGTGCGCGGCCACCGCGCGGGTCACCTCGGTGCCGCGCGCATAGGGATGTTCAAACAGACCGAGTGCAAATTTCACGCGCAGCACGCGGCGTACCGCCTCGTTCACGGTCGCCATCGAGAGCCTGTGCTCTTTCAGCAGCTTGGGAATCTGGGTGTCGTAGAAGTGGGACATCATGTCCACGTCGACGCCGGCCTCCAGCGCTTTTTTGGTGGCGGTGGCGGCGTTCAGCGCGATGCCGTGATGGGTCAGTTCCATCACCGCGGTGTAGTCACTCACCACGAAGCCGTCGAAGCCCCATTGCTTGCGCAGGATGTCGGTCATCAGGTACGGATCGGCGGTGGCCGGTATACCGTTGAGCGCGTTGAACGCGCTCATCATCGTGGCGGCACCGGCCTCCACGGCTGCCTTGTAGGGCGGCAGATAGACCTGGCGCAGGCGGATATCGGACATGTCGGTGGTGTTGTATTCGCGCCCGGCCTCGACCGCGCCGTAGGCGGCGAAGTGCTTGACCGACGCGGCCACGCTCGTCGGCTGGGACAAGTCCTTGCCCTGGTAGCCGCGGATATAGGCACGCGCCATTGCCGAGCCGAGGTAGGCGTCTTCGCCGGCGCCTTCGGTCGAGCGGCCCCAGCGTGCATCACGCGAGATGTCGACCATCGGCGAATAGAACCACTTCACGCCGGCGGTGGTGGCTTCCACTGCGGCCATGTGCGACACGTCCTGCACCAGTTGCGGGTCCCAGGAGGCGGACAGGCCCAGCGGCACCGGGTAGATGGTGCGATAGCCGTGGATCACGTCGGCACCGAACAGGATCGGGATGCCCAGGCGGCTGTGCATCGCCGCTTCCTGGAAACGCCGGGTTTTCTCGGCGCCGATCACGTTGAGCATGGAGCCCAGCTCCCCTTTCTTCGCCAGCGCCATCGCATCGACGTGGTCGCGGGTTTCCGGATTCACCGCGATCGCCGCATCGGCATCCGCAGCGGTCGGTGCCGTGGAGCCCTGGTCGTTGTACTGGACCAGCTGGCCGATCTTCTCGCCCAGCGTCATCTTCTTGAGCAGCGCGTCAACCCGGCGCTTGATCGCCGGGGAGGCAAGCTGCGCGTTGGAGGGGCGCTTGGCCAGGGGAAACGGGTGCGTCCGGGACTGTGCTGCCGCTACTTGCGCAAGTACCAGGGTCAAGGCACAGGCTGCGACGGACGACCAGAGCGCGGAGCGCCGACGGAAGGGGGTGGGATGGGTCATTCTCTTTCCTGGGAGGCGCGAAAGGGTGGTGGGTCAGGGGTGGCAGAAGCTAAATGTAAACGTTTACATGCCCAGGCGTAAATGCGCACTGCACGAAAAAGGAAAGGTGTCAGGGACGAATGACCCGGCGTGCCACGCCAGCTGTTCAATTTTTCCGGTGAATCCAGCTCGACGCGCCGGGCAACCTGCGCGCCAGTTCGGGCCAGTTCGCCGTGGGCGACGAGAACAATCGCGACCGCCACGGCGCGCTGGCCGGCTACGCGGTGCTGGCGCTGGACCTGCACTACCAGGCCACGCGGCGGCTGGCGCTGTTCGCCCGCGTCGACAACGCGCTCGACCGCCGCTACGCCATCAGCGGCCAGCTGGGCAGACATTCCAAAGTTGAGAGGGCCGAGCATTGGAGCGTCGGGCAACCGGTATTTCTACCGCGCCCTCAGCAAAAATACTTTGATCCAGATCAAGAACGTGAAGGTTCAAGAAATTCACTAGTAAATTTAATTAATTCACTGAGGCGCTAATCGATAATTTCAGCAAGCCAATCGTTATCTTCAAAGCGTACATTGGCAATGCGCGGTTGGTTCAACCTCGCACAGAGCCAATTGCATGCAATGGAGCGTTGCTTGTCCCATGTCCCTCGCCGCATCGCATTTGGCACTTCCTCAATCCATGTTTAATTAGGAGATTGCGATGCAATGGCTCGAACCTGAATTTTGTGATCTGCGTCTCGGCTTCGAAGTAACTGCCTACGTGTACACCCGTTAAGGAATAACTGGGCAAGTCAAGCGCTGCATTTCTCGCTCCACGACAATCAACGGATACGGTACGCCGACCGAGAAAATCTTGATTTATTCAGATCTTTCTTTTAAGTAGTAGCGGGCGCGACGTATCGTCGTCGCGCCCGCAATCGAGAGACAAAACCCTTATGTCTGAGAATATGTATTTTCAGCCGGAGCATCGTCCGCGGCTCAACCCCACGTATGTGTTTCGTTGGGAGAAATCGCAGGACACTTTCGTTCTTCTCTACCCTGAAGGGATCGTCAAGCTCAGCGCCAGCGCCTCGGAAATTCTAAAACGCTGCACAGGTGAATCTACCGTCGCCGACATCGTGGCCGAACTCAAAGATCTGTTCGTGGACGCGGCAGATATAGAACGCAGCATACACAGATTTCTGGAGGTTTCACATGTCAAAGGCTGGATCGGCAATTAGTCTGGATGGGCAGGGCAAGCCGATGTGGCTGCTGCTGGAGCTTACCTATCGCTGCCCGCTGAAGTGTGTCTGGTGCAACAATCCGCTGGATTTCGAAAAATACGACAAGCAGGAACTCAGCACCGAGGAATGGAAGCGGGTGCTGCACGAAGGGCGCGAACTGGGCGCCCTGCAGCTCGGCTTCTCGGGTGGCGAGCCCCTGCTACGCGACGATCTCGAGGAACTGGTTGAAGAAGCGGAACGCCTTGGCTACTACACCAATCTGATTACATCCGGTGTCGGCCTGACCCCGGAGCGTCTTCAGGCTTTGAAGAAGGCCGGCCTCAAGCAGATCCAGATCAGCCTGCAATCCGCCAATCGCAGCCTGACCAATGAACTGTGCGGCGCGCGGGCGCACGACCTGAAAGTCAAGGTGGCTCGTCTGATCAAAGCCGAAGGTTTCCCCATGGTGCTCAACGTGCCGATATGCCGTCAGAATATCGACCAGGCCGAAGAGATTCTCGCGCTGGCCGAGGATATCGGCGTCGATTACCTGGAATTCGCCAATATCCAGTATTACAATTGGGCATTGCTGAATCGAGAGGAATTGCTGCCGACGCGTGAGCAGATCGAGCATGCTGAAGCCGCCGTCGCTGCCGCACGGGAACGCTTAGGCAAGCGCATGATCATCTATTTCGTCGTCCCGGACTATTATGCTTCGCGCCCCAAGGCTTGCATGAACGGCTGGGGCACCATCCACCTTACCATTGCACCTGACGGCGCCGCATTGCCCTGCCAGGAAGTGCGCGTGATCGAGGGGCTGGAGTTTCCCACCGTACGCGAGCACAGCTTGGACTGGCTGTGGAACGACTCCCCGCTGTTCAAGAAATTCCGCGGCGACGAATGGATGCAGGAACCCTGCCGTACCTGCGCCGAGAAGGAAAAAGACTTCGGCGGCTGCCGCTGCCAAGCCTTTCTGCTCACCGGCGATGCCGCCAACACCGATCCGGCCTGCGCCAAGTCGCCACACCATTATGTGATCGAGATGGCCGTCAACAAGGCACGTCAGAAGCATCATGAGCCGCGGCCTTTGGTCCGGCGCCAGCGTGGTGCGGTCACCACCGCGTTCATGGAGTGACGATGAAATCACCGTTCGACACCGCCACCGGCACCATCGCGCTCGGCCTGCTGCTGACACTGGCGCTTTACCTGATCGTGCACAGTTTAGTGCTGGGAGGCTAAGGCATGATGGTACACATACTGGGTTTGATGCTGCTCTGGGTACATCTTTTCGCCGGCATCATCTGGATCGGACATAACTATGCCAACGTGGTGCAGCGCCCAGGGTTCAGGGCGCTGCGACCGGAAGATCTTGGAGATGAACAGAGCCCGACCTACATGGCGTTGCTTGGCCGGGAGCATGGCACGTTTCGCTATGCCGCCATCGTGACCTGGCTGGCTGGCGTCGGCATGTTATGGCAGCGCGGCATGCTGTTTGATGCCGTGACGCTGCGCGGTTATCCGGCCATCATCGGCACCGGGTTCTGGATTGGCACGCTGATGCTTCTCAATCTCTGGCTGGTGTTGTGGCCACATCAGAAGAAAGTGCTGGGTTTCGTGTCAGCCCCGCTGGAAGAGCGGGTGCGCAGCGCCCGCATCACCTTCCTTTCTGCGCGCGTCAACACCATGCTTTCCATGCCCTTGCTGTTCTTCATGGCCGCTAGCCAGCATGGGATTGCTCTGTTTGCCTGAGCGCGCGTGAACTTCCGGAATGATTGCGTTTGGATGTATCTCGGGTGGTACTTCCACCCTTCATGACCCAAGCAAATCGATCCTGGCGCGTTCTACGCGGTCGATTTCCGGGCAGGATGATCGATGCGATGGGTTCCGAAAAATTCACGCGCTTCGAGTCGACCGCAACGTCAAAGATACTCAACTTTGCCGCCGGCCCCGGGATGATGCCAACCGCAGTGCTGGCACAGGCGCAGCGGGAATTTCTGAGCTGGAACGGCAGCGGACTCTCCATGCTGGAAATGCCGTTCACCGGGGAAGAGTTCAAAGGTATCCTGCGGCAGGCGCGCGAAGCGTTACGCGCCTTGCTCAACATACCCGACGGCTATCATATTTTGTTCATGCACGGAGGGGCTTCAGCACAGTTTTCGCTGGTTCCACTCAACCTGCTTGGCAGGGCACGCCTGGCGAATCACATCGAAACCGGCTACTGGTCGTGCAAAAGCATACGCGAGGCCAGCCGCTATTGCGGCATCAATATCGCCGCCAGCAGCGCGGGTACGCATTTCGATCGCATGCCGGAAACATGGCATCTCGACGCGCACGCCGCCTATTGCCACCTCACCAGTAACGAAACCGCCAATGGCGTGCAGTTTCACACCATTCCCGATACCGGGGACTTGCCGTTAGTCGCAGACATGACTTCGGATTTTCTTAGCAAACCTGTCGATGTCCAACGCTATGGACTGATTTATGCCGGCGCGCAGAAGAACATTGGGCCGGCCGGACTCACCGTGGTCATTGTGCGCAACGACCTGCTCGGGGGGGCTCACCCATCCACTCCTGCAGTATTCAACTATCAGGTTCAGGCTGAAGCCGATTCCATGTTCAACACGCCCATTACCTTTGCCGTCTATCTGACCGGGCTGGTGCTGCGCTGGATCATGGACATGGGCGGCGTGGCCGAAATGGAGCGCAGAAGCGTGCAACGCAGTGCGCGAATTTACGATGTTATCGACGCCAGCGACGGTTTTTATCGCTGCCCGGTACAGCCCGCGCACCGCTCGCGCATGAACATCTGTTTCACTCTGGCGGACGAAGCGATCACGCCGCGCTTTCTGTCCGTGGCAGCCACGCAGGGGTTGGTCAACCTCAAGGGCCATGCCATGTCGGGCGGTATCCGCGCCAGCCTGTACAACGCCATGCCGGATGAAGGAGTGGCGGCGCTCGCCAATTTCATGCGGCAGTTTTCAGTGGAATACGGCTGCCATGTATGAATCGATCGTCGCCAAGTTAAGCCAACCTAAGGCGCGCACCCTGGCGAGGGCTTCCATGAGGCTCGCCGCCATGGTGCGTGCAAGTGAGGCGCCGGCGGCCCTGCGACTTACGGTCATGGGCCTGTCGTTCCCTGGCCCTGTCGGGCTGGCCGCCGGATTCGACAAGCTCGGCACACTCTATCCATCTTTGCCGCCACTGGGATTCGGTTTTGCCGAGATTGGCTCGGTCATCCCATTGCCCGAGCTACGGTGCAGCCATGGGCTTGACGCCGTCACGGCGATTCTGTCGCGCTATCCCCGGCCGCATCCGATCCCGCTGGGGGTGAGCATCGGCATGAATCGCAAAACGTCATCCGCGCGGATGATCGAAGGCTACCTCGTCTGCATGCAAGGCTTCTGGAAATACGCCGACTACATCGCGCTCAACTTGGGCGTGCGTGCCGGCGCCGACCTGCATCTGCCGGAGCACCGTGCCACCCTGCGCGGCGTCCTGGCAGCCGCCAAAAACGAACAAACGCGCATGGTCAGGGAGCACGGGTTGCATCACCCGTTGGTAGTAAAGGTGGATCAGACTCGCGGCTACACCGACGCCCTGCTGGACTGCGTGCGGGAATTTTCCTTCGATGGCCTGATCCTGAGCAGTGACGCACGCAAGGGAGAGGAAGGCGAGGTCCTTGCCAGTTTGGAAAGGGTTGTCAAGACCCTGGAGATACCGGTTATTTCGGTGGGCGGCATCCGCACGCCGCAGGACGTTTCCGACAGGCTGGCCGCTGGTGCGGCACTGGTTCAGATATATAGCGGGTTGGTGCAATCCGGCCCTTTGTTGTTGCAACGGATAAACCACCGTCTTGCGACGGCCTCTCAAGAAACACAAAGTTCAGGCGGCCCCCAAACTCGGAGATGCACGTGAGGCTCCCGTTTGCTTTGTAGCGCATCACTACCCTCCGATTAAATGGCCTGTTGAGGGTGTCGAGCAGGCCCAGGTGGCCCGAGCGCGCCACGTTGCAGTCCGTGCATGTCTCCAATCGTGATCCAGCGCGCGGCCCTCCTTGATGCGTGCCGACCGTGTTTGGCGACAGCGACAGGATCTCGGCGATGTGGTTGACCGATTGACCTGGGGGGGGCAAGCTGCAGAAACACCCCGAATTCACGCTCGGACAGGGCTTCGGCGGCGCCCGGATTGCCGCTGATGTCATGGACGGCAAGTGCGTCGCTGGATGCTCTGGCGTGCAGACCAGACAGCCCTGCGGGGGAACTGGCGGCGTTCAGCCTGACCGGCTTCATGGCTCGCCGGTTCCGGCCCATCTGTTTGCCGGTGAAAGACCATGCCGGCGGTACTTGCCGAAGTGGCTGTCGGGCCAGGTCTAACGACGGTACCTGGATACATCCGCAGGCTGTATGCGAAGGGCTCTGCGTTGGTTGCGATCGGCGATGCAGACGCCGTCGACCCTGATGGAGCAGCACTATCGGGCAGAGCCGGATCAGCCCCTGGTTGAGGCTTTTGCGAAGCAAGCCGTCAAGGCCGGGAAGCGCATCGAGAAAGGTGCGCTTGTCTGTCGCGCCGGAGCGGACATGGAGGCAACGTGACGTGACGTGACGTGGCCTGGCCTGGCCTGGCCTGGCCTGCCACGCTACCGGCAGACTGGGCTAGCTGAGGTCGTACGTTTCAGCGTTGGACAATCCCAGGAGGGGGCTGTTCAATGCGGCCCTTTTTCGGGTGCCGGCTTGGCCGCCTCGCGCGCTTCGCGCTTGCGCGCGTCTTTCTCTTCCTGCTGCTTCTTCTTCGCGATTTCGCGCTGACGCTTGTCGAACGAGTAGTTGGGCTTGGCCAAGGATATGTCTCCGTCGGGCGTGACAGTGTAATACCCATGCCCCGCGCGGGTCAGTGCCCTGGAGCAGACGGTGTGCACGATCGCCAGAAAGTTTGCTGATACGGGCGCTGATTTCGCTCAGCGCCGTGTCGCCAATACACCGTCCAGAGCGAGTTGCGCCTTGAATCCCGCTTTCTCCAGCCGTTTCTCCACTTCACGCGGCACATCACGGCCGCTGGTGAGTTTGTTCGGGCTGCCGGTGTAGTGGAACAGCCGCCCGCCCCGGCGCAACACCCGCGCCAACTCACCGTAAAACGTCTGCGAGTAGAGCTCGCCAGCGATGCCAAAGCGGGGCGGATCGTGCAGCAGCGCATCGACCGAAGCATCGGCCAGCTCGGTGATTGCCTGTGAGACATCGGCATGGATGAGCTGCAGGCGGCCGCCGCTGGCCGGCGCGTCGGGGTCGGGTGACCACGGGTTGAGGGTGCGCAACCACAGCACGTCGGCGTTCTTCTCGAAGGAGTGGATGTGCGCTACGCCCGCCTCCAGGCAGCAGGCCGCGAAGTAGCCCAGGCCACCGCAGGTGTCGAGCACCACCTTGCCGCGCGGTTCGATCAGCGCCACCTTGCGGCGCGCATCCTCGTACGGTGATTCCTTCGCCGTGGGCAGCATCTTGATACCGTCGATTTCGAAGGTAGGCGCGCCCCACTCGGTTGGTACCAGCTTGATCAGCGAGTGGGCAAAGCGTGACACCGGCGAGAACTCGTCGTTGTCCCAGAAGTAGATCGTGCGGTCTTTCAGCTTGGGCGGATACGGATAGCTCAGGCCGCGCCAGTGCCAGGCATCCGCCCCAAGCGATGCGTTGCCAATCGAGCGACCAAGGTCCAGCGAACCGCTCCATTCGACCGCATCGGCGGCGCTTGCGGCCCGCAGTGCCTCGGCGGTGGGGCGGGTGAGCAGAGGGCCGGAATAATGTGACAAGTCGAGCAATCTCCTGGATCAGCGACAGCGGGGCGCAACGCGCCGAAAGGACGGCATCGTAACCCACCGACTCGAACTGACTGCGTTCAAGGCTCAGCCTTGCCGGCCAACCATCCAGCCAAAGTGCAGGGCACGCAACGTTGTCATGCGACTTGGCAGGTCCACGGGTCAGGGCGCACGTTTGAGGCTACCCGACTCTGACCTTTCGCTATCTCTTGCTGCCGGCGGGATAGCGGGTATCGGCCGGCTGCTGCGTGGTCAACTTTGGCCAAGAAAACTTTCGACAGCGCGAATGTCATAGCCGCCGGCGGCGAGAGTGCGGGCTATGTCCAGCGGCGGCTTGCGCTCGTCCTGGTCTTTCAGATCCAGGATCCGGAAGGTGGCTGCTGGCTGTCTGGACGGCGTACTCAGGATGATCACCTGCGGACGCAACCTGCGCGAGGGGTTCTGCGCCGTCACCATGGCAACTTGGCCGCTGTTGAGCTCCACCAGCGAGCCGGTGGGATATACGCCCATGCAGGCCTGGAACTGGTCCACCAGCTCACCCGGGAACATCGTGTCACGGGCGGCATAGAGCTGCCGCATGGCTTGATAGCGCGAAATGGCTGCGCGGTAGGGGCGGGGGCTGATCATCGCGTCATAGGCGTCGATAATGCCGAGCATGCGTCCACCGAGCGGAATGGCGGTGTCGATCAGCTGGTCCGGATAGCCGCTGCCGTCGTAGCGCTCGTGATGGCTGCGCACGATATCGACCACGTCCTGGTCGGTGATGCCGGCCGAGGCGACGATATCCAGGCTGTGCGCCACGTGGGTGCGCAGCAGATCGACTTCATCCGGCGCCAGCATGCCTTCGTATTGCAACAGCGCCTGCGGCAGGCGGCGTTTGCCCACATCCATCAGCAGGCCGCCCGCGGCGAGACTGACGATGGTGTTTTCGGCAAAGCCCATATGGCGACCGAACACCGCCGCCAGCGCGCTGGCGCTGATCGCATGCCGATAGGAATAGCTGTCGTGGCCGCGCAGGCTCTCCACCCAGAGAAAGGCGTCCGGATTGCGCAGCACGCTGGCGACGAGCGGGCGCACCGCGCTCTCCACCTGCGCCACCGAGAGTTCGCGACCGCTGGTGATGCCCTTGAAGAGCTCTTCGACAATGGCCGACGCGTTCTGCATCGCCGTCTGTGCACCAGGCAGCTCGTCGGTGAGGCTCACGTCGTCAGGATGGCGCATAGTCTGGGTGAAGCGGTTGGCGGAAAGCTCGGTTCGCTGCAGTACCAGTGCGCTGCGCTGGAGTGCGCGATGCATGTCGATATAAACGAATTCACACAGGCTCTGCAGCGTGGTGATGTCGTCGTTGCTTGCTACCTGCAGGCCCTGCAGGGCAAATGGGGTTTCTTCCCACGGGCGGTCCAGCCGGCAGACGTACATGCCGAGCTGAACCTGGCTGACCTCCACGCGACGCTCCTCCAGCTCAGTGGACAGGTCAGACGCCTGTGAGCGCATCGAAACGGTAGCCATCAGCGTTTGTCCAAGATTTTTCAGGCTCGGTAGTCGACTGGCTGTGTTCAGTCCATGGTGGTTTATCGGCCCATCACCCGTCAGCTTGAGCATGAGCAGAGGCAACGGCCTCCCGAATCGCTGGGAAAGCAAAACGGAGTTCCCCGATGTCGCGAGCATGCAGTCTGTGCGCAGAGTTGAATCCTTCGGCAAGCCACGTGGGCCGCTGGATTCTTCCACGGTCGATGTTTGTCGCAAGTCAGCGCACGAGAAGGAAATTCATGGTGCCGGCGAGTCGCAGAAACAGGCGATAAATCTCCGCGACGATCCGCGAACTCACCATCGGCATGTCCGGAGGCTTCCTGCATGGGTGGTCAAACCGGGCTGCCAGTGGCCTGGCGATCACGTGCAGAGTCTGGGGTTAAGAAGCGGCCATGGCACGGTCAGCCGCCGCGGTGGAGCCTGATAGCTGCGTGCCAGCTCAGGTGCGCTCGTCGGTTAGCGTTGGTGGCGAGCCCGGGTCGTTCAGCGCCGGCTCCGCCCAGCGAATTTGCGACAGGTTGAAATTCTGCTCCAGCAGCGGTTTGACGAGGCGGAAATACGGTGAGATATCGAAGTCGCGCGGCGTGAACAGGCGGGAGCCGCGGATGCGAAGGATTTCCTTGCGTGCATGCACCGCGCCCCTACGGCTGCGGTAGCTGCGGTCGACGAAGGGCAGGATCGGGTAGCGCACGCTCTGGAACGCAGCCGCAATCAGGGACGAGCAGATCGCCTGGGTCGGCTCGCCGCCGCCCAGTGCCAGCATGCGCCGGCGCCAGCGACCGGGAACCGGTGGCGTCGGCAACAGGTAGCGCACCAGGTCGATGATGTTTTTCATGTCATAGCGCTGGCCCAGTCGCCGCGCGGCGTGATCGATGACCGCATCGACCTCCGCGGTGCTGAGGCCGACTGGGCGACAGATGCGGGTGTGTGCACCGTGGTAGTTGCCCAGCGGCACCGCGCGCACCCCGGCGTTCACATCGGCCTCGATCAGCACATGGGGGCCGAGGTGGGGGTAGCGCAGCAGCAGGGCATCGCCGACATACAGCGCTGAATGCGACCAGCTGGACTGGGTCAGGTATTTGATCGCGGTGCTGAAACGGCTGCTGCCATCGACCAGCAGTACGTCGCCTTTCCTCAGCGTGGCCTGGAGCAGGTCGAAACCAGAGGTGCTGAAGTGCATCTCGACCGCACGCGGCTTCGACAGGAACAACGCCAGTTTGTGGCCAAGCCAGTCCAGTGGATGGAACACGATGTGTTGCTCCCCGCAGCCCTCGGTGGGTCGAGCTTAGCGAAACGCAGGTTGGCTGGCGCGGCGCATGGGTTCGAAGCTGCACATCCCGCTGGCGAAACAGATGGAATGTTGCCGCGGAGCACGCTTTTTCGTCTGAACGTGGCGCTTTGTGCGGAGACGGACGCAATAAATTGCGTCGCAAGATCTTTCACGCAAAATTAACGGCGCCATGCTTACGGTGGCCCCGATGCTGGAAGGATGACTTGCCATCGTCGACCACAGTCGCAGGCAGTCGTTAGAGGAAGGGGTCTCGAATTTCCAGCGTTATCGGCTCGAACTCGACTGTTTCCGCTTGCTGTGGCCGGCACACCAGCGCGTGGCCGGCCCAACCATCAAAGGGGCTCCCTCCATGAATAATCGTTACGCGATAAAGACCATTTTGTTCGTGTCCATCGCTGCGGCTTTCGCACTGTCCGCCAACGCGGCCGCGCCAGCAGCACCTGCCGATACGCGAGCCAACATCAGCGTGTTGAAGTCCGGCGCGCAATATGACCGCTTTATCGTCACCTACCGCGACGGCAGCGCGGAACATGGCAATCGTGCCGCGATGCTGCAAAACGTCAGCGCCGCGATCAGCCGTATGGGTCTGGATCGGGCAAAGGCCGGCGTTTCGGGTCGAACCCAGTCCGGCGTGAGGGCTTCGTACGCACGCAGGTTGGCGATCGGATCGGATCTGGTGCGCACCTCGCGCCATCTCGACAGTGCCGAGGCGGCCGCCTTGATGCAGCAAATCGCTGCCGACCCGGCGGTGGTCAATGTCACGCCCGATGTGATGCTGCATCGAGACCCGAGCATCGTGGCGCCTGCCACCGTCGAGCCCGCCACCTTCGCCCCGAACGATACCTACTATCCCAACTACCAGTGGGACCTGAAGCAGCCAAACGGCGCCGTCACCTATTTTGGTGATGCCAATTTCGGCGGTACCAGCGTCAACGATGCCTGGGATATCGCCGACGGCAGTGGTGCCGTGATCGCCGTACTGGATACCGGCATCACCCGCCATGTCGACGTGAATACCTCGCTGGGCGACGCAGGCTACGATTTCATCTCCGATGCGTTCGTCTCGGGGCGGCCTACCGATGATCGGGTGCCGGGCGGCTGGGATCTGGGTGACTGGACGGCGGCGAACGAGTGCTATGCCGGCAGCCCGGCGCGTTCCAGCTCGTGGCACGGCACCCACGTGGCCAGCACCGCGGGTGCGGAGTTGACCAACAATGCACGTGGCATGGCCGGCATTGCCTACAACGCGGCCGTGTTGCCGGTACGCGTGCTGGGCCACTGTGGTGGCTATACCAGTGATATCGCCGACGCGATCGTGTGGGCGGCAGGCGGTCACGTGGATGGGGTGCCGGACAATCCGCATCCCGCTGAGGTGATCAACCTGAGCCTGGGCGGAAGCGGCACGTGCCAGCGCCATGACCCCACCGGTTCGGCCGTCTATCAGGCCAATCGGCTGGGTGCCGTGGTGGTGGTGTCCGCTGGCAACAGCAACGACGATGCGCGTTACTACACGCCCGCCAGTTGCCCCGGTGTGATCACGGTGGCGTCCACCGGTATCACCAGCAAGCGCGCCTACTATTCCAACTACGGCCCGGCGGTGGAGATCGCGGCGCCAGGCGGCGGCGTGTATCAGGACGATGACCCGGCGACGGGCGTCATCTCGTATGACGGGTTCGTCTGGCAGGCGCTGAACAACGGCACCACGACGCCGGTGCCGCTCGGCAATAAGTACAGCGGCTATGCCGGCACATCGCAGGCGGCGCCGCACGTTTCGGGGGTCGTGGCGATGATGCAGGGGGCGCGCAAGGCGCTGGGGCTGCGGCCGCTCAAGCCGAACCAGGTCATGGCGATACTCAGCGCGACCGCCAACCGACCGGTGGTAAGGTCGAACCGGAACGAGACGATCGGCGCCGGTATCCTCGATGCCGAGGCCGCGGTGGAAGCCGCTGTCGGTGGCCAGGGGCATTCGCCGCTGGGTCGCTAGCAGAGTTGCTCAGGCGTGCTGCTGCCATGCGGCACATTCGGCCGGGGTCAGCGGCAGACTGCTTGCACGTCCCGCACGGTTCGAGGTGATGGCAGCCTGCAGCACGGCCATGACCGCCAGTGCCTGTATCGGGGGCACCGGGTTGGCTGCGCTACCCCCGATCGCGTCGCGAATGCCGGCGTAGTAGCGGCGATAGTCGCCAGCGGGCACGCCGATGGGCTGTGCGGATTTCTCGCCTTCGAAAACGATCAGCGGGTCGGGATCTTCGCCCCAGCCAGGCGCGCCGGGTGTCATGCCAGCGAGCAGTTGGGATTCCTGTCGATCGGCGCCGGCCTTGAGCAGGCTGCCGCGATCGCCATGCACGATGAAGCGCACGCCGCCACCGGCCACCAGCATGCTGGCGTGCAGGATCACCTGCGCCGAGCCGTAGTCCAGCAGCACATGTGCCCAGTCCTCCACGACGCCGCGAGGGCGCTGAATAGCCAACGTGGCGCTGACGCGCTGCGGCAGGCCGAACAGTTGCAATGCCTGATCGATCAGATGCGGTCCGAGGTCGTACCAGACACCGCCACCAGGTATGGCTTGTTCACGCCAGCGCGCACGCACCGCTGGCCGGTAGCGATCGAAGTGCGACTCGAAGTGGCGCACCGTACCCACCACACCGCATTTGATCGCCTGTTTCACGGCCAGGAAATCGCTGTCCCAGCGGCGATTGTGGAAGACAGAAAGCAATCGGCCAGCCTGTTCGGCCTGGGTGAGGAGGGGGCGCGCTTCGGCCAGGTCCAGCGTGAACGGCTTGTCCACCACCACGTGCTTGCCGGCGCGAAGGGCTGCGCTCGCCAGGCTGGCATGGGTGGCATTGGGCGAGGCGATGATCACCAGGTCGATGTCTGCGCTCGCGATCAGCTGTGCAGCCTCGGCAAACACTTCGACATCGGGCAGGTCGCGATGGACCTTGGCCGCATCGCAGGAGGCGACGGCGTTCAGGGACAGTTCGGTGGTGGCCTGGATCAGCGGCGCATGGAAGGTTTTTCCGGCAAAACCGTAGCCAATCAGCCCCACCCGGAGGGTCGTCGAGTTTGCGTCGGTCATGCGGGGTTTCTGCCGGTGCCTGAGATGAGCGGTGGCACCAAGTATGCGGCAGCGGGGAGGCATCGTGAGCGGCCCTCACCCGTTTGAGGCCCGCCATGGGCCACAGTGCCTGGCCGACGGAGCCCGTGGCCCGGGCGGGGCGATCGACGCCGCGTTCGGTGCTGCTTGGCATCTGTTTGTCGGGTTTCGCCCTGGCCTCCTGTGGCCTGGACCCGGTCGCCTTGCGGACGCCGTCGATGGGTTGTGCTATTTCATGGGTCCAGACCATGCCAAGGAGACAACCATGCGCGGCTTGATGCAGGAGCATCCACTGCTGATTTCCAATCTGCTGGAGTTTGCCGCCCGTTATCACGGCGATACCGAGATCGTGTCGCGTCGGGTCGAAGGCGATGTGCACCGCAGCAGCTACGCGCAGGTACGCCGCCGTGCGATGCAGTGCGCGAATGCGCTCGATGCGCTGGGGCTCAAGACACACGAGCGGGTGGGTACGCTGGCATGGAACGGTTACCGCCATTTCGAGCTTTACTATGGCGTGTCGGGCAGTGCGCACGTCCTGCATACGATCAACCCGCGCTTGCACCCGGATCAGATCGCCTGGATCGTCAATCACGCCGACGATCGTGCGCTTTTCTTCGATCTCTCCTTTGCAGCGATCATCCAGGCCATCGCGCCACAGTGTCCCGGAGTGCGGCACTGGATCGCGCTGTGCGACGCCGATGCGATCCCCCCGGAGCTGGCTGCCAGCGTGCCTGGCGTGCTGAGCTACGAGGCGCTGCTCGCGGCGCAACCGGCCAGCTACACCTGGCCGGTATTCGATGAGAACACCGCGGCCGCACTGTGCTACACCTCGGGTACCACCGGGCATCCGAAGGGTGTGCTCTACAGCCATCGCTCCACCGTGCTGCATGCCCAGGCTGCGGCGCTGCCGGACGCGATGGGGCTGTCGGCGCGCGACAGCGTGCTGCCGGTGGTGCCGATGTTCCACGTCAATGCCTGGGGTGTTCCTTACGGCGCCGCCATGACCGGCTGCAAGCTGGTGTTTCCTGGCCCGCGACTGGATGCTCCGTCGCTTCATGCGCTGATGCGTGACGAGGGCGTCACCCTGGCTGCCGGTGTGCCGACCGTGTGGCTGGCGCTGCTCGACTACATGCGCGCGCAGAAGGTCCAGCTACCGGCGCTGCAGCGCACCGCAATCGGCGGCTCGGCGGCGCCACCGTCGATGATTCGCGCGTTCGAGCAGGAGTTCGGCGTGCGCGTGCTGCACGCCTGGGGCATGACCGAGACCAGCCCGGTGTGCACCGTGGGTAGCCTGAAATGCAAACATCAGGCGCTGGATGCCGAGTCGCGCTTTGCGGTGCAGGTCAAGCAGGGGAGGCCGCTGTTCGGGGTTGAGCTGCGTCTGGAAGACGACGCCGGCAACGAGCTTGCCTGGGATGGGCGGACTTCGGGCAACCTGCTGGTGCGCGGCCCATGGATCGCCACCGACTACTATCGCAGTGATGAACCCGGCCCGATGCGCGACGGCTGGTTTCCCACCGGCGATGTGGCCACGGTGGATCCGGACGGCTATGTGCAGATCACCGACCGCACCAAGGACGTGATCAAGTCCGGCGGTGAGTGGATCAGCTCGATCGAGCTGGAAAACATCGCCATGGCCCATCCCGGCGTGGCGATGGCCGCTTGCATCGCGCGACCCGATCCGAAGTGGGGCGAGCGCCCGCTGCTGGTGGTGGTACCGCGCGCAGGCGTCAACCTCGATCAGGAGTCGGTGCTGGCGTTTTTCGAGGGCAAGCTGGTGAAATGGTCGATGCCCGATGACGTGGTCTTCGTCGATGCGATACCGCTTGGCCCCACCGGCAAGATCCTGAAGATCAAGCTGCGCGAACAGTTGCTGCAGCTGCCGGTGGCTGGGTGATTCGCTCAGCCAAGCGCTTTCTCGGCCATTCGCATCGCCGCGTCGAAGGCGCGGTCGCTGAGGATCCGGCGTAGAAACAGGATCGTGCGCGCGCCACCCCCGGTGGCGTAGCGGGTGCGCGGTCGGTGCGCGCGCAGGGCGCGGACGATGGTGCGGGCGACCACGTCCGGTGGTGAGGACATTGCTGAGGCGTCACCGCCAGCCATCATGCGCGCATGCGCGCTGGCCTGCGCAGCGTAGGCGGTGTGGCCGGAATGCTGCAGCAGGCTTTGCCGCGCGATGGTGTTCCATTCGGTGCGAATGGCACCGGGTTCGATCACCACCACATGAATGCCAAACGGTGCCAGTTCCATGCGCAGGCAGTCGCTCAGCCCTTCGACGGCGAACTTGGTGGCGTGATACCAGCTGCCCATCGGCTCATGCATCTTGCCGCCGATCGAGGTGATGTTGACGATGCGGCCACTGCCCTGCGCGCGCATCAACGGCGTGCTCAGCTGGATCAGCCGCGCGAGCCCGAACAGATTGACCTCGAACTGGCGGCGACCCTCATCCAGCGGCACATCCTCCAGCGCGCCGTAGGAGCCATAGCCGGCGTTGTTGACCAGCACGTCGAGGCGCCCCTCCGCCTGGCGGATGGCTTCCACTGCGGCGGCGATCGAGCGGTCATCGGTCAGATCCAGTGACAGCAGGCGCGCGCCGGCGTCGGCCAGCGCCTGCATGCGTTCGAGTCGTCGCGCGGCGGCGTAAACCACGTAGCCATCGGCCAGCAGGCGTTGCACGGCGGCTTCGCCAATGCCGGAGGACGCGCCGGTGATCAGTGCAACCTGCTTGGCCATGGCTTGCTTCCTTTGAGGTCAGTGGACGGCAGTCTAAACTAGGGTCTTTACACCACGCTCAAGAGGCCTGCCATGCTGATCGCCGAATTCTGCCGCCAGGCCGGGCTGACCCGCGACGCGGTGCGCTTGTATGTGAAGCTTGGCCTGATCACGCCCGGTGTGGGCGTCAACGGCAGCAATCGCTATCGGCAGTTCGCTGCCAGCGATGTGGAGCGCGCGGCGCTGATCCGCACCGGCCAGCAGCTGGGCTTCACGCTCAAGCAGATCGTTGGCCTCAATCGCGAGTATGGAGCGGGCGCGATGGACACCGGGCGCAAGCTGGCCGTGATGCGCAACCAGCTGCAGGCGGTCGAGATTCAGGCCGAACGCATCCGGGTGATGAGAAAGTACCTGCGCGCGAAAGTGGCCTGGCTTGAAGCTGGCGAGCAGGGTGCGGAGCCGGCGTTCTGTGGCCTGAAGGCTGGCCCTGCCGTCAATGTGGTGGCCCCGATTCGGCGCAGCGCTTGAACGTGGTGTTGCCGGCCAAGGCGAGCGCCGCAACGCGGCCGGTCAGCCGGGTGATAGCAGGTCCGCGGCTGTCAACGCATAGATCGCGGCCGGTTGCGGTTGGCTCTTGTGCAGCAGGCGGCAACGGGCGATGCCCTCGAAGCGGGCGCCAGCCTTCTCGGCCACGCGCCGGCTGGCCAGGTTGGCCTCGAGGGTGACGATTTCAAGCCGCTGCAGGGCTGGCGTACGCAGTGCATACGCGGCCAGCAGGCGCGCGGCGCGACTGGCCAGACCTTTGCCCTGGCGCGACCGGCGTACCCAGTAGCCCAGGTTGGCGCAGCGGAATTCGGGACGCCACTGGTTGATCGAGACGCTGCCGATGAACGCGCCGTTGACCCGATCGACGATGGCCAGTGCACATTGGTCACCCACGCCGCGCCAGCTGCGCCGGGTGTGGGCGATCCAGTGACGGCCGTCGGCGGCCGAGTAGGACGGGATGCACCAGTCCTCCCAGTAACCAATGCTGTCCATCGACTCGTGCAGTGAGGCGAGCAACGCATCGAGGTCATTCGGGCGAAAGGCGCGCAGGCGCAGCGGGCCATCATCCAGCACCGGTGCGCAGGCGATGTCGTCGTTCGTTTCCGCCGGCAGCAGCGAGTAGAGCGCTGCCGGCAAGCATTGCCCGGCGTCAATCAGGCGATCGGGCACGATGCCGCTGAAGCACGCGCCGGCCCTCTCCGCGCAACGGCGGGCGGCTTGATTGTCGACGCCGGCAAGGATCTCGATCCGCTGCAACGCCAGCGCCTGAAAGGCCAGTTCGCTGATCATGCCAAGGGCGCGCGTGGCGACACCCTGACCTTGATGTGACTGGTGCACCCAGTAGCCGAGACCGGCACTGCGGTTGACGTGGTCGACCCGGCTCAGTGCGATGCCACCAAGAAAATGGCCATCGACATCGAGAATCGCGAAAGCGAACGAGTTGCCCGCCGCCCAGGCACGGGTCGCATCGGCGATCCACCGTGTGGCGTGCGCAAGCGTGTAGCCACCGCGACACCAGGGCAGCCACGCGGCCAGGCCGCCCAGCGATTCGGCCACGGCAGCCGTTAGCGCAGCGGCGTCCTGTTCGCGCCATGCACGCAGGTGCAACAGACCGTCATGGAGTTCGACTTCGGGGTTGAGGGCAGCGATCGCAAGCATGCGGGAAGGCGTCAGTGCGCAGTGGATGGACGGGGCGCGGCCATCATGACCGCAGCCACTGCTGCCAGCAAACCGAAAGGATGCACCGCGGATCCGCGTACAGTGCGATCCACTCGTACAATGTTCACCGGAATCAGCAAGGGAGCAGTCGTGGATCGCACACCGGTGATAGGTATCGTCGGCAGCCGCGGGGCCTATGGCCTCTGGCTGGCGCAGTTCTTTCGTGAGCGCATGGGCCTTCAGGTGATCGGCCGCGACATGGCGGGCGATACCGCGCTCAGCGAACGCGCGCTGATTGAGCGCGCCGATGTGCTGGTGTTCAGTGCGCCGATTCGAGCGACGCCAGCGTTGATTGCGGACTATGTCCGCATCGCCGACGGTGCCGAGCGCGGTCGCTTTTGGCTGGATATCACCTCGATCAAGTCGACTCCGGTATCAGCCCTGCTGGCGTCGCAGGCCGAGGTGGTGGGCCTGCACCCGATGTGTGCCCCGCCACCAGCGCCCACCTTGAAGGGGCGCGCACTGGTGGTGTGCGAGGCGCGGGTTGACGCATGGCGGCCGTGGCTTCAGCGCTTTCTCGATGCATTGCAGGCGGACTGCATGGCGGCGGAACCGGAGCAGCACGATCGCGTCATGGCCTTGGTGCAAGGCATGGTGCACGCCTGTCACATGGCGCAGGGCGCGCTGTGGCGTGAACTGGCACCGGCGGTCGGCGGGCTCGACGCGATTTCGCCGTTTCACACGGTGGGCTATGAACTCGATCTGGCCGTGACCCAGCGCATGCTGGCAGGCAATCCGGCGATCTATCAGGACATCCAGTTCGAGAACCCGCACGTGGCACCCATGCTCGATCGGCTGGCTGTCCATGTAGCCAGTCTGCGCGATCTGGTACGCGAAGGCAGTGAACCCGCGCGTGAGCAGATGCGCAGGGACTGGTTGGAAGGCAGCGCCTCCTACTTTGGTGAGCGCAGCCTGGCCGATGGCAGTCAGCACTTCGAACGCATGGCTTACCTGCTGGCCGATCTCACCGGGGCGGCATGCCTGGAGGTCATGATGCCGGCGGACCGCCCCGGAACGCTACGCGCCTTGCTGTCGGTGTTCGAACAACATGGCATCAACTTCGACTCGATCCATTCCTCGCGCGTCAGCAATGGTGAGCTGCGCTTTCGGCTTGGCCTGGATGAGGCCACCCGTGCGGAGGATCTGGCGGCCGCGGTGGTGGCGATGGAGGATGCGGGCATCGCGCGGCGGCTGCCCACCGCGTGATGGTAGGCGAGGCGATCGACGCGTTGCCCTTGTCCATGCAGGCGGCGACGGGTTGAGCGAGTGGTGGCGTTCGCCTATCGTCGTCATTTTGTCGACGAAATGTCTGCCTCATGGCCAACCCCGTGCTACCTCCGCTGTTCAACCCAAAGATGCAGGTGGTGGCCACCCCGCTGTCCAACGGACAACATTGCTACGTAGTGGACGATGTACTGCTGGAGCCCGAGCGGATGGTGGCGTGGGCGGCTGCACAGCAGGCAGCGTTCCAGCCAGTGGGGTTCAGCGCATATCCGGGTCAGTTCCTGTTGCTTCCCGCTGAACTCAACGCGGCCCTGGAGTCGTTTTTCCTTGCGTACATGCGACCGCTGTTCGATGCGCGTCGACTGGTGCGCAGCCACACACGCCTGTCGATGGTGACCCTGTCGCCGCAGGCGCTGCGTCCAGCGCAGTGGCTATGTCACAGCGATCATTTCGGACTGGAGCCGTCACAGAGCATCCAGGCCTCGGTGCTTTACCTGTTCAAGAATGAGGGTCTTGGCGGCACCGGCTTTTACGAACCCGCGCGCCCGGCCGAGGAGATGAAGGCGCTGTTCGACGACGCGATCAAGCTCTCAGCTGCCGACTTCGCTACGCGCTACGGGCTCGAGCCGGGTTACCTGCAGGGGTCCAACCCATTTTTCAACCGCATTGGCGGCGTGCCGGCACGCTGGAACCGGATGGTCTTTTACGACGGCACCATCCTGCACACCAGTGACATCCCGTCGCCACAGCTGCTTGGCGGCGACCCGAAACGCGGGCGGCTCACTCTGAATGGATTTTACACGTGTCGGCGCAACGCGGTCTGATCATCCCGCCGCCACGGCGGCGGCAGCACTCCTGCAGGGGCAGAATTGCCGCTAGTATCCAAGCATGAGCGCACCGCTATTCTCGATTTTGTTGCCGACCTGCAACCGGGCGCGGTTGCTTGATCGGGTAGTGCCTCGGTACGGGCGCGGACCGAACAGGCGTGGGAGTTGCTGGTCACCGACGACGGATCGATCGATGGCACCTGGCCTTCGTTGTGCGACTGGCGCCGCAGTGATCATCGGGTCACCTGCTGGCGTCATGCCAACCGGGGACAGTCGGGTAGCCGCAACGGGATGATCGAGCATGCGCGTGCGCCCTGGGTGGTGTTTCTCGACAGCGATGATGAGTTCGAGCCGAATCATCTGGCACGTCACCGCGCTGCGATCGATGCGGCGCCGGAGATCGATTTGTGGATCTCGCCGGTGCGCGTGGTGGGTAATCCACTGGTACCTTGTGCCCGTCGGCCCGGGCAGCTGATCCATATCGATCGCTGCCTCGGTGTGGGCATGCTCGCTGTTCGACGTGAATTGCTGCTCGCCGTCGGTGGTTTTCCGGAAGTCGACTACGCGGAAGAATCGGCCTTGATGAGCAGGTTGCGCGCCCATGGGCTTCGTCAGCGGCGACTGAGCGAGCGGACCTATGTCTACCATCGGGGCCACGTTGACAGCTTGACCCACCATCGCCTGTTGGCCGGTTGAATCCGGTGGCCGGTGCCAGCTCAGAAATACCGTTCACCAAGCTGCTGCAAACCCCCCGTCACCAGGAGCCATCGATGGATACGACCAGCACCGAAACGCAGTCCCTGACTCAAGTCGGCAGGCGGCAGTCCGGCGTCTCAGAACGTTCCGACGAGGATCGCGCCCTGCGCGAGAAACTCAGGTTCTGGAATGAGCGGCCGGCGATCCGGTTCTGCCTTTATTTCTGTGTGTTTGTGGTGGCCGAAGTGCTGGTGGGCATCACGCTGCACTACATCTTCCACATCATCTGACCAGGCAGTGCGCCGTGGTTTGAACCGTTCGATGCCTTATGGCGATGAAGCTTCCTGAAGCCCGATGCCGAGGGGGCTGGCTTTCACGCCAGACCCCATCAGGGCCGCGCAGGCCTCGGCCTGCAGCGGGTAGCTGAAGTAGTAGCCCTGCATCAGATGGCAGCCGTATGCGAGCAGCGCATTGGCCTCTTCCAGCGTTTCCACGCCCTCGGCGATCAGCTGGTAGCCCAGCGCGTGCGCCATGCCGATGATCGCCTGCACGATCGCCTGATGCTTGCGATTGCTGGGCAGCTCGGTGACGAAGGTGCGGTCGATCTTGAGTACGTCGAATTCGTACTGGGCCAGGTAATTCAGGCTGGAATAGCCGGTGCCGAAATCGTCCACCGCCAGCCCCACGCCCAGCTCCTTGAGCCGGGCCAGCAGCACGCGCGCCTGCTCCTGCTGGGCGAACATCTGGGTCTCGGTGAATTCAACTTGCAACAGGTCCGGCGCAATGCCGGTGGCCTGCAGGCTGGCAAGGATGCTCTGCGGCAGGCGCTCAACATCCAGCCGCGCCAGCGATACATTGACCGAGATCGGCACCACGTCGCGGCCGTCGTCCCGCCATGCGCGAATCTGATGGCAAGCCTGGAGCATCACCCAGGCATCGATCTGGGTGATCAGGCCGGTTTCCTCCGCCAGCGGGATGAACTGGTCCGGTGTCACCACGCTGCCGTCGGGCCGGCGCCAGCGAACCAGGGCCTCGGCGCCAATCAGCTTGCCGGAGGGGAATGCGTACTTCGGTTGATAGAGCAGGAACAGTTCATTGTCCTGCAAGCCGCGGCGTAGCGCGTGCTCCAGCGCAAGGCGCTGTTCCGCGCGCTCGCTCATGCGTTGGGTGAAGTAGCTGAAGACGCCGCGCCCGCACTGCTTGGCGTGGTAGAGGGCGGTGTCCGCCTGCTTCATCAGGGTCTTCGCGTCGCGTGCGTCTTCCGGAAAGATCGCGATGCCGATGCTGGCGGAAATATGCAGCTCTCGCTCGTCGAACATGATGCCTTGCTCGATGGTGCCAATGATTTTTTCCGCCACCCGCGCGACATCGTGTACGTCGCGCAAACGCTTCAGGAGTATCACGAATTCATCGCCGCCCTGGCGGCTGACCGTGTCGTCCGGACGAACCACCTGGCGCAGTCTCCGTGCGACTTCCTTCAATACGTGGTCGCCTGCCGGATGGCCAAGCGAGTCGTTGATGTGCTTGAAGTGATCCAGGTCGATGAACAGCACGGCGCCGAGATCATCCCCGCGCAGGCTGGCCAGGGCCAGCGAGAGGCGATCATGAAGCAGTACCCGGTTGGGCAGGTCGGTGAGGTGGTCGTGCTGGGCAAGGTGCGACATCTTCAGCGCCATCAGGCGCGCTTCGCTGACGTCATGCAGCACCAGGATGCCGCCGATCACCTTGCCTTCGCGGTTGTGGATGGGCGCGGCGGAGTCCTCGATGGCCGTCTCGGTGCCGTCGCGGCGGGCCAGCTTGCTGTTCACCTGCAACGAGACGGCGCGATCCTCGGTGATGGCGATTTCCAGCGGATTGATCGCGGTGTCACCGGATTCCAGGTCGATCAATCGCACGATCTCGGCAAACGGCTTGCCGAGTGCATCATGCTCGCTCCATCCGGTCATCTCGGCAGCGATCGGATTCATCATGGTGACGCGCAACTTCGTGTCGCAGGCGACCACCGCATCGCCGATCGAGTCCAGCATCATCTGCGACTTGTCCATGGCCTCGAACAGCATCGCCTCGGCATCCTTGCGTGCGGTGATGTCGATGCCCAGCGTGTAAATGCCGCGCACTTTCCCGTCGAGCACATGCGGCACGTAAGTCATGTCGATCACCCGCCCGTCGTCCAGGTGCAGCTCCTGCTCAACGTGCTTGCCCTGGAGGCACGCCATGTGTTTGGGCTGGATCGTCGCGGTATAGCGCTCCCCGGCAATCTCGGCGGAGGACCGGCCAATCAGCTCGGCTGACGGCCCTCCCCACAGCTCCACGTAGCGTTCGTTGGCGAAGCGGTAGATCAGCTGGTCGTCGAGATAGGCGATCAGTGCTGGCACATTATCGGTGATCTCGCGCAGGCGAGACTCGAGCTCCACCCGGTCGCTGACATCCTGCGCCAGCACGAAGAGGCCGATGACGTTGTTGTCACGGTCCCGCTGGGGTTCAAGGTTCACCTCCAGCCGCTGGCTCTGCGGTGTGGTGATCGTATAGTGTTGCCGCGTGCCCAGAAGTACCTGGTGCATGCGCAGCGCGACCTCCCCGCCGAAGTCCTCGCCGAATACCTCGCGCGGGGTCTTGCCAAGGATCTCGCTGGCCGATTTGCCATAGAACCGCTGGTACTTGCTGTTGACAAAGAGATAGCGCTGCCGGGCGTCCAGCTGACCGATCAGCGCCGGCACGTTGTCGGTAACGGCCTTCAACTGACTGGAGATATCCTCGACCTCACGGCTCATCCGCTTGCGCTGTGCGATGACGATGCTGATCAGCAGCGGGCCGACCACGGTCATGGCTGCATAGAAGGCAATGCCCTTGGCGTGGATCAGATTCAGCCCCGGCAAGTGGGGCGCCCATGGCTGGTCCTGGGCCGCCACCATCGCGAAAATCGTGATGATATTCAGCGTGCAGGCAAGTGTGGTGCCGAATACGCCCAGCCGATATGCCGCGAACAGCAGCGGAATCGACAGCACGATGAAGGGGCTTTCGAAAACGATCATCGACAGCATCGTGACCGACAGGGAAAGCAGCAACGTGCCCCAGAACACCTTGGCGTGCGCCCCGTGGGAAAGGGAGTGCAGCTGGTGGCGGCTGAAAGCCAGCAGGGGCGGCAGCAAGATCAGCAAGCCCATGGCATCGCCGACCCACCACTTGGAGAATGAGTGCGCCCAGCCGGTGTGAAACGTCAGGTTGAGCACGGTGGCACCAATCAGCGCACCCATCGCTGGAGCCAGCACGATCAGGGCGATCATCGCGCTGAGGAAGTAGCGCTCGTTCCGCAGTCCTTTTTGCATGCGCAGCCCCGGCAGGCGTGTGCAGGCCATGGCCGCGGCCACTTCGGCCATGTTGGCAACGCCCATGCCGAAGGCTGGCAACCAGTGCATCTGCATCAACACGTTGGCCAGCGTGGATCCGGCCAGACCCAAGGCCAGCGTCAAAGGCACCGAACGCAGGTTGCCGCGCAAAAGCAGGGCGACCAACAGGGCATTGGCAAACCACATTTCGACGATGTGGGAGGCGTGATCCGACCACCAGAGCATCGCCAGGGTCAGCATCATGTAGGCGAGAAAAACGGCTGTCAGCCGCGCGGGGGATTGCCAGTCCTGCGCGAGAGGTGGGTGCGGGTGTTCCATCAACAGCCAGGGTCGGTAGCGTGGGCCAAATCTACCACGCGTACATGGCGTAGAACGTAGTAGGGGGCGGCCTGTGGCGCGCCATGGAGCGCTCCGGCGAAGATCCTTCATACGCGGCAGAGTAGAGAGGTTGTGGCGCTCCTGCCGTTCGATGGGGCTGTAGCCAGCGGCTGCAGTCGGTGTCCCCTGATGGCTTGTCTGACGTCGCCTGCTCCGCGCCGGCGACCTGCCCCGTTGGCACCGCAGGCACAAGCCTGGCCCGGACGCCGAGTCACTGGCCCGGATGATAGACCCGCTCGGTATGCCCCTTGAGCTGGTCGGGCCAGAAGTACACCGTACGCAGGTTGCCGGTGGTGTAGCGCTCGGCCTCGTCGTTGAAGTGTTTCGAATCAGGGTGGCCGCTTTCGCCGCCGGCGGTAATGGCGCGGGCGCGGACCTTGGGCCCGAATTCGACCACGGCCACAAAGCTGTTGCCGCTGGTGCCGTAATAGCGTTTGGTGCCGGGCCAGCGGTGCGCGCCGAACGAGGCGAGCGAGCCCCAGCGTGAGGAGGTGAAGGGCACCGGGATGCTCGGCTTGCTGTCGTTGAAGGGCTGCTGGATATCGCCGTTGAGGCGCTGGAAGCGGTTGATCTCGCCCCACGGCACGCCCCAGCTGCCGAAGTCTTGCTGCAACCGGTCGGACGCCTCGAGCAGTGCGTTGAGGCGCACTTTCGGGCCGGCCTTTTCGGCCATGTAATCGTAGATCGACAGGCCTTCGGCGGTGTCGGCCTTGCTCACTTCGTCCCAGAGCGTGTCGCCCCAGTACACCGCCAGCGAGGTCGGCATCGAGGCGATGCCCCAGCGGTAGTTCCAGCTGCGCAGCATGGCGATCTGTCCGGCCAGCTTTGCGCGCAGCGGAGCATGGGCGGGCAGGGCGTCGTAGTCGGCGACCAGGATCGGGATCTGCCGCGCGAACGCAGGCAGGTACGAATCGAAGGCGGCAGTGATCAGCGAAGGCAGGGTGAAATCCTTCGCGCCGGTGAGCAGGCGGGTGGCATGCAGTCCGCGCGGATTCTCGCCGAAGGTATCCATGTAGCGCGGGTAATCCGCCTGCTTCGGGCTGTACGGGCCGGCGGCCGAGTACGGCCAGTCGTTGGTGTTGAAGGCCCAGCCATTGGGCGGGTTCACCACCTGCGGCAACTGATCCAGCGGCGTCAGCCCGTGCCAATCGGTGGCTGGATCGCTGCCGTCCACCGGCCCGGTGTAGTCGAAGCGGTTGTCGCGCCGCGGCACGAACTGTGGCATCAGGAAGGCGATCTCGCCCTTGTCGTCGGCAAACAGGGTGTTGTTGGACGAGTTGGCTTTCAACTCGGCGACTTTCATGTAGCTGGCGTAGTCGTGGGTCTTGGTGCGCAGCCAGCTCTGTTCGAGCGCGGGGATCGGCGTGTTCATCAGTGCCTCGGCGATCCACTTGCCGTTGGCTTCGCGCACGATCGGGCCGTGGTGGGTGAACCAGCCGGTGAATGTGCGTTGCGCCAGCGAGCCATCCCGAGTCCGGTACGACAGGGTGATCTGGCGCGAGGTGACCGGGCGCAAATCCTTGCCGTAGCGATAGAACAGCTTGCCGTTCCGATGCACGATGGTCTCGGCGAATTGGTCCACGGCGTCCACGCCGGTCGAGGTGTGCATCCAGCCAACGTGGCGGTTGAAGCCCTGGTAGATGAAGAATTGGCCCCAGGTCACCGCGCCGTAGGCGTCGAGTCCCTCATCGCTGGATATCTGCAACTCGGAGCGGAAAAAGAACGAGGTGTGTGGATTGATCAGCAGCAGCGCATGCCCGTCGACGGTGAGCTTCGGCGCGATGGCGATGCCGTTGGAGCCGGTCGGTTCAATCCAGCTTGGCTGCGTCTCGACCTGTGCCAGCGGTGCGTCGCCAAGGGCACCGTAGAAGGCCGCGAGCGGTTTCAGCTTCACCCGCTCGATGTCGCCGCCAATGCTGCCCTCGGTGAAACTCAGCGCCATCCACGGCTCGAAATGGGTGATCACGCGTGGATGCACATCCGGATGGGTGGCCAGGTAATAGTTGAGCCCGTCGGCCCAGCTGTCCATCAACGCTTGCAGCCAGCCGGGGCTTTGCGCGTAAAGCTTCTTCAGCTGGACCGGGTCGATGAACAACCGCTGGCGCAGGTCCTGCCACAGCGCGCTGTCGTCTGCGTCACGCGCCTCGGCCAGCTGGCCGAGGGAGACCAGATAGTTGGTCTCGACCCGGTTGAAGTCGTCCTCGGCCTGCGCATAGGCCATGCCGAACACCGCGTCGGCGTCGGTCTTGCCGTGGACATGGGCAATGCCCCAGTCGTCGCGGGTGATGGTGACCGCCTGCGCCTCGCGCTGCCAGCGGGTCTGCTCGGGCATGGCTGCCTGCAGCGGGCTGGTCAAGCCAATGGCCAGCGCGGCGGCAAGCGCCCAGCGCATGGTCAGCCCGTGGCCACGACGCGAACTGCTTACGTTCATCTGCTTCCCCATGCTTTGGTGTTGCGGGTTTGCCCTGCCTTGGCGCGAGTGTAGCCACCCCGGCAGGATCGCTATGCCAGCTGTCGGGTGCAAGCGTTGGCCCTCGCCCCCCGCCATCCCCCGCCCGCGAGCGAGGCCCGGTACTGCGGGTTGGCCTTCGGTGGCGTCGTGGGATCGGCTCAAGCGTGAGGTGGGTGGCAAGCGGGCTTCTCCTGTGTGTCCGAGAGCAACGACGCCGAGCGCGACTGGCAGCGAGCGTTCCGGGGCAGCGAACGGTACCGCTCGATGGCTGGCATGGGCGTTACCATAGCGGTCTCCTGATTGAATCGATCGAGTAGACCGATGTCTGAGCGTGCCGCCGTGCCACTGCCCCCGCGTGAGCCGATGACTGACATGGAGCGGATTGCTGCGGCAGCGGCCTTCACCCAGGAACTCGCCAGTCGCCGCACGGTGCGGGATTTCGCAGCCACGCCGGTACCGCGCGAGCTGATCGAGCAGTGCCTGGGCGCGGCGGGTACCGCACCCAGCGGCGCCAACCAGCAGCCGTGGCGCTTCGTGGCGGTGTCCGATGCGCAGCTCAAGCGACGCATCCGCGAGAGCGCCGAGGCCGAGGAGCGCGAGTTCTACGAGCGACGCGCGCCGGACGAATGGCTGCAGGCGCTGGCCCCGCTGGGCACCGATGCGGACAAGCCATTTCTCGAAGTCGCGCCGTGGCTGATCGCGATCTTCTATGAGCGCTTCGGACTCGATGCCGACGGCAACAAGCACAAGCGTTACTACCCGCAGGAGTCGGTGGGCATCGCCACCGGTCTGTTGCTCGCCGCCCTGCATCGCGCTGGTCTGGCCACGCTGACGCATACGCCCAGTCCGATGGGTTTTCTGAGCGAGATCCTGGGGCGCCCGCGCAACGAGATGCCGTTCCTGCTGCTGGTGGTCGGTCATCCGGCGGTGGGGTGCCGCGTTCCTGCGATCGAGCGGCTGCCATTGGAGGCATACGCGAGTTTTCTCTGAGCCAGACAAGTCTCTGAGCCAGACAAGCTGGCTTGCATCGTTGCCGGCGATCCGTTTTGATGTGGCGAGTGGGCCCCGGATGCCGCCGGCGAGCAGGCGCTGGAATTGATCTGCAGGGCGCTGACACGCTGGCAGGCCAGGCACGTGCTGGTTACCGGATATGGCAGCACGCCAAGCGAGGCGCGCAGCTTCAACAATCTCGAGTTGGCGCGCCGGCGCGCGGCCAGTGTCGCAGCGTGGCCGGAGCAAGCCGGCTTCACGGCGATTCAGCGTGCCGACTACCCGGTTGATCGACAGGCCTTGCTTGAGCGCGATCACGGCAGGCTGGATTTCCAGGTGGTGCGGGTGGGCATGGATACCGACCAGGAAAAGATCAGGCCTGTCCTCTGACGGCCAGGCGCGAGGGCATGGTGCTTGACTCTTGACTCTTGACTCTTGACTCTTGACTCTTGACCTTGATCAAGGGTCTACACTTGCCGCATGAACACCACGACTAGCTCACTTACCATCGGTGCCGTCGCCAAGCGCGTCGGTGTGGCGATCGACACGATCCGTTTCTACGAACGCGAGGGCCTGCTGCCCGAGCCCTTGCGGCGAGCGTCCGGTTACCGCAGCTATGGCGAGGGCGCGGTCGCCCAGTTGCGCTTCATCCGGCGCGCCAAGCATCTGGGATTCACGCTGGAAGAGATTCGCCAATTGCTGGCGCTGTCGACGGATCGCCGGCTCGGGGTGAAGGCGGTGAAGCAGCGCGCGCAAGAGCGGCTGGAAGCGATCGAGCAGCGCATCGTCGAATTGCAGCGCGTGCGCGACGGGCTGGCGCAACTGGTTGAGTCGTGCCCCGGCCACGGCGCCCCCGAACGGTGTCCGATTTTGCGTGCATTGAACGACGACGAGGTGACCTCATGAGCGAGCAAAAATTCTGCTGTGGCGGCAGCGAAAAGCCGGCGGCCAGTGCGGTGATCGATCCGGTATGCGGGATGACGGTGGATCCGGCCACGGCGAAGCAAACCAGCACGCATGACGGCCAGACGTTCTATTTCTGTGGCGCCAGCTGCAAGGCGAAGTTCGATGCTGCGCCGGCGACTTACCTGCGCGCCGTCGGTCAGGGCGCTGCGGCCAGTTGTTGCGCTGGCAAACCAGCGGCAGGCGATCCATCGCATCACGAGCACGGGACGCATGTTCAGCACGGCCATGCGCAGGCAACCAAAGATCCGGTGTGCGGCATGATGGTGGATTCGCAGGCCGCGAAACATCGCGCGGAGCACGGCGACCAGACGTATTTTTTCTGTGCCGCTCGCTGCAAGGAAAAATTCCTCGTCGATCCGGCCGCGTATCTCGAGCCACGAGCGGCTGCGCCGGCGGCACCAGCCGGCACGATCTATACCTGCCCGATGCATCCTGAAGTGCAGCACGTCGGCCCCGGCTCGTGCCCCAAGTGCGGCATGGCACTGGAACCGATGCTGCCCAGTTCGGACGAAGATGATGGCGGCGAAGTGTTGGCGATGACGCGGCGGTTCTGGCTGCTGGTCGCGCTGACCGTGCCGGTGTTTGTCCTGGCCATGGGGCCGCATCTGTTGGGTTGGGGTTTGCCGATGCCGTGGGATCGCGTGGCGAGCTGGGTCGAGGCGGTGCTGGCGACGGTGGTGGTGCTGTGGGGTGGAGCGCCATTCTTTGCCCGTGGCTGGCGTTCCTTGAAGCCGTGGCACCCGAACATGTACACCTTGATCGCATTGGGCACGGGCGTGGCCTGGATCTATAGCGCGGTGGCGTTCCTGTGGCCGGAGATTTTTCCGTCCGGGTTTCGCGACATGCATGGCCAGGTGGCGGTGTATTTCGAATCGGCGGCGGTGATCGTCACCCTGGTCACCTTGGGCGATTTCCTCGAACTGCGCGCCCGCCGCCGCACCGGGGCGGCGCTGAAGGCCTTGCTCGGACTGGCACCGAAAACTGCACGGCGGATGGCCGCCGACGGCAGCGAGGCCGACGTGCCACTGGAACAGGTGCATGCCGGCGACATGCTGCGCGTGCGGCCGGGGGAGAAGGTACCGGTTGATGGCGTGGTGCTGGAGGGCATGAGTCATGTCGACGAATCGATGCTCACCGGCGAGCCGATGCCGGTGGCCAAAACCAGGGATGATGCGCTCACTGGCGGCACAGTGAATCAGGATGGCGCGCTGACCATGCGCGCACAGAAAGTCGGCAGCGAGACCATGCTGGCGCAGATCGTGGCACTGGTGGCCAAGGCGCAGCGCAGCAAGGCGCCGCTGCAACGGGTGGCCGATCAAGTCGCAGGCTGGTTTGTGCCGGCGGTGGTGGCGGTGGCGGTTCTGGCCTTTGTGTTGTGGGCCCTGCTGGGGCCCGAACCACGCATGACCCACGCGCTGATTGCCGCGGTGTCGGTGCTGATCATTGCCTGTCCCTGTGCGCTCGGCCTGGCCACGCCCATTTCGATCATGGTGGCCAGCGGCCGTGGCGCCCAGCAGGGCGTGCTGTTCAAGGACGCCAAGGCGATCGAGGTCTTGCGCGGCATCGACACTCTGGTGCTGGACAAGACCGGCACGTTGACCGAGGGCAAGCCCGCGCTGATCGACGTGATCAGTCTCGATGGTCAGTCGCGTGAACGTCTGCTGGCGCTGTCTGCCGCGCTGGAGCGGAGCAGTGAACACCCGCTGGGGCGCGCTATCGTGAAAGCGGCCGAGGCGGAGACGGTGACAATTCCGGCGGCAGCCGAATTCCGCTCGATGACCGGTCGCGGTGTGAGCGCCAGGGTGGATGACCACACGGTGGCGCTGGGTAACGCGAAGTTGCTGGATGAGCTGCGGGTCGTGCTCACCGAGGACGCGGGCAAGCGCGCCGAAGCGCTGCGTGCGAAGGCGGCCACGGTGATGTTTCTGGTCATCGATGGCCGTCTGGCGGCCTTGCTGGCGGTGGCCGACCGGATCAAGGCTGACACGCCGATGGCAATCAAGGCATTGCACGCTGCCGGCCTGCGTATCGTGATGCTGACCGGCGATAACGCGACCACGGCGCAAGTGGTGGCCCGTGAACTGGGGATCGACGAAGTGCACGCGGATGTCTCGCCAGCCGACAAGGCCGCCGTGGTCAATGCGCTGAAGGCCGAGGGGCGCCGTGTGGCGATGGCCGGCGACGGCATCAACGACGCGCCGGCGCTGGCCGCGGCCGAGATCGGCATCGCGATGGGTGGCGGCACCGACGTGGCCATGGAAAGCGCCCAACTCACCCTGATCAAGGGTGAACTGGGCGCCATCGTGCGGGCGCGCCGGTTGTCGCAGGCGACCGTGCGCAATATCCATCAGAACCTGTTCTTCGCCTTCGTCTACAACGCGGTCGGCGTGCCGTTGGCGGCCGGCGTGCTGTATCCCTGGTTCGGCATCACGTTGTCGCCGATGATCGCTGCCCTGGCGATGAGCCTCAGCTCGGTCTCGGTGGTCAGCAACGCGCTGCGGCTGCGCACGACGGCGTTGTGATGTGGACGGCGGTGGCGCACGGCGGCGGATCGCTTATGCTCTGCGCCCCAACCGGCTGCCGCGCGTTGCCATGCGCGGCTCGCTGAACCACTGTGCAGAAGGCACCGCATGAGCCGTACCCTCGCCGAATGGCTGGCCTACCAGGAACAGGTCAACGTCCACAGCATCGAGCTGGGGCTGGATCGGGTGCGTGAGGTGTGGCGGCGGATGGGTGCGCCGGCGCCGGCGCCACACGTGATTAGCGTCGCCGGCACCAATGGCAAGGGCTCCACCGTGGCCTTGCTGGAGGCGATGATCACGGCCGCCGGGCAGCGGGTGGGTGCGTTCACCTCGCCGCATCTGCTGGCCTACAACGAGCGCGTTCGCATCGATGGTCGGATGGTCGACGATGCCGCGCTCATCGGCGCGTTCGAGCGAATCGAAGCGGCGCGCCGTCCCGGTCAGCCGGACGAGGTGCTGCTCACCTATTTCGAGTTCGGCACGCTGGCGGCGCTGGACCTGTTTGCCCGCGCCGGTGTCGACGTGGCCGTGCTCGAGGTGGGTCTGGGTGGGCGCCTGGACGCGGTCAACATCATCGATGCGGATGTCGCGGTGATCACCACCGTGGATCTGGACCACATGGAGTGGCTGGGCAACGATCGCGATCAGATCGGCCGCGAAAAGGCCGGCATTGCCCGCGCTGGTCACCCGGTCATCGTGGGCGAATGGGAGCCTCCGGCTGGCTTGCTGCGGGCGCTGGCCGAAGCCGGCGCGCGGGTAGAATGGGCTGGCGTCGATTTCACGACCGAACGCCATGCCGGCGGCTGGCGCTGGCGGCATCGCGACGGTACCGCCATGGAACTGCCCGATCCCGCGCTGGCTGCGCCGGTGCAATTCGCCAATGCGGCGGCGGCGATCGCCGCCCTGCATGCGTTGTGGAGCGGCGTCGAGGCGATGGCGCCGAGTACCTTCTTCGCGGCGGCTACGGCCGGTTTGCAGCGAGTGCAGATCAGCGCCAGGTTGCAGTCGCTGGGCGGCGACCCCGAACTGATCGTGGATGTGGGGCACAATCCGCAGGCGGCGCGCGCACTGGCGCAATGGCTGGATGCGCAGCCGCCCGGCCGCGTGCACGCGGTCTACGGTGCGCTGGGCGACAAGGATGCGGCCGGAGTGATGGCCGCGCTCGGCGAACGCATCAGCCATTGGCATCTGGCCGGGCTGGAGCAGGACACCTCGCGTGGCCTGACCGCGGTGGCATTGGCCAGTCGCTTGCAACAGGCGCTGCCGCAGGCGGAGTTCGACCTGCACGCCGACGTGGCCTCGGCGCTGGCCGCAGCCCGCGGACAGGCGCGGCCAGGCCAGCGCATTCTGGCGTTCGGCTCATTTTTCGTGGCCGCTGCGGTGATCGCTGAACGCCGTGCTTGAGGCGTTTGCCGGATGACTCATGGTGCGCGGCGCGGACAGGTATAATCCCGCCGTTACGCCTAGCGTTTGTCACTTGGGAGCGAAGACTTGAAAACACGCCTGCTCGGAGCTGCCGTGCTGATCGCACTGCTGGTTCTGTTCGTGCCGATGTTCTTTTCCGGTAGTCCGCCTGCTCCCGGCGGCGACCAGACGGTCAGCCTGGCGATTCCGCCGGCGCCTGATCGCGACCTGCAAACCAGGACCATGAGCCTCAATCCGAACGCGCCAGCGGTGGCTGCCACGGCCGCCAGCGTGCCGGCGCAGCCGGTGACGGCTCCGCCAAGCGGCCAGTTGCCCACGGTGAATATCGGTTCCAACCGTCCGCGTGACGTGGGGACCGACTCGCAGGCCGGCGTGACGCCAGCCGCGCCGACGGTGATTACTGGCTCGGGCGCCTCGCCCAGCCAGCCGCTGATTCCGCAGCAGCCCGCGGGCGGCGCTCCGAAGCCGGTGCTCAAGCCACAGCCGGTGGCGAAATCGCCGGGCAAGCCAGTCAAGGCGCCGCCGCAGGCCCGGGTGGCTGCCCCGGCGCCTCCGCCTGCCGCGGTGGAAATGCCCGTGGCAGGGCAGGACAGCTACACGCTCAACCTCAGTGCTTATGCCAGTGCTGCCGGCGCGGCGAGCTTGCAGCGCCGCGTGCGTGCGCTTGGCTATCCGGTGACGGGTCACGCGATCACCCAGGCTGGCAAGTCACGTACCCTGGTGATTGCCGGGCCGTTCGGCACCCGCACGGCCGCCGAGGCAGCACGGTTGAAGATCACCCAGTCGATTCCCGGCGTGCCGGCACGGCTGGAGCAGGATGCCAGTCACGAGAGCAGCACGCCCGACGCGGCGGCGCCGGCCGCATCCGGAGGCAAGCCCGGTGGCTGGGCCGTGCAACTGGCGGCCATGAGCAGCCAGGCCGATGCCAATGCGCTGCGCGACAAGTTGCGTGCAAACGGCTTTGATGGCTTTGTCGATTCGGTGCAGTCGGGCGGAATGCGGTTGTGGCGCGTGCGCGCCGGCCCGCAGACGCAGCGTGCGGATGCGCAGCGCCTGCACGACCAGATCAAGGCCAAGTTGGGCATGGATGGCAATGTCGTCTCGGTACCTTGAACATGCATGACATGCGTGCTCACATCAGGCAAACAACCGGATGAATTGGACCGACTACCTCATCATCACCATCCTGGCGCTCTCGGTGCTGATCGGGTTGTGGCGTGGCCTTATTTCCGAAGTGCTGGCGCTGGCGATCTGGATCGCCGCATTCTGGGTGGCGTGGACGTTCGGACCCGCGGTGGCGGCGCATTTCGAGCACCGCATCGACCTGCCGTCGGCGCGGATTATCCTCGGGTATGCCATTTGCTTCGTCGCGGTGCTGATTTTGGGCGCCTTGCTGCGTTTTGCGATCAGCAAGCTGGTAGAGAGCACAGGGCTGTCCGGTACCGATCGTTTGCTGGGCATGGTGTTCGGATTTTTCCGCGGCGTGCTGCTCGTGACTCTGCTCGTTTTCCTGGTTGGCTTCACGGCGTTCACGCGTGACCCGTGGTGGCAGCAGTCGGCGTTGCTGCCGCAGTTCCAGCATGTGGCGGCCTGGCTGGAACAGCACGTGCCAGCCAGCGTGCGCGATCATCTCCATCCGGGCAGCGTGCTGAACCACCTGCCACGCTTGTCGATGCCATTGCAGGCCCCCATATCCGGTCTCGCACCAGCGGTCGCGGCGACGTCATTGCAGCCGGCCAGACCGTCCACTGCAACCCGCGCAATGGCGCCGGGCAAACCGATCTGAACGCGATCTACTGAACACGACCTCCTGGGCACGACTTTTACAGCAGGGCAACACATCATGTGCGGAATCATCGGCATTGTCGGTACCACCGAAGTGGCATCGGCGCTCTATGACGGCTTGACGATGCTCCAGCATCGTGGCCAGGACGCAGCCGGTATCGCCACCGTTGAAGGCTCGCGGCTGCGCCTGCACAAGGGCAACGGACTGGTGCGCGACGTGTTCGATCAGGTGGCGATGAGCGGCCTGCGCGGACGTATCGGCATTGGCCATTGCCGCTACCCCACGGCGGGATCCGAAGGCTCGGCCGAGGCCCAGCCACTGTACGTGAATTCACCGTACGGCATTGCGATTGCGCACAACGGCAATCTGGTCAATACCGAGGTCCTGCGACGCGAGATGTTCGAGGGCGACCGTCGGCACATCAACACCGATTCCGACTCCGAGGTGCTGCTGAACGTGCTCGCGCACGAGTTGCAGATCCAGGACCGCATGGAGCTGACCCCGGATCATATCTTCAAGGCGATTGCCGGCGTGCACGCACGTGCCCGCGGCGGCTATGCCTGCGTGGCGCTGGTGCTGGGTTATGGACTGATCGCTTTTCGCGACCCGAACGGCATCCGTCCACTGGTGCTGGGTGAGCGGGTTACCCCCGAAGGCCATGAATATGCGGTGGCTTCCGAGTCGGTGGCGCTGGACGTGCTCGGCTTCAAACTGGTGCGCGACATCATGCCAGGTGAGGCGGTGATCATCACCGACCAGGGGCAGCTGCACAGCCGCCGTTGCGCCGAAGGTGCGCAGCACACCCCGTGCATTTTCGAATACGTCTATCTGGCCCGCCCCGATTCGATGATCGAGGATGTCTCGGTATACAAGGCGCGCCTGCGCATGGGCGAGAAGCTGGCCGAGAAGATCGAACGTCTGCGTCCCGACCACGGCATCGACGCGGTGATTCCGATCCCCGACACCGCGCGCACGGCCGCCAGCGCACTGGCTGGCGCACTGGGTGTGCCGTTCCGCGAGGGCTTCGTGAAGAACCGCTACATCGGCCGCACCTTCATCATGCCGGGGCAGGGTGAGCGGGTGAAGTCGGTGCGCCGCAAGCTCAACGCCATCGATCTGGAATTCCGCAACAAGAACGTGTTGCTGGTGGATGACTCGATCGTGCGCGGCACCACCTCGCGGCAGATCATCCAGATGGCGCGAGAGGCCGGAGCGAAGAACGTCTATTTCGCTTCCGCCGCACCGCCGGTGCGCTACCCAAACGTGTATGGCATCGACATGCCCTCCAGCACCGAGCTGGTCGCCGCCGGCCGTACCGAGCAGGAAGTGGAGAACGCACTCGGCGCCGACTGGCTGATCTACCAGGACCTGAAGGACCTGATCTGGGCCGTGCAGGACGGCAACGAGAAGCTCTCCCAGTTCGATACCTCGTGTTTCTCCGGCGAATACGTCACCGGCCTCGAAAAGCAATATCTGGAACAGATCCAGATGCTGCGCTCGGACGACGCCAAGGCTGCCCGGCGGGCTTGATGCGGGAGTGAGTGCGGAGGAGTGAGAAGTGAGGTTTGCCTTTTCGGAACCTTCGCTTGTTCATCCCGTATCTCACTGCTCTCCACTCATTCTCCGTCTCGCCGCCAGCCGAGTCGCGCTGGTGCATGCGGTGGCCCATATCGAATTCAACGCATTCAAGAACGTGTAGCGAGCTAGGTTCAAGGCGGTCATGCCGTACCATTTGACGGATGACCACACTCCGTCAGCAAGCCCTCGCCATCGTCCAGCAGACCGACCCGCTGTCCAAGGTCGATTTGACTCATCAGCTGGCAGCCTCTTCAGCACCCATCGGCAGTGAGCTTTCCATCGCTGAACCTGTTGGGCTGCCGGGGCGACCAGATCACCCGCTACTTGTACCTCACCGGCAGCTGGAACATCCCTCGCTTGCAACGGTGGAAGGGCGAGCAGCCCTGATTCACTCCATCACGCATATAGAACTTAACGCCATCGACCTGGCCCTCGATGTCGTTTGGCGGTTTGCCGGGATGCCTGACGAGTTCTACCGAGATTGGATACGCATCGCGGCGGAAGAGGCACTTCACTTCACCATCCTGCGGGAACACCTCGTGGGGATCGGTTTCGACTATGGTTCGTTCCCCGCACATAATGCCTTGTGGGAGATGGCCGAGAAGACCAAGGGTGACATCCTTGCCCGGATTGGTCTGGTGCCGAGAACGCTGGAGGCTCGTGGGCTGGATGCTTCGCCAGCCGTGAAGCGCAAGCTGGTGAGCGCGGGAGATATCAAGGCTGGCGAGATTCTGGACGTGATCTTGCGTGACGAAATCGGTCATGTGGCAGCAGGCAACCGCTGGTATCGATGGGTGTGCGAGCAACGAGGGCTTGACCCGATCCGCACCTACAGCGACTTGGTGACGACGTATCGAGCACCACGGTTTCGAGCGCCCTTCAATCTTGAAGCTCGACGTTCTGCCGGATTTACCGAAGATGAGCTGGTCATTCTGTCGTCCGAGGGAGCGCCATGACAAATGATCTGTGGACATTGGGGATCGCTGGTCACGCAGCCGTGCTATCGACGGTTGTGCTCGGATCGCAAATCTGCAATTGCAGCGCTGGACAATTTTCCTTCCTGAACCAGCGACCGAAACTCTGGTCGGTTTTCCATCCGCCGCAACAGCGCAAGTGCCCCTGCGTCATGACTTCAAGCCAAGCCCCGGTTTTTCCATGCAAGCTTGGGGCTAGGCGAGAGATAGACAGGCACCGCCGATCAAATTGCATCATCTTGAATTGCCAGAGGCATCTTCATTTTGTTCCGGTCACTGTGGGAGGATGTTCTCGCATGGAAAGCTCGCCGGTCGACCAGCCACCACCCAGCGCACGGATCAGCCCGACGCTGGCGCGCAGTTGCCGGGTATCGAGATCGAGCAGGTTGCGCCGGGCGGCCAGTGCCACGGTTTGTGCCTGCACCACGTCGAGATAGCCGACAGCGCCCTGGCGGTAGCGGTCCATCGCCAGATCCAGCGAATGTTGCGCGGCGTGGGCGGCGTCTTGCTGATCACGCGCCGCCACGCCGAGATGATCGAGCTGGGCCAGGTTGTCCTCGACCTGGGCAAACGCATTCAGCACTACGCTGCGATAGCGCGCACCGGCTTCGTCGGTGGCCGCCTTGGCCGCTTCGACGCCAGCCTTGCGGCGACCACCGTCGAAAATCGTTTCGAAAACCATCGGGCCGATGGCCCAGAAATGATTCGGTGCGGTCAGCAGGCCTGCATAGGCGGCGCTCTGGAAACCGCCTTGCGCATTCAGCGTCAGTGAGGGAAACCAGGCCGCACGTGCCACGCCGATGCGTGCATTGGCCGCCGCCGTGCGCCGCTCGGCGGCGGCGATGTCGGGCCGACGCTGCAGCAGTGCCGAGGGTACGCTGACCGGCAGCGGTGGCAGCTTCAGGGTGTCGTTTTTTGCGGTCAGCGTGAACTGTGCCGCCGAGTCGCCGACCAGCACCGCGATGGCATCCTTGAGCAGGACTCGCTGTGCCCGTACCTGCGACCATTGCGACTTCGCCGAGGACAGCTGGGTTTGCGCACGCGCGACGTTCAGCCCCGACAGCAGCCCCCCGCTATGCAGGGTCTGCGTCAGTTGCAGCGCCTTGCGATACGCATCGATGCTTTGCTGCAGCAAGGCCAGTTGCTGGTCGAGTCCGCGCAGCTGGATGTAGCGGTCGGCCAGTTGCGCCTGCAGGCTGAGCTGCGCCGAGGCGAGGTCGGCGGCGGCGGCCAGCGTATCGTCGTTGCCGGCCTCGACGGTATTGCGCACGCGTCCCCACAAGTCGAGCTCGTAGTCGACCTGTGCACCCACGCTGTAGGCGTCGTAGGTGGCTGGCGCGGTTGCGCCACGCAGCGGCCGGGTGTCGGATTGCCGGTTGCGCTGGATACTGCCGCCGGCGCTGATCTGCGGGAACTGCTCCGAGCGCGCCTGCAGGTCGAACGCCTGCGCCTGCCGGTAGTGCGCCAGCGCGGCGGCAAGGTCGGCGTTGTTGGTCAGCAACTGCTGTTGCAGCTGATCGAGCCGGGCGTCGTGATACAGCCGCCACCAGTGATCGCGCGGCAGCCGGTCCGCGGGCTGTGCCTGTTGCCACGGGCCGGTGCCCTGCCATGACGCCGCCAGTGGCACCGCGGGCACCTTGTAGACAGGCGCCAGCGAACAGCCGCCCAGCGCCATGCCGATGACCAGCAGCAGGGCGAGTTCAGGCTTTTGCATGGGGTTTGGCCGGCGAACGGGGGACGGCGATCTTCACGCGATCACCATTGGCGAGGCCATCGGGTGGGCTGTCGATGACGCGGTCGCTGGCAACCAGTCCCGAGGCGATCTCCACGCTCTTGCCGTCATCCTGGGCCAGGGTGACCGTCTTGAAGGTCACCCGGTCATCGGCACCGACGGTTGCCAGGTGCAAGCCCTTGCCGTCGAAGACCAGTGCGCTGGCAGGTACGCGCAGCGCGGCCTTGTCGGCCGGCAGGCGAAAGATCACGTTGGCAAAGCTGCCGGGCATCAGCGTGCCGTCGGCATTGTTCACGGCAAGCTGGATCAGGGTGCTGCCGGAGCTGGCACTGACGGCACCTGCCGAGGCGGCGACCGTGGCGGTGAAATGGCGGCCCGTGTATCCGGGCACGCTGAGCGTGGCGGTGGCGCCATGAACAATCGACGGCACATCGCGCTGCGGCACCTGCACGTAGACCCGCAGCTTGTGCACATCGGACACCACGAAAAGCTCCTGGCCCGCGCTGCCGGCGTTGATCAGGGCGCCGACGTCGGTGTTGCGTGCGGTCACCACGCCATCGAATGGCGCGACGATGCGGGCATAGCCCTTCATCGCCTCGATACGGCGGAGATTGGCTTTCGCGGCCTTCGCCCTGGCCTGCTTGGCGATGAAATCACCGGTCTTCTGATCCACTTCCTGGCGGGACACGGAATCCGAGCTGAGCATCGACTGCCAGCGTTTGGCGGTGGTCGAGGCCAGCGCGGCGTCGGCGTCGGCGCTGGCCAGATCGGCCTTGGCCTGCAACAGCTGCTGGTCGAGATCGGGTGTTTCGATCACCGCCAGCAATTGCCCGGCTTTCACCTGGGTGCCGATGTCGACCTTCCACGATTTCAGGTAGCCGCTGACCCGGGCGTAGATCGGCGCGCGGGCATAAGCCTCGATGCGTCCGGGCAACGCCAGCGGCGTGTCGCCGACGCTGCTCTGCGGCAGCGCCACCACGACGGTCGGTACCATCTGCGCGGCGGTCCAGGTCTTCAGTTGGCGTGCATTGGAGACTCGCGTGGCGATGCCGATCACCACGATCGCCGTGAGGATCAGGGCGGCGATCAGGCCGGCCAGGCGCAGACGACGGGGCGAGATGACCGTTGCGGGTGGATTTGTTGAGTCAGACATGGACAGGCTCTGCGGAAGAGGGCGCCGGGGCGGGTGCGTGGACGTGCCGCGCATGGATGATGCGAAACACCACGGGGACGAAGAACAGCGTGGCCACGGTGGCGAAAACCAGACCGCCGATCACGGCGCGACCGAGCGGCGCGTTCTGTTCGCCACCCTCGCCGAGGGCGAGCGCCATCGGCGCCATGCCGATGATCATCGCCAGTGCGGTCATCAGCACCGGGCGGAAGCGGGTATAGCCGGCTTCCAGCGCAGCCCTCGCAGGGTCGCCATGCACGGCCAGGCGTTCACGACAGAAGCTCACGACAAGAATCGAGTTGGCGGTGGCCACGCCCATGCACATGATCGCGCCGGTCAGCGCGGGCACCGACAAGGTGGTGTGAGTGGCAAACAGCATCCACACGATGCCGGCCAGCGCCGCCGGCAAGGCGGTCACGATCACGAACGGATCGGCCCACGACTGGAAGTTGACCACGATCAGCAGATAGATCAGCAGCACTGCACCCAGAAGGCCGAAGAGCAAGCCGGAGAAGGCACTGTTCATCGTCTGCACTTGCCCCATGAGCGCGGTGCTCGAGCCCTTGGGCAGGCTGCTGGCGTTGTCCTTCACCACCTTCTGGATAGCGGCGGCGACCGAGCCGAGATCGCGGCCCTGGGTGGTGGCGAAGATCTGCACCATCGGCAGGATGTTGTACTGGTCGACCACCGCGTCCCCGGAGGTGCGTTCAAGCGTGGCCAGACCGCCCAGCACCTGCGACTGCCCGCTGCTGCCGCGCACCGGCAGGTTGCGCAGCGCGGCCAGCGAGTCCAGCGCGTACTGCGGGGTCTGCATCACGATCGGATACGACACGCCGTTGGCCGGGTTGAGCCAGAACGTGGGTGCCACCTGGCTGGAGCCGGCCAGATTCACCACCAGACTGTCGGTGACGTCACGTGCGTTGATGCCCAGCAGCTGGGATTGCGTGCGATCCAGGTGGATGGCGAACGCGGGATTCGCCTGCGATTCCTGGATGCGTGCGTCGGCAATGCCCGGAATGCGCCGGACCTGCCGCAGCAAGCGGTTCGCATACGCGAAGTTGGCCGCCAGCTGGTGTCCGCGGATCTGCAGGTCGATCGGCGCCGGCGAACCGAAGTTGAGGATCTGGCTGATGATGTCCGCCGGCGGGAAGGAGAACGTCACGCCGGGGAATTGCCGCGGCAGTGTCTCGCGCATCCGGCGCACGTACCCGGCGGTGGGGTGGTGCCCTTCGTTCAAGGCGATCTGGATGTCGCCATCCTGTTCGCCGATGGTGCCGGTGTTGTTGTAGGCGTTGTTGATGCCGGCATTCGACAGACCGATGTTGTCCACCACGGTGCCCAGCTCGTTCGCGGGAATGATCTGCCGGATGCTTTGTTCGACGTGGGCGAACAGCTTGGCGCTCTGTTCCACCCGGGTGCCGATCGGAGCACGCACGTGCATCACGATCTGCCCGGCATCCACGTTCGGGAAGAAATTGCGCCCGAGGAACGGCACCAGCGCAAACGACAGCAGCACGAAGGCGAGGAAGCCGATCACGAAGGCCCGGCGGTTCTCCATCGCCAGCCCCAGCAAGCCGTGATAGCCGGCACGGACTTTCTCGAAACGTGCCTCGAAGCCGCGCTGAAAGCGCACCAGCGGGTTGCGCGAAGGCGGCAGGGAGTCATTGTTGCCGTGCTCGTCGGTGTGCGGCGCATGCGGCTTGAGCAGGTACATCGCCATGGTCGGCACCAGCGTGCGCGACAGGATGAACGAGGCGATCATCGCGAACATCACCGCTTCGGCCATCGGCACGAACAGGAAGCGCGCCACGCCGGCAAGAAAGAACATCGGCACGAACACGATGCAGATGCACAGCAGCGAGACGAAGGCCGGCGTCACGATCTGTCGCGCACCATCCATGATGGCCGTCTGGACGTCCTTGCCCTGTTCCAGATGCCAGTTGATGTTCTCGATGGTGACCGTGGCGTCGTCCACCAGGATACCCACCGCCAGCGCCAGGCCGCCCAGCGTCATGATGTTGAGCGTCTGCCCCGCCAGCGACAGCGCAATGATCGAGCCGAGGATCGCCAGCGGGATCGATACGGTGATGATCACGGTGGATCGCCAGCTGCCGAGGAACAGCAGGATCATCAGGCTGGTCAGTGCTGCCGCGATGATGCCCTCGCGCGCCACGCCGGTGATGGCCGCCCGCACGAACAGGGATTGATCGCCGATCGGCGTCACCTTGAGGTTGTCGGGGAGGCTTGCACGCGCTTGCGCAAGCCGCTGCTTGATGCCGGCCACGATGGCCAGGGTGGACGCCGAGCCGTTCTTGAGTACGCTCATCAGCACCGAGCGATGACCGTCGACGTGCACGATGTTGGTTTGTGGCGGGCTGCCGTCGTGCACGTGCGCGACGTCGCGGATGTAGACGGTGGTGCCGTTGACGGTCTTGATCGGCAGGTCGCCAAGCCCCTTGATGTCACGCGGCGCGTTGTTCAGCTGCAGGGTGTATTCGAAGTTGCCGATCTTCTGCGTGCCGACCGGCGTGATCAGGTTCTGTGCCGCCAGTGCATGCGCCACATCCTGCGCGGACAGGCCGCGCGCCTGCAACGCGGCCGGGTTGATGTCGATCTCCACCTCGCGGGATTTGCCGCCGGAGGGGTACGGAAGCGCGGCGCCGGGGACCGAGGTAAGGCGAGGACGCAGCAGGTTCAATCCCAGGTCACCGAGCTGTTGCTCGCTCAACCCCTTGCCCGACAACGCCAGCTGCAGGATCGGCACGGTCGAGGCGTTGTAGTTGATGATCATCGGCGGGTTGGTACCCGGCGGCAGCTGCTTGAGCATGGTCTGCGATATCGCCGTGACCTGCGCGTTGGCCGTGGCGATGTCGACCGTCGGCTGGAAGAAGATCTTGACGATGCCGAAACCGGCGATCGACTTGGATTCGATGTGCTGCACATTGTTGACCGTGGTGGTCAGCACGCGCTCGTAGGGCGAGACGATGCGGCCCGCCATCTGGTCGGGCGGCAGGCCGGTGTACTGCCACACCACGGCGATCACCGGAATATCGATGTCGGGAAAGATGTCGGTAGGTGTGCGCAGCGCCACCAGCGGTCCGATGATCAGGATCAGCAAGGCGAGAACAATGAAGGTATAGGGTCGCGACAAGGCGAGCCGCACAATGCCCAGCATGAAGTATCCATCAAGAATGATGCGGAGCGGCGGATACTGCCATGTCGCATGGCCGGGATGCGGTTTCTGCGGATGAAGATATTTTCATGTTCGACAGGCAGCCGACACGTGCATGCCGGCTCGCCCGCATGTCCACTTCGGGTCCGCACCAACGGCATTCGCGACGCCGGCGGCTAGTCGCTGGCGGCCGTTCGGCAATGCAGGCTCAGCCGTGCGCCGCAGTCGCTGTCGGCGATTTCGAGGGTGTAGCCGTGCACGGCCGCGATGGCGCTGACGATACTCAGGCCAAGCCCGGAACCGGGCGTGCTGCGGCTGCTCTCGGCACGATAGAAGCGGCGGGTCACCACGTCGCGCTGATCGGCCGGAATCCCCGGTCCGCTGTCGCTCACATCCACCCACGGTCCGTCTTCGGCAACTCTAGCGCGGATGCTGACGCATCCGCCCTGCGGGGTGAACTTGATCGCATTGGCCACCAGGTTGCTCATCGCCTCCAGCAGCAGGTGCCGGTCGGCATGAATCGACGGCAGGGTCGGCAATTGAAGCTCCAGCTGCTGGCCGCGATCTTCTGCCAGCGGCAGATAGAGTGCATGGACTTCCTGCAGAATCTCGCCCAGATCGACCGACTCGAATCCGGCGCGACGCTGGTGGTTTTCGAGTTCCGAAATGCGCAGCAGGGCGCGGAAGCGATGCAGCAGCGCGTCGGTGTCGACCATGCATGCCTCCAGTGTCGCGCTCTCGTTGCTGTGTTGACCAAATGCCTGCTGCAGACGATACAGCCGTGTGCGCAGCCGGGTCAGCGGCGTGCGCAGGTCATGGGCGATGTTGTCGCACACCCCCTTCACTTCACCGAGCAGGCGTTCGATCTCGCCGAGCATGGTATTGACGATGCCCGCCAGCATGTCCAGCTCATCGCCGTGCCGGCTTACCGGCAGGCGCCGGCTGAGATCGCCACGCATGATCGGCTGGGTGGCTTCGCGAATCGCCTGCACACGGCGCAATGGGCCGCGGGTCAGCAGCCAGCCACCCAGCAGGCCGGGCACCACGGTCAGCGACAAGCCCCACAGCAAGGCTTTCAGGATGATCGTGCCGATCCGTTCGGCAACGTTGGTATCACGCGAAATAACCAGGATGTTGCCGTCGGCAAGGCGTACCGCTGCGGCGCGCACGCCGGCGGTATCGGTGCTGCCATCGTTGCGCATGAGACCCTTGGGCAACAGCACCACTGGTCCATTGATGACCATGCTTGGCGGCAACGCGGCGATGGTCCCGGCAAGGTAATGCCCGTCGGCGTTGAACATGCCCCAGGCGTTGAGTCGTCGCGTCTGCAGTGAAACGTAGTCATTCAAGGCATGCTGCCGCGTGGGCGCGTCCAGCATCGAGAAATAGCTAGCCTGTCGGCCAATCAGATCCGTGGAAATCCGGCTCAGGTAGCTTGCTGCCTGCCAGTAGATCAGACCAATCACCAGTCCGCCCCACAACGCGAAGAACACGCCGTAGATCAGGATCAGACGCGCAGTGGTGGTGCGCCAGCGGTCAGTCAGTCTGCGCAAGGCGGTATCCTGAGCCCCGTACGGTATGGATCAGCATTGCATACCCTGCTGGATCGACCTTCTTGCGCAGTCGGCCAATATGCACGTCGATCAGATTGGTGCCCGGATCGAATCGGTATCCCCATACAGCCTCGAAAATCATGGCGCGGGTCAGCACTTGTCCGGCGTGACGCATGAGAAACTCAAGCAACTTGAATTCGGTAGGCAACAACGACAGTTGCTCATTGCCACGGCGGGCGGCATGCCGTACCAGATCAAGCTCCAGGTCAGCCACACGCAACTGTGTTTGCTGCGCCTGTTGGCGATGTCGGCGCAGCAGCGCTTCCACCCGCGCCAGCATCTCGTCAGGAGCAAACGGCTTGGTCAGATAATCGTCGCCCCCCGCTCGCAGACCACGCACCCGTTCGTCAACATCGCAGAGCGCACTGATCATCAGCACCGGGGTGGCAATGCCCTGCGCCCGAAGTCCTGCAATTACGCTGAGCCCGTCCATGCCAGGCAGCATCAAGTCCAGCGTGATCGCGTCATAGCAAGGATCGGCGGCGCGAGCCAGACCCTCGCGACCATCCGCAACCCGGTCGGCATCGATGCCTTGACTGGCGAGTTCGGCAGTAATCTCATTCGCCGTGACATCATCGTCTTCGATGACCAGGATGCGTGGCATCGGCCTTGGCTCAGTGGTAAAGACTTCGCGCAGCATAACGCCTTTCCTTGCAGCAACCGGGCGTGCAGCGACAAGCCAAGACGCCAATTTCCGCCTGAGATTGTCCATGCATGGTTGAGTTGGCAGCCGTTGTGTTTCGCGGACCAAACGCGTCTTCGCCAAGAATTTGCACTGGCCCTGCAGCGCCGAACACGTCCGCAAGAGCTGAAGGAAGGGCAGCTTTGGTCGAAGTCGGCCAGTTGGCCATGCGGGTCAGCGCTCCAGGCGAGCCGGGCCAGATCCCTTGGTGAGGGTGGTCGGGTTTGAGGTCAGGAATAGGCAGCCGGCTGGCGGTTTGCAACACAGTGTGCATGGCTCTGGTGCTGCCGGCACGCGCTGGTACCGATGCTGTTGCGAGCGCGACGGGGTCAAGCCGGTGGATACGTTTTTCGCGTTGTTGCGGGGTTACAAGGGCGTCAGCCTGCGCGCCCCGGCCAATCGGCCGGCGCGGATCGAGGCGGGTTTCGTCGAGGAAGAGCTCGACCGTTTGATCGAGCTGGCATTGCAGGGAGAATCCCCGCGCACGGTTGCCCGCTGAGGGCAGGGCCGCATGGCTCAGTCGCGCCGTTCGCATGGCGCGATGGCGCTGGATTCAACCAAGCAGGATGGATTCATGCATGCCCGGCATCTGGCTGCTCATGCCCCGCTCGGTGAGGCGATCAGCCATGGCCTGCATGCCGGCATCGTATTCACCGTGCACCAGCAATACCTTGCGTCGTGGCGAGTTGCCGAGCCAGCTCAGCAGGCCCGCCTGATCTGCATGCGCGGAGAAGCCGTTGATGGTCCAGACCTGCGCACGCACGCGGATCTCTTCGTTGAAAATATGTACGCTCTTCGCCCCATCGACGATGCGTCGCGCCAGGGTGCCCTGGGCGGCATAGCCGACGAACACGATGCTGCTCTTCTCGCGCCACAGGTTGTGCTTCAGGTGGTGGCGCACGCGGCCACCGTTGCACATGCCGGAGCCGGCCAGGATTACCGCGCCACGGTCGATGTTGTTGATCATCATCGACTCGTTTGACTCGCGTGAAAAGTGCAGGTTTGGCATCGCGAATGGATCACCGTGGCTGACCTCCTCGCGGAAAGCCTTGTCGAAGCATTCGGGGTGGCGACGGAAAATTTCGGTAGCCGAGATCGCCATCGGCGAATCCAGGAACACCGAGATATTTGCCGGGATCTTGCCTTCGCGGATGCCGCGGTGCAGGTGATAAAGCACCTCTTGCGCGCGCTCCAGCGCGAACGTGGGAATCACCACGTTACCGCCGCGCGTCACCGTCTCGCTGATGGCGCGGTAGAGCTCGTCGACGGAGTCGGGCAGTGAGCGGTGCGGGCGGTTGCCGTAGGTGGTTTCCATCACCACGTAGTCGGCCGCGGGCGCGGGCACGGGGTCGCGCAGAATCGGTCGGCCCGGACTGCCGAGGTCGCCGGAGAACACCATCGTGCGCTTCTCGTCCCCCGCCTTGATCTCGAGCACGATCGAGGCCGAACCAAGAATATGGCCTGCGTCCTGGAATCGCGCGGTGACGCCATCGACCACCGCAACCGTCTGGTCGTAGGCTACCGGGTCGGCAAAATAGTCCAGCGAATGCAGTGCGTCGTCGATCGTATACAGCGGCTCGAACGCGGGCTCATCACGGCGGTGCCCACGACGTTTGGCGCGGCGGGCATCCTCCTCCTGCAGGCCGGCGGAGTCGAGCATCACCACGCGGGCCAGGTCGCGGGTGGCCGAGGTGGTGAGGATGCGGCCACGAAATCCGTCGCGCACCAGTTTCGGAATGCGGCCGCAGTGATCGAGGTGGGCGTGGGTCAGCAACAGCACGTCAATACTTGCCGGGTCGAAGCCGAACGGTTCGTAGTTCGCCTGTTCCTGCTCACGGCCGCCCTGGAACATGCCGCAGTCGACGAGGATATTGTGGTCGTTGCAGCTGATCAGGTGGCACGAACCGGTAACCTGCTTGGCCGCGCCATGGCAGCTGTAAATGATATTCGAGCTCATGATCCGGTGTCCCTGGTGTTGAGTTCATTGCGGGGGGCGCTGGCTGCGGCCCAACTCGCCGAGCACCGCGGCAACGTCTTCGCTGATATCGATCAGCGAGGTGTCGTTGTTGATGGTGTTGCTGGTCACGATGCGACTGGCGCCGGCTGCACGCAGTTGTTCGATGGCGCCGGGCGCGAAGATGCCATGCACGCCAACGCAAACGGGGCCGGGCGATGCCTGCAGATCCAGGCGGTGCAGGGCCTCAATCATGGTGCGGCCGCTGGAGAGGATGTCATCCACGAGCACGGGCGTATGTCCCCCCCATCGCTCGATGCCTGCCAATGTCACCTCCACGTCGCGGTCGCCGCGGCGCTCCTTGCTGGCGACCACGAAGGGCGCGCTCAAACGCGTGGCCACGTCCCTGACCCACTGCTCGCTCTCGCCATCGGGGCCGATGATCAGCGGCGCAACGACATGCTGGCCGATCCATGCGGCCACCCGCGCGGCCGCGTGAACGACGCGCCCGTCCAGCGGATAGACCTGATCCAGCGAATGGTAGCGATGCAGATGCGGGTCAACCGTGATCAGCCAGTCGAAGGCCTCACCGAGCAGCTGGCCAAAGATCCGCGCCGAGACCGCTTCGCCGGCATGGAAGCGGGTGTCCTGGCGCATATAGGCCAGGTAGGGCGCGACCAGGCCTACGCGCGCCGCCCCCAATTCGCGCAGGGTGGCTGCCGCCATCAGCAAGGGCACCACCTGGGCATCGGGATCTGCCAGCGTGCAGACAATCGCCACGTCTTCATGCGCCAGCGGTGGCGCCACCTTGACCAGCGATTCGCGATCCGGAAATCGATGCAACTGCAGCTCGCGCCGTGGCTGCCCGCCGTGGAGAGCAAGCTGGTCAGCGAAAGCCTGGTTACCGGGCATGGCGTACAGCGCGGTCATGCGGATGCCTCCACGCCCACGATATCCAGATGGCGTGATACGTATTCCATGGCATACGCAAGCTCGCCTGGGCTTTCCGCATGCAGGGTGAACAGTGGCTGCCCCGCCGCGACCGGGTCACCCAGGCGAGCATCGAGAGTGAGCCCCGCGAGGGGTGAATTCGGCGCTCCGGCCAGTTTCGCGGCGCGTGAAAGGTGGCGGTTGTCGATCGTGGCGACATGGCCCGCGTGGGTCGCGGTTACCGGCTCCCGGTAGGTCGCCACGCCGGGCGTACGCATGCCGCCCTGGGCCGCACAGATGGCCTGGAACTGGACCCAGGCGCGACCTGAATCGAGGCACCGTGCCGCCATGTCGTGGGCGCTGTCTGCCTTGGCCACGCCGCCCAGCTCGAGCACGGCAGCGGCCACGTTCAGGGCACGCTGGCGAAGATCGGCTGGTGCATCGGCCCGGTTTTGCAGCACCGCCAGCACGTCATGGGCCTCCAGCGCCGGCCCGATGCCACGCCCGACGGGTTGGCTGCCATCGCTGAGCAGTACGTGCAGCCGCAGCCCCAGGGCATTGCCCACTTGCACCAACAGGTGGGCGAGCGATTGCGCCTGGATCGCATCGCGCACCTTGGCGGTGGCGCCCATCGGGATATCGATCACGACATGGGTCGAACCGGCGGCAATTTTCTTCGACAGCACCGAGGCGACCATCTGGCCGACGCTGTCGATATCCAGCGCACGCTCCACCCGGATCAGGATGTCGTCGGCGGGGGCCATGTTCATGCTGCCACCCCAGACGATGCAGCCACCGGTGCTCTCCACCGCGTGGCGCATCTGCGCCTCGGTCAGCTCCACCGGAGCGAGCATGGCCATGGTGTCGGCGGTGCCCGCTGGCGAGGTGATCGCGCGCGATGAGGTCTTGGGCATGATCAGGCCCATCGTGGTGGCAATCGCCACCACGATGGGCGTGGTGCGATTGCCCGCCAGCCCGCCGATACAGTGCTTGTCGACCACGATCGGTTGCGGCCACTGCAGGTGGGTGCCGGTATCGACCATGGCCCGGGTCAGCGCGACCACCTCATCCAGCCTGAAGTGGTCAGTGCAACCGGCGGTAATGAAGGCGGCCAGCTCGATGTTCGAATAGCGGTGCGCCACGATGTCGCGCACGATGCCATGCAGTTCGGAGTCGCTCAGGGTCTTGCCGAAGATTTTGGCGCGCACGCTGGCGAGGGAATCCACGCTCGGCGGATGGGTGATTCTCACTCGCTCGTCCTTGCCCGGATCAAGCGAGCGCCACGCCGACTCGGAGAGGCCGACTTCATCCAGGCCCAGCATCTCGTCCTGCACGATATTCAAGGTGGCCAGTGAGCGTCGTGTGCCCAGTAGCAGCTCCAGCCGCGAGTGGCTGCTGAATCCTTCGCTGCGACATACCGGAGAATCCGCGCGCAAGTAAACGACATGCTCCGGGCCGGTGTCGATGCCGAGCCGGCGCATGCGACTGCCCTCCTGCTCTGGATGATCGGGTGAATTGGGGGCCGGGATGGCCATACTCATCGGCTGGGTGCTCCGTCGGCCTGGCGCATTCGCCCGCACAGGTGGAGGGGTTTTGACTTCATGCGCGGGGACTGCCTCTGGCGATTGACGTCAGTGCTGCATCAGTAGGGGAATGTGGGCATGTGCCAGCACATGCTGTGTCGCTCCGCCGAGAATGCTCTGGCGCAGCCGCGAGTGGCTGTAGGAGCCCATCACCAGCAACTGCGCCTCGAAGCTGCGCGCGGCTTTCAGCAAGGCGGTGCCGGCATCCCGCGGTTGTACCTGGATGCGTCTCGAGCTGACCGCGACGTGGTGGCGCTGCAGGTAATCGAGCGGATCGAAGGGCGGCAATGTGTTGGTGTCGTTGTCGTCATCGTCGTTGCGCTTTTCGCCGTTGACCAGCAACACCTCGGTGGCGGCCTGCAGAAATGGCAGCGCACCATGCACCGCGCGAACCGCTTCGATCGTGGCGTTCCAGCCGATCACCACGCGGTCGAGCTTCAGTTCATTGCTCCAGCGGGGCGGCAGCAGCAGGCATGGCAGACGGCTGTTTGACATGGCTTCGCTGAGCATGTCGAACAGGTGCGCACCCGCCACCACATCCCGCTCGAGCACGGCGAGGTCATGCCATGCGCCGAGTGCGCGAAGGGTGGGTGCCAGTCCGGCATGGGTAACGATCCAGTCGGCTTCGGCGACCCCCATGCGATGAGCGTGCGATGCAAACGTCGCACGTTCGCCACCGTCCTCGCCACGAGGCTGCATGAGCACCCCCAGCACACTGGGCTCCAGGTCGGCGTCGGCAGCACGCCGCAGAGAGGGCTCGATGTAGCAACTGGTGAGCTTGCTGCCCCAGCGTGCGGCCAGCGAAATGGCAGCCGTAACCGCGGGACTCCACGGATCACTCGATGTGGCTATGGCCAGGATGTCATCGGGAGCGCTCCATGTCTGGAGTTCCGCGACGGTGTCGGAGGCGGGTGTGGCGGGGTTTTTATTCACTGGCGAAGACATGGCCTGCGGCTCCCGTTGGCGGGACATGGTTACAGGTCGAGCGTGTGCATGACCTGGGTCGCATCTTCCGGATCGCGTCGGCTATGGAAGCCGAGGTAGCTGGCCAGCCCATGCATCCCTTCGTTTTCCGCGGCATCAAGCGAGATCATCTGCTTGAAGCCGTTCTTGCGCGCCTGGTCAATCAGGTGCCGCATCAGCAGGACGGCGAGTCCGCGCTGGTGCCAGTCGTCGGCGACGGCAATCGCGCACTCGCACTGCTTGTCACTGTCGGTGGCGCAATAGCGACTGACGCCCACCTCGCGCAGTTCGCCGTTGTCGTGCGCCAGCGCGATGAAGGCCATGTGTGTCAGGTTGTCCACATCCATCAGCTGGTCGATCAGCGCCGGGCTCGCTTCCTTGAAGGTATCCATGAAGCGGTGACGGCGTGACGTCGGCGAGAGTCGCCTGATGAAGGCTTCCTCGCGTTGACGGTCGTCCGCGCGTAGCGGGCGCACCAGCACCCTGGTGCCGTCGTTGAGTGCTTCGATCCAGTGGGTTCCCTCCAGTACACCGAACGGTGCTTCGGCGGAAACGCCATGGTCGTTCTGCGATGAGTGGTTGGCGGACATGTGGTTATCCCCGGTGGTTGGATGATCTGCTGACTGTTCGGCAGGGAACAGGCTGGATGAGCGCGTTCCCTGTACCGGAGATTTTTACGCCTCATCCGCGGGGCAAGGCTTGACCTCAATCAATTAGGCCGCCTGCTCTGCGCAGTTGCCGGGCGGCATTGCCACCTTGCCGGTGGCGTCGGTGGCAACGGTGAGAGGCGAGAAACGGCCGGTTCACGGTCCACAGTCAAGGGCGCATGATGCTGATGCAGGATCAGGCACGACTCGAGCGTGCGCAGCCGTGGGCTCGAACGGGACTGCAGGGCATGGCGTGCCGAGGCTTGATGCCATGGCGCATGAGATCACGACGAAAGCGCGTGATGGAGTTGGCGGCGAGGGCGGCCTTGCCTCGCTTCAGGCACAAGCCTGCCGCTGGACGGCGGCGCCGGCCCTGGATTCAGGGCGCCCGTGGAGGGGTGTCCACCGAAGCCTGCGCCGAGCTGTCCGTGCAGTTGCCCAGCAGGCGTGAGCCCTGCAGCCAGCGGTGGTCGGGGTAATAGGCAAATACCACCGAATGGTCGCGAATGGTGTCGATGAGCTTGTGCGCCACGCCCTTGCGCACGGCGGGGCAGCCGAAGCTGCGCCCGATCCGTCCCTGGCTCTGTGCAAGTGCCTGGTTCACGTAACTGGCTCCGTGAATCACGATCGCGCGGCTCTCGGCATTGTCGTTGAACACGCCATCGACGCCCTTCAGCCGCAACGAGTAGCCGTTGTGGCCGGAGTAGGTGCCTTCTGTGATGAACGTCCCCAGGCTGGACTCCAGGCTGCCCGGCACGTTGGAAAATTTCGTGGCGAGGTTTTCACCGCTGTTGCGGCCATGAGCCACCAACTCGTGGAACAGCAGTTGCCGCTGATCGGTGTCGAACACCCACAGCCGCGGTACCGTCGATGGCTGCGAATAGTCGATCACACTGAGGATGTGCGTGGGCATCGTGCGCTGCACACATCGCAGTGCGCGGGTGGCCAGCGCCAGCACCTTGGGATTGGCCGCTGGCGCGGCAAGCGAGAGTGCATGCACCAGGTCATCGGTGTTTGCTGCAGCGGCCCGTGCGGGCAGGAGCGTCATCAGGGAGAGTGCCACGGCGAGCACGCCGCAGAGCGACCGATGGAAATGATGAGACATGGGGCATCACGATAGAGGAGCGGGAGTTCGGGAAACAAGACCAGATTGGCGAATCTAGCCAGCGCAACCTGAATGCCATCTAGCGCAGGGAAGGTGGTTGCTGATCGGATTCGAGCAAGGAGCCATACGGGGCATGCTCTGGACCGCCATAGCCGGGCAGGTCGGTCACCAGCACGGTGGTGCCGGGCACCAGCGACGCCCGGATGCTGTCGCCAAAGGCTCTGGGAACCTCCAGCTGCTGTGCCATCTGGGCTGGTTCGGGTACCGGTCCGCTGCCGATGATCCGATAGGCTGACCAGAGATGCATGGTCTGTCCGGTAGCTGATGCATGGTCGATAGGGGCCTGCTCCCGGCGCATCACATACAATACGGTGCCCCGGAATGCCGGGCCCTCGGACAAGCCCAGCTTCGAGCTTGCCACCAGCTGACCGTCGCGCAGTACATACACCGCACGGTCGTGCGTGCTGATCACCACGCTCAGTGGCGCGCTATTGCCCGCCGGGACAGGCTGCGCGACGTCGCCGTGCAGCGGCACAGGCATCGGTTCGCCGGACAAGTCGACCGGGGCGACGGCGGCTGGATGGACAATCGCGGCCGGGGTGACGCGCGCATCGGCAATCACCACGACGGCGCCGCGCTGGCTGGTCTCGAAAAGCTTCTCGGCAAACGATTGCGGCAATCGGATGCAGCCATGAGATGACGGGTGGCCGGGAAGACTGCCGCCGTGCATGGCAATCCCGTCCCAGGTCAGGCGCTGCATGTACGGCATCGGCGCATCGTTGTAGAGATTGGAGCGGTGCTCGCGCTCCTTCTGCAGGATCGTGTACACCCCGGTCGGGGTCTCGTAGCCAAGTCGCCCGGAACTGATCGGGCTGGCACCGATCGCCACGCCATTGCGGTAGACGTAGAGGTATTGCTCGTCCAGGCTCACCACCATCACCAAGGGCCCGGTGGGTGCGATCTCCGGGTGCCAGAAGTATCCCGGGGGCGTGACTGCATGGCGTGCCGCCGATTGCATCCCTTCCATGGCGCTGGATCGAAGCGGGCAGGCCATCAGCCACGCGCCCATGATGGCCAGCGCAGTCATCCGCGCACATGCAAGCGCACCAACGCGGTGGCGCTGAGAGTGCCGATAGCTGGCCTGAATCGGGGCGCGGCTGTGATGGACTCGTCGGATGCTCATCTTTTTTTGGGGCGTGCCTCTGCCTCAGCCCGGAAGTAGGCGTGGTTTCAGTCTAGTGACTTTCCACGGTGCAAGGTTTAATCCCTGCCCTCCAGCCTGACTTCGTCAGCAAGGCGTGGCTAAAGAGGCTTGTTCAGCGCCTCGAACCCGGTGATCACGTCGAACAGTTCCTCGTCGATGCCATCCTGGCGCAATCGATGGAAGTTGCCGTTGAGCGTTTCCAGCAATGCCTCGATGTTCTTGTCGGCACGTTGCATCGTGGCGAGGCGGCTGGCGTTTTCGCTGGCAAGTGACTCGGCGCAGGCGCGGAAGATCGACACGAACAGGTACTCCCGGAGCAACGCACGCAAGGTCGTGCTGCCGTTGCCGATGACCTCGGGCAGGTTGTGCGTCGGCCACGATTGTTCGACCAGCCGGCGTCGCCATGCTTCGTCCAGGGGCAGCAACCTCTGGCTCACCGGAGCAAAACCCGCGCCAGCGACGGGCTGGTTGTAGCAGAGGTAGAGCGAGTTCATCTGCTCTGCGCCTCGCGGTCGTTCGCACTGCACCAGAATTTGCCAGACCAGCGGGGTGATCGCCTGCACTGAACCGGGCAGGCTGAACAAGCCTGCGGGAACAAACCCTGCATCGGCCATGCGCGCATGCAGGCATTCGCCGACCGCCCACACCATGGTTTTGCCGGAGAGTTTTGCAGTGCATGCAGGGCTGTATCGACGACTGCGTGCCGGTGGCGACCTACCTCGGCCAATGGCGGTCAGCGCAACCGCTTGACACGTTTGACGACGCGCGATCGGCTACCGCCGTTCGTCCGCCAGTATCGACAGCGGAACGCAGCCTTCCTTCTCAGTTGTTCGCCGCCTGCGCGATGATCCAATCTATCGCCAGGAATTGCAGCCCGAATTGATCCAGCTCAATATTGCAGCGGTTTTTCAGGGCTATCCTTGATATGTTCATGGAAAGTCCGATGACAGCGATGCAAGGGCCGCCCGCTCATGGTTCGCGCATCAATGACAGCCATTTCTTGCTGTGACCGGCCTCGGTCCATGCACCGACAGCTCCCGTCGGGAGCCATGCCGCCCTTTCGATGAACGCGCCGCGCCCGGAGGCTTCCCATGATTTCCGCTACTCAGATGGACGAACTCAAGCTCCTGCACAAGAACCACATGGCCAACACTTTCCTGTTCGCCAGCAAGTTGCTGGATCAGCGTCGGCGTATCAGCGATGCGCAGGTCGAGGTGATCCACGGACTGCTGCATGATCTTGCGGTCAGCACCAGTAGTAGCCAGGCAGGTCAGGATCCGGCTGTGATTGCGCAGCAGGCCATGCAGACGATCAGCGGGAGCATCGCCAGCCAGAGCGCGCGATCAGGCGAACTGCTCAAGGAAACCGCAGCGGCTTACGCCGAAATTCTTCGCCTCGCGATCGCCTACGGCAGTGACACGTTCGCCGGCTTGCAGACCGCCAGCCGCGATGCCGCGCAACTCGGCGCGCCGCAGTCGACCGTGGCGAACCCCTGGATGGACAGCTTCATGCATTCGTTCGAGAACGCCACCAAATTGATGAATGACGGCTTCAAGCCGATCATCGCGGCGGTGGAATCGACCACACGCACCAACGTCGGTGCTGGCAAGCCCGCGGGTGCCGACCGGGCCAGCAAGCACCACTAGTCGCTGCAGGGCGGAGCGCGGATTTCGGCCAGGGAGCAGCGGCGATGAGCGTGTTCATGCGGGTGCTGGTACCAGTGGATGGCAGCCCGGCGTCGGAACAGGCGCTGGTCAGGGCCATCGCCATCGCTGCGGATCAGCAGGCTGAAATTCATTTCGAGGACGTGATCCAGCGCCCGCGGGAGCAACCGTTATTCGACGACGCCCAGCATGCGATGCACGTTGCCGGAGACCGCCTGCTCGATCACGCGGTCGCGCTGGCCTGCGAGCAGGACTTGCTGGGTACCAGCGCCGTCCTGGTGACCAACGAGCAGCATCGTTCGATTGCGCAGGAGGTCCCGTGCGCGGCAGCCGCGGTGGCTGCTGATCTTATCGTTTGTGGTGCGCATGGCACGGGCTCGGGTACGACGTTGCCACGGGGCCGTGTTGCTGACGAACTGGTTTCCTGCAGCCGGGATCACTGATGCTGGAGCACGTGCATCAGGCGGCGCGGCGTGATGTGCCCGCCAAAACGTCATGGCGCCATGCCGGTCGGTCGCCGCCAACCTCGCCAAGCATTCATATATCGTGATTCCTGGAGAAATTCCCATGAGCAAACTGGCCTTGGTTACCGGAGGCACGCGTGGCATTGGCGCCGCGATTGCGCAACGCCTCAAACAGGAGGGCTGTCGCGTCGCGGTGACCTACCACGGCAATGACGTAGCGGCGTTGGCATTCACCAAAGAAACCGGCATTCCCGCCTACAAGTGGAATGTGGCGGATTTCGATGCCTGCGCGGCAGGGGTGAGGCAGGTCGAGGCGGATATCGGACAGGTCGTGGACATCCTGATCAACAATGCGGGAATCACCCGCGATGCCGGTCTGCACAAGATGACGCCTGGTCAGTGGCACGAAGTGCTTGATGATGATCTCACGTCCTGTTTCAACATGAGCCACGCAGTGATCGACGGGATGCGTATGCGCGGCTGGGGTCGCATCGTCAATGTGTCTTCGATCAATGGCCAGAAAGGGCAGTTTGGTCAGGTGAACTATGCCGCTGCCAAGGCTGGCATGATCGGTTTCACCAAATCGCTCGCGCTGGAGTCGGCACGCAAGGGCGTGACGGTCAATGCGGTGGCGCCGGGTTATACTGCCACCGAAATGGTGGCCAAGATTGATCCCAGGATTCTCGAGGGCATCGTGGCGCAGATTCCGGTAGGGCGGTTGGCACGGGCCGAGGAGATCGCCCATGCTGTGGCTTTTCTGGTGGATGAAAACTCCGGCTTCATCACCGGCTCAACGTTGTCGATCAACGGTGGGCAATACCTGGCGTGAGGCACGTTGCCGCTCCGCGACGCCGGCGCTCCTTCAAAGTCAAGCACCCCAGGATAAAAACCGCAGCGGCCAATGGGGCGCCAGTCGCTAGCGCGGGCCTGTCTTTCTGCGTTTGGCCTTGGTTGGCGAAGTTGCGCACAGCGCATTGTCCGGCGGCTCACAGTAGATGCCGTACAGGGTGGTGATGATTTGTTGCGTGGGGCCGTGTTCGAGCGTGTACCAGATGGTTTGCGCTTCACGGCGCGTCTGCACCAGGCCTTCCTCGCGCAGCTTGGCCAGGTGCTGTGACAGCGCCGACTGGCTGAGGTCGGGCAGTTGCTCGTTGATCTGGCCCACGGACATCTCGCGGTCGACCAGCAGGCACAGTACGCGCAGCCTCTGGGCGTTGCCGAGCGCCTTGAGCAGGCGCGAGGCGTCTTCAGAGCGGGCTTGCATGGCGATCAGGTCCAGCTTGATCGGTGGGGACATCGTGACGACTCCGGGGTGCGGTCGATCCAGCGAATCTTCCGAGTGTTGACTTTACCACTCTCACCTAAATAAGCTATAACTAATTTAGATGTGGTTACTTTAGTGGCGGTAGTTGACCTCAGTCAACGCGCCATCCGGTGCGGGTACGCATCCTGAAACAAAGAGCGGCAGGGCAGAGAAGTCATGGCGAAGATCATTGTTCTCGGTGCTGGCCTGGGTGGTATGGCGGCAGCCTACGAAATAAAGGCTGCACTGGGCCCGAGTCACTCCGTGTGCGTGGTTGGCGAAGGCCCCCGCTTCAACTTCACGCCGTCCAATCCGTGGGTGGCGGTGGGCTGGCGCAAGCCCGAGGACATCAGCCTCGATGTGGCCGAGCCGCTGAAGCGCAAGGGAATTGAATTCATCGACATGCCGGCCGAAGCGGTACTGGCCAGTGAAAATCGGTTGCGCCTCACCGACGGCCGTCTGCTTGCCTACGACTATCTGGTGATCACCACCGGGCCGCGACTGGCCTTTGACGAAGTGCCAGGGCTTGGGCCAGTCGATGGCTACACCGAATCGATCTGCACGGCCTCGCACGCGCTGTCAGCGTGGAATTCATACCAGGCCTTTCTCGACAACCCCGGCCCGATCGTGGTCGGTGCGGTGCAGGGTGCCAGCTGCTTCGGCCCGGCCTACGAATTCGCCATGATCCTCGACGCTGATTTGCGCAAGCGCAAGCTGCGTGACCGGGTGCCAATGACCTTCGTCACCTCGGAGCCCTACGTCGGTCACATGGGGCTGGGTGGCGTCGGTGACTCCAAGGGGCTGATGGAGACGGAGATGCGCCAACGGCACATCAAGTGGATCACCAACGCCAAGGTCACGGCAATCGAGCCAGGCAAGGTCAAGGTGGATGAAGTCGATGCCAAGGGAGCGCTGGTGCAGTCGCACGAGCTACCGTTTGCCTATTCGATGTTGCTACCCTCATTTACCGGCGTGCCGGCGGTACGCGGTATCGAAGGCCTGAGCAATCCGCGCGGATTCATCCTGATTGATCAACATCAGCGCAATCCCGCGTATCCCAACATTTTCTCGGCCGGCGTCTGCGTCGCGATTCCGCCGGTGGAGGCCACCCCGGTGCCTACCGGCGCACCCAAGACCGGCTTCATGATCGAGTCGATGGTAACGGCCATTGCCCACAATCTGCGCGATGTGATTGACGGCAAGGTGCCCGGCGAGCGGGCCACGTGGAACGCGGTATGCCTGGCTGACATGGGTGACACCGGCGTGGCTTTCGTCGCGCTGCCGCAGATCCCGCCGCGCAACGTCACCTGGGCCAAGGCCGGCAAGTGGGTGCATCTGGCCAAGGTCGCGTTCGAGAAGTACTACCTGCGCAAGATGCGGGTGGGTAACACCGAACCGGTGTACGAAAAATATGTGATGAAGGCGCTCGGCATCGTTCGCCTGAAAGACCGTCTTTGATTTCAACCTCCGAAGGAGCCTACCCATGAACATCGATCGTTTCGTACTTGCATTTGCTGGCAGCGTGGTCCTGCTCAGCGTCATACTCGCCCACTTCGTGTCGCCGTGGTGGCTCTTGCTGACGGCGTTTGTCGGTGCCAACCTGCTGCAGTCGGCCTTTACGGGGTTCTGCCCGTTGGCGAAAATCCTCAGTTGGATGGGCATGAAGCCTGGTTGCGCATTCCGATCCTGACCCATCCACGCTCTAACCGAGTTCACGCCATGAAGTTCAACCTGCGCCTTTTCGCGCTGTCCGTCGCTGTGGCCGCGCTCGCGGCTTGTGGCGGCAAGCAACCCACTGCCGGCACGGCATCGTCACCGCTGCCACTGGCGGGCTTCGTGGTGCATGCGCAAGATGCGCGGAGCGAACAGGTTTGGGATGGCGTGGTCGAGGCGGTGCACCAGGTCACCATTACCGCGCAGACCAATGCACGGGTGCTCGAGCTGCCGTATGACGTCAACGCCGTGGTCGCCAAGGGCGCGGTGCTGGTGCGCTTCAGCAATGTCGAGCAGAAGTCGGCGCGCAATGCGGCGCAAGCGCAGATCGCTTCGGCGCAGGCGACCTACAAGGACGCGCAGGCCTCGTACAAGCGCATCGCGGCGGTTTACGCGAAGGGCTATGTTTCCACTGCGCGGATGGATCAGCAGCGCGCCGCGCGCGATGCAGCCAGGGCGGCGTTGCAATCGGCGCAGGCCCAGTTGGGGCAGGTGGGCCAGCAACTGGATTACACCGTGCTTCGTGCCCCTTTTGCCGGAATCATCACGCGACGTTTCGTGCGCGTGGGCGAGGCCGTGCAGGCCGGCCCGCCCTCGCCGCAGCCGTTGATACAGCTGCAGGCGCTGGATGACCTGCGGGTCAACGTGCAGGTGCCGCAGAGCGCCGTCGATGCGATCCGCACGTTTCACACTGCCAGTGTGTTGATCGGTGGCCATCGGATCACGGCAACTGGAGTCGAGGTGTTTCCTTATGCCGACCCGGAAACCCACACCTTCAACGTGCGACTGCCCCTTCCTGCCGGCACCAACGGCCTGTATCCGGGCATGACGGTAAAGGTGGCCTTTTCCACCGGCGAAGCCAAGCGCCTGCTGGTGCCGGCCTCGGCCGTGGTGCAGCGTGGCGAACTGGTGGCCGTTTATGTGATCGACGATCACGGGGTCGCCCTGCGCCAGGTGCGCCTAGGCGACCGAGACGGCGATCAGGTCCAGGTACTGGCCGGGCTCGATGACGGCGAACGCGTCGCCAACGACCCCCAGGCGGCCCTGGCCTATCTGGAAAAGCAGCATGCTACCGGTGACGGCAGTCATGAGTGAGCCGGCCAAGCTGGGTATCTCCGGGCGCATCGCGCGAGCATTCCAGGTTTCGCAGATCACCCCCTTGCTGGCGATTGCCGGGCTGCTGCTCGGTATCGCCGCGGCGATCATCACGCCCAAGGAAGAAGATCCGCAGATCGAAGTGACGATGGCCAACGTGCTGGTGCCGTATCCGGGCGCCAGCGTGAACAGCGTCGAGAACCTGGTGAGTTTTCCGCTGGAGCAGAAGCTGTCCGAGATCAAGGGCGTCAAGCACGTGTACTCGATGAGTCGTGCGGGCATGTCCGTGGTGACGGTGGAGTTCGACGTCGGCGTGCCGCGGCAGCAGGCGCTGGTCAATCTGTACAACAAGGTTTATTCCAACGCCGACTGGGTGCCGGCCGGGCTCGGCGTCGGCCAGCCGCTGGTGAAGCCCTACGGCATCAATGATGTGCCGATGATGGCAGTCACCCTGTGGTCCGACCGGCCCGAAGTCACCCCCGAGCAGTTGGGCGAGGTGGCGCATACGCTGGAGACCGACCTGAAGCGCGTGGCGGGCACGCGGGATGTCTACACGATCGGCGCGCCGGATCGCGCGGTGATGGTCGAGATCGACCCGGCGAAGCTGGCGACCTACCACCTCAGCGTGGGGGATCTGGCGCGGACCCTGAAGTCGGCCAATGTCGCCGCCGACGTTGGAAGCGAGATAGGTGACAACCGGGATCAGCCGGTCAAGGCCGGCAGGTTGCTGATGAATGCGGGGGAAGTTTCGCAACTGGTGATTGGTCTGGCGGCGGGTCATCCGGTGTACTTGTCGGACGTGGCCCGGGTAGTTTCAGGCACCAATTACGCGACGCGGCTGGCTTCCTTCGGTACGCCGCCGGGCCGGGCCGGCCCACTCAGTGGCTTGACGCCGGCGGTGACCCTGGCGATCGCCAAGAAGGCCGGCAGCAATGCCCATAGCATCGCCACCGTCATCCGCACCCGCCTGGACGAGTTGCGCGGCGTGGATATCCCGCAGGGCATTCATGCCACGGTGACCCGCGACTATGGGCAGACCGCCAATGACAAGGCCGACGAGCTGATGCTGCATCTGGCGCTGGCCGCGCTGGCGGTGGTGCTGCTGGTGCTGGTGGCGCTCGGCTGGCGCGAGGCGATCGTGGTCGGCACCGCGGTGGTGGTCACGCTGGCGGTGACGCTGTTCGCCTCATGGGCGATCGGCTTCACCATCAATCGCGTGTCGCTGTTCGCTCTGATCTTCTCGATCGGCATCCTGGTCGACGATGCGATCGTGGTGGTGGAGAACATCCATCGACACATGGCTCGTGGCGACAAGAGTCTGCTCGAGGCGATTCCGGCGGCGGTGGATGAAGTGGGCGGGCCGACCATCCTCGCGACTTTCACGGTGATCGCCGCGTTGCTGCCGATGGCCTTCGTCGGCGGCCTGATGGGGCCGTACATGCGGCCGATACCGATCAACGCCTCGGTCGGCATGCTGATCTCGCTGGCGGTCGCCTTCATCGTCACTCCGTGGCTGGCCTATCGGCTGCTGCGCCATCACGTGCACCAGCCGGTGGGCGAGGTATCCCCGGCGCGGGTAGCGGAGGAGTCGAAGATCGACGGCTTCCTGCAGCGTCTGTTCACCCGCGTGATGAGGCCCTTCCTCGGCAACCCGAAAGCCGCGCGCAACCGTCGCCGGCTGTTCCTTGGCATGGGCATGCTGGTGGTCCTGGCAGCTGGGCTGGCCGGGGTCAAGCTGGTGATCCTGAAGATGCTGCCGTTCGACAACAAGTCGGAGTTCCAGGTGGTGCTGAACATGCCCGAGGGCTCGACTCTGGAGCAGACCAACCGCGCCCTGGTCGACATGAGCCGCGTGTTGAACACCGTGGCCGAGGTCAAGAATTACCAGATCTACGCGGGCACCTCGGCGCCGATGAACTTCAATGGCCTGGTGCGCCAGTACTACCTGCGCAACCAGCCTTATCAGGGCGATATCCAGGTCAACCTGGTCGACAAGGACCAGCGCAAGCGGCAAAGCCATCAGATTGCGATGGCGGTGCGTCCGGCGCTGGCCGCGGTGGCGCAGCGCTTCCACGCGCATCTGGTGGTGGCCGAGGTGCCGCCAGGTCCGCCGGTGATGGCGCCGATCGTGGCCGAAATCTACGGGCCCAACTACAAGGGGCAGCGCGCGGTGGCGTTGTCCATGGAAAAACTCTTCGACAAGACGCCGGGTATTGCCGACGTCAACCTGAGCGTCGAAAACCCGCAGGCAACCCGCCAGCTGATCGAGATTGATCGCGCCCGCGCGGCGGCCCTGGGTGTAAGCCAGGCGGAGATCGTCGATGCCCTGCGCGCGGGCATGGGCGGTGATCCGGCAAGCTATGTCGCGGACGAAAATGCCAAGTACGCGGTGCCGATCATGCTACGGCTGCCGCAGGCCGCGTTGGGGTCGATGGACTCGATCCTGAGCTTGCGAGTGCGTTCGAACGCAGGCCAGCTGGTGCCGATCTCCGAGGTGGTGAAGGTGGTCGACAAGCCATGGGCTGATGCGATCTACCACAAGGACCTGCTGCCCTATACCTTCGTTACCGGCGATGACGCGGGCAGCGAGGACAGCCCCGTCTACGGCATGTTCCGGCTGGTCAGCAAGATCAGCGACACGCGCATCGACGGTCATCATCTGGCGCAGGAATTCACCGGGCCGCCGACCAGCGATTCCGGATACTCGGTGCGCTGGAGTGGCGAGTGGGAGATTACCTACGAGACCTTCCGCGACATGGGTATCGCTTATTCGATGGGCCTGCTGCTGATCTATCTGCTGGTGGTGGGGCAGTTCAAGAGCTACGTGGTGCCGTTGATCATCATGGCGCCGATTCCGCTGACCGTGATTGGCGTGATGCCGGGTCATTGGCTGATGGGCGCGCAGTTCACCGCGACCTCGATGATCGGCATGATTGCGCTGGCCGGCATCATCGTGCGCAACTCGATCCTGCTGGTGGATTTCATCAACCACTCGCTGGCGTCGGGACTGAGCCTGGAGGATGCGGTGGTCGAGGCGGGTGCGGTGCGCGCCAAGCCGATCATCCTTACCGCCCTGGCGGCGATGCTCGGTGCGTTCTTCATTCTCAGCGACCCGATCTTCCAGGGCCTGGCGGTGTCACTGGTGTTCGGCGTGCTGGTCTCCACCGTGCTGACCCTGCTGGTGATCCCGCTGCTGTACTACGCGTGGCTGGCCCGCGATGGCGGGCGGCATATTCCCGGACGGGAGCACGCGTAATCGGGTCCAGGCGTCAAGCAGGGTGCGGCCGGCAGCACGTGCCACAAAAACGGCGACTCACCATGTGGAGTCGCCGTTTTTGAGTCAAGCGGGCTGGGTGCTTTCAGTGTCCACGATCGACCACGGTATCGATTTGCCGGCGCGCATCGGTACGCAGGTGCTCTGGGCCAGCGGAAACTCGTTCGGCACCGTCCATGGTGTGCGTTCCAGAACAAGGCGTTCACGATTGCGCGGCAGGCGGTAGAAATCTGCGCCGTGGAAGCTGGCGAACGCTTCGAGTTGATCCAGCTTGCCCACCTGTTCAAACGCTTCGGCGTACAACTCGATGGCAGCATGGGCGGTATAGACGCCCGCGCATCCGCAGGCTGACTCCTTCGCCTCGCGCACGTGAGGCGCACTGTCGGTGCCGAGGAAGAATCGGGGGTTGCCGCTGGTGGCCGCCTGCAGCAGGGCCGTGCGGTGCGTTTCCCGCTTGAGGATCGGGGCGCAGTAGTAGTGCGCATTGACACCACCTTCGAACAGCGCGTTGCGATTCAGCAGCAGGTGATGGGCTGTGATCGTGGCCGCCACCTGTGCCGGTGCCTGGCTGACGAACTCCACCGCGTCGCGAGTGGTGATGTGCTCCAGCACCATGCGCAAGCCGGGGAACCGGGCCTGCAGCGGTATCAGGTGACGCTCGATGAAAACACGTTCGCGATCGAAGATGTCGATCGCCGGATCGGTGACCTCGCCATGCAGCAACAAGGGCAGATCATGCCGTTCCATCGCTTCGAGCACGTGGTACACCCGCGACAGATCACGCACGCCATCCTGCGAATTGGTGGTGGCGCCGGCTGGGTAGTATTTGACGGCAAACACGCTGTCGCTGGCCTTCGCCCGGCTGATTTCCTCGGCGGAGGTGGCTTCGGTGAGGTAAAGCGTCATCAGCGGTTCGAAGCTCATGCCCGGTGACAGAGCCTCGATGATCCGTCGCCGGTAGTCATTGGCCTGGGCGACCGTGGTCACCGGCGGCTTCAGATTGGGCATCACGATGGCGCGGGTGAACCGGCGCGCGGTATGGGCGATGACCGAGGCCAGCGCCTCGCCATCGCGCAGGTGCAGGTGCCAGTCATCAGGGCGGGTGATGGCAAGGCGCTCAGGCGTCATGGCCGGGACGTCCGGGCAGGCAGGTCCAGCCAAGGGCAGCGGAGCGGGTGCTCAGAATATTCACAGGGAAAGGGCATGCATGATTCCTCGCGGCGTGTCTGGTAACAGCGGATGGTTTCGGACAACTGCGGCGGTCTGATCCCGGTGTTGTTGGCACCGCTGTAGAGAGGCCAATTATCGCCGTGCTTTGATGAATCTTCCTACGCTTCGCAGTCACTGCCGGAATTGTCGTCGTTCGACCGTGGCTGGCGACAGACTTCTGGGGACTCACGGCGGCACGCACATCGGCGCCGAAATATTCGACGATGGCCATGGCTGGCCGTTTTCCAGGTGCCGCCGGCAGGCGCATACCGGGTAGTGCAAGCACGACGGGCACGGAGGTAGCGGCAGCCAACGCCATGCTCGGAACGTAGTGCGCAGGCTACGCGAGCCAAGCTACGCGGGTCGCGCTCAATGGGTCAGGCTCAATGGATCAGGAACAGCGGCATGGATGCGTGCTCAAGCAACCATCGCGTGGTGCCGCCGAGGAACAGTTCAGTGATCCGTGAGCGTCCCCACGCACCAAGCACCAGCACGTCGGCGTGTAACTGCGCGGCTCGTTCCTGCAGTTGACAGCCCGCATCCTGCCCCCCTTGAAAGGCCTCCCACTGGGCGTCGATACCGTGACGCTGCAGCCATCCGCGCAGCGGCAGGGGTGGCACGCTGATTCCCGCAAGGCCAGGGCGTTCGCCATCGAGGACATGCACCGCCGAGGCTTTTTTCAGCAACGGCAGCGCTGCTTTCACGGCGCGCGCAGCCGTCGCCGAGCCGTTCCACGCTATGACCATCCGCTCGGCTTGCAGGTCGCGGTGCCAGGTGTCGGGGACCAGCAACATGGCCGAGGAGGATGCGAACATGGCGCGGGTCACCTCGTCGAAACCGGCGGGTGCGTCGGGGTCGCTGATGCGCAGTTGCCCGATCACGAAATCAGCCAGTTGCGATCGCCTGGCCAGTGCATCCACGTGGAAGCCTTGTCGCACCTCCCATTCGCCGGCGATGCCGGCTGCGCTGCACTGCTGCAGCCACCAGTCGCGCCTTGCATGGGCGGCGCGTTCCCTCTCGGCGAGATCGTCGGTGGGGGAGGTTGCTTCCAGCAGCGGGGAGTAGCTGGCCACCAGTTGCAGTCCGGTAAGGAATGCCCCGTGACGGTGGGCCAGTGCCAGCGCGCCACGGATCAGGGAGGCCTCGGAGTCGATCTCCCTGATACTCACGATTAGGTCAAGCATGATCCCGCTCCGGGCGTGTTGGATCGGGGGATCGTGACGCAGATCTCGCACGCATGAATTGATCAGGGTCAATTCACGCAGGGGCGCGACCATTTCTGCCGGCAGGATGCCACCACCTGTCGTTTCCACCTTGCACTGCGGCTACTTGATCCTTGTCAACATGCGGCCTACCCGGCGCAGTCATGCTCATGCCAGCTGCTTCGCAGGTCGGTGTGACCGGATCCTGGCCGGCCAGTCGGAGCGAAAAAGTTGCCGCTTGCTCCTGCGAGCCATGGGAAATTCGCGCGAGATGACGATCGCCGAATGCCTTCAGGGCGGTGATGAAGTGAGGCTGTCCGAGCGGCAGCGTATGGGTTATCCATGGCGGGCAGATTTTTCGCTGCTCCTTATCCTACGGAGTTCAATCATGTTCAAACACATTCTTCTACCCATCGACGGTTCCGAGCTCTCCCTGCGCGCGGTGGATACCGGCCTCGAACTGGCAGCAAAGATTGGTGCAAGCGTCCACGCCTTTCACGTGGTTCCGCCGTTTCCGCCGCTGACTTACTTCGTCGACATCGTCCAGGCAAATCAGCAATTCTATGTGCAGGAGGCGGTCGGTCGCGCCGAGGAATATCTGAAGGAAGTTGCGCGGCGCGCCAGCGCGGCCGGCGTGCCATGCACGAGTAGTCATGTGGTCGACAGCCGGCCGTATGCGGCTATTGTCGAGGCGGCCACCAAGCAGCAGTGCGACCTGATCGTGATGGCCTCGCATGGCTGGCGTGGACTCGATCGCCTGCTGTTGGGCAGCGAGACGCACAAGGTGCTGGTCAACGGCGACGTGCCGGTGCTGGTTTGTCATTGAGCGGCCTGCAGCGCTGGCTGAATAGAGGGCTGCTTGCGGTCACCGCAGTGGCCCTGCTGGGCGGTGGTGCGTTTTACTGGCTTCATCAGGGCGCGGCGGCAAGCACGGTGTGGACTGCCAGCGCCGTGCTGTTGGCGGTTCTGCTGCTGGCTGAAATTGTCAGCCGGCTACGCCATCGCGAGCTGGGTGTGGATCTGATCGCATTGCTGGCCATCGTCGCCGCGGTGCTGCTTTCCCAGGCACTGGTTGCCGCCGTGATCGCCTTGATGCTCGCCGGCGGACGGGCGCTGGAGGAGTACACCACGCATCGTGCGGAGCGTGAACTTCGCCGGCTGCTGGATCGCGCACCGCGCTCGGCATGGCGTTATCAGGGGACACAGCTGGAACAGGTGCCGGTAGATAGCGTGATGCCGGGAGACCGCCTGCTGCTGCGCATGGGCGAGGTAGTGCCCGTCGATGGAATCGTGCTTGAGGTCACGGCGACGCTGGACGAATCGGCACTTACCGGCGAGTCACTGCCGGTGCGCCGGCAGCCGGGCGAGCCGGTACTGAGCGGCGTGGTGAACGCGGGCGCGCCATTCGATATCAGCGCCAGCCGTCCGGCGGAACAAAGCACCTACGCAGGCATCGTGCGCATGATCGAGGCGGCGCGACAGTCCCGTGCGCCGTTTGTGCGTCTCGCGGACCGCTACGCGCTGGCGTTGATTCCGCTTACCCTGCTGATCGCCGGTATCGCCTGGTGGCTGAGTGGCGATCCGATTCGCGCGCTGGCCGTGCTGGTGGTGGCAACCCCGTGTCCGCTGATCCTGGGTGTGCCGGTGGCCATCGTGGCCGGTGTGTCGCGTTGCGCGCACCGGGGCATCCTGGTCAAGAACGGCGCTACGCTGGAGGCGCTGGCGCGGGCGAAGACCTTGTTCCTGGACAAGACCGGCACGCTCACCGCCGGGCGACTCAGCGTGCTGTCGGTGGAGAGCGCAGGCACGTATCCGCCCGCCCAGTTGCTGCGACTGGCTGCGTCGCTGGCCCAGGCGTCGCCGCACGTGGTGGCGCAGGCGCTGGTGCAGTCCGCACTTTCCCAGGGGGTGGTTCTGCAGGCGCCAGACAAGGTGGTTGAGGTGCCGGGTGCCGGTCTCAGCGGCAGGGTCGATGGTCATGCGGTGATACTGGGAGGCCACCATTACGTGACCGCCACCACGTCCGCTCTGGACTGGACGGAAGCGTTGCTGCAGCGGATGACGTATGAGGACATCAGCGGGAGTTTCATTGCGGTGGATGGAGAGGTGGCCGGGGCTGTGCTGTTTGCCGACCGGCTGCGGATTGAGGCACCGCGAGCGCTGCGTTTGCTGCGTCAGGCGGGCATTCAACGCATCATCATGCTCACCGGCGACCGCAAGGAGGTGGCTGAGTCGATCGGGCTGGCCGCCGGTGTCGACGAGGTACGCGCTGCACTGACACCGGCCGCGAAGCTGGCGGCGATCAGGCAGGCCGACCCGAGTGGCGTGAGCCTGATGGTGGGAGACGGGATCAATGACGCTCCCGCACTGGCTGCCGCCGGCGTCGGCGTGGCCCTGGGTGCGCGCGGGGCTACGGCCTCCTCCGAGGCGGCAGGTGTGGTTCTCTTGGTCGATCGGCTTGATCGCGTCGCCGAAGCGATGGGAATCGCCTCCCGCACCCGGCGGATAGCCCTGCACGGCGTGCTGGCGGGCATGGGCTTGTCCCTGCTGGCGATGTTGCTGGCGGCGGTCGGTCTGCTGACTCCGCTGGTCGGGGCCGTGGTGCAGGAGGCGATCGACGTGTTGGTGATCCTCAACGCATTGCGTGCGCTTGGCCATGGGCATGGTCAGGGCGTAGTTCATCCGATGGCCATGGAACAGGCTGATCGTCTGCGCCTGGAACACGCCGAACTTGAACCGCTGCTGGAGCGCGTGCGCGTGGCTGCCGCGGAAATGTCCAATCACTCACCGGAAGCGGCACGCAGGGAGTTGGCCGCCCTGGTCGAGCAGTTGAACCGCGAACTGATTCCGCACGAACTGGCTGACGAGGCCGAGCTGTATCCAGAACTGGCCCTGCGCCTGCACGGCGATGACCCGCTTGCCGCGATGAGCCAGACGCATCGGGAGATATTCCGGCTGAGCCGCCTGCTGACCCGGATGGCCGAGGGATATTCGGACAACACCCTCACCACGTTGCCTGTGGCGGAGATACAACGCGTGTTGCAACGGCTGGACACCGTGCTGAGCCTGCACTTTTCACAGGAGGATGAGCTATACCACCATCTGGACAGTCGCTGAACAGGCTTGCCATACGTGCGATACTGTCTTTGCAGAGGGCTCGGAACCTTAGTTTTGCCCTGATCCCGCTGCGAACACTTCGCACCAATCTTCAGGGTGGCCCGGATGACACTCAAGATGATGGGAAACACGACAGGCCTTCTCGATCTCGATGTGCTGAGGCGTAGTTGCGGCTCTTGCGCGCTGAGCGAATTGTGCTTGCCTGCGGGCATCGACAGCGGCGATCTGGATCAGCTGGATGCCACCGTGCGCGACACACGGGCGCTCAATCGTGGTGAGGCCCTGTTTCGTCAAGGTGAGTCTTTCAATGCGCTGTATGTGGTCCGCTCCGGCTCGCTGAAGACTTTCGTGGAAAGCCCTGGCGGGGACATGCAGTTGCTCGGCTTCCATCTGCCCGGCGAGTTGGTTGGCGTGGATGGACTCACCAATGACCACTACCTGTGCAGTGCCGAAGCGCTGGAGCGAACCAGCATTTGCCAATTGCCTTATGCGCAATTGCAAAAGGTCACCAGCGAAGTACCCGCGCTGCAGCGGCAGCTGATGCGCGTCATCAGTCGCGAAATGGTCGCCGAGCAGGGCCATATGGTGATGATGGGCAAGCAGCAGGCGCAGGAGCGGTTGGCGATCTTCCTCTACAGCCTTTCCGAGCGCTACAAGCGCCTGTCTCGTGATTCATCCGATCTGGTGCTTTCGATGTCGCGCTACGACATCGCCAACTACCTGGGGTTGGTGGTGGAGACGGTAAGCCGACTGTTCAGTCGCATGGAGGCCGCTGGCGTGCTTGCCGTGAACCGCAAGTCAGTGAATATTCTCCGTCCCGACCTGCTGGCGGAAATGTGCGGCAGCCACCTCGCGAAAGCCGGTGACGAAAAAGTGGGCTAGGCGGTATCGGGCGCCGCGCCGCTCGCCGGTCCATGAGTTGCGGTTGTTCGAAACGCGACGGCCACCGGCGTGGCAATCAGCGATTGTTTGAAGTGGCGCCACGAAAAAGGCCACCCGGTGAAGGTGGCCTGAGTCGTTGCTTGTCTTGGTCGGGGAGACAGGATTCGAACCTGCGACTTCTACGTCCCGAACGTCAAATTATGCCTAGCATCTATGAGGGTTGGCGAGTATTTTAACCGCATTAGGAGACAAATTGGGGGCAACGAACATGGCGTCGATCACTCAGCGAAAGAACGGAAACTGGCAGGCGCGCATCCGTCGCCGCGGCGCCAGGGCAGTATCGGAAACCTTCCGAACAAAAGCCCAGGCTGAGGCGTGGGCGGCCGGGGAAGAGTCCGATGTCCATCGCCGGGTGCAGCGTGATTTCCGTGTCGCCGACCGCACCACCGTGCGCGAGCTGCTGGAACGCTATGAGCGCGAAGTGG
>Ga0307375_10000218_pt1 | contig 78488 bp, 67 predicted proteins | sample TR1MG_FD_202531 | JGI IMG/M metagenome (GOLD analysis project Ga0307375, IMG submission 202531) | Soil microbial communities from Risofladan, Vaasa, Finland - TR-1 | ecosystem: Environmental > Terrestrial > Soil > Coastal area > Acid sulfate soil | place: Finland: Risofladan, Vaasa | collected... | reverse complement strand
GCATGTCGGCAAACCGCCAAGTCGCATCCAGCGCGAGATTGATTGCATTGAACTCGATATGTGCCAGCGCGTGAATCAATATTGCGCGGCCTTCCGGCGTGATCATCGAACGGCGCCTGACCGACAGTGGTGACACCAGTTCCGGCCTGTCCGGCTTGCCGGGGACGGGTTGATGCGCGGTCAATGGCGCATGCGTATCCAGTTCGATTTCACCCGACTGCCACGACTGCGCCAGCTGGCGCACACCTTCGGCCTTGTGTACTGCATCGCATTCGGCCAGCCAGAACAGAGCCGCATTCCGCAACTCCGGAGCGGGGCGCAATTGTGCCGGGGGTGTGGCCTCGCGATTCGGGGATGAAATTTTCACGGTATATATCGGCACTGCGGCAATAGAAATAGACAAACAAGTTTATACCACCCATTGCCGGACTTATCGTTGCCCGGGCGATATAATGCATACCGATTGTCATCCATCCCTACCTACCTGAGCAACATGATCCGTTTGCGAAAAATTACCCTTGCCGGTTTGTTAGCCGCGATCCTGTTTGCCGGCGCGACCGCCAGCGCAGCCGAGTCTGCCGGAATGATCAGGCAGCCCAACGCAGGCGGCGACCCGGTCGCGGGCAAGACCGAATCCGGATTTTGTCAGGGTTGCCATGGCGTGCAGGGCATCAGTTTCGTGGATTTGATACCCAATCTCGCCGGCCAATCTGCGCCGTATACTGCAAAGCAGCTGCGTGATTTTCAGTCCGGTGCGCGCACTCACCAGACCATGAGCTCATTATCAAAGTCGATCAACAGTACCGAGCTGGCCGATATCTCGGCCTATTTTGCCGGCATGAAAAAGATGCAGGGGGACGGAAGCGGAGACAATCCGGTCGCAGAGAAATTATTCCTGAAAGGTGATCCGGCCAGGGATATTCCGGCATGCGCAAGTTGCCACGGGTTAAACGGCAAGGAACCCGTCAGCGCGACCTACCCGGTGATTGGCGGTCAGCACAAGGGCTATCTGCAGGTTCAACTGTTCCACTTTCGCGGCGGCGAGCGCAGCAACAGTCCGGACGGCATGATGAGCCGGGTTGCAAAAAACCTGACCAATGCCGAGATCGGATCGTTGTCGGATTATCTTTCAGGTTTATAACTTGCCCGGTTTACAGCCTGGCAGGCTGGCCGAACCGCACTTTGATCGGGCTGGCTAAAAAGGCGGCAACACGAATTCCTGTTCGCGGAACAGGCGCAAACAGCTATCGGCGACGTCCGGGTCGTAAATCGTACCGCGGCCGCGCTCGATCTCGGCGAGCGCCTTGTCAATGCCCAGTCCGGGCCGGTAGGGGCGATGCGAGGCCATCGCCTCGACCACGTCGGCCACCGCCATGATGCGCGACTCCAGCAGGATCTCGTCGCCCTTCAGCTTGTTCGGATAGCCGCTGCCGTCCATGCGCTCGTGGTGTTGCAGTGCAATGATTGCGACCGGCCAGGGAAATTCCACTTGCTTCAACACGTCATAGCTGGCCTGCGCATGTCCCTGCACCAGCGCGTATTCGGTTGCATTGAGCCGGCCGGGCTTGACCAGGATCTCTGACGGGATACTGATCTTGCCGATATCGTGCAGGAAACCCGCGACCCTGATCCCTTCAATGCGTTGTTCGTCCAGTCCCATTTCGGTCGCAATCGCGACCGCGATATCCGAGACGCGACGCTCATGGCCGGCCGTATAGGGGTCGCGCATCTCGGAAAGGCTGGTTGCCAGTTGCACCGAGCTCAGGAAGGTGGACTTGAGCTGGGCGACATAGTTTTGAATGCGTTCCTCGTCGCGTTTCTTATCCGAGATATCCTGAATAAGGCCGATCACCGCAGGCTTGCCATGATAGACAGCGTAAGACGCATTCGCGCCTACCGTGATCAGATAACCTTTCTTGTGAATGACACGAAATTCCAGAGTGACACTCGATGCTGCTTTATCAAGGAGCTTTCGTATGTTTCCGATAATCTTGCCGTAATCGGCATCGAGGATAAATTGTTTGAGGTCTTTTCCGATCATGTCGCTTACGGAATCCAGTCCGATAATTTCCGCGGCGCGCGGATTCACATAGGAAAACCTGCCGTCCTGGATGATGTAGATGCCGGCGAGCGACTGCTCGACCAGGCCGCGGAAACGCTGTTCCGAATCGGCAAGCTGCTGGCTTGCTTTCCTGCTTTCGGTAACATCGCGTAAATATACGACGCGCCCATAATGTTGACCATCTTTGCCGTTGATCGGAGCGGTATACCGGTCGATGATACGTCCGTCCTTCAGTTTTATATCGTCGTTGCTCTTTAATTCATGGTTCGCGTACAGGTATTGGACCTTTGCAACAAATGCTTCGGTATCCTCGACTTGCGCGGCAACGAATTGAAGTACCGGAGCGTCTTCATGCATGCTGACCAGTTGCGGGGAGAGTTTCCACATGTCGATGAATTTCTGGTTGAAAGACAGGATTTTTTCGTTCTCGTCGATTACCAGCATCGCATCGAGTGAGGCTTCCTGCTGTGTCTGGAGTATCGTGTTCTTGAATTCTATTTCCTGCATCGCCTGCTTGCGTTCCGTTTCATGGGCGAAGTTATCAAGCGCAAAGCTGATATCGGACGCCATTTCAGTCAGCAGCCTGCGCGCTTCTTCGTCGAACGCATTTACCGTGTCCGAATAGAGCGTGATGCACCCGATGGGCATGCCGTTCCTGAGCAGGGGCAGCGCAGCAGAGGATTTCCAGTCATATTTTTTCCAGCGTTCATGCCAGGGCGCCATGGCGGCGTTATGCTCAATTTCCTGATTCCAGTATGGCCGGTTGTCGCGTATCGCGGTGCCGGTCGGGCCGCGACCGACCGGGTCGTCGGCATCCACCGAAATTTGTATGCCTTCCAGATATTCGGTATGGGCGCCAAAAGCCGCGACCGGTTTGACTAGTCTGCTCGCTTCGTCCACCATCCCGATCCATGCCATTTTTATGCCGCCGTACTCCACCGCGTCGCGGCAGATTTGCGGGAACAGCTCCTGCTCGCTGGTGCAGCGCACGATGGCCTGGTTGCACTGGCTTAATGCGGCATAAAGTTGGGTCAGCCGGATTATTTTTGCTTCGTTAGCCTTGCGCCGGGTGATGTTCTCTTTGACGGCCAGATAATGCGACATGCGTCCATCCGGCTGGAATACCGGCGAGATCGATGCCCACTCAAAGTATTCGCTGCCGTCCTTGCACCGGTTGATGAACTCGCCTTGCCACGGCTTGCCTTTGGACAGATGTGCCCACATGTCATCGTAGGTAGCCTTGGGGGTTTTGCCGGAATGCAGCAACTTCGGATTTTTTCCAATCGCTTCTTCAAGGCTGTAACCGCTTTCTCGAACAAAGGCCGCATTGGCATACTCGATTTTTGCGTCGAGGCTGGTGATGACGATCGAGGTCGAACTTTGTTCCACTGCCTGTGTAAGCTTGGCTAGCGATTCCTCGGTGCGTTTGCGGTTGGTTATATCACGCGAGATGCCCAGCACGCCGATCAGTTTTCCATCGGCATCGTGCATCGGCGTTTTGATGGTTTCGAACAAGCCGCGGTAACCGTTACTGGCGAAGGTCAGCCATTCCTCGTTAAAGCCGGGTTTGTCGTCCGTCATAGCCTTGAGGTCGTTCTTCAGAAAAGAGTCTGCCAGTTCCTTGTCGACAAAGTCGTAGTCGCTCTTGCCAATGATGTCCGCTTCCTTGGCGCCATATAGACGCTCGAACGCCGGGTTGCAGCCCAGATAGATGCCTTCGGCATTTTTCAGCCAGACCATGTCAGGAATGGCTTCAACCAGGGTCCGGTAACGCAACTCGGTTTCCTGGGTGGCCTCCGCTGTGCGGACCCGCAACGCCAATCGGTGCGAGCGTTGCATCTGGTGGTGGTATAACAACAATACGATGGCAATCAGGCCGACGCCCAAGGAAGAGATCACGCCGATCCAGAACAGCATGTTCCACATCGGCATCATCACCTCGTTGCGGTCGATCTTGGCGATGAGATACCAGTCTGTCCCTGGTATTGGTCGGTAAACTGCCAATACCGGCACCTGCCGGTAGTCCTGTCCTAATAATGCGCCCGACCTGTTCTCGCGGATGGCTACCGCGGCGGGAAGCATCAGGTTATTCATGGATTTGAACATGGTCAGGGGAGCATGGTTGCTATGGCGCAACGCGTTCAGAAACAGGACGGATTCGTCCTCGCGCCGTACCAGCAGGGTTTCGCCGCTGGGGCTGGCAGTCGGCCAGCTCTGGATCAGGGGATACAGGAATTTTCCGGGCATGGCACGCAGTACTATCGTGGCCACCGGATGTTTGCCATGTTGGTCCGAAACTAGGATAGGGACGATCCAGTCCAGGTGGATGCTGCCAGACTCATTGCGGTACAGAGTGCTGCGAACGATCTGTTTGCGGTTCAACGACTCGTGCAGCAGATCCCGGACCGGCTGGGATATGTCCAGATGCTTGCCCAGCGAGGTTATCAACCGCCCCCCGGTATCCAGTAACATGATGCTGTCAAAGCCATAGTCAGACTGCAATGGGGCAAGCTGAACTGTGATCCGTTTGAGCAGCTCTGCATCGTACTTCTGAGCCTGCAGATAATGTTCGACTTCACGGGCGAGACCAGTATCGGCCATCACCTGCTTCGCGTTACCCTGCCGTTCGTCCAGCCAGTTTTCTATCTCTTCGGACTTGAGTATTGCAATCGAATTTAAATTGTTGAAGGTGTACTTTTCGATCTGCGGAACATTTATTCCGTAAATGACGTAACCGATCAGTGGCACGAGCAATGCCAGTGCAATAAAAATCAGCGCCAGCCGAATTATTCCGGGCGGTGCGGTGTGTTCTGTCTGCAGGTTCGCCGGCTGCATCGCATGGGTCTCGCGCCAGTGGTTGAGCAGCAGGTAGAGCAACACGCTGGTGACGGTGACGAAAGCCAGCCCCTTGGCCACTTCGATGCGGCTTTGCAGCGACGGGTCAGTGACGGTGAGTGTCAATAGATAGTTGGATAATACGATCCACAGCGCAGCGAGGACTGCGTAGAGCAGGGTGATACCTGTCGGCGTGAATCGATCAGATATCGGTGATTTCCGCCGTGGTTTGATCAAGATATTTTCTTTTTCATCCGACATGCTGATTTTGCTTTATACGCTTTAAATCATTTGCTTGCCACCTTTAGCAATAACGTGCAAGTCGTTCCAGTCGTTGCGGGTGGTTCGGCTATCCCGAAGGACTGTTTGCGCCATAAAGATCTGGCGGCGCTGCTTTGTCATTGCAGGGGCGATGTGGTTTAATCGCTGCCATGAAATTTCCCTTCAAGAATGTTGCGCTGATCGGCAAACACAATGCCCCTGAAATCGGGGTGCCATTATCGGCTTTAGCCGCGTTTCTGACCTCCAGGGGGCTGACCGTGGTGGTTGACAGCCTGACTGCCGCGCATCTCAAGGACAGTCCCTATCAGGCAATGAGTCTGGATGAGATGGGCCGCACGGTTGATCTGGCGATCGTTCTGGGCGGCGATGGCACCATGTTGAATATCGCGCGCACCTTGTCACCGTTCAATATCCCGCTGGTCGGCGTGAATCAGGGGCGGCTCGGATTTCTGACCGACCTCACGCTGGACAATATACAGGACAGTATCGCCGCAATGCTGGAGGGCAAGTTCATCACCGAGCAACGCCTGCTGATTTCCGCACGGGTGTTGCGCGACGATGTCGAAATATTCAGTGCCTCGGCTTTCAATGAAGTGGTGGTGCATCGCAACAATGTCAGCAGCATGATCGAATTCGAGGTGCGCATCGACGGCGAATACCTTTACAACCAGCGCGCCGACGGGCTGATCGTTGCGACGCCCACCGGCTCGACTGCGTATGCGATGTCTTCAGGCGGGCCGATATTGCATCCCGGCCTGGATGTGCTGGAACTGGTTCCGGTGTGTCCGCACACCCTGAGCAACCGGCCGCTGGTGGTGAAGAGTTCATCGGTGGTGGAGATACTGTTGCATCGCATCGGAGACATGAGCGTGCGCTTCGACAGCCATACCAGCTATGAATTGCAGTTGCACGACAAGATCATCGTGACGCGCCATCCCGATACCGCCTGCCTGCTGCATCCAGCCGGGCACAGCTACTATCACACGCTGCGCGAGAAGCTGTTGTGGAACCAGACGCTGTAAATGTCGGAATTCCCTGTCCATGCTGAAATTTCCTGAGCCATGCTGAAATTTTTGGGCATCCGCGATTTCGTGATCGTTTCCTCGCTGGAGCTGGATTTCTCTCCCGGATTTACCGTCCTGACCGGCGAGACCGGTGCGGGCAAATCCATCCTGATCGACGCACTGTCGCTGGCACTCGGCGAGCGCGGCGATGCGGCCATGGTGCGCAACGGTTGCGAGCGAGCCGAGATCACCGCCGAATTCGATATTGCCGGGTTGCCGCACGTGCAGGCCTGGCTGCGCGAACAGGAGCTGGAAGGCGATACGGGCGTATGTCTGTTGCGCCGGGTACTGGATGCCGGCGGACGTTCGCGCGGCTTTATCAACGGGCGAACCGCCCCTTTGCAGCAGATGCGTGAAGTGGGCGATCAGTTGCTGGATATACACGGTCAGAACGCGCATCAATCGTTGCTGCGTGCCGATGCCCAGCGCGTGTTGCTGGATGGCTATGCCGGCGTGACGGGTGCTGCGGAGCAGATCGCCGGCCTTTATCACGATTGGCAGGCATTGCGCCGCCGCCGCATCAGCCTGAGCGAGAATGCCGAAGCCGTGGCTGCCGAGCGCGAGCTGTTGCAGTTTCAGCGCAGCGAGCTGGACGGCCTGGCGTTTCAGGCGTCTGACTGGAATGCGCTGCAGGAGGATTATGCGCGGCTGGCCCATGCGGCGAGCCTGCTGGAAACCGCGGCGTTCGGTATCGAGACGCTGAGCGAAGCGGATAACGCGTGCATTGCGCAACTCAATGCGTTGATGGTGCGCATGCGCGAGGGCATGGAGCACGATGCCAGCCTGGGCGAAACGCTGCAGATGCTGGAAAGCGCCCAGGCGGAATTGCAGGAGGCCGTGTATGCGTTGCGCCATTACCAGCAGCGCATGGATACCGACCCGCAGCGTTTGCACGAACTGGAGCAGCGCATCCAGACCGTGCTGGATACGGCGCGCAAATATCGTGTGGCTCCCGAACATTTGGCTGAAGCATTGCAGGGTATCGTGACGCGGCTGGAGGAGTTGGGCGGCGATGCCGATGTTGCGGAATTGGCACAGCAGGAAGAGTCCGCGCGGCAGAACTATCTTGCGTCGGCAAAAAAACTGACCGCAGCCCGCAACAAGGCGGCCGTCAAGCTGGCGCGGGAAATCACCGAATCGATGCAGGCATTGGCGATGCAGGGGGGCAGTTTTGCGGTGTCATTGCAGCCGCTGGCCGAGCCAGGCGCAAACGGTATGGAAACCATCGAATTCCAGGTTGCCGCCAACCCCGGCGTGCCTCCGCGCAGCCTGGCCAAGGTCGCTTCCGGGGGGGAGTTGTCGCGCATCAGTCTGGCGATCCAGGTGGCCACTTCCCAGCTGGCCAGTGTGCCGACGCTGATCTTCGACGAGGTGGATAGCGGTATCGGCGGTCGCGTTGCCGAAATCGTCGGGAATTTGCTTAAAAAGCTGGGCAAGGATTACCAGGTGCTGTGCGTCACCCATCTGCCGCAGGTCGCCGCTGCGGCCGACCGGCAGTGGCAGGTGAGCAAGGCGGTGGAAAATGGCATCACGCTGAGCCGCATCACCCTGCTGGATGCCAAGCAGCGCGTCGAGGAAATCGCGCGCATGCTGGGTGGCGTGAAGATAACCGAGACGACGCGCAAACATGCGGCGGAGATGCTCGGTATGTCCGCTTGAGGTATCATACGCCGGCTTTGAATATCGATTAGGAATGTCATGCGCATCAAGATCATCGTTTTTTCCCTGCTGCTGTCATCGTGCACCAGCTTCTACATACCGCTGTTAACACCCTACAAGATGGACATCCGTCAGGGGAATTTCGTGACCCCGGAGATGCGCGCGAATCTGAAGGTCGGCATGACCAAGCCGCAGGTACTTTTTGTAATGGGCACGCCGTTGATCCAGGATGTGTTCCAGCAGAACCGCTGGGACTACGTTTATCGCTATGAACATGCCAGAAAAATCGTCGACAAACAAAGAATGACGCTGTATTTCGAGGGCGACAAGCTGGTGCGCATCGTCGATGACAGCGCCCCTGCCGGGGCTGCGCCGGCGAAAGCAGATGAGCATGCAAAAGGGTAGAGCATGAACAGGATCAAGATCGCCATTGCCGGCAGCAGCGGACGGATGGGACGCATCCTGCTGGAAAACGTGTTTCAGTCCGATGATCTGGTGCTGCACGCCGCGCTGGAGCACGGCAGCAGCGCGATGCTCGGCAAGGATGCCGGAGAAATGTTCGGCACGGCTTGCGGCGTCAAGGTCAGCGCGGATGTCGAGGCCGCACTCAAGGGCGCGGATGTGCTGATCGATTTCACCCGCCCCGAAGGTACACTGCATCATCTGGCCATATGCCAGAAGCTGGGCGTGAACATGGTGGTCGGCACCACCGGCTTTAACGCCCAGCAAAAAGCGCAGCTCGGTGCAACCGCCCAACACATCGGTATCGTGTTCGCGCCCAACATGAGCGTGGGGGTGAACCTGGTGTTCAAGCTGCTGGAAACAGCATCACGCGTGCTGGCGCAAGGTTACGACATCGAGATCATCGAGGCGCACCACCGCCACAAGGTGGATGCGCCGTCCGGCACCGCGCTGGGCATGGGCGAAGTGATCGCGAAAACCCTGGGGCGCGATCTGGAAAAATGCGCCGTGTACGGACGCGAGGGTGTCACCGGCGAGCGCGACCCCTCCACCATCGGCTTCGCCACGGTGCGCGGCGGCGACATTGTCGGCGATCACACCGTCCTGTTTGCGGGCACCGGCGAACGCATCGAGATCACCCACAAGGCCAGCAGTCGCGCCACCTTTGCATTGGGCGCGCTGCGCGCCGCGCGTTTCCTGAAAGAACATCCTGCAGGGATGTACGACATGCAGGACGTGCTTGGCTTGAAGTGAGTGTCAACGTAGAAGTTCATTCAACCGACAGGAAGAATTCAAAATGACAAACGACACGCAAACAGACGCAGGCTGGAACTGGGCAGTACGTTTTATCGCTGTGATTGTGGTCGCGCTGATATTGGCCGCTGCTATCGGCAGCATGGAGTTGTTCATCAAGACATCCGTCTTTGGCGGAAAGCTTAACGCATCACACCTGGTGCGATTCCTGGGTTATGGCGCAGCACTGGGCGCTTTCTGGATGCTGGGTCAGCGCTCGACCATTGCATTGCAGCAACACGGCGGACGCTGGTCTTTCCTGCAGCATCTGATTTTGCCGGTGGTGAGCCTGATTGTTGTTTCAATAGCCTATACGGTCGCGCTGTTGATACTGAACCCGATGATGAATGCCGCGCTGCACAATATCTACAACTGGGTGTTTATCGTTGCAATACTCGCCTGCGCACTATGGGTGCTGATGGCTGTCCTCGGTCAGTCGGCCTCGCTGACCTTGGCTTTGACTTCTGCCGCCGGTCGATTTGGTTCATCGGGCAAAAACAAGTAATGCACGCGTATCGCGCGTAGCTGCAGGGAAGCAGAAAAGCTCTGCAGGCAGTGTGGCAAGAAACCTGGAAGTTCATCGTAACGGTGAGCCGGTTTTCTGAAGTGGTTTGGCTTATCGTTGGTTGTACATGCCGTAGCTGAACAGCGCCGGCGTAAGATGCCGGCAAAACTAAACAAGCAGCATCTTGATCCCGATCAGGATCAATACCACCCCGCCGAAGATCTCAGCCTTGCTTTCCAGCCAAGTGCCGCTGCGCTTGCCGATCTGAACGCCGGCCCAGCTGAATGCGAATGTTGTCAAACCGATGATCAGGCAGGCCAGGTAGACATTGATGTTGAGCAGTGTCAGGCTGAAGCCCGCTGCCATCGCATCGATGCTGGTCGCGATGGCCAGCAGCAGCATCATTTTATTGGTGATCGCAGCGATGTGTTCTTCTATGCCTTCGTGCATGCCTTCGTAGATCATTTTCGCGCCGACCAGCACCAGCAATCCGAACGCGATCCAGTGGGCGTAGGCATCCACCCAGCCCAGGACTCCCTTGCCTCCCAGGTAGCCGATGAAGGGCATCAAGGCCTGAAAAGTACCGAAGAACATACCCGCCTTGATTCCCAGTCCGCGGGTATTTCCCTTGGACCCCAGCCCGATGGAAACGGCAAATGCATCCATACTCAGCGCGACAGCCAACACTATGACCTCAAACATGTCCGGTAATCTCAAATAAGCGCTGCATTGATTGTGGTCGGCACACACATGGCCATGGATTGTGACTGACAGCGCCCGGCGCGATGGCAGAGGCGGTCAGTTCGTGTCTGCCGTGTTGGCACAATCAATTCGCTTGCGGCGCAGCTTGCGGGTCGACTGAGGCGTGATGTTCGACTAGCTTGTCGATAAAACCGCGCAGGAAGTGCAAGGGTTGCGCGCTGTGGAAGCGGGCGGTCTCCTGTCCCTGGCTGTAGGCGATCACCGTCGGAAAGCCGCGTACCTTGTGCCGCCCGGCGATGCGCATGTTCTCGTCGGCATCCACCTTGGCCAGCACGAACCTGCCGTCGTATTCAATCGCGAGCTTTTCCAGCATCGGTCCCAGCACGCGGCACGGGCTGCACCAATCCGCGCCGATATCCAGCAGCACCGGTACTTCATGGGAACGCGCCACGACCAGTTCATCGAAATTTGCTTCTTCTACGTCATAGGAATGTTTGATCATTTTGGGAATGCGGATAAAGTTTTAAGTTGGTCGTGTGTGATTATAAAACCCGGGCGGGGAAGTTGCCGTCCCTCAGCCGGCAACCTTGCCCAGCTTCCTGAACAGGGTGCGTTCGCTTATTCCCAGGCGCCCGGCCAGTTCCTTGCGTCCCAGTCCTGAATGGCGCAACTGCCATCCCAGATAGGCGCGCTCCATTTCCTCCAGCGTCATGATTCCGCTGACCCCCTGGCCGGAACCTGCAGCAGTTCCCTTTTCATCGCAGGGCTCAGGAAAGTGCATGGGCAACAATACCTCGCCATCGGCCAATAAACTCGCGCGCTCGAGCAGATTGCGCAGCTCGCGGATATTCCCCGGGAAATCGTATCTGGACAGGCACAATAGTGCAGCGGGATGGATGGTCAGCTTGTGGCCGTGGCCAAATCGCTTGAGCAGTGTTTCGACCAGCAGCGGCAGGTCTTCCATCCGTTCGCGCAACGGCGGCAGCAGGATAGGGAAGGTGCTGATGCGGTAATACAGGTCGCGCCGGAAAGTTCCGTCGGCGACCATCTGCTTCAGGTCGCGGTGCGTCGCCGCGACCAGGCGGAAATCGGCACGCAGCGGCTCGATACCGCCGACACGGCGGTAGGTGCCGGTCTCCAGCAGGCGCAACAGTTTTACCTGCATACCGAGCGGGATGTCGCCGACCTCGTCGAGGAACAATGTGCCGCCGTTCGCCGCTTCGACCAGCCCCTGCTTGCGCTGCCCGGCACCGCTGAACGCCCCCTTTTCGTAGCCGAACAATTCGCTTTCGAACAGGTTCTCCGGCAGGCTGGAACAGTCCACCGCGACGAATGGCCCTTCGGTCCGCTGGCTGGCATGGTGAACCGCATGTGCCACCAGTTCCTTGCCGGTGCCGGACTCGCCCAGCAGCAGCACATCCGCCTGCGAAGGTGCGGCACGCGTGACTTGGTGCAGCATGTGCTTGAAGGCCGGCGAACGTCCGACCAGTGTACCTTCAGCAGTGGCGCTGGCACTGCGCACGGTGTGGATCATCTCGACGAAATACTCGATCTCGCCTGCCGCATTGCGGATAGGGGTCAGTTCCACGTCCACATGCTCGTCGCCGCGCGGGGTGTGGTGGATGTGCAGCACGCGCTGTGGCTGGCCGCTTTCCAGGCTGGTCTTCAGCGGACAGGATTCGCCTTCCTCGTCGCAGGGACGGCTGAAGCGGTGCGAAACTTCATGGCAAAGCCGCCCGGCCACCGGTGCATCGCCCGCATGGTAATGGTCGAGGTAGGCGCGGTTGGCGCCGAGGATGGTGTAATTGCGATCCAGCACGATGCGCGGCTCGGGCAGCGTATCGAGGTAGGACAGCAATTCGGCTAATGCGGTATCGGTCATCAAATTCCTGACAAAAATGACAGTATGGGCGGCATTCTAGCAAATTTGACTGCCATTTATGGCATGAATACCTTTTCAGGGTTCCGCTACCAATCCCATCCCTAATTAAAAAATTATTTTAATAACAAAGTATTAAAAAATAGTCTGGAAAGTTGGCACGCATACTGCAGATAGAGAAAAAGTACAGAACCGCGGAATGCAAATGAAGGTTTTTTCCAACCATCCACTGACAAGAAAAATCGCCATCGTGACCGCCATCAAGCTGCTCGGCTTGATGGTGATCTGGTGGCTGTTTTTCAGCGGACCCGGCGACAGTAGTCTGACGCCGGACCAGGTGAGCAACGCGATTCTGCACCCCCTGAACCGAAACATAACGAACAGCAACCCAACCAATCCATGAGGAGGATGCATGATTAGCACTGAACTGGTCGACCTGTCGAGGTTGCAATTCGCGGTTACCGCTTTGTATCACTTCCTGTTCGTTCCGCTGACATTGGGTATGACTTTCCTGCTGGTCATCATGGAAGGCTCGTACCTGATCACGGGGCAGAAAATTTACAAAGATATGACCCGCTTCTGGGGCAAACTGTTCGGCATCAACTTTGCGCTGGGCGTCACCACCGGGCTCACCATGGAATTCCAGTTCGGCACGAACTGGGCGTATTACTCGCATTATGTCGGCGACATCTTCGGCGCGCCGCTGGCGATCGAAGGATTGATGGCGTTCTTCCTGGAATCGACTTTCGTCGGCCTGTTCTTCTTTGGCTGGGATCGCTTGAGCAAGAGTCAACACTTCATGGTCACGGTGCTCACCGCGATCGGCTCCAACCTGTCCGCGCTGTGGATACTGATCGCCAACGGCTGGATGCAGGATCCGGTCGGTGCGCAATTTTCATACACCACGATGCGCATGGAACTTACCAACTTCTGGACGGTGATCTTCAACCCGACCGCACAGGCCAAGTTCGTGCACACCGTATCCGCCGGTTATGTCACGGCATCGATCTTCGTGCTCGGCATTTCGTCGTGGTACATCCTGAAAGGGCGCGATCTGGAATTTGCGCGCCGTTCTTTCCGCATCGCCGCGGCTTTCGGTTTTGCCTCCGCTCTGTCGGTGATCGTGCTCGGCGACGAGTCGGGCTACACCGTCTCGGAATCGCAGCAGACCAAGCTGGCCGCAATGGAAGCGATGTGGCACACCGAACCCGCGCCGGCTGCGCTGACATTGTTCGCGCTGCCCAACGAGAAGACGCAAAGCAACGACCTTGAGGTGAAAATCCCTTACCTGATGGGTATCATCGGCACGCGCAGTTTCACCAAGGAAATCCCCGGCATCGCCGAGATCAAGGAGAAGAACCGCGCACGTATCGAGTCCGGCATCATCGCCGTGGGCGCGATGGAGGCCCTGCGCAGGGACAAGAATGATACCGCCGCGAAGGAGCAATTCGATGCGCACAAGGCTGACCTGGGCTTCGGCCTGCTGTTGAAGAAATATACCGAGAATGTCGCGCAGGCCACGCCGGAGATGATCCAGCAGGCGGTGGACAGCACCGTACCGCGCGTCGCACCGATGTTCTGGTCGTTCCGCGTGATGGTGGGCCTGGGCTTCATGTTTGCGCTGTTGCTAGGCTTGTCGCTGTATCACACGGTGCGCGGCACTTTCCTCAAGCAGCGCTGGCTGTTGCGCTGGGCAATGTGGTTCATCCCGATGCCGTGGATCGCAGCCGAGCTCGGCTGGTTCGTGGCCGAGTACGGACGCCAGCCGTGGACCATCTACGGTGTGCTGCCCACTCATCTGTCGGTTTCCAGTCTGTCGGTCGGCAGCCTTTACGGATCACTCACCGGCTTCATCGTGTTCTACACCGGCTTGCTCGTCATCGAGATGTACCTGATGGTGAAGTTCGCGCGCAAAGGACCTGGCAGCCTGGGTACCGGCCGCTACCACTCTGAGCAAACCGCAACCGCCACTATCTGAACAAGGAGATAACCATGCTGGACTATGAAACGCTGAAAATCATCTGGTGGCTGCTGGTGGGGGCATTGCTGCTCGGCTTCGCCATCATGGACGGGCACGATATGGGCGTCGGCACACTGCTGCCGTTCGCCGCCAGGACCGACATGGAGCGTCGCGTCCTTATCAACACGGTCGGCCCGCACTGGGACGGTAACCAGGTGTGGTTCATCACCGCGGGCGGGGCGATCTTCGCCGCCTGGCCGCTGGTTTACGCTACGGCCTTCTCCGGTTTCTACTGGGCAATGCTGGCGGTGTTGTGGGCGCTGTTCTTCCGCCCGGTCGGCTTCGACTACCGCAGCAAGATCGAGAATCCGAACTGGCGCAGGACCTGGGATTGGGGTCTGTTTGTCGGCGGTTTCGTACCGCCGCTGATCTTCGGCGTGGCATTTGGCAATCTGCTGCAGGGCGTGCCGTTCCATTTCGACGATACACTCCGTTCGTACTATACCGGCACGTTCTGGGGGCTGCTCAATCCGTTCGCACTGCTCACCGGCGTGGTCAGCACGGCAATGATTACCGCACACGGAGCGAACTACCTGATGATCCGCACCGAAGGTGACGTGTATCGACGCGTGCGCACCGCCTCGCTGACGTTCGGCCTGCTTACGCTGGTCACGTTTGCGGTTGCCGGGATCTGGCTGGCCACCAGCATCCATGGTTTTGTGATCACCAGTGTGATCGACGGCAATGCCCTGCCCAATCCGCTGGACAAGACCGTGATCACCGAGGCCGGTGCCTGGCTGAACAATTACAGCACTTATCCGCTGACCAAACTGGTTCCGGCCATCGGCTTTCTGGGCGGCTTGCTGGCAATGACGGCAGCCTGGTTCAACAAGCCGCTGACCGCGTTCGTCAGTTCGTCGCTGGGGATGCTGGGCATCATCGGCACCGCGGGGGTTTCGCTGTTTCCGTTCATCATGCCGTCCAGCACCGACCCGCGTTCCAGCCTTACGGTGTGGGACAGCGTGTCCTCACACCTGACGCTGGGCCTGATGCTGGGCGCGACGGTGATTTTCCTGCCGCTGATCATCGTCTATACCAGCTGGGCATACAAGATGATGTCCGGCAAGGTCACCGAAGCTTACATCAACGCCAACGACAAGTCGGCATACTAGAAGAGGAGATCAGTCATGTGGTATTTCGCCTGGATGCTGGGAGTCTCGATGGCCGTATTGCTGGCCATCGTCAACACCATGATGTGCGATGCAAAAGCCTGTATAGCCAAGGATGAACCTTGCGACAAACCCTAGATACTGTCCCGCACGGCGGCGTATATGCGGTGTTGCCGCGCATGCTGTCGCTGCTGACGGCGATGGCCCTGGCCGGGATGGTGCTCGCTTATCCGCGGGCGCTGGCCGAAGCCAGCCACGGCATGCTCTCGCTGATGATGCTGGGTATTTGCGCGGGGTTCGTGCACGGCGTGGGTTTTGTTCCGGAACACAAGCTGTTGCGCATTGCATTCGGGCCGTGGCTGGCCTGGCCATTGATGGGCATGGGGTTGTGGCTGTTGCTGTTGCGCGGCTAAACAAGGGCTTCAGTTGAAGCGGGCCTGTGCCTGATTCTCGTCAGCTTTACCGATTCCGGTAGCGCATGCACTACCGGAATATTTTTTTGCAGTGAATTCAAATTACACATCGGAAGGAAAATAAATGGCACGAATCGTCATTCTGGGTGCGGGTATCGCGGGACATACCGTCGCAAGATACCTGAATAAATGGGTAGGCAAACAGCACGAGGTTGTGGTTGTTTCGCCCAATGCAAAATGGAACTGGATACCCTCCAACATCTGGGTGGGTGTCGGGCAGATGAAGGAGGAAGAGGTCACCTTTGATCTCGCCGAGGTATACAAAAAGACCCGGGTGGATTTTCGCCAGGCCAAGGCGCTGTCGATCAATCCGGAAGGCAATGCCGAAATTCCCTTCCCGTTCGTGTCCGTCGAATACACGAGTGCCGGCAAGGCCGGTGTGCAGGAAAACATCAAATACGATTTCCTGGTGAATGCCACCGGGCCGAAACTGAATTTTGGCGCGACCCCGGGGTTGGGCCCGGAACACGGCCATACGGTATCCGTGTGCACCGCAAGTCACGCGCTGGAAGCCAATGCAAAACTCCAGACTGTCATTGACGCCCTGAAAGCCGGAGAGCGTAAAACCATCGTCATCGGCACGGGCCACGGCATGTGCACCTGCCAGGGCGCCGCGTTCGAATATATCTACAACGTGGACCATGTGCTGCGCGAGGCCGGGGTGCGCGACAGGGCGCGCATCGTTTGGCTCAGCAATGAATACGAGCTGGGCGACTTCGGCATGGGCGGCGTGCACATCAAGCGCGGCGGCTACGTGACGAATGGGAAAACGTTTGCCGAATCGCTGATGGTCGAGCGCGGCATCGAGTGGATCACCCGTGCGCACGTGACCAGGGTCGAAGCCGGGAAAATTCATTACGAAATACTGGATGGCACCTTCCACGAACTGGAGTTTGATTTCTCCATGCTGATCCCACCCTTCGCCGGGGTTGGACTGAAGGCATACAACAAAGCCGGGGAAGATATCTCCGGCCAGCTGTTTGCGCCCAACGGTTTCATGAAGGTGGATGCCGATTACGCGCCGCGCCCCTATCTGGAATGGAGCGCCAAGGACTGGCCGAAAACCTATCAGACGCCCGGCTACCGGAATATTTTTGCGGTCGGTATCGCATTTGCGCCGCCGCACATGATCAGCAAGCCGATGCAGAGCGCGAACGGCACGCCGATCAATCCGACCGCGCCCAGGACCGGGATGCCCTCGGCCGCAATGGCGAAAGCGGTCGCGATGAGTATTCGCGACATGCTCAACGGCTCGGAAAAGCCGACCCATACCGCTTCGATGGCCGAGATGGGTGCGGCATGCGTGGCTTCTACCGGATCGGATTTCTTCAAGGGTACCGCGGCCACGATGACAGTCTATCCGGTCGTGCCGGACTTCGAGAAATACCCGGACTACGGCCGCGACATCGACCTGACATTCGGCGAGATTGGTCTGGCCGGACACTGGATGAAATACCTGCTCCATCACGCGTTCATCTATCAGGCCAAGCTGAAACCGGGCTGGTCTGTTATCCCCGACTAATATCCCGGCATCCCGGAGCAATCACTTAACAATTCAGGAGCAACACATGCCGAACAAGATCACCAACAGAGAGCCTTACCAGCAGGCTTATTACCCGCCGGCCCCGACCGGGTTCACCCGCTACATGCGCACCTCGCTGATATGGCAGGGCATCCGCTTTCTTGTCATCAATCTGAAGATACTGAAGCTGATGGCAAAGTCGCATCACTAGGTTGCGAAAATACCCGCCAGCTCACTGCAGTGGGGAAATGGCGGCAAACAAAAATGCGCGGCGAGTCCGCGCATTTTTTATCATGCAACCAGTGGAATGCGCAATTTTGTGCGGGGATCTTTGCTCGCTAAGTTTGCCTCCGATCAGATTGCAAGCAAGTGACAGGGCGGGCAGGTGCGAATATCTGCTATTGCATTTGATAGCCACCTGCCAATCGGCTATAATGTGCGCCAATTCAAAAGCGGAATGAACACACGGTTCGTTCCGCTTCTTTATGTCATACGTCTTGGGAGTCATCCGGTGTCGCAAACTAAGCCTGCCATTCTTGTATTAGCCGATGGTACGGTGTTTCGCGGCATTTCCATCGGGGCTATCGGTAGCAGCGTCGGCGAGGTGGTGTTCAACACCGCGATGACCGGCTACCAGGAAATTCTTACCGACCCGTCCTATTGCAAACAGATCGTCACCTTGACCTGCCCGCACATCGGCAATGTCGGGGTCAACCACGAGGATGTGGAGTCACGCCAGGTTTTTGCCAGCGGCCTGATCATCCGCGACCTTTCCATGACGGTGAGCAATTTCCGCAGCACGAAATCTTTGCCCGAGTACCTGAAAGCCAACAGCGTGGTGGCGATCGCCGGGATCGATACGCGCAAGCTGACGCGCATCCTGCGCGAGAAGGGTGCGCAGAACGGCTGTATCGCGACCGGTACCGACGAGGTTGCGGCACTTGAAGCGGCGCGCGGGTTTGCCGGTCTGGAGGGCATGGACCTGGCCAAGGAGGTGACCTGTCCGAAATCCTACTCGTGGACACATTGCGAGTGGGAGCTGGGCGTGGGCTACCCGGAGGCCGAACATACCAAATTCCATGTGGTGGCCTACGACTTCGGCGTGAAGCACAACATTTTGCGCATGCTGGCCGAGCGCGGCTGCCGCATCACCGTGGTGCCCGCGCAGACCGCCGCGCAGGATGTGCTGGCGATGGAGCCGGACGGTGTGTTTCTGTCCAACGGGCCCGGCGATCCCGAGCCGTGCGATTACGCGATTGCCGCGACGAAAAAATTTATCGAGGCGGGCGTGCCGCTGTTCGGCATCTGCCTCGGGCACCAGATCATGGGGCTGGCCCTGGGGGCAAAAACCCTGAAGATGAAGTTCGGCCATCGCGGCGCGAACCATCCGGTGCAGGACACGCAGACCCGGCGCGTGATGATCACCAGCCAGAACCACGGCTTTGCGGTGGATGCGGCGACGCTGCCGAAGAATGCGCGGGTCACCCATGTGTCGCTGTTCGACGGCACGCTGCAGGGTTTCGAATTGACCGACAAACCCGCGTTCTGCTTCCAGGGGCACCCCGAAGCCAGCCCGGGACCGCACGACGTGGACAAGTTGTTTGATCGCTTTGTGGGAATGATGGAGAAAAGTACAGCCTGAAGCGCCGGGAAAGCGGGGATTATTGTGTTTTCTCCGCGTGCTCCGTGAACTCTGTGGCAAAAAGATTATGGCTAAAAGAACCGACCTGAAATCAATACTGATCATTGGCGCAGGCCCCATCGTCATCGGGCAGGCGTGCGAGTTCGATTATTCCGGCGCGCAGGCCTGCAAGGCGCTGCGCGAGGAAGGGTATCGCGTCATTCTGGTGAATTCGAACCCGGCCACCATCATGACCGATCCGGACATGGCCGATGCAACTTACATCGAGCCGATCACCTGGCAGATCGTGGAAAAGATCATCGCCAGGGAGAAGCCGGACGCGATCCTGCCGACCATGGGCGGGCAGACCGCGCTGAACTGTGCGCTGGACCTGGCCAAGCACGGCGTGCTGGAAAAATACAACGTCGAGATGATAGGCGCGTCGCGCGAGGCGATCGACAAGGCCGAAGACCGCGAAAAGTTCAAGCAGGCGATGACCAAGATCGGCCTGGCCTCGGCCCGTTCCGCGATTGCGCACAGCATGGAAGAAGCGTTGCAAGTGCAGCAGGTGATGGGTTACCCGACCGTGATCCGTCCGTCCTTCACGATGGGCGGCAGCGGCGGCGGCATCGCCTACAACCGCGAGGAGTTCGTCGAGATTTGCGAGCGCGGTCTGGAAGCATCGCCGACCAAGGAATTGCTGATCGAGGAATCGCTGTTGGGCTGGAAAGAGTTCGAGATGGAAGTGGTGCGCGATCACGCCGACAATTGCATCATCATCTGTTCCATTGAAAACCTTGATCCGATGGGCGTGCATACCGGCGACTCGATCACGGTCGCCCCGGCGCAGACGTTGACCGACAAGGAATACCAGATCATGCGCGATGCCTCGATCGCGGTGTTGCGCGAGATCGGCGTGGACACCGGCGGTTCCAACGTGCAATTTGCGGTCAACCCGAACGACGGGCGCATGGTGGTGATCGAGATGAATCCGCGCGTGTCGCGTTCTTCGGCGCTGGCCTCCAAGGCAACCGGATTCCCGATCGCCAAAATTGCAGCCAAGCTGGCGGTGGGCTACACACTGGACGAGCTCAAGAACGACATCACCGGCGGTGCGACCCCGGCCTCGTTCGAGCCGACCATCGATTACGTGGTGACCAAGATCCCGCGCTTCGCGTTCGAAAAATTCCCGCAGGCCAATTCCCGCCTGACCACGCAAATGAAATCGGTGGGCGAGGTGATGGCGATCGGCCGCACTTTCCAGGAATCGTTCCAGAAGGCCCTGCGCGGCCTGGAGGTCGGCGTAAACGGGCTGGACGAAAAATTTACCGACCTCGATGCGATATCCGCCGAACTCGGCAGTCCCGGCCCGGACCGCATCTGGGCAGTGGGCGATGCCTTCCGTCTGGGCATGAGCGTGGAAGAAGTGTTCAACATCAGCAAAATCGATCCGTGGTTCCTGGTGCAGATCGAAGACCTGATGCGCCAGGAAAAGTCACTGGCGGGCCGTACCCTGGAAAGTCTCAAAGCAGATGAGCTGCGCGCCCTGAAACGCAGCGGGTTTGCCGATGCGCGTCTGGCCAGGCTGCTGGGCACCGATGCCGGCGCGATGCGCGCTTACCGCCATGCGCTGGGTGTGCGCCCGGTATTCAAACGGGTCGATACCTGTGCGGCGGAATTCGCCACCAACACCGCTTATATGTATTCCACCTACGAGGAGGAATGCGAATCCCTGCCGACCAATAACCGGAAGATCATGGTGCTGGGCGGCGGACCGAACCGTATCGGGCAGGGTATCGAATTTGATTATTGCTGTGTGCATGCCGCGCTGGCGATGCGCGAAGACGGTTATGAGACCATCATGGTCAACTGCAACCCGGAAACCGTATCGACCGACTATGACACGTCGGACCGTTTGTACTTCGAGCCGCTGACGCTGGAAGATGTGCTGGAAGTGGTGGCGGTGGAAAAGCCCATCGGCGTGATCGTGCAGTACGGCGGCCAGACCCCGCTGAGTCTGGCGCGCGGACTGGAGAAAAACGGCGTGCCTATCATCGGCACCTCGCCGGACATGATCGACTGCGCCGAAGATCGCGCGCGTTTCCAGCAAATGCTGCACAAGCTGAATTTGAAGCAGCCGCCCAACCGGACCGCATGCAACGTGGAAGAGGGCATCGCGGGGGTGGCGGAAATCGGTTATCCGCTGGTGATGCGCCCTTCCAATGTGCTGGGCGGGCGCGCGATGGAAATCATCCACGCCCAGGCCGATCTGGAACGTTACATGCGCGATGCGCAGGAAATGTCCGTCACCTATCCGGAGCGCATGCCGATTTTGCTGGATCGCTTTCTGGACGATGCGATCGAGGTGGATGTGGATGCGGTGTCCGACGGCAAGGATGTGATCATCGGCGGGATCATGGAACACGTCGAGCAGGCCGGTGTGCATTCCGGCGATTCGGCGTGTTCGCTGCCGCCGTTCAGCCTGTCAAAGGCGCTGCAGGACGAACTGCGCCGCCAGACCGTGGCGATGGCAAAAATGCTCAATGTGGTCGGGCTGATGAATGTGCAGTTCGCGATACAGGGCGATACGGTATATGTGCTGGAAGTGAATCCGCGCGCGTCCCGGACCGTGCCGTTCGTATCCAAGGCGACCGGGTTGTCGCTGGCAAAAGTCGCGGCACGTTGCATGGCAGGGAAAAGCCTGGCACAGCAGGGCATCACCTGTGAGGTAATCCCGCCGTATTATTCGGTGAAAGAAGCCGTGTTCCCGTTCATCAAGTTTCCCGGCGTGGATACCATACTCGGGCCGGAAATGAAATCCACCGGCGAAGTGATGGGCGTGGGCGATACCTTCGCCGAAGCCTTTGTAAAATCCCAGCTGGCGGCCAGCGTGAAGCTGCCGAAAGATGGTAAAGTATTCATCAGTGTGCGCGAAGCTGACAAGGTAGGGGTGGTGGAAATTGCCCGTTCACTGGTGCAGCTCGGATTTACCCTGCGGGCAACGCGCGGCACGGCGGCGGTGATCAGTGCGGCGGGCATTGCGGTGGACGTGGTGAATAAAGTCGCCGAGGGTCGTCCGCATGTCGTGGATATGATCAAGAACGGCGAGATCAGCCTGATCATCAATACGGTGGACAGCAAACCGTCCGTGATGCGCGACTCGTATTCTATCCGGCACGTGGCCCTGCAAGGACGGGTAACGTATTACACTACGCTGGCCGGGGCTCGCGCCGCCTGTGTCGGTATGCAGCATTTAGCCGCACTGAGCGTTTATGATTTGCAGAGTCAGCACAAAAGGCTGCTTGCCGGCAGTTAGTCTTTGCTTGATACCACGCGAGTTTTGCACGGCCATTCGATTGATGAGGCTACGGTTGAAACAACCAGCCATCCAGCCAAGCCACCGAAAAACGGTGGCCAAGTGGCCGGTTATAAGCTGGAGAAACATCCAGGCAAGTCGCTGGCCAAGCGACAACTTACTAACGTCTAACGACTGATAACCAACGACCAAGAGAGTTTTAATATGAGTAAAGTCCCTTTAACCGTATTTGGCGCAGAAAAATTGCGCGCAGAGTTGCAGAATCTCAAGACGGTAGAACGTCCCATGGTGATCAACGCCATTTCCGAGGCGCGCGCGCAGGGCGACCTGTCGGAAAATGCAGAATACGAAGCTGCCAAGGAAAAGCAGTCGTTTGTCGAAGGCCGCATCGTCGAGCTGGAATTCAAGCTGGGCAGCGCGCAGATCATTGATCCCAAGTCACTCAACGCCGATGGGCGCTGCGTGTTCGGTTCCACCGTGATACTGGAAGACGTGAATAATGGCGATGTTGTTACCTACCAGATCGTCGGTGATGACGAGGCAGATATCAGGCACAGAAAAATTTCCATCAGTTCCCCGATCGCCCGTGCATTGATCGGCAAGTACAGCGGCGATATCGCGGAAGTGCAGGCGCCGGGCGGGGTGCGGGAGTATGAAGTCGTCGAAGTCCAATACATCTAAAAGACCTCTGCACAACTACTGATGAAACAACTAGCCAACTGACTAATCTGGCAAACTACGCCAGCCAAGTCATTGGTTATGCGCTCGCTGATACTGCGTTAAAAATTAGCTCAAAATCCTCATGTACTGAAATGTACATTCCGGTTTTTCGCTAACTTTTGCCTTGTCTCAGCTTCGCTCGCTACGTTGTGCAGAGGTCTTTCAAAGATTGTTAATGAAGGTTAACCTCGGTTTCCCAGTTGTTTTTTGGTCAGCGGTTTTTTACCCCTGTGGCGCGGCATTTTTTTGATTTCGATCAGGTGAGCATCCGGATTGGGTTTATAGATCACCAGAATTTTGCCTATATGTTGTACTGCAGCAGCCTCTAATTGGGTGCAGATCGTTTCCAGCATGGTCTCACGTAGCGCACGATCACCGCCCATTACGCGAATTTTGATGAGCTCATGAGTTTTGAGGGTCAGCGCGATTTCTTTCAGCACTGCCTCCGTCAAACCCGCGTTGCCTATGATGACCGTCGGACTGAGGGCGTGAGCGCGGCCTTTGAGGGCAAGGCGTTCGGATACGGTAAGCGATAACATGATCAACTTTCAGATAGAGGGCGAGGATTCTAAACGATGAAGCCTTCCAAGACCAGCAAACAATGGATGCGCGAGCATGTCAACGATCCCTTTGTGCAACTTGCCCAGAAGGACGGCTACCGCTCGCGTGCGGCATACAAGCTGCTGGAGATCGATGCCAGGGATCATTTGCTCAAGCCCGGCACTCTGGTGGTGGATCTGGGTGCGACGCCGGGTGGCTGGTCGCAGGTGGCTGCCGCCAAAGTGGGGCGCGGCGGCAAGGTGATCGCGCTGGATCTGTTGCCACTGGATCCCTTGGCGGGTGTGGATTTCATCCTGGGCGACTTTCGCGAAGATGCCGTGCTCGGGCAATTGCAGGGATTGCTGCAGGGGAAGCCGGTGGGGCTTGTAATTTCCGATATGGCGCCCAATATGTCAGGCGTGGCTATGGCAGATCAGGCGCGTGCCATGCATCTCGCGGAGCTGGCGATGGATTTCGCGCTTGAACACCTGAAACCGGAAGGTTGCTTCCTGGTCAAGGTCTTTCAGGGCGCGGGATTCGAGGATTTTCACAAGCTCATGCGCAAAAGCTTCACCCGGGTGGCATCGCGCAAGCCCAAGGCATCACGCGATCGCAGCAGCGAAGTTTATCTGCTGGGTAGCGGAAAGCTTGAGAAATAGGGCAATACATAGTCTAATGAACAACCTCGGCAGCAGTTGTGCGCCGATTTAAGGAGTAATTTTGAACAACTTTAAGAGCGTTGCAGTTTGGATGGTCGTCGCCCTGGTACTGATGACTGTATTCAATCAATTCAATACCCGTCAGCAGCTGACTACGCAGTCGCAGCTGGACTATTCGCAATTCCTCAATCAGGTCAAGCAGGGACATATCAGCAAGGTGGTCATCGAAGGCCGCAAGCTGAAGGCGACGACTGCCGACGGGAAGCAAGTCACCAGCTATGCGCCCAGCGACCTGTGGATGGTTTCCGATTTGCTGAAAAACGGTGTAAACGTTGAAGCCAAGCCCGAAGAAGAGCCGTCATTTTTGATGAATATTTTCGTGTCGTGGTTCCCGATGATCCTGCTGATCGCCGTGTGGGTATTCTTCATGCGCCAGATGCAGGGCGGCGGCAAGGGCGGCGCATTCTCGTTCGGCAAGTCGCGTGCCCGCCAGCTGGATGAGAGCAAGGAACGATTCACCTTTGCGGATGTGGCGGGCTGTGACGAAGCCAAGGAGGAAGTGTCCGAGTTGGTTGATTTCCTGCGCGATCCGGCAAAATTCCAGAATCTGGGCGGGCGCATCCCGCGCGGCGTGCTGCTGGTCGGCAATCCCGGTACCGGCAAGACACTGCTGGCTAAAGCGATCGCCGGTGAAGCCAAGGTTCCGTTTTTCTCGATCTCCGGATCGGATTTTGTGGAAATGTTCGTCGGTGTGGGCGCCGCGCGTGTGCGCGATATGTTCGAGCAGGCCAAAAAGCAGGCTCCGTGCATCGTGTTCATCGACGAAATCGATGCAGTGGGCCGGCAACGCGGTGCGGGACTCGGCGGTGGCAATGATGAGCGCGAGCAGACACTGAACGCGTTGCTGGTGGAGATGGACGGATTCGAAGGTGCCAGCGGGGTGATCGTGATCGCCGCGACCAACCGTCCCGATGTGCTGGATTCGGCACTGTTGCGTCCCGGCCGTTTCGACCGCCAGGTGGTCGTACCATTGCCAGATATACGCGGCCGCGAACAGATACTGATGGTGCACATGCGCAAGGTGCCGGTAGCCCAGGACGTCAAGGGCGATATACTGGCACGGGGCACACCGGGTATGTCCGGTGCCGATTTGGCCAATCTGGTCAACGAAGCCGCCCTGTTCGCGGCACGGCGCGGCAAGCGTTTCGTCGAGATGGATGATTTCGAGTCCGCCAAGGACAAGATCATGATGGGTGCAGAACGCCGCTCCATGGTGATGCCCGAGGAAGAACGCCGCAATACTGCCTATCACGAATCAGGCCATGCGGTGGTCGCCAAGCTGTTGCCCAAGACCGATCCGGTGCACAAGGTGACCATCATTCCGCGTGGCCGTGCGTTGGGATTGACCATGCAATTGCCGGCGGAAGACCGCTACAGCATGGACAAGAACCGCATCCTCGATACCATCGCCGTGTTGTTCGGCGGACGTATCGCCGAAGAGATTTTCATGCACCAGATGACCACCGGTGCTTCCAACGATTTTGAACGCGCCACGGCGATGGCGCGCAGCATGGTGACCCAGTGGGGCATGTCGGATGCGCTCGGCACCATGGTATATGGCGAGAACGAGGGCGAAGTGTTTCTGGGGCGTTCGGTCACCACGCACAAGAATATTTCCGAAGCGACCATGCAGAAGGTGGATGCCGAAATTCGCCGCATCATCGACCAGCAATATGCGCTGGCGCGCGGTTTGATCGAAAGCAACCGCGACAAGATCGAGGCTATGACCAAGGCATTGCTGGAATGGGAAACAATTGATTCCGATCAGATCAACGATATCATGGCCGGGAATCCCCCTCGTCCGCCCAAGCCGCCTGCACCCAGCCAGGCTCAGAAGCCACCACAGGATCAGGCACCGACAGCGCCTGCTGCCACAACACCTACGCAACCGGCGCAGGAAACCTGAAGCAGATGCAAGCGGCATGGTTAGGGACACAGGGTGCGCAAGTATCCTGCTTGTTCCTGAATCATGCTTCTTGCGCCTTGTATCCGCTTTAAATGTTGCTCCACTGCGGTTCCTTCCAGTTTGATTTGTCTGGCCCCCTGAACAGGGGGCCTCTGGTCATGGGCATCGTCAATGTCACACCCGATTCTTTTTCCGACGGCGGTAAACATCTCCAGCGCGATGCCGCACTGGTGCATGCGCTAGGGTTGATCGCCGAGGGTGCCGACATACTCGACATCGGTGGCGAGTCGACGCGCCCCGGTGCCAGGCCGGTCAGCATCCAGGAGGAAATGGACAGGGTATTGCCGATCATCGAGGAATTGCGCGATGCGGCGGTGCCCATCTCGATCGACACTTTCAAGCCTGAAGTGATGCTGGCAGCGATTGCCGCAGGCGCGCAAATGGTAAACGACATTAACGCGTTGCAGAATGCCGCTGCCATGAATACGGTAGCCGCCAGCCATGCCGCGGTGTGTCTGATGCACAAGCAGGGCAACCCGCAAACCATGCAGGAACAACCCGTTTATCAAAATGTAGTGGCCGAAGTCTGCGCGTTTCTGTGTGACCGCATCGCTGCTGCCGAAGCCGCGGGTATTAAAAGAGACCGTATCGTGATCGACCCGGGCTTTGGCTTTGGCAAGACATTGGCGCATAATCTGGCCCTGCTTCGGGGGTTGAATGAACTGGCGGCGCTGGGCGTACCGGTACTGGCGGGCCTTTCGCGCAAGTCCATGCTTGGCGCTTTGACCGGACAGGATGTGGCGCAGCGTCTGCCGGCCAGTGTGGCTGCGGCATTGATCGCGGTGCAGCTCGGGGCAAACATCGTGCGCGTGCATGACGTGCGCGCAACGGTGGATGCGTTGAAGATTTTGAGAGCAGTAGATTCGTAAAACATAGCCACAGAGATCACAGAGGACACAGTTGCTGTGAACAACCAACGGCTAAATATGAAGTGAATTTGCGGTTGTCTCTTTCTGTGTACTCTGTGGAAAAAGACTTTTGGTGAAATTTAGGATACAAAAGTGAGCAGAAAATATTTCGGTACCGACGGTATACGCGGACGGGTGGGTGAACATCCGATCACGCCGCAATTCGTCATGCACCTGGGCTATGCGGCCGGGAAGGTGCTGGCAAACATGGCTGACACACCCGGCGAACGCACGGGCGTCTTGATCGGCAAGGACACGCGCATTTCCGGCTATATGCTGGAATCGGCGCTGGAGGCGGGATTGATTGCGGCAGGGATCGATGTGTATCTGGCCGGGCCGGTGCCAACCCCGGCCGTGGCTTATCTGACCCGCGCATTGCGTTTGCAGGCCGGCATCGTGATTTCGGCGTCGCACAATCCGTTTGAGGATAATGGCATCAAGTTTTTCTCGGCCCATGGCACCAAGTTGCCCGACGAAACCGAGCGCGCCATCGAGGCGGGATTGGATGAGGAAATGCACACCAACTCCTCCGACGGGTTGGGCAAAGCCAAACGCATCGATGATGCGGTCGGCCGCTATATCGAATTCTGCAAGAGCACCTTCCCCGCCGAGATGGATTTGCGCGGGCTGAAAGTCGTGGTGGACAGCGCGCATGGGGCGACCTACCACATCGCGCGGCACGTATTTCACGAACTCGGTGCCGATATCATCGCCATCGGCGCGCAGCCGGACGGAAAAAATATCAATGACGGTTATGGCGCGACGGCGCCTGATAATTTGTGCCGGGCGGTAATCGAGCACAAGGCGGATATCGGTATCGCGCTGGACGGCGACGGCGACCGGCTGGTGATGGCGGACAGCGCGGGCAGGCTCTATGACGGCGACCAGTTGCTGTACGTGATTGCCAAACATCGTCAGGCGCAGGGGAAAATGCATGGCGGTGTGGCCGGCACGCTGATGACCAACCTGGCGTTCGAACACGCCATGCAGAAGCTTGGCATTCCTTTCAAACGCGCCAGAGTGGGCGACCGCTACGTGATGGAATTATTGCAGCAACAGGGCTGGCAACTCGGCGGGGAAAATTCCGGGCATATCATATGTCTGGACAAACACAGCACCGGTGACGGCATCATCTCCGCGCTGCAGGTGCTGCACGCATTGCGTGACTATGGACAAAGTCTCGCGGAAGCGGCGGGAGATTTGCATATGTACCCGCAGGTGCTGATCAATGTGCGGGTCGCCAGGGGCGTGGATTGCCTCGGTCACAACCAGGTAAAGACGGCGGTGTCCGATGCAGAGCAGGTTCTGGACGGAAAAGGTCGCGTGCTGTTGCGACCGTCGGGGACCGAGCCATTGCTGAGGGTGATGGTTGAAGGTGAAGACCGGAAATTGGTGGAACAGTCCGCGCAGCGCATCGCTGATGTGGTGCGCAAACTAGCAACGAGCTGATTCAAACTGGATGCTGCATGTAGCTCGATAAAACATTAGTCTTCCAGTTCGCAATCGCCCAATCCAATATCTGACCGACGCTGCCCAGCTGCATCTCCGTGGGTGGCTGCTGGCGCAAAAACACCAGTACATCAAAAATAGTGGCAACCGCGTTGTTCTTGTCAACAGGCCGGGCGAGTGTCTGTTTGCTGAGCTTTTGGCCCTGTGCATTAACCGCGACGGGCAGGTGCATATAGGCCGGGGTGACCAGACCGAGCAGCTGTTGCAAACAGATCTGGCGCGGGGTGGAGTAGAGCAGGTCAGCCCCGCGCACCACATCGGTGATCGCCTGCGCGCCATCGTCCACCACCACAGCAAGCTGGTAGGCAAACAGTCCGTCGGCGCGCAGCACGACGAAATCCCCCGCCTCGGTTGCCAGGTCCTGCGTAATGTTTCCCTGCATCCTGTCTTTAAAGGCGATACGGGTATCGTTGACACGAACTCGCCAGGACCGTACGTCCTTGCCTTGCGCAATACCATTTCGACAGGTGCCGGGATAGACCAATTCATCGCCGTGTTGTAACGCGGAGTCTGCGATCTCCTTGCGACTGCATGCACAGGGATACACTACGCCGGTATCTTTCAGTCGATGAAGGGCCTCTGCGTAGGCGGCAGTGCGCCGGCTTTGGTAAACGATGTTTTCATCCCAATGCAGGCCATAGGCTTCCAGTGTGCCGAGGATTTCATCGGCCGCACCCTTGACGGTGCGCGGTGTGTCGAGGTCTTCGATGCGCACCAGCCACTTGCCCTGGTGATGTTTGGCGTCAAGATAACTGCCGATGGCGGCGACCAAAGAGCCGAAATGGAGGGGGCCGGTGGGGGAGGGCGCGAAACGCCCCCTGTATTCAACACTATCGAAAGGCGTTTGCACAACGTAGCGAGCGCAGGTCAGGCAAGTAGAAAAGAGGCGAAAAACCGGAGTATATGTGGCAATACATGAGGATTTTAAGCTTCTTTTCTACGAAGCATCACCAAGCGCAGTAGTTGTGCGAATGCCTTTTAGGCAGGAACCGCCTCTTCGGAAAACACCAGTTTTACCTTGCCGTCCGCATCGACATCAACAGTCACCTGACCGCCGTTGGCAAGTTTGCCGAACAGCAGTTCATCGGCCAGAGCGGAGCGTATGGTGTCCTGGATCAGGCGTGCCATCGGGCGTGCGCCCATCAGCGGATCGAAGCCTTGTTCGGCCAGATGATCCTTGAGCGCGTCGGTGAATACGATCTCCACTTTTTTCTCGTGCAACTGCTCTTCGAGCTGCATCAGGAATTTGTCAACCACTCGCAGAATGACTTCGTGATCCAGCGGTGCGAAGGAGATGACGGCATCCAAGCGGTTGCGGAATTCCGGTGTGAAAGTGCGCTTGATGTCCATCAATTCATCACCGTTCGCGCTGCTCTTGGTAAAGCCGATCTGGCTCTTGTTCAGCGCTTCCGAGCCGGCATTGGTGGTCATGATGATCACCACATTGCGGAAATCTGCCTTGCGCCCGTTGTTGTCGGTAAGCGTGCCATGGTCCATCACCTGCAGCAGGATATTGAAAATATCCGGATGCGCCTTTTCGATTTCGTCGAGCAGCAGCACGGCGTGCGGCTGTTTGCCGATCGCTTCGGTGAGCAGACCACCCTGGTCGAAACCCACGTAGCCGGGCGGCGCGCCGATCAGGCGCGACACGGCGTGGCGCTCCATATATTCGGACATATCGAAGCGGTGCAGCGGCATGCCCATTGCATAGGCAAGTTGCCGCGCCACCTCGGTTTTGCCGACGCCGGTCGGACCGGAAAACAGGAAACTGCCGATCGGTTTTTGCGGGTTACCCAAACCGCTGCGCGACATCTTGATGGCAGTGGCCAGTGCGTCGATCGCCTTGTTCTGGCCGAACACCACTGCTTTCAGATCGCGATCGAGTGTCTTAAGCGTGTTGCGATCATCGGAAGAAACGCTGCGCGCCGGAATGCGCGCGATCTTGGCGATGATCTCCTCGATCTCGTGCTTGCCGATGGTTTTCTTTTGTTTCGATTTGGGCAGGATACGTTGCGCGGCGCCGGCTTCATCCAGCACATCAATCGCCTTGTCCGGAAGGTGACGGTCATTGATGAAGCGCGCGGAAAGCTCCGCGGCACTGGTGATTGCCGCCGCACTGTATTTGACGTTGTGATGTTCTTCAAAGCGGGATTTCAGGCCGCGCAGGATTGAAATTGTTTGTTCGACCGAGGGTTCCGGTACATCGACCTTCTGGAAACGCCGCGACAGGGCATGATCCTTTTCGAAAATACCGCGGTATTCCTGATAGGTGGTCGCGCCTATGCATTTCAATTGCCCGTTGGACAGCGCCGGCTTGAGCAGATTGGAGGCATCCATCGTGCCGCCGGAAGCCGCACCCGCACCGATCATGGTGTGAATTTCGTCTATGAACAGGATCGCATGGGCGGCATCGTTGAGTTCTTTCAATACGGCCTTGAGGCGCTGTTCAAAGTCGCCGCGATACTTGGTGCCTGCCAGCAGTGCACCCATGTCGAGCGAGTAAACATGTGCGTCCTTGAGAACGTCGGGAACATCGTTCTCCACAATGCGCCGCGCCAGGCCTTCGGCGATGGCGGTCTTGCCCACGCCTGCTTCGCCGACCAGCAGCGGATTGTTCTTGCGGCGGCGGCATAGTGTCTGAATGACCCGCTCCAACTCAATTTCACGCCCGATCAGCGGGTCGATCTTGCCGGCCAGTGCCTGTGCATTCAGGTCCTGCGTATAGCTCTTCAGGGCGTCCCCGCTACTCTGTTCCACTTCTGATTCGGAATCATTTTGCGGCTTTGCCGGAATGCCGGCCTGGGTCTTGTCGATACCGTGAGCGATGTAGTTCACCACATCAAGGCGGCTCACATTGCGCTGGGTCAGGAAATACACCGCGTGCGAATCCTTCTCGCCGAACAGCGCGACCAGAATATTGGCGCCGGTCACTTCCTTTTTGTTGGTGGATTGCACATGCAGTATGGCGCGCTGGATGACGCGCTGAAAACCGACCGTCGGCTGGGTGTCCACTTCGCGGTCACCTGGGGTGATCGGGGTATGCGTCGTTATGAACTCGGTCAGTACCAGCCGCAACTCTTCTATGTTGACTCCGCAGGCATGCAATACCTGGGCGGCGGAAGCGTTGTCCAGCATGGTGAGTAGCAGATGCTCGACGGTTATGAACTCATGGCGCTTCTGGCGGGCTTCAACGAACGCCAGATGCAGGCTGACTTCCAATTCTTGAGCAATCATTTCAGTTTTCCTCCATACCGCATCGTAGCGGATGTCCGTGCTGTTTTGCAAATTCTGTAACCTGGGTAACTTTGGTTTCGGCTACATCCTGGGAATAGACCCCGCATACCGCCGAGCCTTCATTATGCACTTTGAGCATGATTTGCAACGCGCGTTCCTGATCCAGTGCGAAAAACAGCTGCAACACCTCAATCACAAATTCCATCGTGGTGTAATCATCGTTGAACAAAACCACCTTGAACATGCGTGGAGGCTTTGTTTTTGCGCGTTCCGGCGCGAGTACCACGCTGCTGTGCTGTTTGGTTGCCATAGGTTCCTAAGTGTATATTCTGACACGTTACTTGCCGTTATATTTGATGATTAAAGATGCATTTTCAAGTCCGCTGGAAAAATATTTTATAAACCGCTTGACGGTATCAATAAAACAGTAGTAAAAAGCGCGCTGGTGTTTGACTCAAAGTATCTGCAGTACTGGTTTTGCCGTGTGCGATCTTGGAATCAAACAGTTCGCGGGGGAGGTTCCCCGTTTTTTTAGTAAGGAAGCAATCACATGGCAACTGGTACAGTTAAATGGTTCAACGATGCAAAGGGATTTGGTTTCATCACTCCCGATGATGGCAGCGAAGATTTGTTCGCGCACTTTTCAGCAATCAACATGAGCGGCTTCAAGTCACTCAAAGAAGGCCAGAAGGTCACCTTCGAAGTAGTTCAAGGGCCTAAAGGCAAGCAAGCTTCCAACATCCAGGCTCCTTAATCGGTTCTTGGTTTGGTATAGAGCCCGGCACGAAAGCGCCGGGCTTTTTTGTTTTTTTGCATCGAATTGGATACGAGTCCTTAACCCTGGAACCGCAAGTCGCCCCTGCCACGTGTCCGGTTTCAAGCAATCGAGGCCAACGCTGCATTAAGCGTTGCGCTGGGTCGCATGGCCTTGGCCGTCTTGTCAAAGTCAGGATGATAATAACCCCCCATGTCTACCGGTTTCCCCTGGGAGGCGATCAATTCGGCATTGATCTTTGCCTCGTTGTCAGCCAGTGTCTTCGCCAGGGGTGCAAAACGCGCCTGTATATCCTTGTCTTGCGTTTGCGCTGCCAACGCCTGCGACCAATAAAGGGCAAGGTAGAAATGGCTGCCCCGGTTGTCAATCTCGCCCACCTTGCGGGCGGGAGACTTGTTGTTTTCCAGAATTCTGCTGTTGGCCTGATCAAGCGTCTTGGCCAGCACCTGAGCTTTTGCATTGTTGAATTTTTGGGCCAGATGTTCCAGCGACGCTCCCAAAGCCAGAAACTCGCCGAGTGAATCCCAGCGCAAATAGCCCTCCTGCTGGAATTGCTGGACATGCTTGGGAGCTGAGCCGCCCGCGCCGGTTTCGAACAGTCCTCCGCCATTCATCAGTGGAACGATGGACAGCATTTTAGCGCTGGTACCCAGTTCCATGATCGGGAACAGGTCAGTGAGGTAGTCGCGCAGCACGTTGCCGGTCACAGAGATGGTGTCTTTGCCCGCGCGGATGCGCTCGATCGAGAGTTGTATCGCCTCTTCGGGCGTCATGATGCGAATGTCCATGCCGTTGGTATCGTGATCCTTGAGGTAGCGCTGTACTTTCTGAATGATCTGCGCGTCGTGCGCCCGGTTCTTGTCCAGCCAGAAAATTGCGGGGGCGCCGGTGGCGCGCACACGCGCAACGGCCAGCTTCACCCAGTCCTGAATGGGTGCGTCCTTTGCCTGGCACATGCGGAAGATATCGCCCTGCTCAACCTGCTGTTCCAGCAGCGTGTTGCCGGCCGCATCCACGACACGGACCGTGCCGTTTCCACTCATTTGAAAGGTCTTGTCGTGGGAGCCGTATTCCTCTGCCTGCTGCGCCATCAGGCCGACATTGGGAACGCTGCCCATGGTCTTGGGATCGAATGCGCCATGTTTTTTGCAGTCGTTAATGACAACCTGGTAAATGCGGGCGTAGCAGCGGTCCGGGATCATCGCTTTGGTATCGTGCAACTTGCCATCGACTCCCCACATCTTTCCCGAATCGCGAATCATGGCGGGCATCGAAGCATCCACGATGATGTCGCTAGGCACATGCAGATTGGTGATGCCCTTGTCCGAATTCACCATTGCCAGTTCGGGTCTGGTCTTGTAAGTGGCCTGGATGTCCGCTTCGATCTCGGCGCGCTTGGCTTCGGGCAGTTTCGCAATCTTGGCGTAGAGATCTCCCAAGCCGTTATTGACGTTGACACCCAATTCCCTGATCACCGCCGCGTGCTTTTCGAAAACATCCTTGAAATAAACGGTAACGGCATGACCGAACATGATCGGATCGGAAATCTTCATCATGGTGGCCTTGAGGTGCAATGACAACAGTACTCCCTGTTTTTTGGCGTCTTCGATCTGTTCCTCGTAGAACGCACGCAGGGCGCGGCGGCTCATCACGCAGGCATCGATGACTTCGCCAGCCAGCAACTGTGTCTTCTCTTTCAGTACGGAAGTCTTGCCATCACTGCCGACAAACTCGATACGCACATTCCCGGCTTCCGTAACGGTCACGGACTTTTCGCTTCCATAGAAATCGTTGGCGTTCATATGTGCCACATGGGTCTTGGATTCTGCGCTCCAGGCACCCATTTTGTGCGGATGTTGTTGCGCGAATTTCTTGACTGAAAGTGCCGCACGGCGATCCGAGTTGCCTTCCCGCAGTACCGGGTTGACGGCACTGCCGAGAACCTTGCCGTAGCGGGCCTTGACCGTTTTCTCGGCATCGTTTTGGGGATCGTCCGGATAATCCGGGATGGTGAAGCCCTGCGACTGCAATTCCCTGATGGCTGCTTTCAATTGCGGGGGCGTTGCGCTGATATTCGGCAGTTTTATGATATTGGCTTCGGGTCTCAGCGTCAGTTGACCCAACTCGGTCAGGTCATCAGCGATTTTCTGGTTTGCAGTCAGTTTGTCGGGAAAGTTGGCGAGAATGCGACCCGCCAGGGAAATATCCCTGGTCTCGACGGCTACGCCGGCTGCCTTGGTGAAAGCTTGAACGATGGGAAGCAGGGAATAAGTAGCCAGTGCCGGTGCTTCATCAACCATCGTGTAAATTATTTTATGGCTAGTCATGATTTTTCTCTTTAGTTAGTTCATCGTCAATGAACCGCCGGCATTCCGAGATTCACCTGATTTGCCGGAGGGAAGACGCTGTTCGACAGTGGCTCCGGGAAAAAATCAGCACGCATGGTTTGGCGCTCGGGGGGAGTGAAGGCGGTAAAATATCGTTTCAAAAATAAACAGGAATTCCGATGGGGCGCATTCTGCTGTTCAACAAGCCGTTTGGCGTGATCTGCCAGTTCAGTCGTGATGGTCTGCATCCGACGCTTGCTGATTATATCCCTGTTCCGGATTTTTATCCCGCCGGGCGTCTGGATACCGACAGCGAAGGGCTGCTGGTGCTGACCGACGATGGCCAGCTGCAGCATCGCATCACCGACCCGAAACACAAGTTGCCAAAAACCTATTGGGTGCAGGTAGAGGGGGTTCCGGATGAAGGCGAGCTGGAAAAATTGCGGCGGGGTGTAAAACTCCCGGATTTCACCACCCTGCCTGCCGAAGTGCGCCTGATGGATGAACCCGCCAATCTGTGGCCGCGCAATCCGCCGATACGCGAGCGCAAGAGCATACCAACCAGCTGGATCGAACTGACCATACGCGAGGGAAAGAACCGCCAGGTGCGGCGCATGACCGCAGTTATTGGTTTGCCCACATTGCGCCTGATTCGCCATCGTATTGGTGAGTGGACGCTTGACGGTCTGGAGCCAGGGGCGTGGAAAATTCAAGCGCCGTAGTCAATCGCGTTGACAAACTTCACGGGTGCTTTTAACTTGTTCCCCTTATCAGATAAGCGAGGCCGTCATGTCATTTTCACGCTGTGTATTGCTGTGTTGCGCATTATTTGTCGCGGGGCTGCCTGCAGGCAGTTTTGCCGCTGAACGTACTTTCGGGATGGTCACCAAAGCGGAACATTCGCTCAGGGGGCGTTGGTACAGCGCACAAGGCAGTATTACGTTCAGAAACAACGGAACCGTCTGGCTGAAGGGAAGGCGATATTTTTATGCGGTTTCCGACGGCGGCATGATACAGCTCAGCGGACATAACAGCTCGGATGCAATCTCCTATCAGCTTTTTGGAAAGCAGCTTACCCTGACAGTGGACGGCATTACGACGGTTTATACACGCACGCGGCCGGCAAAGAAATAACCCCGCTCCGCACCGGCTTCCAGTCCGATTTCCTGCACGCCGACACCTCAGCAGCAGATTTTAAAAAGTACCGCTTCAGGCGCTAGCGGCCCCTGCGCGCGGCAGGTTTGGGCGAGAACAAAGCAGGTTGCGGCATGGCCTGGTGACGCGCGGCTTCTGACAGGTGTTGCGGTTCCGAAGGTTTTCGCGGCTGTTGCGGCTTGGCGGTTTGTTGTTCGTTTCGCGGTTGCCGGTCACGTTGTTGGGGATCGCGATGTTGGGGATTGCGCTGCTTTTGGTTTTCACCCTGTGGTTTTTGGCGATTCCCCGTGCCTGTGTTGCGTGACCCGGCGTTTCGTCTTTGTCCCTGCGCATGGCGGGGCGGACGCGGGGCCTCGGCGGGAAGATTGGCAGGCGGCTCAAAACTATCTATGTCGACGACCGGAATCTCGCGTTTGATCAATCGTTCTATATCCCTCAGGAACTGGGATTCTTCCTTGTCGACCAGCGAGATGGCCGCGCCGCTGCTACCCGCACGGCCGGTACGGCCGATACGGTGCACATAATCTTCCGGCACATTCGGCAATTCGAAATTCACCACATGCGGCAGCTGGTCAATGTCCAGTCCGCGTGCGGCGATGTCCGTGGCGACCAGTACCGGCAGTGAGCCGTCCTTGAATTGTGTCAGGGCCTTGGTGCGCGCCGGCTGGCTTTTGTTGCCGTGTATCGCTGCTGCGGGAATGCCGTCCGCGATCAGTTTTTCAGTCAGCCGGTTTGCACCGTGCTTGGTACGGGTGAACACCAGCACCTGTTTCCAGTCATTGTGCTTGATCAGGTGTGAAAGCAAATGGCTTTTGAGGCGTTGCGGCACCAGATGGACGCTTTGTGAAATCAATTCGACGGTGGAATTGCGCCGTGCCACTTCGACATAGCCGGGGTTATGCAGCAGCCCGTCGGAAAGCGCCTTGATCTCGTCCGAGAAGGTAGCCGAAAACAGCAGGTTCTGGCGCTGTTTGGGCAGCAGCGCGAGAATTTTCTTGATGTCGCGGATAAAACCCATGTCCAGCATGCGGTCGGCTTCGTCCAGTACCAGGATTTCCACCCCGGATAGATCCAGCGTGTTTTGCCCGGCATGGTCGAGCAGCCGCCCGGGGGTGGCCACCAGGATGTCCACTTGCCCGCGCAATGCCTTGATCTGTGGGTTGATGTTCACGCCGCCGAACATCACCATGGATTTCAGCGCCAGATATTTTCCGTAGGTTTGCACCGACTGTTCCACCTGTGCGGCGAGTTCGCGGGTGGGAACCATGATCAGGCAGCGCGGCCGGCCGGATCGTTGGTTTGCAGCGGGATTTGCGCTGAGTAGCTGCAGAATCGGCAGGGTGAAACCGGCCGTTTTGCCGGTGCCGGTTTGCGCGCCAGCCAGCAAATCACCGCCGGCCAGTACCAGGGGGATTGCCTGGGCCTGCACCGGTGTGGGTTTGGTGTATCCCTCTTCGGCAATTGCGCGCATCAGGGGTGGTGCCAGGTTCAGGCTGGCGAAGGTGATTTCATTGTTTGGCAAAGCATGACTCCTGTGAAAGCCTGCCGCTCGCAAGAGCTGCACCAATCGAGGCTGGCTAATAAGAGATCGAAATGATCCGGCGTGAGAGAAAAGCACCGCTGCGCTGATTGGTCTGGCGTGGGTGGCGCGCATTATACCCGTACTGAGCATGTGCAAGGGGCAGAAAATTTTGGATCGGCAAACAAAATGCCCCCGCAAGCGCCACAGTCCGCTTCCTGCCGCCGATGCGTAAATGTGCCGCGCCCCGAAAACAAGGGGCTGGATCGCCGCGATGAAATGGCAAAAATGTTGATGGCATCCCTATGGATTCAAGCAGGAAATGCAAACGGCAACTGCGGCTATACCCGCCCGGCGTTCCAAAAACCTCCCGCCACAGGCTGCCCTGCCAGGATTGCTCGGGTATAATGCGCACCTTTGTAAATTAACCGGCGGGAAGACATTATGCCTATTTATGCTTATGGCTGTTCAAGTTGCGGCTTGCAGAAGGATGTGATGCAAAAAATCAGCGATGCGCCGCTCACTATTTGCCCCGAATGCGGCAAGGAGACATTTAGCAAACAACTGACTGCTGCCGGTTTTCAGCTGAAAGGTAGCGGCTATTACGTCACCGATTTCAAGAACGGCCCCCAAAAACCTGCTTCGGGGAAGCCTGAAGCCAGGACTGATGGGGTTGCTGCGCCTGCCAGCACCACTCCACCTCCAGCAACGAGTAGTGCTACTTAGCCCATGAAAAAATATTTCATCACGGGCCTGCTGGTCTGGGTTCCGCTCGGCATTACCCTGTGGGTGCTGGACCTGACCATAGGCACGATGGATCAGACCCTGTTGCTGCTGCCTGAGCATTGGCAACCGGACAAAGTATTGGGCATTCATATTCCCGGCCTCGGCATCATCCTGACCCTGGCAGTGGTGTTTCTGACCGGCTTGCTGATACGCAACATGCTCGGCCAGTATCTGTGGGAGCACTGGGAAAAAGCCATGCTGCATGTTCCATTCGTGGGCAGCATCTACAAGGGCGTGAAACAGGTCAGCGATACGCTGTTGTCGGGCAGCGGCAATTCATTCCGCAAGGTGTTGCTGGTTCGTTATCCCCATCCGCAGGCTTGGTCGCTGGCATTCCAGACCAGTGTGCCCGGCGAGGTGATCGATAAATTGGACGATGAATACGTGGCCGTGTTCATTCCCACTACGCCGAGCCCAGTGAACGGATTTTATTTCTTCGTCCGCAAAGCCGATACCATAACACTGGATATGACGGTGGACGTGGCATTGCGATCCATCGTTTCGATGGGTGTGGCGGCGGATTCTGAAACCGGAAAATATCGCGCCATGCAGCACCACACCCAAGCCAATCAACCTTAAAAATATTATATAGAAACAGAACCATGCGAACTCATTATTGCGGACTACTCAACACCGACCAACTGGATCAAACCGTCAGCCTGTGCGGCTGGGCGCATCGCCGCCGTGATCACGGCGGAGTGATTTTCATCGATCTGCGCGACCGTGAAGGTTTGGCGCAAGTCGTCTGCGATCCGGACCGCGCCGAGATGTTCAAGATCGCCGAATCGGTGCGCGGTGAATTCGTGCTGCGCATCACCGGCAAGGTGCGCCACCGTCCCGCGGGCACGACCAATGCCAATATCACCAGCGGCGAGATCGAGATCCTGTGCCACGAGATCGAGGTGCTGAATACCGCTCTGACGCCGCCGTTTCAGCTGGATGACGAAAATCTGTCAGAGACGGTGCGCCTGACCCACCGCGTGATCGATTTGCGCCGCCCGCAGATGCAGAAGAACATGATGCTGCGCTACAGGGTGGCGATGGCGTTCCGCCGCTTCCTCGACAGCCGCGGTTTCATCGACATCGAGACGCCGATGCTGACCAAGTCCACGCCGGAAGGCGCGCGTGACTACCTGGTGCCGTCGCGTGTGCATCCGGGAGAATTTTTTGCGCTGCCGCAATCGCCGCAGCTGTTCAAGCAGCTGTTGATGGTGGCGGGTTTCGACCGCTATTACCAGATCACCAAGTGCTTCCGCGACGAGGATCTGCGTGCCGATCGCCAGCCGGAATTCACCCAGGTGGATATCGAGACGTCCTTCCTGACCGAGATTCAGATCACCGCGCTGATGGAAGAAATGATACGCACCGTATTCAAGGAGGCGCTCAACGAGGATCTGCCCAACCCGTTTCCGCGCATGACTCATGCCGAGGCGATGGCGCGCTACGGTTCGGACAAGCCCGACCTGCGCGTGACACTGGAACTGACCGAGGTAACCGACGCGGTGAGGGATGTCGCGTTCAAGGTGTTTGCCGGCGTGGCCAATTCCGAAACCGGCCGCGTGGCGGCATTGCGCGTGCCGGGTGGTGCCGCGTTTACGCGCGGCGAGATCGACGAGTACACCAAGTTTGTTGGCATCTACGGCGCGAAGGGTCTGGCTTACATCAAGGTCAACGACATCACTCAACCCAACGAAACGGGTCTGCAGTCGCCCATCGTGAAGAATTTGCATGAGGGCGCGCTGAAGACCATTATCGAGCGAACCGGCGCACAGAACGGCGACATCATTTTCTTCGGGGCCGACAAGGAAAAGATCGTCAACGACGCGCTCGGGGCACTGCGCAGCAAAATCGGACACGACAAGGGTTACACCAACGGCAAGGCATGGGAACCGCTGTGGGTGGTGGATTTCCCGATGTTCGAATACGACGAGGATGCCAAGCGCTGGAATGCCTGCCATCACCCGTTCACCGCGCCCAAGGAAGAGCATCTCGCGCTGCTGGAAAGCGACCCGGGGCGTTGCCTGGCCAAGGCTTACGACCTGGCCCTGAACGGTTCCGAGATTGGTGGCGGATCGGTGCGTATCCATCAGGAGGCGGTGCAATCCCAGGTGTTCCGCGCGCTCAATATCGATGCTGAAGAAGCGCAATTGAAGTTCGGCTTCCTGCTCGACGCGTTGCAATACGGCGCGCCGCCGCACGGCGGTCTGGCGTTCGGGCTGGACCGCATCGTGACGATGATGACCGGCTCGGAATCGATCCGCGATGTGATTGCCTTTCCCAAAACCCAACGCGCGCAATGCCTGCTGACCCAGGCACCCAGCGCAGTGGATGAAAGGCAGTTGCGCGATTTGCATATCCGGTTGCGCCAGCAAGTGCAAACTACGGCTGAAGTTGAAGTGGTCAAGGAATAACAGTCGTGTCGCGTATGTTGCGTTGGAAATGGATAGTGCTGGCGGCGATGTTGTGGTTGCCTGCCGGTGCACAAGCGCATACGCACCATACAGCGAAGGTCTGGACCGATACGGCCGCCATCAGCGCAGCCCAACTGCCTGCACAGGCGCGTGCCACGCTACGAGCAATCAAACGGGGCGGGCCGTTCGCATACCAGCGCGATGGCATGGTATTCAACAACTACGAACACGCTTTGCCTGAACATCGGCGCGGTTACTATCACGAGTACACCGTGAAAACGCCAGACAGGCATAATCGCGGCACAAGGCGCATCATTACCGGTGTACCCGGCGAATATTATTACACTGCAGATCATTACCAGACATTCAACCGGATCCGGGAGTAGCCATGGACGCATTGGCACAACAACTGAGCAATCAGGAAGCGGCGGGTAGCTATACGCTGGATTGCAGTACAGAAGCTTTGCGCGGCGCGGTCGAAAAGGCCGGTTTTGCGCTGTTTGACACCGATCTGAAGGGCATCAAGGGCAAGCAGAATTTGCTGAATTTATTGGCTGCCGCAGCCAAATTTCCGCCCGGCTACGGCGCGAATTGGGATGCGCTGGCCGATGCGCTGTGCGACCTGTCGTGGCATCGGGCAAACGGATATGTACTGTTGTTGCGCAATACCAGCGACACACTGGGTCTTTCCGCCAACGACAGGGAAATCGCGCTGGATATCTTTGCCGACACGGTGGTGTATTGGCGGCAGCGAAAAAAGCCATTCTGGATATTTTTTGCCTAAGGCATGAAGCAGAATAAACAGCCGGTATCGGTGCTTGTGGTGATCTACACGGGCGATCTGGACGTGTTGCTGCTGGAGCGCGCCGATCACCACGGATACTGGCAATCGGTCACCGGCAGCCGCGACGGCGATGAATTGCTGGCCGATACCGCGATACGCGAAGTGGGCGAAGAAACCGGCCTTGATGCGCAGCGCTATCCGCTCAGCGACTGGCAGGAACAGAATATCTACGAAATCTACCCGCACTGGCGGCACCGCTATGCGCCCGGAATCACGCACAACACCGAACATGTGTTCGGCCTGCAACTGCCCCACCGGGTTGAGATTCAACTTGCCCCGCGTGAGCATTTGAACTGCCAGTGGCTGGCGTGGCAGGATGCCGCTGAAAAAGTTTTTTCACCGAGCAATCGTGCCGCGATACTGGAATTGCCGAATCGCGTCCGGATGAATGGGCGTATACAGACGAAAGAGCGTCTTCAGAGGAAACTCCAATGAGTGTAAATGCTATCCCCTATGCCTATGAACATCCGGGTTCTCCGACAGCCGTGGCGTGGGCGAAAGTTCCGCACGAGCCGCGCGAGGCTGAAAAGCCCGAGTTGATCGCGCGCATCATGCGCCTGCTGAAAGAACAGGATGCGGTGCTGGTGGCACACTATTACGTGCATGCGGATCTGCAGGATCTTGCGCAAGCTACCGGCGGCATCGTCTCCGATTCGCTGGACATGGCGAACTTTGGTCACCGCCATCCGGCCAAGACCATCGTGGTCGCGGGTGTGCGCTTCATGGGCGAGACCGCGAAGATACTGAATCCGGAAAAGCGTGTGCTGATGCCGGACCTCAAGGCGGAATGCTCGCTGGACCTCGGTTGTCCGGCGGACCGGTTCGCCGCGTTCTGCGACGAACACCCCGACCGCACCGTGGTGGTGTATGCCAACACCAGCGCGGCAGTAAAGGCGCGTGCCGACTGGATGGTGACCAGCTCGGTCGCGTTGCCTGTGGTAAAACATCTCATGGAGCAGGGCAAGAAGGTGTTGTGGGCACCGGATCGCCATCTCGGCAACTACGTGCAGGAACAGAGCGGTGCCGACATGCTTTTGTGGCAAGGCTCGTGCATCGTGCATGACGAATACAAGGCCCAGGAACTCGCCGAGCTCAAAGCGCAGCACCCTAACGCCAAAGTGCTGGCGCATCCCGAATCGCCGCGCGCGGTCATCCAGCTTGCGGACATGGTCGGCTCCACCACACAACTGATCAAGGCCTCACAGAGTCTGGACGCGCGGGAATTCATCGTCGCCACCGACAACGGCATCCTGCACCAGATGCGCACCATGTCGCCGGACAAGATATTCCTCGAAGCGCCAACCTCCGGTGCCGGCGCGACCTGCAAGAGTTGCTCACATTGCCCGTGGATGGCGATGAATGGTTTGTTGAATCTGGCGGAAGTTTTGGAATCCGGGCGCAATGAGATATTTGTCAATCCGGCGATTATCCCGAGGGCGGTGCTGCCGATCCAGCGGATGCTGGCGTTTGCCAGGGAAATCGGCTTGCCGACAAAGGGGATAGGGAACGCTTAGTTATATTAGGCCGTTCGTGCTGTTAACCGGCGATTTGGCTACGGTCTTTTGCTCGCCATCAAATTGCTAGCAGTGTCATCAGTTCTCGCCGACTCCCCCTGACCAGCCTGCGCTACTCGGCGGCGCACCGGGGGTAGAGAAAGCAAATGATGTTGTGCGCGCTGTGCGGTAGTTAGTCTTGGGAGAAACAAGAATTTTATGTAAGCGGTCATTGGGGAGGAAGCTGCGACCCCATTTGAAATGGGTCTTAATGACTGGAAAAATTCTTACCCCCGGTAACTAGCATAAATTAAAAAGGCGGCCGTTTAGGCCGCCTTTAAAAACTGCCAGCACTAGAAGTGCTTACATTTTGCCTGACTTAACAGCTGCAAAAAGTGCTTTTGCCGCTTCATCTTCATGACCCTTAATCAAGGAGTTATATTGCCCCGTCATAATGGTTGCCTGTGCCTTAAATTTTGGCTCAGTGCTTGCAATCTTGCGGTCTTCCACCTTGAAGCCAGACTTGAAAACCTTTGCCAGCGCTGCCTCACTGCCATATTTCTCTGCAACTCTTTTCCAGGCAGGTCCTATAACATCGTGATCAATCGCATGGCAAGCCTTGCATGGTGCTGTTGTGAAGGCGCTTGCTGATGCAGATATGGCCATCAATCCAGCGGAAACTGCTAAAAGTGTTAATGATTTTTTCACCCTACATTCCTCCCTTATATGAATCCGAATCAAAAAAACAGGGTAATTAAAGTATTTAATTACCCCGAATGCTATGCACGTCTGGTAAGACGATAATTACGTCCCGAGAGAATACGGAACGTAACAGTGTTTCAATATATCACAACAATAATTGAAATGCATACCTAATATAAATAACATCTGGCCGCAGTGGGTAGGGAGTCCGAATGTCCGATAAGCAGAGCCGATTGGGTTAGCAATATCAAACAGGCAGGATGCGGCCAATTAATGAGCAATCGACAACTCTATTCAAAGGGGAAATCCAGCAAAACGCGGCGTGGTAGCTGATGAAACCTAAAACTGTAAAATTATTGCAAGGAAAATGAGTTCAAATTCCTCCCGAGGATTTATTTTTTTAGTTTTGGTTTGATCAACTTATAGTGTTCAGTGTGTATTCGCAGTATTGCCCCGGAAACCAGATGTGGAAAACCTTTTCGGCCACTTCTTTCGGCAACAATCAGCGTATTCAGATAATCCTGCAAGTCGACGGTACCCCACAAAAGCTCGATTCGATTGCCAATATGAGGAAATTTCTCAATTAATAATCGAACCTCGGCAGAAATTTCTGCAGGAATTTTATTTCCAGGAACGGATTTTGGATTGGATGCTTGTTCCATCATGGCTTGAAAATAACGTTGTCTGTTGTCGACGAAGATTATGCATTGCCAATGTTAAGCTAAAGCGAATCATCAGAATTATGGTAATTCATTGATATGGTTTACCTAACATAAACAGGCAGCCCTTATTTTATCTTGTGCGGATATGAATTGATAGCCGCAAACCACACTGCAAGCGGAACGTCGCCACGGAGAAAATTGACCCATGACTTATGGGTCAATAGCCGACAGGTTCCGCGTTCACGCGGCACCAGTATTTTAATTGAGGATGTTGAATTTCATTCCTGCTTTCCCCTGTGCGGCGCCGAGAAGCGCAGGCTGTCCAGAGGTAGTGCGACAAATATGTTTGAGCACGTGGATGCGTAGCGGATCGTGCGAATTTACGGGGAGGCGTGACCAGTCAAGCAACGCAGGGTGCCGCGAGGTGGCGGCAAACCGGGGCGGCATTTCTTTGGCCGTACAAAGAAAGGAGTCGGCTTACGGGGACGCACCCCCGCGACTTTTGCCGGGATACCACCGGCAAAGTTGATTTTGTATTTGATGTTGGGTTACACGCTGTGCGCTAACCCAACCTACATTCGGCATTATCTCCATCCATTGGGTAGAATACATCCCCATGCCTACCCTGAAAATCGCCACCTACAACATTCACAAGGGCCTCTCCTATTTCAATCGCCGTGTGGTGTTGCACACGTTGCGCGAGCGACTGCGCGAATTGGATGCCGATATCGTGTTCCTGCAGGAAGTGCAGGGGGAACATACACAGCATGGTGAGCGATTCCACAATTATCCGGGAGGCGCGCAATACGACTTCATTGCCGAGGAAGTCTGGCCGCATTCTGTTTATGGGAAAAATTCGGTATACGAAGCGGGACATCACGGCAACGCGATACTGAGCCGCTTTCCGATTTTGCAATCCTTCAACACGGATGTGTCTGCGCATCGCTTTGAGAGCCGTGGGCTGTTGCACTGCGAGATCGCGCTGCCTCGCCGACAGAACGAAACGGTGCAGCGGAGCGTGCATTGTCTATGCGTGCATTTTGGCTTGTTCGCAAAAGGCAGGCGCTCTCAAACTAACGCATTGATCGAATATGTGCGCAAAGAAATTCCGGTTGGGGCGCGGCTGGTGATCGCGGGCGATTTCAATGATTGGCGCAACCAGTTGAGCAATATGCTGTCCAGCGAGTTGCAAATTCACGACGTATTTCATTTGCATGGCGGAATACCTGCACGCAGCTTCCCATCCAGGTTGCCGGTGCTGCGGCTGGATCGCATTTACGTGCGGGGATTTGATGTGTTGCACAGCAGCGTGCATTTCGGCGGGGATTGGCTGCGCTTGTCCGACCATGCCGCGCTTTCCGCGCAACTGAAAAACATATGAATAACGTTCATCAGGTTGCTGAAAGCCAGTTGGTGTTGCTGCAAAATGGTGCTGCATATTTTCCGCGATTGTGCGCAGATATCGATGCCGCGCAGCATTCGATCTATCTGGAAACTTATATTTTTGCCTCGGACGAAACCGGCCGCATGGTGGTCGATGCGTTGCGCCGCGCAGCTGAACGCGGGGTGGTGGTGCGCGTGTTGCTGGATGGTTACGGATCGGCCGAATTTTCGAGGGCATGGCTGGCCGAATTGACCGCGGCGAAGGTCCAGGTTCAATGGTTCAGGCGCGAAATTTCCCCGTTCACTTTGCGCCGCAGCCGGATGCGCCGCTTGCGCCGCTTGCATCGCAAGCTGGTGGTGCTGGATGGCGAAGTGGCTTTTGTCGGTGGCATCAATATCATCAACGATATTTCCAGGCATGACAGTTTCAGTTCTCCGCGTCTCGATTACGCCGTGCGCGTGCAGGGCGCGGCGGTCGGCGAGATTCACTCGACCATGCGGCGTTTGTGGGGTGTGGTGTCGTGGGCCAATTTCCGCAGACGCGGAAAAGAGCTCAGACGCTTGGTCATGGAGCGTGTCAAGCCGAGTTCGCCCGACATCAAGCTGGTGTTGCGCGATAATTTGCGCCATCGGCATAATATCGAAGATGCTTACTTGAAGGCTTTCGCTGGCGCGAGAAGTGAGATCATTATCGCCAATGCATATTTTCTACCCAGACGCGCCTTTCGCCTGACCCTGATACAAGCCGCGCAACGCGGCGTCCGTGTCGTGCTGCTGTTGCAGGGCAGGGTCGAATACCGCGTGCAGCACTATGCCACCCATGCGCTCTATGACCAGTTGCTGGCTGCGGGTATTGAAATATACGAGTATCAGCCCAGCTACCTGCACGCCAAGGTTGCTGTGGTCGATGGGCAGTGGACTACGGTGGGTTCATCCAACATTGATCCGTTCAGTCTGATGCTGGCACTTGAGGCCAATCTGGCGGTTTGGGATGCCGGATTTTCCGGAGAGTTGCGTGCAAGTCTGCTGGCGGCGATTGCCAACGATGCACTTCGTGTCGGGGATGGATATGGAATGTCGCGCAGTTGGCCAGACAGACTGGTTGCGCGTGTCAGTTACGGGATCGTGCGCCTGTTGATCGGACTGCTTGGCTATGGCGGATCGATTTGAGCGGTCTGCCAGGCCCTCCGCCGCGTTATAATCGGAGTCTATTATTTTTGTTGTTCTCATATGCGTCCATCCACGAATAATCCGTTAAACAGTAAAAGTCGCGCTGATTGGCAGACCCTGCGAACCCTGATTCCTTATCTGATGGAATTCAAGTGGCGGGTGTTTGTCGCAATGTCCCTGCTGATATTATCCAAGCTGGCCAATGTGTCCGTTCCGCTGGTGCTCAAGGATATTATCGATGCGATGGATAAGACCAAGTCGGTGCTTTACATACCGGTGTTCCTGATCGTTGGTTATGGAGTGCTCAGATTGTTCAGCACCCTGTTCGGCGAGTTGCGCGACGCGGTTTTTGCCAATGTTACACAGCGCGCCATACGGCGGGTTGCCTTGCAGGTATTCGAGCATTTGCACAGCCTGAGCCTGCGCTTCCACCTGGACCGGCAGACCGGCGGTGTATCGCGCGATATCGAGCGCGGCACCCGCGGCATCGGATTTCTGCTGAATTTCACGCTGTTCAATATCTTGCCGACGCTGTTGGAAATCGGCCTGGTGGCGGCGATCCTGCTAAAAAAATATAGCCCTTGGTTTGCCGTCATCACTTTAATTACGCTGGTGATCTATATTGCTTTCACGCTGTTCATTACGGAATGGCGCATGGTGGTGCGACGCACCATGAACGATCTGGATTCCAAAGCCAACACGCGTGCCATCGATAGCCTGCTGAACTACGAGACGGTGAAGTATTTCGGCAACGAGCAATATGAAGCGGATCGCTACGATCACCATATGGAACACTGGGAGTCCGCCGCGGTGCGAAACCAGACTTCGTTGGCACTGCTCAATTCCGTACAGAGCGTGGTTATCGCGATCGGGATCACCGCGCTGATGTTGCTGGCTGCGGATCAGGTAGTGAAGGGAAAAATGACGGTGGGTGACCTAGTGCTGGTCAATGTTTACATGATCCAGCTATACATGCCACTGCATTTTCTTGGTTTCGTGTATCGCGAAATACGCAATGCCATGGCCGACATGGAGAGGATGTTCAGCCTGCTTCATGAGGACCAGGAAATCGCGGATGCGCCGAATGCGACCGTATTGCAGGTGGGCAAAGCGGAAGTCCGGTTCGAACAGGTCAGTTTTTCCTATGCGCCGGACCGGCAGATTCTGTTCGACGTTAGCTTTACCATTCCCGCGGGGCACAGGGTTGCTGTTGTGGGCTCAAGCGGGGCAGGAAAATCCACGCTGTCGCGCCTGCTGTTCCGCTTCTATGATGCTCAGCAGGGGCACATCCTGGTCAACGGACAGGATATCCGCGGGGTGACACAAACCAGTCTGCGCGCTGCGATCGGCATCGTGCCGCAGGATACCGTGCTGTTCAACGACACGATCTATTACAACATCGCATACGGAAAACCGGGAGCGACGCGCGATGAAATCATTGCTGCAGCGCAGGCTGCGCACATCCATGGGTTTATCGAGTCGCTGCCGCAGGGTTATGACAGTATGGTGGGCGAGCGCGGCTTGAAACTGTCCGGGGGAGAGAAGCAGCGCGTTGCGATCGCGCGCGCCATACTTAAGAATCCGGCTATCCTGATTTTCGATGAGGCCACTTCTGCACTCGATTCCAAATCGGAGAAGGCGATACAGTCCGAGCTGCGCGCGATCTCGCAAAACCGCACCACCCTGGTGATCGCGCATCGCCTGTCGACGATTGTGGATGCCGACCAGATACTGGTGATGGATCATGGAAAAATAGTCGAGCGCGGGACCCATCGGGAATTGCTTGCGCAAAACCGTGTATATGCACAAATGTGGAATCTTCAGAAACAAGAAGAGCATGAACGGCCTGTTGTTTGATTTATAACTAAATTAAGGTATGCTTCGGTCGCGTAATTGTGTTGTACAGGGGGGAGCAAAACAATGAAAAAGCAAGTGCTGGTTTTGATGCTGTTCGGACAGGCATTGGTCGCTACTGTAGCGCACGCTCAAGCCGCGGGGAGTTCATTCAAGGTGAATGAGTCTTTGGCCGTCCCGCTGTCGTTCAAGGTCGAGCCGGGCAAGGTGTGGTCGCTCAAGACTTCGTCGCTCAAGGTGCGTTCCCATGCCGCGCTGGTTTTTGATGAGCAGACCCAGCGACCGCTTTATGACAAGCACGGTCAGGTGGTTATGCCGATTGCATCCATTACCAAACTGATGACTGCTATGGTGGTGCTGGACGCACATTTGCCGATGGATGCGGAAATAACCGTCGAGAAGGATAACCTGAACAAAATTAAAAGAGCGAAATCGAGATTGCGCGATGGCATGACGCTTACCCGCGGGGAGATGCTCCGGCTGGCGTTGATGGCTTCGGAAAATCGCGCGGCATTGGCCTTGGCGAGAAGTTATCCCGGCGGCACCGCAGCGCTGGTGACGGCAATGAATGCCAAGGCGCGCGCGTTGGGCATGGAGAATACCCGGTTTTTCGAGCCGACCGGGCTCGATAGCGACAATGTTTCCACCGCGCAGGATCTGGTTAAAATGGTCGCTGCGGCCGGGCGTTACACTTTGATACATCAATACACCACCACGGCATCCATTCTGGTGGATAATTTGAACGGACGTACCATACGCTTCGGCAACACCAATCCGCTGGTCAGGAATGCCTCGTGGGATATCAGTTTGAGCAAGACCGGATTTATCAATGAAGCTGGTCAATGCATGGTTATGCAGGCAACGATCAGGCACCGTCCGGTCATCATCGTACTCCTTGATTCGTGGGGGAAATTCACCCGGGTAGGTGATGCCAATCGCATCAGGCAATGGATGGAAAACGCACCCCGACGCTATGTCGAGCCCCACGGTGGAGTCAGGTTGGCGGGTGAATTTCACTAGTTTTGGCAAAGCCCCGGACCGATCAACTGTCCCGGGAGCAAATTTTTTGTAATATTCTTTTGTATTATTCAAGGATGACGTTATGGGCGAATCACTACTGACACTCACCATTATTTCATTGATTGTTATCACGATACTACGCGCGAGACCGGTGATCTTGGAAAATCCGGTGAACATCCACCGACCCGGGCAGTACCACATCACCCTCGCACCGCAACTTAATCGTGTCCAGACATTTGTCGAGCAAATCGCGAAGCAGTTTATCGAGAAATATCAGCCCAAAGGCGATCTGCCCACTCAGTATTTTGAAATTCGCGATCCCAAGGTCTATTCGAGGGGCCAGAAATCATATTTGCTGGCGATCTCGTTGCGTGGCGGAGAATTATATTTTCAGGCTGCCAATCCAAAGCCCTCGAAACATGAGCCGGTCAGCCATTTCAAGACGCTGCACGAATTTTCCGATCCCGTATTGCAGAAATATCCGCTCTCCGGTGTTGTTGATGAATCGGGAACCGAGGGTCTGAGATCCACGGTAGCGGAAATTGCCACCCCGCTGCAGATTACCGTGGAACAACTGCCGCCTGAGGATTAAAGCAGGCGGGATTTTTGCGACGAGCAAATGTTTGTCGCGAGGGCGGCAGCACACACTGTATTCGGTACTGCAAAGATCTACAGTAGTACCAGATTATCCCTGTGGATTATTTCAGCCTCTCCACCATAGCCGAGCAGGGATTCGATTTCCTTGCTGGCATGACCCGCGATGCGGCTTGCTTCTATTGCGTTGTAATTGGTCAGGCCGCGCGCGATTTCGTTGCCATCTTCTCCGACGCAGGCGACCAACTCGCCGCGTTCGAATTCTCCCGCGACGTTTTTGACCCCGATCGGCAGCAAGCTCTTGCCATCCGAGCGCAAGGCTTTGACAGCGCCGGCATCCAGTACCAGTTTCCCGGAAACCTGCAAATGATCCGCCAGCCATTGTTTGCGAGCCACCAGCGTTAGGGTGGCGGCGGTGAGCAGGGTGCCGACAGATTCGCCATTGATCAAACGCAACAACACATCCGGTTCGTGTCCCGAGGCAATGACCGTGTGCGCGCCGCTGCGTGACGCACGTTTTGCAGCAAGTATCTTGGTGATCATGCCGCCTCGTCCGATATGGCTGCCTGCTGCACCCGCCATGTCTTCAAGCAGCGCATCGCCTGCCAGCGCCTGGCTGACCAGCGTAGCCGTGGGATTCTTGCGCGGATCGGCGGTATACAGGCCGCGCTGGTCGGTGAGAATGATAAGCAGATCGGCTTCGATCAGGTTTGTGACCAGCGCACCCAGCGTGTCGTTATCGCCGAATTTGATCTCATCGGTTACCACCGTGTCATTTTCGTTGATGATGGGAATAACGCGCAGGGACAACAGCGTGGTTAGCGTGGTGCGCGCGTTCAGGTAGCGTTCGCGGTCGGCCAGATCGGCGTGCGTCAGCAACACCTGTGCGGCATGCAGGTCATGCTTGCGGAAGCAGCTTTCATAGGCCTGTACCAGGCCCATTTGGCCAACAGCGGCGGCGGCTTGCAATTCGTGTATCGAGGAGGGACGCTTTTTCCAGCCCAGCCGTTGCATGCCTTCGGCGATCGCACCGGACGACACCAGTACCACCTCGTGGCCGGCCGAATTCAATGCGGCGATCTGTCGAGCCCAATTGCCGAGCGCGGCAAGGTCCAACCCCGCACCCTGGTTGGTCACCAGGCTGCTGCCCACTTTGACGACAATACGCTTGCACTTGGTCAGGGCTGTTGTCATGGTGATGTCAGATGGTGCCCGCGTCGGACTCTTGCGCGCTTTCGGCGGCAGCCTGCTGTTCCAGCTCGTTCATTGCCAGCAAGTGCTCCATGATTGCATAAGTCAATTCCTTGCATCCCTCGCCGTTGATCGCCGAGATGACGAAATAACGGTCAAAATCGTCGAATTCACCGAGGAACGCCGCAACTTTCTCATCGCGATCTTGCAGCAGGTCAACCTTGTTTAGCAGCAGCCAGCGCGGCTTTTGGTACAGGGCCGGATCATATTTCTTGAGTTCATTGAGAATTGCACGCGCCTCTGCGACAGGGTCGGTACCCTCGTACATGGGTGCGATATCGACCAGATGCAGCAGCACGCGGGTACGCGCCAGGTGGCGCAGGAACTGGTGCCCCAACCCTGCGCCTTCGGCCGCACCCTCGATCAGCCCGGGGATGTCGGCGATGACAAAGCTCTTTTCATTCGATACCCGCACCACGCCCAGATTCGGGTGCAAAGTGGTGAATGGGTAGTCTGCCACCTTGGGCTTGGCGGCGGAAACCGAACGGATGAACGTGGACTTTCCCGCATTCGGCATGCCGAGCAGTCCGACGTCAGCGAGCACTTTCAACTCCAGCTGCAATTCACGGGTTTCGCCTTCCGTACCCGGAGTGCACTGGCGCGGTGCACGGTTGGTGCTGGATTTGAAGTGGATGTTGCCCAGGCCGCCGATGCCGCCCTGAGCGAGCAATATCTTTTCGCCGTCGTGGGCGAGGTCGGCGATCATTTCACCGCTGTTGATATCGGTGATCACGGTTCCGACCGGCATGCGCAACACGATGTCATCCGCGCCCTTGCCATAGCAGTCCGAGCCGCGTCCCGACTCGCCATTTTTGGCGCGGTGCATGCGCGCAAAGCGATAATCCACCAGCGTATTGATGTTGCGGTCCGCTTGGGCATACACGCTGCCGCCACGACCGCCGTCACCGCCGTCGGGGCCGCCGTTCTCGATGTATTTTTCACGGCGGAAGCTGGCGATGCCGTTGCCGCCGTTGCCCGCGAACACTTCGATTTTTGATTCATCAATAAACTTCATGCTGTGTGCCTATCCCAATTAACTTTGGGCCAATTAAATTAAGCCCTGGAAACAAAAAAGCCCTATCTTGCGATAGGGCTGCTTCGTTCCGACGAGCGCTGTTAAGCAGCTACGATGGAAATAGTCCTACGCTTTTGCGCACCCTTGATCGCGAACACCACTTTACCGGTAATCTTGGCAAACAGGGTGTGATCCTTGCCCATGCCGACGTTATCGCCGGGGTGGAATTCGGTGCCGCGCTGGCGCACGATGATGCTGCCCGCACTGATCAGTTCACCGCCGTAGCTCTTTATACCCAGTCGCTTTGAATGTGAGTCGCGTCCGTTACTGGTACTGCCGCCGCCTTTTTTTGATGCCATTCTGGTTGCTCCTTACCGAAATATTCTTTATGCAGAGATGCCGTCAATGCGGATCTCGGTGTAGTTTTGACGATGCCCCTGGTTCTTCTGATAGTGCTTGCGCCGACGCATTTTGAAGATGCGAACCTTGTCGCCGCGACCGTGCGCGACAATGGTCGCTTTTACGGTAGCACCGGTAATCAACGGCTTGCCCACGGAAAGCTTGTCGCCGTCGGCTACCATCAATACTTTGTCCAGCACGATGGCGCTACCCACGTCACCAGGGAGAATCTCAACTTTTAACGTTTCGCCGGAAGTGACGCGATATTGCTTACCACCGGTTTTAATGACTGCGTACATAACAACCTCGATTACTAATGTGATTTTTGGGCAATTTTTTGCGAAGGCGCGGATTATACATAATTATCCGCACCCGTCAAAATCCTTTTTTCTTGATAATCACCACCAAACCCAATATTTTCGAGCGCAACAACGTATCGCGGCGAAATATCATGTTTTAGCGGCGCATTGAATCAAAGAACTCGGCGTTGTTCTTGGTCGCCTTGATCTTGTCGAGCAGGAATTCCATCGCTTCCAGTTCGTCCATCGGGTAAAGCAATTTGCGCAGCAGCCAAATCCTTTGCAGGATATCCTGCTTGATCAGCAGTTCTTCCTTGCGTGTGCCGGAGCGGTTCACATTGATTGCCGGATAGATGCGCTTTTCGGCCATGCGGCGATCCAGGTGGATTTCCATATTGCCGGTTCCCTTGAATTCTTCGTAGATCACATCGTCCATGCGCGAGCCGGTGTCCACCAGTGCGGTGGCGATGATGGTCAGCGAGCCGCCTTCCTCGATGTTGCGGGCCGCGCCGAAGAAGCGTTTCGGGCGATGCAGGGCATTGGCGTCCACGCCGCCGGTCAATACTTTGCCGGAGGAGGGCACCACGGTGTTGTAAGCGCGGGCCAGCCGGGTGATGGAGTCCAGCAGAATGACCACGTCTTTCTTGTGCTCGACCAGGCGTTTGGCTTTTTCCAGCACCATTTCAGCGACTTGCACATGGCGGCTGGCCGGTTCGTCGAAGGTGGAGGCAACCACTTCGCCGCGCACTGTGCGGGTCATTTCGGTCACTTCTTCGGGGCGTTCGTCGATCAGCAGCACGATCAGGGTCGCGTCGGGATTGTTCGAGGAGATGGAATGTGCGATGTGCTGCAGCATCACGGTTTTTCCGGATTTCGGCGAGGCTACCAGCAAGCCGCGCTGCCCTTTTCCGATCGGTGCAACGATGTCGATGATACGTCCGGTAATATTCTCTTCGGCGCGGATATCGCGTTCCAGTATCAGCGGTACGGTGGGGAATAAGGGGGTGAGGTTTTCAAACAGGATCTTGTTCTTTGCGTTCTCGGGCGGTTCGCCGTTGACTCGATCCACTTTTACCAGCGCGACATAGCGTTCCCCGTCCTTGGGGGTGCGTATCTCGCCCTCGATCGTGTCGCCGGTGTGCAGGTTGAAGCGGCGTATCTGGCTGGGACTCACATAGATATCATCCGGGCCGGCCAGGTATGAAGTATCCGGTGAGCGCAGGAAGCCGAACCCGTCCGGCAGTATTTCCAGTGTACCGTCGCCAAAAATGCTTTCGCCCTTCTTGGCATGGCTTTTTAGCAGCGCGAACATGACATCCTGCTTGCGCATCCGGTTGGCGTTCTCTATTTCATTGGCCGCGGCCATTTCAACAAGTTCAGTGACGTGCTTGGTTTTCAGGTCAGATAAGTGCATAGCGATGCGAGAGGTATGGTTATATGAAGGAAGATAAAATGAATGTTAATAGGGTGCTACGAAATGATTCGGGTCGGGGGTGACGGGAGTCCACCCGCATAGCCTGGAGCGTGTTCGCTTTTATGTTTTAGTTACCCAAGGGACGAAGCTGAGGAGGCGATGCGGGTGTGACACTAAACGCTTTAGATGTGGCTGTCAATAAAAGCCGTTAACTGGGATTTGGACAATGCGCCGACCTTGGTGGCGGCAATGTCGCCGTTCTTGAACAGCATCAGGGTCGGAATGCCACGGATGCCGAATTTTGCGGGTGTTTGCTGGTTCTCGTCCACATTCAGCTTGGCAACCGTCAGTCGGCCGGCGTATTCCTTCGATACCTCTTCCAGGATAGGGGCGATCATGCGGCACGGGCCGCACCATTCGGCCCAATAATCGACCAGAACCGGCAGGGGGGCCTGAACGACCTCGGCTTCAAAGGTAGCATCGGAAACGTAATGTATATGTTCGCTCATGGTTTGTTCTCGTTAATGTGTGGGTTGGTTCGGGATGCAACAAGCAACAGGTTGGGGATGGGTCGCTGGATTTCAAGTGCCATCCTAACCAAAAACAGCTTTTATGTGAAGTGAATTAATTGTTAACACCTCTGCTAAAATACCTCGTTGTTGATAATTGGAGTTTCGCTATGACCTATGTAGTTTCCGAATCCTGCATCAAATGCAAATATACCGATTGTGTGGAAGTGTGCCCGGTGGACTGTTTCCACGCCGGGCCGAATTTCTTGGTGATCGATCCCGAGGAGTGCATTGATTGTACCCTGTGTGTGGCGGAATGCCCGGTGGAGGCGATCTTTGCCGAGGATGATTTGCCCGAAAATCAGCGGCATTTCATCGCGTTAAATGCCGAGTTGTCCAAAACATGGAAAGTTCTCGTCGAAAAGATCGACCCGCCGGCCGATGCCGACGAGTGGGCCAAGGTCAAGGATAAGCTGAATCTTCTTGAGCGCTGAGAGGCCTTTTCACAACTCCGGCGCTCGTGATGTTGTGCAGGGGTCTCATTGAGTTCTGCTTTCTATAATAAGGCAGCAAACCATATCCTGTCCTGCCACGCGCAGGACCTCCCCGATTTGCGCCGGGCAATAATCCTGTTGCCTAACTACCATGTGGCACAGCCACTGGCGCAAGCGCTGAGTATCTCTGCCAAACTACCCGCGTTGTTGCTGCCGCAGATGTACACCCTCAACGACTGGGCTCAGCGTATCCAGCTCGATGCGCCGCTTGCCAAGGATAGTCAGCGCCATGCCTTGCTGTACCAGCATCTACGCAAGCAGAAATGGTTCGAGCAGGCCGACCTATGGAGCATGACCCAAGAGCTGCTGATCCTGTTCGACGAACTCACCTATGCACTCGATGAATTGCCGGACGATGCAGATGCATTCGCCACTGCCGTGCAGAACGCTTACCAGGCGCGTCATAACAGCGCACTGCAACTGGAAGCACGGCTGGTGTTCGAGCTTTGGCACGCGATGCTAAGCGGTACCGAACTGGATAAGGCGCGCGCTTACCAGCAACAGCTCGCCAAGTTGGCGCTGCAGGCCGACGAACCACTGTATGTGTTGCGAACTTCAGATTGGGATGCGATTGAACAACGTTTCCTTGATCAGTACGCGCAACGCGCGGAAGTGACGGTATTCGACCTGCGCGAAATGGCGACGATGAGCTTGCAGAGTCCTCCCACGCTGGCAGGCAAGCTGAAATTCTTTGCGGCTACCAGCCTGGAGCAGGAAGCGCGTGCAGCCGCGATGCAGGTCCGCCGCTGGCTGGACCAGGGCAAACGCAACATCGCCATTGTCGCGCAAGATCGCGTGGCGGCGCGGCGCGTGCGCGCGCTGCTGGAACGCGCCGAGGTGCTGGTGGCGGACGAGACCGGTTGGACCTATGCCACACTGTCGGTGAGCACGGTGCTGGAGCGCTGGCTCACCGCGCTGCAAAGTGATTTTTACCACCACGATCTGCTCGATCTGCTCAAGTCGCCATATATCTTTGCCGACATGGCTGCCGGCGAGCGCAAAGCAGCGGTGTATCAACTCGAACAACTGTTGCGCAAGCATGGCGTGGTGGCCGGACTGGAGAAATTTATCGCGCTGGTCGCGAATGAAACGCTGCTGCACCAGCCGCTCGCGCGTTTGCGCCAGGCTGCGGCGATGCTGGGGCAGGGCGATCGCCTGACCTTATCGGAATGGTTGCTGGCCTTGAGCGAGAGCCTGCACTTGCTGGGCATAGACCGGGGACTGCAACAGGACGATGCCGGCGCAAAATTGCTGCTTGCCCTGGCAACCTGGCAGCAGGAATTGTCGGGCGATGCAGGACGCTATCGCTTTGCCGAATGGCGGCGCTGGCTGGCGCAACAACTCGACACTGAGACTTACCATGACAGCGGCATCGAAAGTCCGGTGCGTTTGACCCACCTTGCCGCGACGCGCTGGCGCTCGTTTGATGCGGTATTGCTGCTGGGTTGCGATGCCGACCATCTGCCGAGTCCGGCGGACGGCGGGCGCTGGTTCAATGACGCGGTGCGCAGCAGTCTCGACCTGCCCACGCGCGGCAGCCGCGCGGCGCGGCAACGCGACGACCTGCTGGCCTTGCTATCACTTAACCCGTGCGTGCTGGTCACCTGGCAGAAGGATAAAAACGGCGAGCAAGGTCTGCTCAGTCCCTGGCTGAAAATGTTGCGCGATCACCACCAGATGGCGCATGGCGACGATCTGGGCGAGAACGAACTGGAAGGTTTTCTTGCGGCGGAAGACGCTCGTGCCGTCGAGCTGCCGCTGGCCGTGCAACCCATGCCGTGCGTGCCTCCCGAGGCTGTGCCGCAGAGCATTTCGATCAGTGCCTATAACAGTTTGGTGGTCTGCCCCTACCAGTATTACGCGCGCTACATACTGCGTCTCAACGAACTCGACGAAGTGCAGGAGGCCATCGAGAAGCGCGATTACGGCGAGCGCGTGCACGACATCCTGCGGCGCTTCCATGAATGCTACCCGCGCGTGGGCGACCATGCCGCCAGGGAAATGGAACCCGCCTTGCGTTCGATCAGCGAGGAGGTGTTTGCCGACCTGCTCGAACAGGATTTTTCGGCCCGCGCCTGGCTGGCGCGCTGGTACAAGTGCCTGCCTGCCTATCTGGCTTGGCAGGCAAACAACGAAGCTCAGGGCTGGTGCTATGCCGGGTCCGAGAGCGAATTCGACTGGCCATTCGAAGGCATACGCCTGCGCGGGCGTATTGACAGGCTGGATGTCAGAGAACAGGAAAAACGGGTACTGGATTACAAGACGCAGGGCGACCAGGTCCTGCGCAACAAATTGCGCGAGCCGGGCGAGGATGTGCAACTGGCGTGCTATGCCTACGCGCACGAGGCAGCGGATGCCGCATTCGTCAGTATCGAGAACGGAACCGTCAAGCTGGTGGCGCCCGCGCAGGATGTCCCGCAACTGGCGCAGCTCAATGCGGAGCGCCTGGTGCGAGTGATGACGCGCATCCGCAGCAGCGCAGGACTGCCCGCCAATGGTATCGATGCGGCATGCGAGTATTGTGAAGTGCGCGGGGTGTGCCGCAAGGGAGAGTGGGATTGAACATAATCCCATATAACCTATTGCGCATACGATCTGCAGCGCTGCGTGCTCACTCACTCCTCGACTACCACCGCGGTATGTCTTGTCGTTCATTGCGCGGCAGCTTGCATATCGTATTGCTCATAACGGTTCTATGAGATTCTGCGAGGATAATTATGTCTAATCATTTGGCCCTCGATCCCCGCCGCAGTATCGTTGTCGAAGCCTGTGCCGGCAGCGGCAAGACCTGGCTGCTGGTGTCGCGCATCGTGCGCCTGCTGCTCGACGGCGCGCAGCCATCGCAGATACTTGCGATCACCTTCACACGCAAGGCGGCGCAGGAGATGCGTGCGCGCCTGCAGGAATGGTTGCGCGATCTGGCGATGAAGGATGAAGTGTATGTGCGCGGCTTCTTGGCCGAACGCGGGTTGCCCGATCTGAGCGATGAGCAACTGCAGCGCGCGCGGGATCTTTATGCCACTGTGCTGCTCGCGCAACCCGGTATCACCATCAGCACTTTCCACGGCTGGTTCATGCAGGTGATGCAACGCGCGCCGCTGAACGCGGACATGATGCAGGGCATGACGTTGCTGGAACGTCCCGCCAGCGAACAGGAAGAAGCATGGGAAGAAATGCTGGAGCAGATGAGCAAGCAACCGGACAGCACCGAAGCCCAGCACATGCAATGGCTGTTCGGCGAGTGCGGCCTGCACAACACGCGCAAACTGTTGTTCAACTACCTCGGCAAGCGCGCCGAGTGGTGGGCTTATGTCCAGGGGCAGGAGGATGTTCTGGCATTCGCGCTGGATAACTTGCGAAATGATCTCGAAGTGGATATGGAGTTTGATCCCATCGCAGACTGGGGCATGTGCGGCAACAGCGAGGAAGTTTTTTTCGCGTTTGTGCATCAGCTGGCCTGCAATGGCACGAAAGTGCAGAAGGACAATGCCGGCGAGCTGGAGCGGGCATGGGCCGATACAGCGGCGGAAGCGCGTTTCAATAAAGTATGGCCGCTGTTATTCAAGCAGGATGGCGATCCACGCATAGGAAGTCCGGTCAAGCCAACCGCCAAACAGAATACAGATATTTTTTTGCAGGCCCGTTCTTTGCTTCAATCCAGTTTGCAGGAAGTGCGCGACACGCTCGCCGAACAGCAGGCGTATCGCCTCAATGAAGCAGTACTGCATTGCGGAGTCACGTTTCTTGAGCGTTACCAGTCACTCAAGGCGCAAAAGCAGCAGATGGATTTTTCCGACCTGGAATGGCAGTTGTGTCGCTTGCTGCAAAACAGCGAGCACGCCGAGACCATGCAGTACAAGCTCGACAGCCGCTACCGCCATGTGCTGTTGGACGAGTTCCAGGACACCAACCCGCTGCAATGGCAGATATTGCGCGCGTGGTTCGATGCCGCAGTTGCTGTCGATACTCAGCCTACCGTATTCATCGTCGGCGACCCCAAGCAGTCCATCTACCGTTTCCGCCGTGCTGATGCGCGGCTGTTTGGTGTTGCGCGCGATTATCTGAAGGAGAATTTTGCCGCGCATGAATTGCGCAATAACCACACCTGGCGCAATGCGCCTGCCGTGCTGGATGCAGTCAATGCCGTATTTGCCGATCATCCGGAAGGCTTCGTGGATTTTGAGCCGCACACTGCCGAGCACACCGGCTTGCCGGGCCATGTGCTGGTGCTGCCGCTGGCAGTCGCTGAGCAAAAACATAAAGAAGCCGAAGCTGAAAATACACCACTCGTTTTGCGTGATCCGCTCACTACGAAAAGAGACGAGGCAGAAGAAGGTGCGCGCCATAAAGAGGCTGAGCAATTTGCCGGGCTGCTGCAAAGCATAGTCAACGCTTGGCCGGTATTGGAGCAAGGCAAGGAACGCCGCGCGACCTACGGTGACATCATGGTGCTGGTGCGCGGGCGCACCCACCTCGCGGTATACGAAGAAGCACTGCGCGCAAAGCATATCCCGTTCATCAGCTCGCGGCGCGGCGGCCTGCTCGACTCGCTGGAAGCGGAAGACCTGCAGGCGCTGCTGATGTTCCTGATCACGCCCTTCGCCGACCTCGCGCTGGCACAGGTGCTGCGCTCTCCAATCTTCGCATGCAGCGATAACGATCTGATGAAAATTGCAGGCATGCGGCAAGAATCGAGCGACAAGGAGCAAGGAGGAAATCGAATTGCACCTGAAAGTTGGTGGTACCGCATGCAGAACATGGAGTCTTCATCTGCTGCCTTGCAACGTGCACGTGAGTTGCTGAAAAACTGGCTGACGCTCGCCGACAAACTGCCGGTGCATGACCTGCTCGATCGCGTCTACTTCGAAGGCGACCTGCTGGCGCGGTATGCGGCCGTGCTGCCGCCCGAGATGCGCGCCAAGGTGGTTGCCAATCTGCATGCCTTCATGGAGATCGCATTGAGTGTGGATGCCGGGCGTTACCCCAGCCTGCCGCGCTTTTTGCAGGAGCTGCGCGAATTGCGCGGCAGCAGCGACGATGCGCCGGACGAAGGCAAGCTGGGCAGTGTCGGCAACGCGGTGCGCATCTATACCGTGCACGAGGCGAAAGGGCTGGAAGCCCCCATCGTCTGGCTGCTGGATGCGAACGCGGAAGGTAAACACCGCGAAGACAACGACGTGCTGCTCGATTGGCCCACGCACGAGCAGAGGCCGCTGCACTTCTCGCTGTATGCCGATCAGGCATCCCGGGGAAAGCGGCGCGCGCAGCTGTTCGAACAGGATGCCGCACAACAGGCGCGCGAAGAGATGAACCTGCTCTACGTCGCGATGACCCGCGCGCAACAGGTGTTGATCGTCAGTGGTTGCAGCAAGGGTGAACAGAGAGAGCAGGGAAAAACATCGCCTTCCTGGTACGACCGTATCGCGGCTGTGGCGAGCGGGCAGGGCCATCCTGTGCATCACGAATTGACTGCTGCGAGCGCTGATCAGGCCGGCGTTGTCAGCACACCAGCGACCCTGCCCGCTATCATTTCCACCGGCAAGCGTGCCGCCCGCATCACGCCGGAACAGCAGCGCGGCTCCTGGTTGCACGCGTTGCTGCAACACCAGACTCCGCCCAATACTGTCGCTGACAAGGCTGTGCTTCAGGCGCTATGCGGCATCCCGGACGGCGAGATGGACAGTCTTTGGCAACAGGCCCGGGCGTTGCTTGCTGATGCGTCGCTGCAACGTTTCTTCGACCCGCAGCACTACCTCAGTGCAAGCAACGAAATGCCCTATATCAATGCCGCCGGTGAACTGAAACGCATCGACCGCCTGATCGAGTACGACGATGAGGTGTGGGTGCTGGATTACAAGACCGGCGAAACTGCCGATTCCGCACCGTACCGTGCGCAGATGGCGGAGTATAAAAACGCGATGCAATCGGTGTATGCGGGCAAGAAAATCCGCTGCGCGCTGCTGTTTTCCGGCGGCGTGTTGAGCGAGCTGTAGTTCGGGCTGGCCGCCGCACCGCGGTTCTAGCTTGCCGTGAAATGGCGATAGAAATACCGTTTCACGATTTCCACTGCCAACAGGTAGCACAGCACCATGGCTGGCAAAATCACGAAAAACAGCGGCGGGGGCGCAACGAAGCCGAGCTGCGTGGCAATTGGCGTGAAGGGCAACAAAGCGGCAATGATGACCACCCCCAGTGACGTGATGACCAGCATCATGTTGGGCCTGCTTTTGAAAGGGCTGCCCCGGGTGCGGATCACGAAGATCACCAGCACCTGGGTCGCGATGGATTCGATGAACCAGCCGGTGTGGAATAGTGCTTCGCCGGCACCGAATACCTTCAGCAGGATGAAGAACATCAGAAAGTCGAAAATTGAACTCACTGGCCCGACCACCCACATGAAGTTGCGTATGAAGGTTGTATCCCAATGCCTGGGATGCGACAGATACCTGTTATCCACGTTATCCATCGGGATCGGAAGTTCCGAAAAATCGTAGAGCAGATTGTTGAGCAGGATTTGTGATGGCAACATCGGCAGGAAGGGTAGGAACAACGTTGCACCGGCCATGCTGAACATGTTCCCGAAATTGGAACTCGTCCCCATCATGATGTACTTCATGATATTGACGAAGGTGCGTCGTCCTTCCTGCACGCCCGCGTGCAGTACATTCAGGTCTTCACGCAGCATGATCATGTCGGCCGCCGCCTTGGCCACGTCCACCGCGCTGTCCACCGAGATGCCGACATCTGCCGACCGTAGCGAAGGTGCATCGTTGATGCCGTCGCCGAGATAACCGACCGTGTGCCCCTGTGTCTTCAGCGACAGGATGATGCGGTTCTTCTGCGCCGGCGTTACGCGGCAGAACAGGTTGGCTTCCCTGACGCGGACTGCGAGAGCGGAGTCGCCCATTTGCTGTATCTCGCTGCCGGTCAGTACACCCATCACCGGCATGCCCAGTTTGCCGCACACATAGCGGGTGACCAGTTCGTTGTCGCCGGTGACAATCTTGACCTGGACATTGTCCGCAGCCAGCGCTTTGAGTGCATGCGCCGCGCTCTCCTTGGGAGGATCAAGGAAAGCGGCAAAGCCGGCGAAGGTGAGCCCGGTCTCGTCGCCGACCACTGCATGCGGATGATCCAGTGCCACCGTCCGCCAGGCGATACCGAGCACCCTGAAGCCATCACGGCCCATGCTGTCGTGCAAAGACTGGATGGATGCCAGCGCCTGTTCGTCCAGCGGACGGGTTTCCAGCGTTTTGCCCACTGCATATTGTGTGGACAGCCCGAGGATATCCTCGGGCGAGCCCTTGACGACGAGCAACCGTTGCTTGTCATCTTCGCGTTGGCCCTGGTCGACCAATACCGAAACTCGCCGCCGTTCGAAGTCGAAGGGCACCTCGTCGATCTTGCGCCAGTCGCTTGCGTTGATCTCTTCGTGCTTGAGGATAGCGTCATCCAGCGGGCTCTTCAGCCCGGTCTCGAAATAACTGTTGAGGTAGGCCAATTGCAAAACCTGCGCACTGTCATTGCCGAGTGCATCGACGTGACGTTCCAGCTTGATGCGCCCCTCGGTGAGCGTGCCAGTCTTGTCGGTGCACAGCACGTCCATGCTGCCCAGATTGTGGATCGCGGCGAGTTGCTTCACGATGACCTGTTTCCGGGCCATGCGCAGGGCGCCGCGCGACAGCGTCACCGTGACAACCATCGGCAGCAGTTCAGGCGTCAGGCCGACCGCCAGCGCGATCGCGAACAGGAACGAGTCGAGCAACGGGCGGTGATAGTACGCGTTGATCAGAAACACGAACAGCACCAGCATGAAGGTCAGGCGCATGATCAGCATGCCGAAGTTTTGCGTGCCCAGTTCGAAAGCAGTAGGCGGCGGTTTCACGGAAAGCGTATCCGCGATATTGCCCATCGCCGTGCCGGAACCGGTGCGGCACACCATTGCCGCCGCCATCCCGCTGATCACGGAAGTGCCCATGAATATTGCGTTATTGGCCTGGTTCAGGTCATCCACGGGGGCCGGCAATTCGCGCGCATGCTTTTCCACCGGGTAGGATTCGCCGGTCAGCAACGACTGGTTGATGAAGAAGTCCTTCGCCTCAAGCAAACGGCAATCGGCGGGGATCAGGTCGCCCGCGGACAGCAGCACCACGTCGCCCGGCACCAGCTGCGCAATCGGGATTTCCGTTGAATGCCCGTCGCGCAATACCGTTGCGCGCACTGCAACGGATTTTTTCAGCTCTTCTGCGGCGCGGCCGGCGCGGTATTCCTGATAGAAGTCCAGCGTCACGCTGATCAGCACGATGGCCCAGATGATCACGAATCCGGTGATCTCGCCGGTCAACGCCGACACTGCGCTGGCCGCCAGCAGGATCATAACCAGCGGATTCTTGAAATGGCTGAAATATTGGATTAACAGCGGCCGTTCACCATGATCCCGCAGCGTGTTGGGACCGAAACGAGCAGTGCGGAGTTCTGCTTCTTGTTGACTCAGCCCCGCGACAGTTGACTGCAAAAGCGATTGCAGCGATTCAACCGGCAGATTCCAGAACAGCGCGTCGGGGCGATCCATATTTGACCTGCTTTCGGTTTGGCATATGCGGCATTTTCAGTGATGGCTATCGTACGCCTGTATGCACCGGCCGCGACAGCCCTTCACGATCAGCGGGCTGATCAGCTTCCGGGATTGCTTTGCCAATTTTCAATAACCTCCTTTGCTGCCTTGAACGCCTCAATGCCGGCAGGAATCCCGCAATAGACTGTGGCATGCAGCAGAACTTCGCGGATTTCATCGGCCGTACATCCGTTGCGCAATGCACCGAGCACATGACCTTTCAGCTCTGCCGGGGCCTTGAGCGCAGCCAGGGTGGCAAGGGTGATCAAACTGCGTGTTTTTCTGGTTAATACCCCACGTGTCCATACTTCCCCCCAGCAATTTTCCGTGACCATGTCCTGTAAAGGCCGGGTGAAGTCGGTGGCGCCGGATATAGCCTTGTCGACATACTCATCGCCAAGCACTTCTCGTCTGACAGCCATCCCTGCACTATGTTTTTCGCTATTCATTGTTGACCCCCTGGTTAGTTAAGGTGAAGATGGGCAATCGTGCATGGTTGCGCACAAATGATGCTCATCGTCGGGAATGATGGTTGCTGTCACCTGGATTTTACTATTCAGGATAACAGGACGGACCAGGCGGCTTCCGAACCGGCCAGCAAATCCAGACTGTCTGGCGAGGGCTTGTTGCAGGGGATTGCATCAACCGCTTCCGCGACAAAAGCCGATGCCGGGGTGAAGTATATTTTTACTTCACAGTGGAGGTGCCCTTCTGATTCGTGACGATAAAACAGGGCCATTTCGTCGGGGTTCTCAGCTCGTTTGTATGCGGACAAGAAAAGCGTTTTGATCTGTTCCAAAGGCTCTCCTGCGAGCATCGCATCACCGAGATTTTTTGTGAACCAGACGCCCATCAGTTTTTCCAGTGCCCGACGTTTGCAACAGCCCGACTGCTGAGGGCTGTTCGGTGGAATGATCATGCCACAGCTTGCACTGCCCCAGGATATTTTCCGACAAGACCATTGCGGTCCTATGGTCTCATTGCATCTATTCCGGATCAATCATTGATTGTAGTCGGGCGATTGGCTAAAATCGTCTTCCCCCCCCCCCGATTCATACTGGAGAATAAAAATGGAACATACCCTGCCCGCACTGCCCTATGCAATGGACGCGCTGCAACCGCACATGTCCAAGGAAACCTTCGAATACCATTATGCCAAGCACCATCAGGCTTATGTTACCAATCTGAACAATCTGATCAAGGGCACCGAGTACGAGAAACTTGATCTGGAAGCAATCATCAAAAAGGCGCCTGCCGGCGGTATTTACAACAATGCAGCGCAAGTGTCGAACCACACTTTTTTCTGGAATTGCATGAAACCGAACGGCGGCGGTACACCAAGCGGCGCATTGGCCGATGCAATCAACAAGAAGTGGGGCAGCCTTGACGATTTCAAGAAGGCATTCCAGACTTCTGCAGTGGGCAACTTCGGTTCAGGCTGGACCTGGCTGGTGAAAAAAGCCGACGGCGGCCTGGACATCGTCAACATGGGTGCGGCCGGAACTCCGCTGACCACCGGCGATAAACCCCTGCTGTGTGTGGACGTTTGGGAGCACGCCTATTACATCGATTACCGCAACATGCGCCCCAAGTTCGTTGAGACGTTCCTGGGCAATCTGGTGAACTGGGACTTTGTTGCGAAGAATTTCGCCTAAGGGCACCCAGGTATTTCGCTAGCATAGAGTCGTGAAAAAATAAGCAGGAAAATGGCGGTGTTTCTTTAACAGAAGAAACACCGTTTTTTTGTGCATCACGTGTGCAATTGTGCAGCTGGACTGGAGCGAATGAAGGGCTGGCAGGGCAAGTTGTTTTCGCAGTTTCCTCGGTCTGCTCCATGCATCAAAGATGTTGTCATAATTCCCTCTCCACCAGGCGAATAAGCATTTTGTGACAGGGCACCATAACCAGGCCACCTTAAAGCCAGGAGTTTCCGATGCAAGCCAGATTGAACAAGCCCCCCCTGTCTCCTCTTGCCGGAGTGGTGATATTTGCCCTCGTGGCCATTGCCGGGTTCGCCTATGTCAAATGGGTACCCTACTATGCCAAGGCATTCGTCGCACAAAACCATCATTCCATAGGCGATTCGATACTCTCCGGTAAGGCTGGGGCTGCGCCGCCCGTTTCATGGAGCGCGGCAACGGACTACGCGATCACCTATGGCAAATCAATCTGGCAGGCACTTGTTCTTGGTCTGATTCTGGGTTCCGGTATCAAGGTGTTTCTTTCGGCGCAGTGGGTGAGTACTTTGCTGGGTCGCATGGGTTTCAGGAGCATCGCTCTGGCCAGTCTTTTCGCCGTGCCCTGCATGATGTGCACTTGTTGCGCCGCGCCGGTGGCCGTCGGCATGAGGCAACGCTGCGCATCGGTCGGCAGCGTGGTGTCATGGTGGATATCGAATCCGGTACTGAATCCGGCGACCTTGGTATTCATGGGTTTCGTGCTGGGATGGGGTTGGGCCCTGTTCAGGGTTGTGCTCGGCATTGCGATGGTACTGGTAGTTGCTTATTTGGCAGAGCGTTATGCCGGCCAGAGTGCACCTGTTGTGCTCGAACAGGATTTGATCCCTGAATCCGTGACACCCCAAGGCAATTTTCTGGTGAGATGGGGACGGGAATTCTTCACCCTAGCGATCAGGCTCGTGCCCGAGTATCTTGTTATCGTGCTTCTGCTTGGTGCGGCCAGAGTCTGGCTTTTTCCTGTGCTGGATGCGCATGATGGGATAGTCTGGATCGTTGCAATGGCGCTTGCCGGTACGCTGTTCGTCATTCCTACTGCGGGAGAAGTGCCCATCGTGCAGGCAATGTTCGCATTGGGCATGGGCGCAGGGCCCGCCGGGGCGCTCATCATGACGCTGCCGGCAGTCAGCTTGCCTTCGCTGGTCATGCTACGCCGTGTCTTCAGCCTGCGTACTTGTCTGGTGATCGCCGCCGGGGTGGCACTGTTTGGCATGGTCGCCGGTTTTGCCGCTATGTTTGTATTTTAATTTTGTTAATGTATCTTGCGGGGGTTTGGTAATATCCGCGCCTGCTTATTTACGGTGTTGCTGTGATGAATCCCACGCTCGTTTTTGATATCGAAACCATCCCCGACATAGCCGGGTTGCGCACCCTGCATGAGCTGGATGCGCGCGTCAGCGATGCGGAAGTGGCCGAGATGGCTTTCCAGTTGCGCCGCCAAAAAACCGGCAGCGACTTCATGCCACATCATCTGCAACGCGTTGTTGCGATCTCATGCGCGCTGCGCGAGGGCGACAACTTCAAGGTCTGGTCGCTCGGTGACCTGCACGAGGATGAAGGCTCCATCATCCAGCGTTTCTTCGACGGTATCGACAAATACACCCCGCAAATCGTGTCGTGGAACGGCAGCGGTTTCGACCTGCCGGTGCTGCACTATCGCGGCCTGATCCACGGCGTGCAGTGCGCGCGCTACTGGGACATGGGCGAGGACGACCGGGAATTCAAGTGGAACAATTACATCAGCCGCTACCACACCCGCCATCTCGACCTGATGGACCTGCTGGCGCTGTATACCGGCCGCGCCAACGCGCCGCTGGACGAGCTGGCCAAATTGATCGGCTTTCCCGGAAAACTGGGCATGGACGGCAGCAAGGTGTGGGAGGCGTACCAGCAGGGCAAGCTGGAAGAGATACGCAATTATTGCGAGACCGATGTGGCGAACACTTATCTGGTGTTCGCGCGTTTCCAGCTGATGCGCGGTGTGCTTACACCGGTGCAATACAAGAAAGAATGCGATCTGGTGCGCGCGGAGCTGGGCAAGCTCGACCAGCCGCACTGGAAGGAATTTCTGGCTGCATGGCCGGTCACAAAATAACCTCCCTGTAGGAGCGGGCCATGCCCGCGATTGCCCTTCCGAGATTTGCGGGCATGGCCCGCTCCTACGCGTGATGAAAGTTTCCTTATGTCTGAAAAAAAATCGCAGCAAAACCCCGTCATCATCGAATCACTCGACCAGGAAGGCCGCGGTGTTGCGCGCAGCGAAGGCAAGGTGATCTTCATCGAAGGCGCGTTGACCGGTGAGACGGTCAGCTATTCCTCCTATCGCAAGAAACCGTCGTTCGAACTGGCGCAGGTCACGCAGATACACAAATCCTCGCCTATGCGCGTGCAGCCGAAGTGTGTGCATTTCGGCGTGTGCGGCGGCTGCTCGATGCAGCATCTGGATGCCAGGGCGCAGGTCGCGGTCAAGCAGCGCATTCTCGAAGACAGCCTGTGGCATATCGGCAAGGTCAGGGCGGAAACCATACTGCGCCCGATCTACGGTCAGGCCTGGGGTTATCGCGAACGCGCGCGACTTTCGGTCCGGCATGTGATCAAGAAAGGCAAGACGCTGGTCGGTTTTCACGAGAAGCGCAGCAGTTTTGTCGCAGACATGCAGCACTGCGAGATCCTTGTGCCGAAGATCGCCGCGCTGTTGCCGTTGCTGGCCGAACTGGTCAGCGGTTTGTCGATACGCGATCGCGTCCCGCAGATCGAGGTGGCCGTTGGCGAGCATGTCGATGTGTTGGTATTGCGCGTGATGGATGCACCCAGCAGTGAAGATGAAGCCGCGCTGCGCACCTTTGCCGACCGGCACGGGGTCCAGTTCTGGCTGCAGACCGGCGGTTATGACACCATCGCACCGTTCCATCCGCTCGACGCGCCGGCGCTTAGCTACAGCCTGCCGGAATTCGGCATCACCATGCCGTTTGCGCCGAGCGAGTTCACCCAGGTGAACAGCGCGCTGAACCGGGTGATGATCAGCCGCGCGATGCGTTTGCTCGACCCGCAGCCGGGCGAACGCATTGCCGATTTTTTCTGCGGGCTGGGCAACTTCACGCTGCCCATCGCGCGCAGCGGCGCGCAGGTACTGGGCATCGAGGGCAGCGAAACTTTGGTGGCGCGCGCCAAGCAGAATGCAGAGCTGAATGGCCTGGCCGGCAATGCGAAGTTTGCCGCGATGAACCTGTTCGCGATAACGGCGGATGATTACAATAAACTTGGGCGGTTCGACAAGTTGCTGATCGATCCGCCGCGCGATGGTGCGCTGGAGCTGGTGAAATCCCTTGGCGGCGAAAATGCCCCGTTCCGGATCGTCTACGTTTCCTGCAACCCGGGCACGCTGGCGCGCGATGCCGCCGAACTGGTGCAGCGCGGCTACGTGTTGAAATCCGCTGGGGTGATGAACATGTTTCCGCATACCTCGCACGTCGAGTCGATCGCGGTGTTTGAGTTGGGTAAGACGGAATGAAACGCTACGCCGACCTCGTCGCCGACGCGCTGACACGCGTGAAGGAGATCCAGCCCTGGGATCTGGGCAAGCAGCTGGCCGCGGGCAGTGAGCCTGTGCTGCTCGACGTGCGCGAACCGGAAGAGTATGCGATCCTGCATATTCCAGGGGCGATCAACGTGCCGCGCGGGATACTGGAACAATCCTGCGAATGGGATTTCGACGAGACTCTGCCGTTGCTTGCCGGAGGCCGTGAGCTGGAAATCGTGGTGATCTGCCGCTCCGGTTACCGTTCCGTGCTGGTCGCCGACGTGATGCAGCAGATGGGCTACACCCGCGTGGTCTCGCTCAGGAGCGGTGTGCGCGGCTGGAACGATTCCGACCAACCCCTGGTTGATGCCGAGAACAAGCCGGTGGATGGCGATACCGCCGAAGAAATACTGGGCCCGCACCTGCGCCCGGACTAACGTAATCCTGGCCAACGCAATCCCGGCCAACGCAATCCCGGCCAGCGCAGCCCAAAACAATCCTGAACAGGGATCACCGCTTCATTTCCCGGGATCAATAGCGTGCGAACGAGCGGCCAGCGTACCTGAAGTTGATGTGCTGATCAGCGCAAGGTAATGCGAAAAGGTATATGCTGTCCGGCATGAACTTCTAGGTAAGATTACTGGGGAGGTGCCTGATGTCACAAGCACGCATGGTTACGATCGACGGCAACGAAGCCGCCGCCTATATCGCCCACCTGACCAATGAAGTGATCGCGATTTATCCGATCACCCCGTCTTCGCCCATGGGCGAATATGCCGATGCCTGGTCGTCCCAGGGTATCAGGAATCTGTGGGGCACCATTCCGGAAGTCGTCGAGATGCAGAGCGAGGGCGGCGCAGCCGGAGCGATACACGGCGCGTTGCAGACCGGCTCGCTGGCGACCACCTTTACTGCATCGCAGGGCCTGCTGCTGATGATCCCCAATATGTACAAGATCGCAGGCGAACTCACGCCGTTCGTGATGCATGTCGCCTCGCGCTCGCTGGCTGCACAGGGTCTGTCGATTTTCGGCGATCATGGCGATGTGATGGCGGCTCGTGCTACCGGCTTTGCCTACCTTGCCTCCAATTCGGTGCAGGAAGCGATGGACATGGCGTTGATCGCACAGGCAGCGACGCTACAGGCCCGTGTGCCGATCCTGCATTTCTTCGACGGTTTCCGGACGTCACACGAGGTGGCCAAGATCGAGCAGGTCCCGGTCGACGTGGTGCGCGAAATGATAGACGACCAGCTGGTGTTCGCGCATCGCGCTCGCGCGCTGACGCCGGACCATCCGTTCATACGCGGCACGTCGCAAAATCCGGATGTGTATTTTCAGGCGCGCGAGTCGGTCAATCCGTTCTACCAGCGCATGCCCGGGATCGTGCAGCAAACCATGGACAAGTTTGCCGCACTGACCGGACGCCAATACCATCTGTACGAATATGCCGGCGCAGCGGATGCCGAGCGCGTGATCGTGTTGATGGGTTCCGGCGCGGAAGCGGTGGAAGAAGTGGTCGACCACATCAATCATCATGGCGAAAAGGTGGGTGTGGTGAAGGTGCGATTGTTCCGCCCGTTCGCGGCAGACGAGTTGCTCAAGGTCATTCCCGCCACGGCCAGGCGTATCGCGGTGCTGGACCGGACCAAGGAACCGGGCGCGGACGGCGAGCCGCTGTACAAGGATGTGGTGACCGCGATCAGCGAAGCCTATAGCGGCGGCACGGGAAAATTTGCCGGTATGCCGCGCGTGGTGGGGGGACGCTACGGGCTTTCCTCCAAGGAATTCACGCCGGGCATGGTCAAGGGCGTGTTCGACGAACTGAACAGGGATCAGCCGAAGAACCATTTCACCATCGGCATTTACGACGACCTGAGCCACACCAGCCTGGATTGGGACGAGGATTTTCGCACCGATGCCGGCAACGGCGTGATGCGCTGCATGTTTTATGGCCTCGGCTCGGACGGCACGGTGGGTGCCAACAAGAACACTATCAAGATCATGGGCGAAGAAACCGAACTCTACGGCCAGGGCTATTTCGTCTACGACTCGAAGAAGGCCGGTGCCGCTACCATTTCGCACTTGCGTTTCTCGCCCAGGCCGATCCATTCGCCCTACCTGATCGCCAACAACGAGGCGAATTTCATCGGCTGCCACCAGCCCATATTCCTGGATCGCTACGAACTGCTGGATCATGCGGCCGAAGGGGCGGTGTTTCTGGTCAACACCTCGGTAACAGCGGACAGGGTGTGGAATCTGCTGACGCGCAAGATGCAGCAACAGATCCAGGACAAGAATATCGGGTTCTATGTGATCGATGCCTATGCCATCGCCAAACAAACCGGCATGGGCACACGCATCAACACCATTATGCAAACCTGTTTCTTTGCAATCTCCGGGGTGCTGCCGCGCGACGTGGCGATCGACAAGATCAAACTTGCCGCCAAAAAATCCTACAGCAAAAAGGGGCAGGCGGTGGTCGAAGCCAACTGGAAGGCGATCGACGAGACGATCGCCAACCTGCACAAGGTGGATGTCCCTGACACAGTCAGCAGCAGCCACGAGATGCCGGAAGCGGTGCCCGCATTTGCGCCGGAATTCGTGCGCAAGATCACCGCCGAGATCATGTCCGGACGCGGCGACCGCCTGCCGGTGAGCGCGCTGCCGAACGACGGCACCTGGCCGAGCGGCACCGCGATGTGGGACAAACGCAATCTGGCCCAGGAGATCCCGGTTTGGGATGAAGAGCTATGCATACACTGCGGCAAGTGCCCGTTCGTCTGTCCGCACTCGGCCATCCGCAGCAAGTTGTTCTCGGCCGATCTGGCAAAAAATGCGCCGCCCACTTTCAAACACATACAGGTCAAGGGCAAGGACTTCGAGCAGGGCATGCATATCAGTTATCAGGTCGCGCCCGAAGACTGTACCGGTTGCACGTTGTGCGTGGACATCTGCCCGGCGGTATCCAAGGTCGATGGCCACAAGGCACTGGAAATGCGGCCTATGGCAGGGCTGCGCGATCAGGAGCGCGACAATTTCGAATTCTTCCTCAAGCTGCCCGAGTATGACCGGACTCTGTTAAAAACCAGCACGATCAAGGGCGCGATGATGATGCAGCCACTGTTCGAATTCCCCTCGGCCTGCGTCGGTTGCGGTGAAACTTCGTATATCCGTCTGGCCAGCCAGCTGTTCGGCGACCGCATGGTGGTCGCCAATGCAACCGGCTGCTCGTCGATCTACGGCGGCAACCTGCCCACCACGCCCTGGTGCAAGAACGGCGATGGGCGCGGCCCGGCCTGGAGCAACTCTTTGTTCGAGGACAATGCCGAGTTCGGTCTGGGCTTCCGTGTCAGCATTGACAAGCATGCCGAACACGCCGGGGAACTGTTGCAGCAACTCAAAGACCGGGTTGGCAGCGAATTCACCGAGGCGATACTCAACGCCGACCAGAGCAGCGAAGCGGGCATCTTTCAGCAACGTGAACGGGTCGAGGAACTGCGCGGCAAGCTGGCTGGCATCGATACCGCCGCGGCACGACAACTGGCGAGCCTGGTCGAATATCTGGTGAAGAAAAGCGTGTGGATCATCGGCGGTGACGGCTGGGCCTACGATATCGGCTTCGGCGGCCTTGACCATGTCATCGCCACCGGGCGCAACGTCAATATCCTGGTGCTGGATACCGAGGTCTATTCCAATACCGGCGGGCAGATGTCCAAGGCGACGCCGCGCGGCGCGATCGCGAAATTCGCCGCCGGCGGCAAGCACACCGGCAAGAAGGATCTGGCCCAGATCGCGATGAGCTACGGCCACGTCTATGTCGCGCATGTGGCCTACGGCGCGAAGGATACCCACACGCTGAGGACCTTCCTTGACGCGGAGTCCTACGACGGGCCCTCGCTGATCATCGCTTACAGCCCGTGCGTCGAGCACGGCTACGGGATGGGCCAACAGCACCTGCAACAGGAGCTGGCGGTCAAGACCGGCCACTGGCCGCTATTCCGCTACGATCCGCGGCGCGCGCAGCAAGGCATGAATCCACTATCGCTGGATTCACCCAAGCCCTCGGTACCCTACCGTGAATTCATCAAGAATGAGCCGCGCTTCCGCGGACTGTTAAAAGAGATGGATGAAAACGGCGGGGAAGTGCAGGCGTATTTCGAGAACGAGCTGCACAAGCGCTTCGAGCTATACGAGCATATGGCAGAAGGTTCCGGCAATGAGGTCAAAGCAGACGCAAAGAAACCCGCTGACTCATAATAATTTCGTTGTCAGGTTTCTTCAATTTGATCCGATGGAGTTAAACTCCTGAGCGGCTTTTAATTTTCCGCTGATCCGGCAAGCATGAAGTTCAGATGCCAACATGCAGACCCACCGTCATCGTTTGGGTGGCGGGGATATGATAGCCGGCAATAGCGTCTTGGGTGTTTCTGGCCAGAAATGCAAAGAGCTTGTCGCGCCATACCGCCATTCCGTGCAGCTTGCGACCGGCCAGCAGGTCGACGTGGCTGACAATATAGTGGATTTCGTCCAGGTCGAGGTGTAGTCCGAGCTCGTCGCATGCCCTCAGATCGGAAGGAATGTTCGGTGTATGCATGAATCCATAGCACAGCATGATGCGATAAAATCCTTCGTCAAATGCCTCCAGTTCTATGCGCTCGTCCAGGTTGACGGCGGGCATCGGTTCAATGACCACCGTCAAGAGGATGACGCGTTCGTACAGGACGCCCGTGTGTCGCACCAGTTGCTGCAGCGACGGCGGAGTCGGCTCCAACCTGCTGGTAATAAATACTGCCGTACCGGGAATGCGCGGTATCTGTTCGGCCTTCACGCGCCCGATGAAGGTATCGAGATTTGTGGTGGTATTGGCAATTTGCTCCTCCAATATGCCCGAGCCACGGCGCCATGTGGTCATTACGGTGAACAACAGGGCACCGATACACAGGGGCAACCAACCACCATCGGGTATGGTGAGAAAATTAGACCCGAGAAACCCAAAATCGATAGCCAGAAACCCCAGCAAAAAGGTTAGCGATGCAGGCAAGCTCCAGCCACCGCGCTCGCGGGCCACGTTGAATGCCAGCACGGTGGTGATTGCCATGGTGGAATTGACCGCCACACCGTAGGCGGCAGCCAGATTGCCCGACGAACGAAATACCAGCACCAGGACGATGGCGGCTGTCATCAGTATCCAATTCACGACAGGCAAATAAATTTGTCCGTGCACATCGGCGGATGTCTGCTTCACGGTGAACTGTGGAAACATGCCGAGCTGTATTGCCTGTCTTGTCAGCGAGAAAGTGCCCGTAATCACCGCCTGTGAAGCGATGATCGTCGCAGCCGTGGCGAGAATGATCAGGGGATAAAGTCCCCAGGACGGTGCGAGATGATAGAACGGGTGCACAGTTGCGGAAGGATCGGCGATCAGGAGTGCACCCTGCCCGAAATAATTGATGAGCAATGCGGGAAGTACGAAGGTAAACCACACCTTGCGAATGGGAGAACGGCCGAAATGACCCAGATCGGCGTAAAGCGCTTCACCGCCCGTGGTGACGAGAAACACCGCGTACAGGACAAGGTAAGCTGTCATTCCGTTGTTCAGAAAAAACTTGACCGCGTACCATGGGTTGACGGCAAGCAGCACCTCGGGCGCCTGAAGGATGCCGCGAATACCGAGCAACGCGAGCACGACAAACCAGACCAGTGTTATCGGGCCGAAGATAGCGCCAACCTTTGCAGTTCCATGGCGCTGCACGCTGAATAGCAGCACCAGAATGATCACGGTAATGGGTATTACAAAACTGTGCAGTCCCGGTGCGGCAAGCTGCAGTCCTTCCACCGCGCTCAGCACCGAGATCGCCGGTGTGATCATCGCTCCGCCGTACAACATGGCGGCGCCCAGCAATCCGAGCAGAATAAGAACGCGACGGATCCACCGGGTTTGTTGCCGGTCCGGTCGGAGCAACGCCAGCAGGGCAAAGGTACCGCCTTCGCCGCGATTATCCGCACGCAGCACGTAGACCATGTACTTGAGCGAAATAACCAGGAGCAGCGCCCAGAATATCAGCGAGAGAATACCCAGAACGTTGTCGGTCGAGACTGGAATGGGATGCTTGCCGGCGAAACATTCGCGCAGGGCGTAAATCGGGCTGGTACCAATGTCACCGTAGACCACCCCGAGTACCGCCAAGGCCAGAACAGGGAAAGGCCGGCTTTTGGGGGCGACCATAGGCGTGGGCTTGACTGGATCGTTCGGCACATTACGCACTGCGTTGCTTGCTGAATCTGCTGGCTGCATTACCTTGGTTTGATTCCCTGGAAGAAAAGTAAAACTTAATTTGTTCTGATCAATGCGGGGAAAAGCATGACAATTATGTAGTCAGTATATCCATAAAACACGGATATTAGAGATACATCTTTCAGTAACCGCCATGGAATCTGTGCTGCCATGTAAATCCATTTGGGAATACGCAGCAAAAAAACAATGCGGCGATGTGCCGTTCCCTGCAATGACATCAATGGTCAGCTTTGTGTGTTTCCAGTACTCGTACATGGTGCCGGTGGGAGGGTGGAATACAGCTTATCCGTGCCTTTATGGCAGGCCAATCGAACTTGCAATAAACGAACTGCACACACTTCCACCCCGCAAGCACGATACCCGGTTTGCGCCTCGAAACAGGCCCGGTATCGACATTAGCCCGTCATGCCGGCGCAATCTGCGGTAAAGGTGATGGGAGATATTTATGTTTGCAAGGTGAATCAATCTCACCTCCACCGTTACCAGAGGAATATGGAACTAATTAATACTGGCCCAGTCCGATATTTGCCTGATCATTGAGATAACGATGGTTTATTAAGGAGATTATGAATGAACGTAAAAATAAAAGACGATGCAACCTCTTATGATAGCGAGTTCCATATGGCATTTGGCTGGCTTGCGGCCGCTGCCGCTTCGATCGCTTGCTGGGCCGGCCTTTCTTAAGGACGCAGATTTTCACAATTTTGAGCCGGTGGTATGCCGGCTTTTTAAATGCGGAGTAAACGTCGACAATATGAATGAAATTCTGAAATATTTAAAGAAGCATGGCGAAAAACTGGATGCCGAGATTGCTGAAGGTGCCGGTCTCTCGCTTTCAAAGACACGTATCTACTTGGCAGAGCTTGCTGCTAAAAACGAGGTCGTGTTATGTGATTCAATCAGGTTCGTGAAGGGCAAGAAAATCCAAGGGATAAGATGCCGAGTGTCCGGGTTTATACCATCAGCGACACCGGGGCGGAAAGCCAAGGTGTCTGCAATTAGCTGATAATCAGGCTGCCGAACAGCCGTGCCGGACCGACAACCGTGAAGTTTGCCGTTTCCGGCAATAGTGTTTTATTTTTGGCAGTGAAGAGGATGGGCTGCGGAAAATGTCGATCTCTCCGGGTCAATATCTCCGGGATGCCAAGAATCAAAGCGGACTGCCGTAATCGGGTCGATTTGTATCCTGTTCTTCACGAGCCAGGCACGCAAGCAGAAAGCAGCCGGACATAATGCTTGAATAAACCCAAAGAAAAACCCTGTTGGTTTCCCGACAGGGTTTTTTGTTTTTCAAGCCAGGCCAATTAACCAGCCCCAGTTGGGGCGCGCGCTGCATTTTTAGTTGGGTGACTGGATAACCTTTGCGAGCCGGCTGTCAGTCTCGTTGTCCGCCGAATGCCATCAGCAGGCTCAGCAGGTTGACGAAGATGTTGTAGATATCCAGGTACAGGCTCATCGTCGCCATCACGTAATTGGTCTGGCCGCCATGCACGATCTGGCTGATGTCAAACAGGATGTAAGCCGAAAAGATCAGCACGGCAATCGCGGAAATGGTCAGCGACATTGCCGGGATGTGGAAGAACATGTTGGCCAGGGATGCGACGATCAGCAGGATCAGGCCGATGAACAGGAACTTGCCCATGAAGCTGAAATCGCGTTTGCTGACGGTTGCCAGGGTTGCCAGGCTGAAGAAGATGATGCCGGTTCCGCCTGCCGCCATGCCGACCAACTGTGCGCCGTTTTTCAGGTGCAGTGCCATTTGCAGGATAGGTCCGAGGAAGAATCCGGCGACAAAGGTGAAGGCCAGCAACAGCACGACACCCCAGATGCTGTTGCGCATCGCGGTGACGCCGAACATCAGGCCCATCAAAGCACCGAACATCATCAGCGAGAACATGATTGGATGCAGTGCCATGAAAGAAAAGTTGGTGGACATACCCATGAACGCACCGATCACTGTCGGGATCATGGTAAGCGCCAACATCATGTAAGTATTGCGCAATACCTTGTTTTGCGAGCCTGATAACGCGCCGATTTGCGTTGCGGGGATATATTGTTGTTCCATTTGTAACCTCCTAAATGTTATGCATTAATTCTGAGACGGGTTTAAGACCAGCGAATCAAGGTGAAAGTTCATTCGTGCACGGAAGGTGCGTGTTCTGGCGGAAGCGGTGAGATTCGAACTCACGGAGGACTCTCATCCTCGCTAGTTTTCAAGACTAGTGCCTTCAACCACTCGGCCACGCTTCCCAATTGTCTGCCGGCAGATTGTGCGCTTGCCTTGGTA
>Ga0307375_10000216_pt1 | contig 78954 bp, 57 predicted proteins | sample TR1MG_FD_202531 | JGI IMG/M metagenome (GOLD analysis project Ga0307375, IMG submission 202531) | Soil microbial communities from Risofladan, Vaasa, Finland - TR-1 | ecosystem: Environmental > Terrestrial > Soil > Coastal area > Acid sulfate soil | place: Finland: Risofladan, Vaasa | collected... | reverse complement strand
CGTCACGCCTTCGCCTCGGCACAGGAAACAAATCCTCAATCTGCTTCCACTGCGTATCGCTCAGCATCATGCAAACAGCTAACCCAACCAGCAGTTCGCGGTGAAGTACCTAGCCTGAGTCAGAACCCATTTATGCAACCAGTTCTAGTCCCGAGACACTGTGTAAAGAATGTCATGAGACTGAACACAACGGAGGGCTTGTATGGGCCACCCGAGGGTTTTCACATTCGAACGTTACCGCAAGATAACTAGCTGTCACTTAGTCTGGATCGCTACGTCCTTCCTGCGCACCCCTTCGTATGTATACCCGGTGCCGTTCCACTGGAACAGGCCAACAGAGCGCACAGCACAATGCCCTGCTCGATAAGAGGGTATCTCAACAACAACGTCCCGGTTGTTTCTAGCCTTCACAACCGGAACCGAACAACGTGGATCAGCACAAAAATTGGCCTTATCGCCAGCCTCTGCAATGCTCCAGATCGGTTTGAAAGTGCCATCAGATCGTGAGAATACCCAAAAATTGACACACCTTGCGCTTCCCCCATAAGTCGCAAAAACTAGCATCCCTTGCTGAGCCAAAATGGAACTGTCAATGTTGTCGATCATGTCCGACGATTCATCGGAAACTCCCGCAAGCTGCCTAAGTTCACGAACCTTTGCTATCGTTAACCCAGACTGTCGCGCAGCTTCGGCATCATTCTTCGCGTGAACCTCTGTCCAGTTTGTCTGTTGCGCTTCCAACAGGACAGAAAAGCTCAGAACACCGCCCAAAATGAGGCTCACTACCAGAGTGGCGCGCAAACCGCTTTTCATTTTCTTCCTCCAAGCTAATAGATCGCTTTTCCATGGGCAACGTACATACCGGACTCGAAAAGCATAGATTCGTCTTGGCGCCTGCCACTCAGCGCATTTGGATCATTTCCGGCTCGGGTGAAGTGGAGAAACAGCGGTGGTACCAAGAGATACTGCCCTTGATTGAGCGTTTTCAGTAAATCCGACCGCTTATAGTTTCCTTCACCTTCGTTGAAGATGAAACTCGTTAAGGCATCGAACTCCTGCTGCTTCAAGGGCACTATGGTGTCGCGCTGCAAGGCCGCAACTGCGACAAGTGAATCGCTGCTTAGCAAGTCCAGCGCACGTTGGGAAGAGATTCCCTGAATGAAGTCCGCAGGTTCTGTGCCGTTGCAACGACCGTACTGAACCAGATGCCCATACCCGATCGTACAGTTACCGGCGCTGTCGTTGTAGAGCACGGCGAGGCCGTTGCGAACCTTTTTCCCTTCTTCAGCGGCGATGAACTTCACTCCGAGGACACTCACAGTAGAAGCCACACGCAAACCCACGTTCAGAACCATAGTGAAATTCGGTAGCGCCGAAATGGCGTCTAACGTCATATCCAACCCAACCCCCGCCATATCATCGTGGCCGCTCGGATCAATACGATTTACTGGGTTTGCACTGGCGTACAAATATTTGTGCAGGCTCAGCGGGTCTTCGTCGTCACCATAAGCGTCGTCATCCATTCCCCAGAACCTTCCAGTGCGTACATCGAGGTATCTGGCGCGGTTGTAGTAGAGGCCGAGGTCGGAGTCGTACTGTTCACCGGTGAAGAGGAATTCGTTCGGCGTCGTGCCGGTCTGGTTGATCAGGTTGCCGTAGGCGTCGTAGTCGTAGGTATCGGTGATGGCTCCGGTTACATCCGTGAGATACCGCACGCTGCCGTGGCCGTCGTAGCCGTAGTAGTTCGTCGCCGGAGCGCCGTTGACTGTCTGCGTCTGGCTGACCAGTTGCAGCCCCCAGACGTAGCTCCGCGTGACCGTGCCGTTCTGCAACTCCTCCATCACCTGCGCGTAGCCGGTCGGGTTCGTCGAGTCAACGAGGTAATCGGTCGTCACTCCGCCGATGGTTTTGGAGACCCGATTGCCGTCACCGTCGTACTGATATGTAATCCCACCATGCTGGATCAGGTGATTTTCGAAGTCGTAAACGTTCTGGATGCCAGCCGACGATACCGTGTTACCGTCGTTGTCGTAGGTGTCGGTCGTCAGGCGGTCGTTGGCGTCGTAGTTCCACAGCCCGGCCGGGACCGCGCCGAGCGTCGAGGTCATCGACGTCCGGTTGCCCACCGGGTCATAGAGGTAACCAACGGTGCCACACTGCGAGGTTCCGCAGGTAAACGTTGCACCCTGCGCGGCCGCAATCGTCTCCGAGGTCAGCCGGTAGAGATCGTCGTAGGTGTAGGTTACGGTGCGTCCGTTCAACTCGGTCACCCCTGTGCGGTTGCCCGACGGGCCCAGCGTGTAGGCGTAGCTGGCCAGAGGGCTTCCGCCCTTTGCACCCACAACGTTCGTCAGCCGATTCAGGCGTGCTCATTCTTCGAACTTGTACTTCCGGTGGGCCTCGGCGGCTTCGATTACGTGTAGCCTTCTAGGACCACCTCCGTGCATCTCGCTTTGTGGGCGCGTTAGCTCCCAAAAGCGTCCATCGGACGGGTCACGGAACAGTATCTCCCAGCCGCTGGAATCAGCCGCGATGCGCTGAAGTTCGGTTTGGACGAGTCCTTGGATTCTAGTCTCGGTTTCATCAACAGCGATTCTTCCTTCAACCACAATCCATTTGCCAACGAGATCGGTTTCTGTCGAATTAAGAGGCATAGGCTTTACTTAGCAATGTACACGTTTGCGTTCGGTGGAATTGGCCCATTTGGAACCACGTACTCAGGAGCTGGAGGAGTACCGGACGTCAACCCACCTTGGACAAAGCCCGGATATGTACGTCCAATTGGGGAGGCGATTCCGTATGGAGTCGGGTACTCGATGACGATGTACGACGGACTCGGTTCGATATTTAAGGTCTGTTGAATCTGTGTGGCATTCATGCCACGAATGGCAGCCGTATCGGTTACGAATACATCAGCCGCGCCCGGAAGGCCGAGAGTGTTTGGATTCGCATCAGCCGCGATAACCCTGGCGACTGTGGCGGGTAGGGGATTTGCAACAGGTGTTGGCGGCACCGAAGTAGGCTGAGGAGTTCCGGTGCTCGGCTCGGCCAAGCTAACGAGGAAAGCGCCGCCTAGAGCAAGAACGGAGTAATATACCGCCGCTTCTGTGTGACCCTGATAGTAAGCTCGCGCCGCATTAGAACCTCCGATTCCAAGTGCGGCAAACATCAAAGCGATTTTGCCTGCCCTGAATGCCACCGCATACGAACCGCCAGCACCAAAGAGCATCCCGAGCGCAATGTTCCCCAAATTGCCCGTTGCGCTCTGGATTTGTTCTGGGCTTCCGCCCTCTAGATAGCTCCCAAAACCAGCGAAGCTCGCGGCGAACAGTCCTCCCGTCACAGCTCCGATCACAGTTTGCGACTGCAAGACGCTCAAACCGAAAATGGTCGTACTACTAGCTGAAGCGGCCAACGTCGAACCGAGGTCAAAGTCATTTCCAGAGGGATCGATATTGTCAATCGGATTATTTCCCCCGTAAACATATCTATGCAGTGACTCCGGCGCCTGCGGATCTCCCTCATACGTATCCATCCCCCAGAAGCGCCCGGTGTTGGTGTCGAGGTATCTGGAGCGGTTGTAGTAGAGGCCGAGGTCGGAGTCGTACTGCTCGCCGGCGAAGAGGAATTCGTTCGGCGTCGTGCCCGTCTGGTTGATCAGGTTGCCAAAGGCGTCGTAGTCGTAGGTATCGGTGATGGTTCCGGTTGCATCCGTGAGATACCGCATGCTGCCGTGGCCGTCGTAGCCGTACCAGCTCGTCGCCGGAGCGCCGTTGACGGTCTGCGTCTGGCTGACCAGTTGCAGGCCCCAGACGTAGCTGCGCGTCACCGCTCCGTTCTGCAACTCCTCCATTACCTGCGCGTAGCCCGTCGGGTTGGTCGAGTCAACGAGGTAATCGGTCGTCACTCCGCCGATGGTTTTGGAGACCCGATTGCCGTCACCGTCGTACTGATATGTAATCCCACCATGCTGGATCAGATGATTGTCGAAGTCGTAGGTGTTCTGGATGCCGGCCGAGGAGACGGTGTCGCCGTCGGCGTCGTAGGTGTCGGTGGTCAGGCGGTCGTTGGCATCGTAATTCCACAGCCCGGCCGGGACCGCGCCGAGCGTCGAGGTCATCGACGTCCGGTTGCCCACCGGGTCATAGAGGTAACCAACGGTGCCACACTGCGAGGTTCCGCAGGTAAACGTTGCACCCGGCGCGGCCGCAATCGTCTCCGAGGTCAGCCGGTAGAGATCGTCGTAGGTGTAGGTTACGGTGCGTCCGTTCAACTCCGTCACCCCTGTGCGGTTGCCCGACGGGCCCAGCGTGTAGGCATAGCTGGCCAGTGCGCCTCCACCCTTGGCCGCCGCAACATCCGTCAACCGGTTCAGGCTGTTGTAGGTATACGACGTGGCCACGCCGTTGGGATACATTACCGAAGACAGATTCCCCATCGCGTCATAGCCATAAGTCGCCGGGGCCTGGCCGGGCGTCGCCGCCGTGGAGAGCCGGTTGCGCGCGTCGTAGGTGTAGGCCAGCGACGTCCCGTTCTGGTTCGATGAGTTGATCGAAAGCACATCCCCCACTGCATCGTAGGTATAAGAAAGCGTCCCGTACGGCGTCTGCTTCGACGTCAGCCGGTTGCGGTCGTCGTACTGGTACGCCGTCGTGCCGGTCGCGTCGGTCATCGTCAGGCGCTGTCCGGTGGCGGTGTAAGTGAAACTGATGGCAGCGGCACCGATGGCGTTCTGGGCAAAGTACGGATCGGCCGTTTCGCTCAGCAGACGGTTGAGGTTGTCGTAGGCGTAGGTGGTCGTCCGGCCGTTGAAGTCGGTCTTCGAGAGCAGGTTCCCGGCAGCGTCGTAGGCGTAAGTTTCCGTCTGGGCGAGGGGCAGGGTACGGCTAATGCGGCGGCCAAGCTGGTCGTAGGCAAACCGCGTCGTGTGCCCGTTGGCGTCCGTCTGTGAAATGCGGTTGCCCAGCTCGTCGTAGGCGTAGGACGTGACCTGTCCGAGAGCGTCGGTGACGCTGGTCAGACGGCCAAGTTTGTCGTAGCCGTAGGTGGTCGTCTTGCCGGCTTGTTCCGTTTTCGTAACAAGACGGCCGTCCCCGTCGTAGGCGGAGAGCTCGGTCGTCTGGTCTGGGTAGGTTACTTTCGTGCGGCGGTTGAATACGTCGTAGTCGTACTTCGTGATATTTCCGTTGGCATCGGTCATGGAAACCTGGTTGCCATCGGCGTCATAGGCGAAGTGCATCGACGTCTGATCGGCGTAGGTCACCGACGTGCGCTCGCCCGCATCATCGTACCCGTAGGTTGTCACATTACCGTCGGCGTCGGTGGTGCCGGTCACGCGACCGGCCAGATCGTATGCGGTCGAAGTGAATTTGCCGTCGTCATAGGTGGTCTTCAGCAGGCGTCCGGTCTTGTCGTAGTCGTACGTCGTGATGTGTCCGCCACGATCGGTTACGGTCTTGCGATGGCCTTCCGCGTCATATGTCGTGGACTCGTAAGCGTTGTCGGCGTATGTGGTCTTGATGAGCCGGCCCTGGTCGTCGTAGTCGTAATGCGTGTGGTTGCCGTCGGCGTCCCAGGCATCCGACTGCTTTCCGATGCTGTTGTATGCCGTGCGGGCGTAGCTGCCGTCGGGATAGGTCGTCTTCGTCAGGCGGCCGTTGTTGTCGTAGGTGTACGTCGTGGTGAGCGTTTCTTTTGTGCCGTCGGACTTGGTGCGCGTAGCCGTCTGCGAAGTCTTGTTGCCGTTCGCGTCATACGCATAGGTTGTCACGTCGCCGAGCGTGTCTGTGGTGCTTTGCAGGTTGCCCGCCGCGTCATAGCTGAAGCTGGTCTGCGAGCCCATGGCATCCGTGGATGTCAGCGGCTGCCCGTGCGAGTCGTAAGTCATTGTGGTGGCGTTGACGCCGCTTCCCACCACAACCGTCGACAGCAGGTTCCCGCCGCCGTCGTACGTGTTCTGCGTGTGATTGCCGTTTGCGTCCCAGATGTCCGTGACCTGGCGTCGCGAGTTGTACTGGTACTTCGTGACATGACCGAGCGGGTCGGTTTCGCTCGTCATGTTGCCCAACTGGCCGTAAGTGTACTTCGTGGGAGTGGTAACGACGTTGTTCGACTCGGAGGTCTTGTCGCCAAACGAATCGTACGTCATGTATTTCACGCCGCCCTCGGCGTCGGTGATGGACGTTACATTGCCGTCCTGGTCGTAGGTATAAACCGTCGGGTTGCCAAGGCGATCCGTGACTGTTTCGCTCTGGCTGCCGACGTCATGCGTATATTTCACCGTGTTGCCATCGGCGTCAGTCGTACTGATCAATTTTCCGCTATCGTCATAAGTGTTCCGAACCGCCTTGTTCCCCGTTGGATCGTCAACTTCCGCAAGATAGTGTGGATGATTCGGGTCGTAGGAGAACGTCGTCGTGTTGTTGTCGCGGTCGGCAACGCTGACGAGGTCTCCGTCACTGTCGTATTGGTATTGCAGACTGACGCCGTTCGGATCCTGTATGGATGTGATCCGGTTCTGCGAATCCCTGACAAAGACGATGCTCTTCCCATCCGAATGAGTGATTCCGTCCGCCGTGATGGTGATCGTGTTGCCATTGGGATCGGAGATGCTTGTGACGCCAAGTTTCTGATCGAGGATGTAGACGTAACCGTCTGCCGTCGTCAGCTTGAACTGCGTCGGATCGTAAGGATTGCCATTGTAATCGAGCAGGTTCACCGGCCCTGGCACCGCGCCATCCACGATCGCCGAACCGCCGTCGAGCGGTACAAGCGTCGCACCTGCGGTATCTGAAGTGGTTGGAACCTGTGTGAACGTGACGGTTGGCGCCGTGTTCGGACCAAAGCTCTGGCATACAGGCGATGCGGACGGGGCAAACCTGTACACACGGCCATTTGGGAACGTCGCCGTTACGGTGTGATTCCGCGCCATTTGCAGGCAATACTGGTTGGTGAATCCGCTCCAGGAAATTTCCTCGTCCCAGTCGGACCCGATAGCGCCGCCAGTCTTCTGCAGGCGCACGTTCGCTATCGAGAGAGTCCACCCATACCCGAAATCGCCCGGGTGTTTGTCGCGCGAATCGTAGGTACGAACGATGGAGATCGGAAGCCCGGGGGAGGGCACGTTCAGATCCTGGAAGCTCAACGAGAAGTTGCCGACTTTCATCCCGCGGTCCACCACCACGTTCACCGAAGCCGAGGAATATTGTCCTTGGGAGTCGGTCGCCGTCAGGCGAATCGTGTATTCACCGTTTAGCAGAATCGTGGGATCGAACTGAGCGAGTGGCCCCGAGGCTGCATTGCTTCCTGACGCAAACGTCGTCCACTGTTGCGCGCTCGACCCACTCGAATCGGACGGCGCGTATTGCAACACCCAATTGCCGTCGCTCACCGTGCCAGTAACATTGGCCGGAGCCGTGATCTCCGCATCGTCCGCCGGCGACGACAGGGTTACCGCAGGTGGCGGTCCCGGCTGCGACATCACCGTAACTGTTACCTGCGCGGAACTCGACAACTGCGAGTCGCTGGCGCTGAGTTGCAGAACGTAGGTTCCCGCCTGCGGGAATGTAGCCCCTGTAACTGCCTGATTCGGATTGCTAAACGTCACGGACACCGGTCCCGACACTTGCATCCACGCAAGCGTTACGCTTGATCCCTGCGGGAGACCGTCGTCAGACACGGCTCCGCTGAGAGTGGTGGAGCTACTTGGCAGGTAGATTGTCTGGCTCGACCCGGCGTTCACGGTCGGCGGCTGATTCTGTCCCGTCTGTTGTGCCGTGCTCACCGTCACCGTCGTCGTGGCGGATGTCGCGTACTGGCCGTCGTTGGCACTCAACTGAAGGAGATACACTCCGGCGGTGGGGAAGGTCGCTGTAGTTGAAGCCGCGTATGGGTTTGCGAAGACAGCCTGCGCAGGGCCGCTTACCTCGGTCCATACCGTGTTGAGTTGATTGTCTGGTAAACCGTCATCCTTTGTAATGCCGCTGAGCGTAACGCTGCTCGTAGGTAACGTGATGTTCTGAGATATACCGGCACTCACTAAAGGTGGTTGGTTCGTGGTTGCGGGAGTGGGCACGGAATCCAGAACAGGCAGCGTAAGTGTCACGCTGCTCGTATACTGCGAGTCGCTCGCACTCAACTGTAAAACATATGTTCCTGCTGCGCTGAATGTGACCTGTGTTGCCGCTACAGTTGGGTTTGCAAACGTTGCTGTTCCCGGCCCGCTCAATTGGGCCCATTGCACAACCAGCGATCCCTTCGGCAAACCGTCGTCCGTTGCAGTGCCGTTCAGTGCTTCTGCCATGCCAGCGACCAAAGGCGAAGAAGGATTGGCGCTCACCACTGGCGGCTGGTTCTTTGTATTTGTCGCTGAATTGACTACAACCACGACAGTGGAGGAGCTTGTGTATTGCGAGTCGCTTGCGCTCAGCTGCAAAACATAACTTCCCGGCTCAGTGAACGAGGCAATGGTAGATGCTTGGCGGGCATTCGCAAAGGTAACTGCCGCTGGTCCGCTGAGCGAGCTCCACTGGCTGGTAACCGCAGCGCCCGTCGGTAGCCCATCATCCGAGACCGAGCCGGATAAGACTGCCTCGTTAGGAAGAGTAATGGTCTGGCTCGGTCCCGCACTCACGACTGGAGGCTCATTTGCCTTTGCCGACGGATTCACAGTGATTGTAACCGTGGACGTACTCGTATACTGCCCATCACTCGCGCTTAACTCCAGAACGTAGATCCCCACCGAGCTGAAGGCTGTCTGCGTGACGGGTTTGTCTACCGTGCTAAAACTCACGCTTCCTGGTCCGCTCACCTTGCTCCATTCTGTCAGCAATGTGTTGTTAGGCAAGCCATCGTCAATGACAGCCGCATTGAGTACTGCAATGTTCGGATATTCGAGGACCTGACTCGGTCCGGCGCTAACTTGGGGCGCTTGGTTTGTCTGATGCGGAGAATCGACAGTGATCGTCACTGTAGAGGTTTGAGTATACTGGCTATCGTTGGCGCTCAGTTGCAGAACGTAACTTCCCGGCTGGCTAAAGGTGACCGTGGTGGCCGGTTGACTTGCATTCGCAAATATCGCCGGAGCCGGACCGCTTAGTAGGCTCCACTGACTCGTAAGCATCCCGTTGGGGGGCAAACCGTCGTCAGTGACCGTTCCGCCCAGAGTTGCAGAATCTGGAAGATAAATAGTTTGATTTGGGCCGGCATTGACTACGGGCGCTTGGTTGACAGCGGTTGATGGCACCCACTCCGCCTGCAGCGAGTTCGAATATTGCGTATAGCCGGAAAGCTGAGCTTTTGCCTGTATCGTGTCTGTTCCGCTATAGAATCCAACATAGGAAAATCCAGCCTGCCCGTTCGCATCGGTGGATGCTACGTGTGTAGTACCCAATGTATTTGGGCCGATGACGACAAAATCGACTTTTGTATTTGCGATAGGAAGTCCGTTCGCATCCTTCACGGTTACAGTGAAGTCTTTTCTAGTCCCGATAGCCAGAGCGACAGCCTGTGATGATTGAACGGCGACGGTCCCGGCCATAGGGGCGGGGCCGTCTATCGAATTCATCGTCAAGGTTGACGGTATCTGGCAGCAATCGGCGTCACCAGAAACCAACACTGTGAATGATCCGGTGTTGTCGGAGTATCCAATATCGTTGATTCCAAGCTGCAATTGGCTCGCACCGCTCGGAACAGTAAGTGTCGCCGAACTTCCCACGAATATCGGTTGAATGACCTTTCCAGCGGTATCGGTAAAAGCACCGACAAGTCCGCCGTGAGCACTGGAACTGGATTGTCCTGCAATATAGCTCGAGGGCCACTGATTGCTGGCCGTTCCGGCAGTATGCCCATTTGGGTTATCGTAATGAACCGCAAACGGATCAACGTTGAATACGGCCCCAGTTGCAGTTAGCGACAATTGTTGTCCCGATGTGAGGCGGGGAATAACGACAGGTGCAGTTCCGTCGAAGTAGATGCCACTTCCCGAGTATCCCAGCATCATTGTGCTGTTGATGCCATTAGGATTTGCCCAAGGCATTGCAGTACTAATCACTGTCAATGGTCCATTCGCCGCATAGTCAAGTTCATAGGAATACTCACCTGGCCCAGGAAAATGAACACTGATCGTTTGAGCCGTCGGAGCAGTAGCCGTATTAAACGCTCCCATCACTGGATACTGGTACATCGCAGTGGTCCCGGATGCGGGTGGATTGAGGTTTGCGCCAGAAAGTCGAACAGCTCCATTACCAATTCCAAAAACAAACCCTCCCGCGCTTGTGAACTGGAAGGTTCTATCTTGGGCGCTATCGACGACAATAATGCCGCTAAACATAGCCTCAAAGCTGGTCATGTCTCCGACGCCAGCCTGGTGGCCGTTTCCCCCTGCGGCCAGTGTCCTCTGCAAAGATCCACTCGCATCCACCTGCACGTCCGTGAATGGACGCGTGGTTGCGTCTACAGTGTTATTCCCTGCTACCATGCCGCTCGGCGGGTTGAACATTATGCCTGGAAAACCCTGTGTGAAAGCCGGTGGTGTTCCCGGCTGAATGTCGAATGCACCGCTTGTACGGGTTTGGCCGCTGGGTGCGATCCAGAATGCAGCTGAGGTGGGACACTGTTGAGCACCGCATACCACCCATGCGACTGTTGCCGAGTTCGAGCTCGCAGCGATGCCTGCGTATGTAACGCTCGCTTGCAGGCTGTCGGTACCAGGATTCACTCCCACTAAAGAAAACATTGCTACGCCGGAATCTGAACTGACTGCTGTCAACGACGTAGGATTGGCTCCGCTGGTCGTGAGCACGACGGTTTGGCCGCTCACCGGAGCTCCGTGAGCATCCGTGAGCTTTGCTGTTACGGATAGTGGGGATCCAAGAACCAGAGGGCCCGCCACAATGGGGACTAGCGACAAAGTAAGTGGCAATTTGGGGCTTACTACCGCTTGCATTTCTGCATAGGAAGAAAGCTGCCTGTCCGAAGCAGTGAGACGGAGTCGATAAGTTCCTGATTGAGAAAAATACACGGCAGTGTTCGGGCTTTCCGGCGCTGAAAATACGACCGGGCCGGGACCTGCCGATGCTGTCCACAACATGGTCAGCTTAGAGCCGAGCGGAAGACCATCATCAGTTACAGTACCGAAAACGTTTATTGGCCCGGCACCGACAACTGTGGAGACGTCTGTTCCCACCTTGACTTGTGGCTGTTGGTTCCGGGGATACACGGTCACATGAGTCGTTCCGGCTCCAGAAAGCCTCGACGCAGAAGACGTTGCGTTTAGTCGGAATGTGTAGGTTCCGGCTTCCGAGAATACGGCTGTGCCGGTAAGCGTACTTGCGTTTTGGAGAGGAACTATGACCGGGCCGTCAATCTGCGTCCATGCATACGACAGTACACCGTTCGCAGGATCCATCGCGGCTCCGCTTAGCGTTACGGAATTGGCGGGCAACTGTATTTCTTGGTCCGGCCCTGCATTTACTGTCGGGGGATCATTTGCTTTGACTGTGGTGATGGTAACTTGCGAGTTTGCTGTCAGTCCTCTTTCCGTTCCGCTCAATTCAAAAATATATGCTCCGGCCGTTTGGAGCTTCGCTGTAGTTGCAGGTGACGCAGGATCAGCAAAGCTCATCGCGGGACCGCTGATTTGCGTCCACTTCGCAACCGGCTGGCCGGGAGGATTGTTGGCCGACGCCACCGTGCCCTGCAAGGGATAGTCATTGGGATACGGCACGGTCTCGTTCGGGCCCGCGTTCACGATTGGCGGGCGGAAGGCTGGAGTCACTTTCGTCGACGCTTGTGCGCCCACGGAGCCGTAGGAATTCTGTGCTGCATCGTTCCAGTCGACGGCCAGGTTCGTTGTGACCGTCATATCGCCTTCCGCGCCAGGCACCTTGTAACTGAACGAGGCACTCTGCGATTCTCCCGGCGCGAGCGAAGCGACAATCTGGGATTGCGAAGTGCCATCCGGCATGGAAGCAATCAGCGTGATGTTGGTCGCGGTTGCTCCGCCATTGTTCGTAATTGTTGCCGTGTAGTTTGCCGTGGACTGCGTATCAATGGTTGCCGGTCCCGTGAGTGTGACATCGATGATCGGAACATATTCGGTCATGTTCACGGTTTGCGACACTGGGCCGTAACTCGCATCCGAGGCATCCGTCCAGTTCAGCGAGGAAACGGCGCTCAACGTTACATTGTTGTGCGAAGCCAATAAGGCGCGATACGCCGCTGCATCGCCGCCTGGTTGCAAGCGCGGAATGGATGGCACTGCCCATGATCCTGTTTGGCTGGAACTTAGTAGCGCATTGAGTTCAAACGGAGGAATAGTCAGCGTTGTCTTATCCGGATTTGCCGTCGTCAGGCGCACTTCAATCGCATTGCCCGAGCCGTTGTTGTTCACCGTGTACGTGTAAGTCACATTCTGCGAAGGCAAAACCGTTTGCGGCCCAGATGCCGTGAACGAAAGAATCGGAACGTGTTCCTGTACCGCCTCAGACGTTGCACTCACTGGTCCGTACGCGTTGCCGTTGGCATCCTGCCAGGTCACCGTCGCCGTCGCGGCAAATGTCTGGCCGTCCAGGGCAGCGAGTCGCGCCCGGTAGGCATCGTCGCTCTCGCCTTCATCCTTTGGAGCCGGTCCAGCGATTGTGTGGATCACGGTCTTGGCGTCGCTTGTTCCCGGAGACAGTGGCGCAACCGGTACCGTCGCCGACCCTCCATCCGAAAACGAAATTTGCACCGACCCTGCCGGCGATGCACCGGCCCCTATATTTGTCACGGTGATGTGATACGGAATCGTTGCTCCCGGCGTGATGCACCCGGGCCCCGTGATCGCGACCGTAAGCCGCGGAATCTGCAATTGGCTCGATGACATCGTAGTCACCGGCAGATATGGCTCGCCAAAGGAATCGGTAAACGTGCCAATCGCCGTCGATGTGTAATCGCGCCCGTCGACCGACGCCAACCGCTGTTCATACTCCACGTCTGTCTCATTCGTGCTGCGTGCCGCGATGTCCGGAACGGTCTCTTGGAACGTGTGCGATTGCGGTGCGCCGCGGACGATGCTGTCCCACTGCGCGGAATCCGATGCGGGAGTGAGTCCGTCGAATACTTCCGACACCTGGACTGCGGTTGCCGGTGTCACCCCGGTGTTCGAAACCTGCGCCGTAACTCCCAGCGATTGCCCCGGCAGAACCGTCGCCGCTTGCGTCTGCGTCAGATGCAGTTGTGCGGGCGCGGGGAAGATTCCAGCGCCATCGCCAATCAGCGCAACGATGGTGCCGTAACCGGGATTTCCGACCGGACGACCATCGCGACCGTCTCCCGGGTGCGGCGTCTTGCAGTCGCCTTCGCCCTTGCGCTGATGTTCGTCTCCTTTCCGGCCGAAGAACGGATCTTCATACCAGGCAGTCTTCTTATGATCGTCGCAAGAACAGTTGTCGTTGACCTTGACGACTGCGATAGCTGCGATATTCCCGTAGATCCTGTCTCTGTGCTGCGCGATCGCATTCGAAACGATGACCTCGATGTATCGCGGAAGCATCGAAGGCGCTTTTACGTCGTCTCCCGGTCGCGCAATCCAGCAGGCCGCATCGAGTCCACCCTGCGAAGCAAGCGGTTCGCACACCTGAATTCCCGACACGGGTTGGGCATATCCTTTGAAGTCATCGTGAGCTCGATACCATCCTCCTCGCACCTGCCGTGTCCATTGCGGCCCCCAGAAATTCACCTCCTGCCCCACGCGCAGGCCTCCCGGGTTTCCTCCCCACACGACAAATGAACTGGAAAAATACACGAGGGCCGGAACCGTCTGCGAAGATGCGCTGTAGTCTTTGTCTCCGAGAAAGTAAACCTGCACCTGTCCCGGACCGACGGAGGACGTGGCTGGCAACGGCACGGCGACTGAAGCCGTTCCCGTCGCATCTGTTGTTGCCGTCCACTGAGTAGTCCCTACCTGAAACGTAACGATCCGATTGGCCAGCGGCAGATGCGCGTTGCCGCCCGTCAGCGCAGCGGCCAGCGTCTCTCGCGTACCGGTTCCCAGCACTGTTTTTCCGGTGTAGCGGATCGCAGTGCCTGCCTGTGTGATTGCCAGTTGTACCGTCGCATGTGCCGGGTTATGGAGAGCGTCTCCTGCGTAATCGATCGCCAGCGGCACCATGCCGGGGTCCTGCGCGAGAGTGAGCGTTGTCTTCGCAATCCCATTCACATCGGTTTGCGCCTGCAATTGCTGCCCGCCCGCTGAAAACGCGACTGTCTGTCCGGACAGCGGTGTTCCATTCCTGTCGCTCAACAGCGCCATCAGCGAAAACGCGTCGCCGTATGGTTCACTGACCGGCCCCAGGTAGGTGAGAGTTGCAGCACTGGTGCTTGGGTTGAGCTTGCAGGCTCCGCTGTCGCTCCATTGCACGCGGACCTGTTGTGAAATCAGCGTTCCGCCGGTTGCATTCGGCAGTGCCAGTTGTATGAGATCGACCCCGGCACTGCTGCCAGTGAGCGAGAATGTCACGTTTCCGTCAACGTCAGTCGTGCTGCTGCCGGCCGTATTCGCATCCGGCCCGCTCACCACCTGCATATCTACCGGCGCGTTTGGTAACGCAAAGCCCGCGGCGTCCTGTACTTGCGCTGCCACGGCAAAAGGCACGGTCGTGGGCTGAATCGCATCCGGGTTTCCGAGCACGATTGACGAGGACGCGTTGGCAATCCCCGTCGTTCCCATAGGCCGCCACGCCAGCGATGCATTGCCGCGACAGGTCAGGTCAAAGCCGCCCGTATCAAGAACATGTTGCGAATCCGTGAGCACCGTGCTCGCGCCGCCGGTCGTCACGGTGATTTGCGGCACGGGCGTTGTGTTAGGGTCCGGTGTGCTGCCGCACGGTGCTGTGCCCGCCGTATTGAAATTCAAGTTGTCCGTCTGCGTTAGGATTACGGAACCGTTTGCCGGCACCGTGAAGCTGTTCCACAGTTGGAACGGTATTCCGCCCCGCTGCAAGTCCACCGAAACGCTATCGACAACGATGTCGCTGGAGGTTGGATTATCGAGACGAATCGCCCCTGCTTTGTACAGCGTGCCGCCGCCTAGAAACACCGTATGCGGCGAAGCGCTCCACGGCGTCGGAAAATTCGCCGACGCGCTGCTGTTATCCGCATATGCCACCGACACCTGGAGCGAACCCGCTGTCGCCGTTGCCGGAAGCATCGGCCCTGCAACCGCGACCTGCGCATTTGGGACCATCGGGCGAAGACTCGCCATTGCGTTCGCACGGAATCTGAATGCAGTTCTACTCGACGGCGGCGCCGCTCGACGCACCTTCGCGGACGGCTGGATACCGGGTTGCCCGCTGGGCGCGAGTTGCGAGCGCGTAGCCAGCGCAGAACTCGCGGGCGATATCATCCTCGTGGAGACGCTCGGTGTATACAAGCCCAACGCCATTGGTGACGCGACTGCATATATCAGGACCAGCGCGGTGACACGAAACGCAAATCCTGTGATTGCCTGCCGCGCGCGGCGAACTGATTGATGGAAACGACTCTTGACGGACTTGAATACGGGGGCAGAAGGGGCAGAATAAGCTCGCAATGGAGTGCTCCGGCCGGAACCGTGCGACAAACCGTGCGGGGGAAGACGTCGAGAAGGTCCGCGTCGGTGAAAAGTGAAAAATCCGGCGCGCACACTTCTATCAGCCTCAAGTGTTACGCGTGGATGATTTCACCTCGCTGTTTCAAATTCAGAACACACTATAGTAACCACATACGTGAATATTCTTGCCGTTGTGTCAATTACAGTAGGAGCCGCCCGCGAGTTTCGAGCGTTCCACGCGCGTTCATTTAGGGAGTAAATTTCTGTTTTCTTCCTGGAAGAGTGGCCGTGGGCGTAGAAGGGGATGGATCGGCCCGGCGAAGAAGTAATTTTCTCTGCTCATCAGGGATTGAGGAGACGACTATTATCGTGCAAATCTCACTAACGGCTTGACCGGCGTGCTGGAAGTGGCTGATGCGGATGGAACAGTGTACACGTTCCTAGACACGGCACAAACTCACACGGGCACCGGTGGAACAGGTTCTTCGTTACCCTCTACGATCGAGGATCGCAATGGAAACATCCTCACATTTACCGATCAGAATTCCGGTGTTTTTCACGTAACGGATACCGCTGGCCGGACCTTGCTTTCAAGCTCTGGCTTCGGCACAACAGGAATACAGTCGCTATCTCAGGCTTGGCAAACCCGTACACGGTGACTCGGGGCACGACCGCCGCTTCGAGCTATTCGGTCAGTCCATATACCGTGTACAACGACAGCTACGGCTATGGCATTTTCCCGAACGCAGGCGGCTTGCACAGCGTCATGACGCAGGTCACCCTTCCAAACAACAAGGCGTATACCTTTTCATATGATCCGACCTACGGCGTCATCAACAAAATTACATATCCCACGGGAGGCTATGTTAGCTACTCGTGGGGCATCAATCCGCACTCTGACTTCGCTTCCTTTGAAGACTTAGGCGGAGGAGCAAATGGCTGTCAGTATCAGTACGGTACCGTGGCGGTCATGCATCGCTACGTAAGTTTCGGCGGCGTTCACATCGCACTCCAACAGGATTTCAGCTACTCGACCAACTGGGGGAGCGACCCGACGGCGTGGAGCAGCAAGACGACTACCGTCACGACGCACGACCTCGTCACCGGAAAAACCTACACTACCGTATATACCTACTCTCCAATCACAGAGCCGAAACAGCCCAATGTAGACACCTCGGTGGCAATGCAAATTCCGGTTGAGAGTTCTGTCGTCACCAACGATTCTGGCGGTTCAGCGCTCCGTACCGTTCACAAGTGGTGGGAAGATCAGTATGAGCTTTCGATCGATGAAACTACTTTGGAGAACGGGTAGACATCGGAGACGACGTACACCTACGGACCCGGGGCGCAGGTGAAGGAAAAGGACGTCTATCACTATGGCAATGGAAGTCCTGGCCCACTGCTACAAAAGACAACTACGAACTACAACTCCTTTACGACGCCCATCCATGCGGGTGGCCCATCGATCTTCGACCAGCCCTCGCAGACCATCGTCTATGACGGCAGCGGCAACCGGGTGGCTGAGACCGACTATGCCTACGATGGTAGTGCAACTCAAGGGGTCGCCGGCCTTCCCGCTGGTACGCACGATGAGACTAACTACCCGTCCGGCTCGGGGATCGTGCGCGGAAATCTGACGACAAAGACGGAACAGTGCTTCGTGCTTCCTCCCGCCACCGGAAGCTGCTCCAATACGGTCACGCAGTACATGTACGACGAGACGGGGCAGGTCGTCAGCATGACCGATCCGCGAAACAACACGACGCAGTACATTTACGCGGACAACTATGCCTCGGGTACCGGTACGCCGAGTGGCGATACGAATGCCTATCTCACGGAGCTGATTCTGCCTTCCACGAACGGCGTCAGCCACGTTGAACATTTTACCTACGGGTACTCGGATGGGCAGATACGTGTTGCGCAGGACGAGAACAGCCAGAACACAAGCTATGCATACAACGATCCGCTGGCCCGGCTGACAGAAACCGACTTTCCGGACGGCGGCAAAACGACGATTGCTTACAATGACGCCGCCCCCACACCAAGCGTCACCAAGACGACCCTTATTACGGCAATAATTACCTTGACTCCACCACTGTTTTTTGCTAAAGTTTAGACAGTGAGGGATGTTATGAACACTGAACCTAAGAGCCTTCAAGAAGCTATCGTATATTTCTCGAACCCTGATACCTGCATTGCTCATCTTGTGGCGCAGCGTTGGCCCGATGGAATTGTGAAGTGCCCTACCTGTGGCAATGAGAAGGTCAACTACCGGGCGCATCGCCGTACCTGGACTTGCTCCAGCCATCACGCCAAGCGGGAGTTTTCTATCAAGGTTGGAACCATGATGGAAGATTCGCCGATTGGTCTGGACAAGTGGCTCACTGCAATCTGGCTCCTCACCAATTGCAAAAATGGCATCAGCAGCTATGAGATTGCGCGGGATATCAACGTTTCTCAAAAGGCCGCATGGTTCATGTTGCATCGTATCCGGCTTGCCATGCAGGACGATTCCTTTGGTAGCAAGCTGGGCGGCGAAGTCGAAGCCGATGAGACTTTCATCGGAGGGAAGGCACGGAACATGCACTTGAGCGTTAAGGCCCGTCGCATCACTGGTACAGGAACCAAAGACAAGACGGCGGTCATGGGCATCCTAGAGCGCGGCGGCAACGTTCGCACCATCGTTGTCTCGAATCGCAAAAAACTGTACTGCAAGCGGAAGTCAAAAAGCATGTCGAAGCTGGCGCGGCGCTCTACACTGACGCGCTGCTTTCCTATGAAGGTTTGGCGACCGACTACGCGCACAAGGTTGTTGACCATGCTGTTGAATACGTCAACGGGCGCATCCATACCAACGGACTCGAAAACTTCTGGAGCCTGTTGAAGCGTGGCATCAACGGAACCTACGTGAGTGTCGAACCATTCCATCTGTTTCGTTACCTCGATGAGCAAACCTTCCGGTACAACAACCGCAAGGATATGAATGATGCTGGCCGATTCAATCGTGTACTGTCTCAGATAGTCGGCAAGCGGTTGACCTTCGCCGAACTCACAGGGAAGGGATTAGAAACGGCGACCTGCTAATCCTTTGAGGTTGAAACGCGGGAAGCGGGAGAAATCTTAGCCCGCTTTTTTCGTGCCTGCTTGCGCTTCCATTCCTTTTCGCGCTTCAGTAGTTCCGCACGCGGCACGGAAATAACTTTTTTGAGTACCGTGTTAAATTTGTCGAGTTCAGATGTCATCTCTCCTCCGTTCAATATGCGACTCCAAGCAAATTCTGTCGATCACCTCTGGAGTTAATAGGGTTAGAGACAAGGGAACATTCTTGGAAAGTGCCAGTAATGACTTTCTAAATCGAGTTCTCCCGTGTTTCAATTTCTCTCTGTCAACCAGCAGTTTTCTACTCTCATAAGCCAAAAAGTCAGCGGCCTGGAGAGGAATGATTCCAGTTCGACCATCCGGCCATTGATTAGAGGGCTGAAAATCCCGACTCGATTTGAAAGATGGCAACTCGCGGCAAGGAAGGCAGGCGGTCATTGCATGAATTAACCCCTGTTTATCGGGACAACCGTCCTCGAAAATGTATTCCATTTCTCTGCCCATTACATCGTGGGCTGCTTCTATACACGCTCGTCCGGCTAGGGAAAATGGAGTTTTGAATACTTCGCAGAATTTGTATACCCTGTCCGCTTCCGCAAAGATTTCATGGCTGATGAGGGAAACAAAACTGTGTTGTACATATGCCCTTGCTATTGAGGTGGCATCTCGTAAAAAAAGAGAGCGGCATGATTGGTTAGATTTCCATTTAGCGAACGGCCCTTTGAATTGAGAACACTCTTTCATGTGAAAATACGGAACTTCGCATTTTGCGAGAAGTATTTTCCAATCAATTTCAAATCGTTCCCATTGGGCAACTGACGCAGCATACCCGCAAACATATGTCCATCCGAGATCAGCACCCCCCCGACTCGTCAAAATAACAAGTCATCATAGTAAATATCGACTCCGGCCCATATTGAGAAAGCAAAAGGGAACGTCCCAGATGCTCAAGGGAAAATCGCCCACCACCATTCTCCGCTATCCCCTTGGTGGAGTCAAGGTAATTATTGCCCTTATTACCTCTAGTTCGTCCATGAGCACTACGAGCATCATGAACGGTGTCGGGCTTGTGACGCAGACACAGCTCACGACCGATCCCGAAGGCACGGACTATACGGACACCACTTATGACGGTCTCGGACAAGTGTGGAAAGAGTCGAACCCGCACCGCTCCGGTTCACTCCTCACGGATGGTACGACCACCAACTCCTATGACGCTCTCGGCAGGATTATCTCCATTACGCATCCTGATGGCACTGCGGCGACGTCGAGCTACTCCGGCAACTGCACAACAATCACCGACGAAACCAACAGAAGCCGTAAGTCCTGCAGCGACGGCCTTGGTCGAATGACGGGCGTATGGGAGGACCCGTCCGGGCTGAACTACGCAACCAGTTATGGCTACGACGCGCTTGGCGACCTGACGAATGTGCTGCAGAACGGTTCCCGACCGCGAGCGTTTACCTATGATTCTCTCGGTCGTCTCCTTTCGGCTTCGAATCCCGAAATCGGCACGCCAGTTATACCTACGACGCCGATGGCAATCTGTTAACAAAGACCTCTCCCGCGCCAAACGGCACGACTGGTACGGTCACGGTCACATATGGGTATGACGAATTGAATCGGCTGAGGATCAAGTCGTATTCGGACCAGTCTCCTTCGCGCGAATATTACTATGATCAGCCTGGGCAGGGACAATCCATTGGCCGGTTGACCCATGCGTCGAATGATGTGAATGCGGCCTACAATCCGTCCTATGATGCGATGGGAAGAGTCATAAGTCAGACGTACTGCATTCCACAAGACTGCTCGTATTCGGTTTCCGTCAAAGCGACTTATGATCTTGCTGGGAATCTTACTTCGCTGACCTACCCAAGCACGCGCACCGTCACATATGGATATGACGCCGCAGACCGCCTGACCTCCGTGACCTATGCGAGCTTCGGGCAAACTTCCGTCGGCTACACCTACTACACGGCGCAGAGCTTCTGGCCTTCCGGGCAAGTACGGCAAGCGCAGTATGGCAACGGCGTATACGAGATGACCGATCAGAACAGCCGTCTTCAGGCTGATGGGTTCACGGTTGCCAGTACAACGTCTCCATCTTCGTCGAACCCAGCATTCATGCAGTTGGGTCTGGGGATGTACGATCCCACGACTGGCGGAAATAACGGAAATGTCTGGTCCATTGCTAACTACCTGAACGGCAACCGCACCCAGACGTTCAATTACGATGCACTCAACCGTCTGACCTACGACGCTGAGGCCGATCCCAGTGGCTGGGGAGAGCAGCGCACTTTCGATGCCTGGGGAAACATCAATAGCTGGAGTCTGCTAAAGGGGAGCCTAGTCGCGCAGCCAGTCTCGGCCAATGCGAACAACCGGCTTACAGTGTCAGGGATCAATTATGATGCGGCCGGCAACGTCATCACGAATGGTACCATGCAGTTCCAGTACGATGCCGAAAATCGTATCATCGATGTCGGCAACCAGAGCCCGCCAATGTACACGTACGACGCGGACGGAATGCGTGCGGAAAAGAACGTGGGCGGCGACAAAACCGACTACGTTTACTTTGGCGGGGAGCCCATTGCCGAATACCACAATACCCCTAGCGGCTACGCGTGGGACGATTACATCTTCGCTGGGTCCAAGCGCATCGCCATGTCCCCGACTTCGAAATCGGTCCTGCAAACCAGTGGGACCTATTGCACGAATTGCGGATGGCAATGGAGTACGTTTATGTTCCCGCAGAGTGTGATTCCGTATCATCGGACCGTGCAGATAGGAGACAAGCTGTTTTTGACGCAAGTTTCCAACCAGTCAAGCGCTGGAGGGATCGAGGTAACTTTCAGCGACGGAACGAATACGTGGAACCCAGCAATCTCCGACACCGCTGGTCGGCGCTCCGATGCCGATCCGGTCATGGACTGGCATACTCGGACTATTGATCTCTCGTCCTTCGCAGGGAAGCAGGTCCAGGGTATTTACTTGGTTACCGAGGGGTTGGTCTCTGGCTATTGGGAAATCCAGTACGTGGATGTTTCCTATGCTGGGGCGGATGGAACCGTATGGCCGCTCTTTACCGGAACCGATCCAGGGCTGAGCATAGACGGCTCATCCCAGAGTTCGCGTTCGTACGTTGTTTATACCGATAACACGTTCCATACGTTCTGGTCCCAGCGGGGAACACGGTACTACCATAGTGACCAGATCGGTTCGGCACGACTGATCTCATCCTACGGTGGAGGTCCGGTGTGGCAGGGAACATTCACGCCCTTCGGCTACGAGGTTAGCGCACAGGCGACGGTGAGCCACTATAAGTTCAGCGGAAAAGAGCGCGATGCGGAGACGGGGCTGGACTACTTCGGGGCGCGGTATTACGCGTCGAGCATGGGCCGCTGGATGTCGCCCGACTGGGCCGCCAAACCCACCACCGTCCCCTACGCCAACTTCGGCGATCCCCAGAGCTTGAACCTCTATCAGTACGTGGGCAATAATCCGCTCAGTCATGTGGACAAGGACGGGCATTTCTGTTCACTTTGCGGGATTGCCCAAACTGTTCTGACGTACGTGTACAGTCATCCAGCAGTCAGAAGAGCCCTGGGAAGGGTCGTCCAGTCACTCAGCGTTAAGGGGAACGCCGGATTCGGAGTTCAGTCACCAAAGGGCCTCCCAATTCATGCCTCGCTGACAGGCACGGGTTACTTCACAGAATCGGGACAGGGGTTGAGTGTCGGCTTGAACGCGACTGCATTGGGGAGAGTGGGACCGGCCGGCGGGCAGGTGAGTGTCGCTGTACCAATGATGAAAAATGGGGAAGCAGTGAATCCCCTCAAGAGTGCGTCAGTGAGTGCCGCACCCCTCATCGCTGGAGAGCGCGGTAAAGGGGAAATCGCGGGCTTAGCAAGCAAGAATGAAACTTCGGTGGGAGGAACATACGGCGAGGGTGTGGTTGGCGGGCTTGAAGTCGGGACGAGTTCTCACGCGTTGCAGGACCTTGGGGGTGCGCTCATCGGCGCTGTGATGTCTGATGTCCAACAAGCTGTTGGCAATCTCCGAAACATGATGAGTGGCGACATCATGAAACAAGGTCAGGCGATCCCCGCCTGTGATAGTGCCGCGGATTGTAAGTGATGCTAAGACTGGGGCAGGAGTGCCAGCTGCTACCGGAAATTTCCTAAAGGCGGAGGGCTCTAATGACATCAAGTGATGCTGTTTTATCGATAGGGGTTGGGTGCGTCCTCGAAGTAGTCGCTTTTGCAAGTAAGCACTTTTATGCTTCCAAGGGATACGGTGGAGCGACCGACAAGGAAATTCCCTTCTGGCTTGGGCGCTTGGGATTTGCCTTGGGCGGAGCATTGTTCATTGTTGTGGGGGTGGTTCACGTGTGGCTGGGTGGATAGTCGGAAATGCAGCTAATGGGTGACTAAGGCGTGTTTCAACAACTCCTCCGGAGGACAGACCCGACTGCCGAGACCAGCCTGTCGGGCACCGAGACCGAAGAATACATTTTCTTCAACGGCAAGCATATCGCGCGCAAGGATATTTCGGCGGCGCGGGGCACTACTACTTCTCCGGCCAACTCGGCTCCACCAGCATCGTCATCGCCGCCACCGTGATCTGGCACTGCGCGCCGAGCGTGCATTCTAAGCGGCCCAATCTCGGCACAATACCTCAGCCTGCTCCAACACCGTGAGGGTTGCTTTTTCCTGCTTGTCCGGCGGGTAGCCGTATTTCCGGAGGATGCGCTTTACCATCGTGCGGAGCTTGGCTCGCACACTCTCCTTGACGGTCCAATCAACGGTCGTATTTCTCCGAACGGTATCAACAAGTTCGTGCGCGATCTGGCGCAGCACTTCGTCGCCCATGATCTTTACCGCCGAGTCGTTTACTTCGAGCGCGTCGTAGAACGCCAGTTCCTCATCTGAGAGGTGCAACTCTTCGCCGCGCTTCCGTGCCTCGCGCATTTCGCGGGCCATGTCAACCAGCGCTGCGATCACTTGCGCCGTGTCGATCGACCGGTTCTGATACTTGCGAATCGTGCGCTCCAGCATTTCGGAGAACTTGCGCGATTCCACAACATTGCGCTTCGTACGGGCCCTGATTTCATCATTCAGCAGCTTGCGGAGAACCTCGAAAGCCAAATTGCGCTGCGGCATACGGCGCACTTCTTCGAGGAACTCGTCGGATAGAATCGAAATGTCGGGTGTCTTCAGGCCGGCAGCAGCGAAGATATCAACTACCCCGTCCGAGGCGACGGCGCGTGACACGATTTGGCGAACGGCAGCTTCCAGCATCTCCGGGCTTTTGGCTTCATCAGTAGTATGTTTGGCCAGGCTGGCTCGCAGGCGCTGAAAGAATCCCACATCATCACGAATTGCAAGCGCTTTGGGGTTTGGGACGGCGAGCGCGAAAGCCCGCGACAGAGCGAGAACTGCTTGCATGTAGCGCTCTTTGCCGTTCTCAAGTCCCAGGACGTGCTCGATAGCATTCGGGACTACGGCAACCCTCTCCGTAGGCGTGCCTGAGAAATACTTCGAGTAGTCGAATCCGTGGAACATTGCCGAGATAATCTCGAACTGCTTCTGCAGAGCGCGAACCGCCTCTTCCTGATCGATCGTCGTTTCGCCCTGCCCGCCACTCTCGGTGTAATCGCGCATTGCGCGTTTCAGTTGGTCCGCAAGGCCAAGATAGTCCACAATCAAACCGCCCGGTTTATCTTTGAAGACGCGGTTCACTCGGGCAATGGCCTGCATGAGTCCGTGCCCCTGCATCGGTTTGTCGAGATACATGGTGTGCATGCACGGCACGTCGAAGCCCGTAAGCCACATATCACGGACGATGGCGAGCTTAAGTGGATCGTTCTGGTCTTTGAATCGCTGAGCGATACCGTCTCGCCGGGCTTTGTTCCGGATGTGCATCTGCCAGTGTTCGTCGTCTGCCGCCGAGCCGGTCATGACAACTTTGATCACGCCGCGATCGTCTTCTTTATCGTGCCACGAGGAGCGCAAGCGGGTAATCGCGTCGTACAGTTCGACGCAGATTCTCCGGCTCATGCAGACGATCATCGCCTTGCCTTCCATCGCATCCAGCCTGCGCTCAAAGTGCTCGACGATGTCCCGGGCGATAAGGTCGATACGCTTGTCCGTTCCGACCATGGCTTCGAGGCGGGCCCACTTCGTCTTCAGCTTTTCTTTGTTCTGTACTTCTTCGCCTTCCGTGACCTCCTCGAAGTCTGGGTCGATTTTCGGTCGTTCCGTTTCCTTCAATTCGAGCTTCGCCAGCCGCCCCTCGTAGTAGATCCTGACGGTCGCGCCATCCTCGACCGCCCGCTGAATGTCATATACGTCTATGTAATTGCCAAAGACGGCGCGTGTGTCTTTGTCGGCGGCTTCAATCGGCGTGCCGGTAAAGCCGATGAAGGTGGCGTTCGGGAGCGCATCGCGCATGTGGCGAGCAAAGCCGGCGATGAAGTTGTACTGGCTGCGGTGTGCTTCGTCGGCGATCACAACGATGTTGCGCCGTGTCGAGAGCGTCGGGTATTTGTCGCCCTTATTTTCTGGAAGAAACTTCTGAATGGTGGTGAAGATCACGCCGCCGGAGGAACGCTTCAGCACCGTCTGGAGATCGTCACGGTTCTCCGCTTGTTCCGGCGTCTGGCGGAGCAGGTGTTCGCACCGCGAGAATGTGCCGAATAGCTGGCCATCGAGATCGATGCGATCGGTCAGGACGACGATCGTCGGGTTCTCCATCGCCGGGTGTTGGATGAGTTTGCCCGCGTAGAACACCATCGAGAGGCTCTTGCCGCTGCCCTGCGTATGCCACACCACGCCTGCGCGCTTGTCGCCGGACGGAGCCGCCGCGCTGACGGTCGTCTCGACGGCCTTGCGCACGGCATGGAACTGGTGATACGCGGCCATCTTCTTCAGCGAGAGCGCACCGTCCGTCTCGTAGACAATGAAGTTGCGGACCAGGTCCAGGAACCGGCTCTTCTCAAACATTCCCCTGACGAGGACTTCCAACTGAAGGCTGTTGCTCGGCGCGACCTCCGTGCCATCGACGGTCCGCCACGGGCTGAATCGCTCCCAGTCGGAAGTCAGCGTCCCGGCGCGTGCTTGCAGGCCGTCGGAAATAATAAGGATCTCGTTGTAGGGGAAGAGACTCGGAATGTCTTTCTTGTAGGTCTGGAACTGGTTGTACGCGCCTCGGATCGTCGCGTTCTCGTCTCCGGGGTTTTTCAACTCGAAGATGCTCAGCGGCAAGCCGTTTACAAAGATGATGACGTCGGGGCGCCGGTTGATCTTGTCTTCCACCACGGTGAACTGGTTGACCGCGAGCCAGTCGTTGTTGCCGGGCTCGGCGAAATCGACCAGCCAGACGAGGTCGCCGGCAATCGAGCCATCGTCACGGCGATATTCCACGTCCACGCCGCCGACCAGCATCTGGTGAAAGCGGCGGTTGTTCTCCACCAGGCTCGCCGTTTCGGGATGAGTCACACGGCGGACGGCTTCGTCGATGGCTTCGGCGGGAACCTGCGGGTTGATCCGTGCCAGCGCCTCGCGCAGACGCTTCTCCAGAATGACTTCGCCGTACGACCCACGCTCGGCAAACATCTCGCCCGGCGCAATGTCCGGCCCGTGCAGGACCGTGTAGCCCAGCTCCTCGAACCACGTGAGGGTCGCGTCTTCGACGGTGGATTCGATTACGCCTTTGTGTGCCATGAGTCGCTCATGCTTCCGCGAGATTTGCCTCGGACTTGCTGTTCTCAGTCACGTCCAGTTCCTTCACAATCGGGCGAAACACCCGATTGAATAGCTCTAAATGTTCCTTCAGCCATCGTTGCTGGTCGGGCCACTGCGTCTCGTCAAGGAAATTGGAATCCTTCCTGACATAGATCTTGCTCTGTTTTTTTGTCGCCGGATTGTACCAAGTGAGAGGCATACCGAGAGCCTTTTCGATCTCTGCACGCCGCGCTTCCAGCTCCGCAAAGTGCTCCTTCGCGTGTTTCGAAGACAGAACAAGCTCGACCCGAAGCTCAGGGCCAAAGCTGTGCGTAACCGAACTCCATGTCGATATCACCGAAGCCAGCGCGAAGTCCGTACGCCCAATCGGGTGATTCATCCACTGTTGTTCCTGTGGTTTTTGGCAACGGACCTCGCTCTTGCTCGTCACCATGTAGTCGCGGAACGCAGTCCAGAATCGATGCTGCGTTCTGTTCAGATCGCTGCTCTGCCAATTCTGGTTTGCTGCGGTTCTGATCGAACGGCTCCAATCGTTTGGCTGGCACACAATGTTGAATTTTGGGGCGACCAGAGATTCGCCAATCCTCCACAACTCGATCTCAAGAGCAAAGAAGTTGATCGCGTCGTCCGTGTGCTCATTCAGCCAGTCGATGGCGGCACGATGTTCCTGGGTAAACTGCCGCGCAATCCTGCGCTGGACGCGCGAGGGAAAGATCCCCGGCTATCCGCCTCCCGGTGGGAAGAAGACCCGCAACAATTGGCGTTACAAGTTGTCGGAGGTAGACGACGCGCTGCGTTCAACCGTAGACTTGTGTCGCCGTCCGTGTCGTCCTCATGGAGAACGGATTCAATGAGGAAGACACACCATCAGAATGGCAGTCTGAAACGCGTGCGGCGCAGTGGAGGCCGTGAGGTCTGGATCTACCGCTGGCGGGAGACCGGACCGGACGGCATCCGGCGGCCACGCAAACTTGTGATTGGTACGACGAAGGCGTTCCGCTCGGAGAGCGCAGCATGGGAACGAGTGGAGCAATTGAATCTCAACATCAACCTCGACCGCTCGATTGATGCGCCCTGCCCGCGCACGTTCGAGGAGTTGGTCGAGCATTTTTCCGCGAAGGAGCTGCCGAAGTCAGACGATCTCGATGGAGAGGGTCGCGCGTATTCCACGAAGGACAATTACCGCTACTATCTCCGGAAATAGATCGGGACGAAGTGGGGCGCCTTCGCGCTGGGCGATATCAAGGCGATTGCCGTGGAAGATTGGCTCCGCGGCTTGCGCCTTGATCCAAACAGGAAGCACCCCGAAGGCAAGAAGGCGACAAACGGGACGAAGAAGAAGATGCGCGATCTAATGCACCTCATCTATCAGCACGCAATTCGTTATGAGTGGATGGAGCGCAATCCGATCTCGCCCGTGCGCCAGAGCGGAAAGCGCGAACACACGCCTGACATCCTCGAGGTCAGAGAGTTGGCGGCGTTGCTGAACGCGCTTGATATTCGCGAGCGGATTGCGGTTTTTCTTGACTTCGGCACGGGGGCACGCAGAGGTGAACTTCAGGGATTCATCTGGAGTGATGTTGATTTTGCGAAAGGGATCTTGCATCCGAAAAGGTCGATCGTGAAGCAGCACGTTGGAAAACTCAAGACGGAAGCCTCCGAGAAACCCATTCCACTCTCGCCTCTATTGGTTCGTGATTTGTTGGCATGGCGACAGGAAACGCCGTACGCAAAGGATACCGATTACGTGTTTGCAAGTCCGGTGAAACAGGGCAAGCAGCCGCTCTGGATGTCCGCGATGATGCGCGATCACATTCAGCCGGTGGCAACTCGCGTTGTGCCAGGCAAACACGTTAGTTGGCATACGATGCGCAGGACCTACGCTTCCCTGCTCCAGGTCCACAACGACGATCCAAAAGTCGTGCAGGAGTTGCTAAGACATGCATCGATGGCAGTGACGATGAACGTCTACGCTCAGGCAATCAGCGAAAAAAAGCGGAGCGCCCAGAGCAAGGTAGTGGAACTGGTCGCAGCCTCGCAGCGGAAAGCAGCAAGTGCGGCGGAGAAACAAACGGGGACGGGTCAGTGATGCGAGGGAATCACGAGAACGCGAAGTGGAGTGGAAGTCATCCATCGACTTCCATTCACTCCACGATGTTGTGTACCAAGTTGTGTACCAGATGGAGGCGAAAACAGGCGTGCTCCAAAGTTGTGTGTACCAACCTGTGTACCACGCGCTTTTTGACTTTCTCTGTAAGCTACTGAAAAGATTTGGCGTCCCCGGCGGGATTCGAACCCGCGTTACCGCCGTGAAAGGGCGATGTCCTAGGCCGGGCTAGACGACGGGGACGCTACAGGTGGGATCCTTGACGTGCACCGGACAATCCATACTACCAAGCACCTCTCGGGGTGTCAAAAGAGCGGGCTGCACAGAAACATCGACCTGGAGAACGCACGGCCGCTGAAGATTTACAATGATTGAAGGCGAGCCGATTCGCCGTGAATTCATGGCTGACAATCTTTACCTGAGTTTGTGGTTCCCGACGTTCGATGCAGAAGAGATTCTGCCGAAGGTGGTGGCTGTACTGCGGCAGTTTTCTTTCTCGGCGATCGAACCGGGACTAACGTACGTGGCGGTGCAGCCGCTGGATTGGGCGGAGGCATCCGTGCTGGAACGGAGATTTAAGCCGGCAGCCGTTCCCGAGGAAGCCGCGGAGGCGGTCGCCGAGTTTGCGCATGAAGACTTCGCGATCAGCTTCGAGGCGTACTGGGACCTGTGGATGCCCGACGAACGCGGCGCGGAGTGGCACAAACATCCAGAGAAGGTGACCTTCATCGCGCATGGCAAGCGGTTCGATGAAGGCGTCTACACCGATTCCGGCCACATCGAGATTGATTTCGGGCTGGATTTCCCTTTCCTCTACGAAGAGATGGAGCTGGCAGAGGATGACGAAGACAAAGTGCGGTGGAACGTTGCCAAGCTGATCGACTTCACCCAAAAGATTGAAAAAAACGTGAACCTTACGGGGCGCGTGCTCTGGTCAGAGAGCGAAGACAACCTGGCGCAGAAGTTGATTGCACGATTGCAGCGCGTACAGTAGAGAAATCCAATCCAAGAAAATAGCCCGGCCAATGGCTGGGCTTTTCACTTTTAGTCGATGGAGCACCTCAGCCGCCGGGGCGCGACTGTACGTGCGTGTAGCGCTGCTTGATGTTGAGGAACGGAGTCTCAAGGAAGCGGAACGAGAGCGAGGCAAGGATGATCGTCAGAGTGAATGCAACTCCGACGCGAAGCGCGTAACGCGCGAGACTGGCCGTCTGGTTGTGCACGGTGTAGTCGGAGATCATGAGGCCGAGCACGTGGAAGACGTAAAGGCCGTATGAAATGCGTCCGAGGTAGACGAGAAAACTTTTGCCGAGGATGGCTTCGCTGGAGAGGACGGAGAGCAGGATGGCGAGGGCGCCAAACGCAACCATGGGATAGCCAATCAGAATACGAGTAGTGGTCAGCGGGTCGCCCTTGATTTCGAAATAGTTGGCGGCGAGTGCGAGGCTGGCGATTCCGGTGATGACGAGCAGTACGCGAAGATGACGCGAGAAGCGCGGAGCTTCACCGCGAAGAAGAACGGCGGTGAGAATTCCGAGGGCGATTGGATCGAGTTGTACGAATGTATTGCTCCAGATGGGCGTCTCCCAGCGGTGATGCATGCCGAGGTAGATGCGCGCGACATTGGCGACAACGAGCAGTAAACCCGCGGCAATGATCATGCCGCGTTCTCCGATGCGCCGCACAACGGCCGGCCAGAGGAGATAAAACTGCTCCTCGATGGAAACGCTCCAGAGCGGAAAGATGATGGACGATGGGAAGCCTTGAAAGACGATCCACCAGTTGCCGGCAAGCAGGGTAAACGACAGACCGGCGCGCCATCCGATGTGCTGGCCGGGGATGATCCACTGTAACGCCCAGGCAAATCCGAGGAAGCCGAAATAGAGCGGCCAGATGCGCAGGATGCGCCGTTTGTAAAACGACTTTACGTCAAGGTGTCCGAAGCGCGCTTTCTCGCGCAGAAGAAGTTCGGTGATGAGGTAGGCGCTGAGAAGAAAAAAGACGCTGACGCCGAAGGCTCCCATGGCTCCCACGCCGGCAAGGAGATGCGCGATGGGCGAAGGTACGCCGAGGTGCGTCCAGAAAGGGACCTCGTGCGGCAGAGCATGGTGGAGAAACACCATGAAGAAAGCGAAGAAGCGAAGGATGTCGAGCTCGGGATGATAGAAGCGTCCGGCTCCTACACGCGCGGGAGCAGCGGCGGTGAACGTTTCATTCAAGGTTGAAGCGATGGTTGCCACGGATAGTTCGATGAGGCCTTTAGAAGAAATTAGTGAAGCAGGTTATGGTAACAGTTTTGTGAACAGCGATCCCATGCTCCTTTTGAGGGAGCGCGCCTTACGGTAAAAAATAAGGCCAGCCCGTTGCCGAGCTGGCCTGCGACAATTCACCGGACCAGTGACTCCGGCCGAGTACCAGAAGAGATCAAATCAATAATCGACAATACGGCAACAATAATAACCAGAGTATTGACAACGGCAACAACTGACTTCCCGACCTTAGTGTCCTGAGGTGTAGCTGTCTGTATCATCCGAGCGATGATGTAACAACCAATCATCACTCCAATCGTAGCAATCATGATGTTGTCCTTAGAGAAACTTTAGAGTTGGCGTACCCAGCTATTGCGAGGTCACGCTTTGAGAAATGCTTTAAGCAAACTTGAACCAGTAACGATTCAAAGGGGTAAGTATACAGCTCCTCGCAGCGAAGTAAGGCGAGGTCCACAAAAAATAAGGCCAGCCCGTTGCCGAGCTGGCCCTTGTTACGTGATTGCAAAAGCTACTTCGACTGTCCGGCGGTCATGCCGCTCTTCTCTTCCGCCGCAGCCTGCGCCGCCGCAAGTCGGGCAGTGAGGACACGGAAGGGAGAGCAGGAGACGTAGTTAAGACCGGTGCGGTGACAGAACTTCACCGACTCGGGCTCGCCGCCGTGTTCGCCGCAGATGCCAACCTTGAGATCCGGACGCGTTGCGCGGCCTTTCTTGACGGCCATTTCGACGAGTTGGCCAACGCCTTCCTGATCGAGCACCGCGAAAGGATCCTGCTTGAAGATGCCTTCCTTGAGGTACGCGGGCAGGAATTTGTTGATGTCGTCACGCGAGAAGCCAAAGGTGGTCTGCGTGAGGTCGTTGGTGCCGAAGCTGAAGAACTGGGCTTCCTGGGCAATCTGATCGGCAACCAGCGCGGCGCGCGGCAACTCGATCATGGTTCCCACCATGTACTCGACCTTCGTACCCTTCTCCTTGAAGACTTCAGCGGCAACGCGATGAACGATGTCTGCCTGGTTCTTCATTTCCTTCAGGCCGCTGGTGAGCGGAATCATGATTTCCGGAAGCACCTTGATACCCTGCTTGGAAACTGCAACGGCAGCCTCGATGATGGCGCGCACCTGCATCTCGGTGATCTCCGGATAGGTGATACCGAGACGGCAGCCACGGTGGCCGAGCATCGGGTTGACTTCATGCAGCTCTTCCACGCGGGCGAGCAGCTTGTGAAGCTCCTTGAGCTTGGGCGAGCGCGGCTTGGTGATTTCCAGCTTGGCGATTTCGACCAGCAGGTCTTCACGCTTCGGAAGGAACTCGTGAAGCGGCGGATCAAGCGTACGGATGGTAACGCCGTAGCCGTCCATGGCCTTGAAGAGACCGACGAAATCGGCGCGCTGCATCGGCAACAGCTTCTTCAGCGCGGCGCGACGGTCCTTCTCGTTCTCGGCGAGAATCATCGTGCGCATGTGCGGCAGACGGTCCTCGGCGAAGAACATGTGCTCGGTACGGCAGAGGCCGATGCCTTCGGCGCCGAACGCACGGGCCTGCTTGGCGTCGCGCGGGATGTCGGCGTTGGCACGGACCTTGAGCCGGCGGAAAGGATCGGCCCACGCCATAAACTTCACGAGGTCAGGGTCGTCGGGCGAGGCAGGCAGAGTGTTGAGCTTGCCCTTGATGACGCGACCGGTGGTGCCGTCGAGCGAGAGCCAGTCACCTTCCCTGAAGGTCTGCCCCTTGACGCGCATCTCCTTCTTCTTCTCGTCGACGGTGATATCGCCGGCGCCAGCAACGCAGCACTTACCCATGCCGCGGGTGACGACCGCAGCGTGCGAAGTCATGCCGCCGCGCGAGGTCAGAATGCCAGCCGCGATTTCCATACCGTGAATATCTTCCGGCGTGGTTTCGCCGCGGACAAGAATAATGCTCTTCATCTTGCCCTTCTGCTTCATGTTCACGGCTTCGTCGGCGGTGAAAACGATCTGCCCAACGGCGGCGCCGGGAGAAGCCGGCAGACCGGTGGCAAGCACCTCGACCTTTGCGCCTTTCTCATCGAGACGCGGGACGAGGAAATCGTAAAGCTGGTTGGCCTCGACGCGGAAAATAGCTTCTTCCTTCGTGATCAGGCCTTCCTCCACCATGTCGATGGCGACGCGGACAGCCGCCAGACCAGTACGCTTACCGTTGCGCGTCTGGAGCATGTAGAGGCGTCCGTCCTGAATGGTGAATTCGAAGTCCTGCATGTCGCGGTAGTGCTTTTCCATGCGCGAAGTGATGTCGCGCAATTGGTTGTATACCTCGGGCAGGACTTCCGAGAGGCGGGTGATGGGCACGGGGGTACGTACGCCGGAAACAACGTCTTCACCCTGCGCGTTCATCAGGAACTCGCCGTAGAACTCTTTCTTGCCGGTGGCAGGATTGCGGGTGAAGCCTACGCCCGTGCCACTGGTGTCGCCGAGGTTACCGAAGACCATCGCCTGGACATTGACGGCAGTGCCCAGCATGTCATCAATGTTATTCATGCGGCGATAGTGCTTGGCGCGATCGTTCTGCCACGACCGGAAAACGGCATCGCGCGCCATGACGAGCTGCTCATGCGGGTTCTGCGGGAAATCAATCTTGGCGTGCTTCTTGACAACCTTCTTGTACTCGGCAATTACTTCCAGCAATGCCTTGGCATCAAGTTCGGTGTCGAGCTTCGCTTTCTTCTGTTTCTTCTTGCCATCGAAAACTTCTTCAAAGTGCGATTTTTCAATGTCGAGCACGACGTTGCCGAACATCTGGATGAGGCGGCGATAGCTATCGTAGGCGAAGCGCGGGTTATTGCTGCGCTTGGCAAGAGCTTCGACCGACTGATCGTTGAGGCCGAGGTTGAGAATCGTATCCATCATGCCCGGCATGGAAAACTTGGCGCCAGAGCGGACGGAGACGAGCAACGGATTGTCACCCGCGCCCAACTTCTGGCCCTGCAACTCTTCCAGGCGAGCCAGCGCCGCCTCCATCTGCTTGCTCATTTCCGGCGAAACAACGCCCTTCATGTATTCGCGGCAGGATTCCGTCTGAATGGTGAAGCCCGGGGGAACCGGCAGGCCGGCATTCGTCATCTCAGCAAGACCGGCGCCCTTTCCGCCGAGAACATCCTTCATCTTGCCATTGCCTTCAGCGGCCCCGCCGCCAAAGAAATACACATACTTGATTGCAGATTTGGTTTCCATCTTTTTGCTCTCTGTCGATGCTAAGGTTGCGCCCATCGGAGTCTATCCTCGATTTCTCTTCAGTGTCTCTGTTGCCAACTGCCCTTGCTTCAAGAACTGTTTCTGCGTTATGAACTCTTGCGCTCAGTGACGATCTCGCTGAAGTCGGCGATGCGACTGAAGCCGTCAAGCAGCGTCACCAATAGCGCCAACCGGCGATCGCGTACGCTTTCATCGTCCACCATGACCATTACCTTATCGAAGAAGGTATCGAGCGGCTTGCGGATCGTGGCAATCTCGGCCAACGCTTCGTCGTACTGTTTCGCCTCACGGAAGCGGCGAACTTTTTCTCCGGAGTGAAGCGTCGCGACGGCGAGCGCTCGCTCGGCAGGTTCATCGCTTTCCACGGAGTCGCTCGCGAGACCGCCTTCCTTGAGCTTACCGCCCTCCCTCGCCTGGCGGAGGATATTCTTAATCCGCTTAAACGATGCAGAGATCGCGTCAAAGTCTTCCGAGCCGCGAACCTTGGCAACGGCTTCGGCGCGCGCAAGGACATCGACAATGTTGCTGGCATCGGCGGCGAGAACGGCGTTGACAACGTCGTAGGCATAGCCCTTCACGTCACGGAGATAGAACTCCAGGCGTTCGCGGAAGAAGGCCGCGACATCTCCGCTAAAAGAAGCGCAGGCGGTAAAGTTCTTTTCGGCGTCACTGCCCTTGTACTCCGCGAGCGCGTCGCTCATCAGGCTGGCGAGGTTGAGCGGAAGATTATGCTCGGCGATGATGCGAACGATTCCATTGGCGGCGCGGCGGAGCGCGAAGGGATCCTTCGACCCCGTAGGCTGAAGTCCGATGGCGAACATCCCGGCGATGGTGTCGGCCTTGTCGGCAATGGCGAGCACGGCGCCCTCGATGTTACGCGGAAGATCGTCATCCATCGATTCAGGCTTGTACTGATCGTAGATGGTTTCTCCGATTGAATCGGCAACGTCCTGGCTGACCTCCAACTGCGCGGCCTGCGCCTTTGCATAGAGGCCGCCGACAACTCCCTGCAACTCGGTAAATTCCTTAACCAACTCTGTCGTGAGATCCGTTTTCGCAAGCAACGCGGCCTTGTGAATGATTCCGGCGCGCGTCTTGACTTCAGCCTGCAAAAGCACTTCAGCGATCAGGCTGGCAAGCTTCTGCGTGCGCAGTGTCTTGGCGTGGTAGCTGCCGAGGTCCTTCTGGAAGGTCACGGACTTCAACCACGCAACACGTTCTTTCAGTAAGTGCTTCTGATCGGTCTCCCAGAAGAAACGGGCGTCATTGAACCGGGCACGCAACACGCGTTCGTTGCCATGACGAATGAGCCCATCGGGGTCGCCCGGCGTATTGAGCACGGCGAGAAAGTGCGGTGCGAGTTTTCCGTTGACGCCTTCAACAGCGAAGTACTTCTGATGGTCGCGCATCACGGTGACCAGCACTTCTTCCGGAAGATCGAGATACTCTGGTTCGAAATTGCCAAGGATGACAGACGGAAATTCCGTGAGGTGAACGACCGTGTCAAGCAGCACCTTGTCTTCGCGCCAGCGAGCACCAGGAACCGTGCGCGTTGCGGCGTCGAGCGCCTTGCGAATGATGTGCTCGCGCTCGGCAGGAGTGGCAACGACGGAGACGGAAGCGAGCGCCCTGGAGTAGTCTTCCGGGCGGCCGATGGTGACTTGATTGCCGGAGAGGATGCGATGGCCGCGCGATGTCTCGCCGGCGGTGACGCCGCCAAACTCGACAGGAACGACCTCGCCATCAAGCTTGGCCACTATCCAGCGAACGGGACGGACAAAACGCTCGGGCTTGCCGGCGCGCCAATACATATTTTTCGCCCAATAGACGGACGCTATTTCTTTCGGCAATAATTCAGCGAGAAGTTCCTGCGCAAGACGTCCGCGCTTCGTGACTTTCGCGGCGAGATAGTCGCCCTTGGACGTGCTGACGTGCTCGAGTTTGCTGACATCGAGACTTACCTTTTTGGCGAAGGCATGCGCGGCGGGCGTAGGCTGGCCGTCCTTGAACGCGATCTTCAGGGCGGGGCCCATCACCTGCTCTTCCATATCCGGTTGCGAGAGACTGACGCCACGGGCGAGGACGGCAATGCGACGCGGGGTGGAGAAGTTTTCAACCTGGGATGTGGCGACAAGACGTTCGCGGCTGAGCAACTCGCCCACGCGACGGGAAAGCTCGTCGCTGGCGCCGGCAATCATGCGCGCTGGAATTTCTTCGGTTCCGATTTCAAGGAGGAAGTCAGCCATTCGTTCGATTCGTTCCTTCTATTGTGGGGCCTTGCGGCACCTGGCGCGTGTGATTTTCATCACAGAAACGCGGCAACCAACACTTAGGATGCACCCGCGACAACCGCTGCTGCTCTGTCCGGCACGGCTTCCCCAATTTCCGCCAGCGCCCGCTGCTGATCAGCATAGGCCTTGGCGACGGCAACGGCGAGGGTGCGAATGCGTGCGATGACACCAACACGCTCGGTCACGCTGATGGCGCCGCGCGCGTCCAGCAGGTTGAACAAGTGCGAACACTTGAGACAAAGATCAAAGGCCGGAAGCACCGGAAAGCGCCGGCGCTCTTTAACATCGGCAAAGCGCTCGACGTTTTCGGCGTGCGCGGTTTCCTGGCCTTTCTTCGGTTTCTTCGGCTCCGCCGTCTTGCGAATGTATTCATCGACCAGCGCCTGGCATTCGGCTTCGTAGTCGTTGAGGTGTTGCCAGAGCTTTGCGACGTCGGCCCTCTCGAAGTTGTAAACCGAGAATTGCTCTTCATCGAGCTGGCGAATATCGCCGTAGGTGACGGGACGGCCGTCGGGGCCGTAGACCCAGACGATGTCGTAGATGGAGTCAACGTCCTGCAAGAATGCGGCAATGCGTTCGAGACCGTAAGTCAACTCGGCGGAGATGGGGTCGAGATCGATGCCGCCGCACTGCTGAAAATAAGTGAACTGGGTGATCTCAAGTCCGTCAAGCATGACCTGCCAGCCGATGCCCCATGCGCCTAGCGTGGGGGATTCCCAGTTGTCTTCCTCGAACTTGATGTCGTGTTTGCGCAGGTTGATGCCGATCGCGGCGAGCGATTCGAGGTAGAGTTCCTGCACATTTTCCGGAGGCGGCTTAAGGATGACCTGGTACTGCGTGTGCCTGTAGAGACGGTTCGGGTTCTCACCGTAGCGGCCATCGGCGGGACGGCGCGATGGCTGGACGTATCCGACGCGATGCGGCCGCGGGCCGAGCACGCGCAGGAAGGTTTCCGGCGACATGGTGCCGGCGCCGACTTCGACATCATGCGGTTGCTGCAACACGCAGCCGCGACCGGCCCAAAATTCCTGCAATTTGAGGATGAGTTCCTGGAAGGTAAGCGATTTGTTCGTAGAAGAAGACATTGGGCGCTAAAAAAGGTACTAGATTTTAGGTACCAGGCCCAGGCGCCAGACCAATTATGAAAAGCAATCCAGTGCCTTGAACCTATTCCAACTTGTCCAACTGCGCCGATGTGACGAGGCGCTTGTCGAGATGCCGATCGAGGATCTGCATCAGAAACTTTCTCAGGTCGGCGGCAACGGCTCGCGGCCAAGGGTCGCCGATAAATTTTTCCAGCGGCGCGCGAAACATTGCAGCGGCAATCTTCCGCGAACTCACGGCCATTTCCGACGAGGCAATGCGCCGGTGATCGTGACACATAAGGCCATCGGCCAGCGCATGAAACCACGCTCGCTCTTCGCCCAGAGGACGTCCACAGACGACACAACCCTCCAGTGAAGGCAGGAAGCCCAGCAGACGGACCATCCATAGGTCGAAGTACGTGACCGGCAACCACACCTGGCCGGCCGTCAGGTTCTGCAAGACGGACCAAGCGAGGCGGAAGACGGTGTCGCTGGCTTCGCGGTCCGGCATTACTTCGTCGAGCATTTCAGCGACATGGCCGAGCGCAACGGCGCGCGGATAATCCACTTCGCTGGAGAGCGGCGAATGCAGCACGTCGCAGGAGTCGATTCTCGCAAGTTCCTGCCGCTCGCGATCATCCCAGTAGACACGGACACACGTGAGCGGTTCGAGCGCTCCGCCAAAACGGCGGCGAGACTTCTTCGCCGACTTGGCGACACCTTTGACTTTGCCTTCCTGCCGGGTGAAGAACGTGACCAGCAGATCCGCTTCGCGCAACGGATACGTGCGCAACACAATCGCCTCCGACTGCTTCAGCGGCATGTCTTCCCCTGCGAAGGAACAAAGCGGGCAGTTCCTGCGGCGGTCCAACCCTATCCAGAGCCGATCACACAATGCTCTGAAACCTTGATTCTACTGGACGAAGCACAAGGATGGAAGCGGACAAAACATATCCGCGGGGATAAGCGGCAAATGGGACGGAATATTCAGCGGAAATACAAAGCGCGCCCCCGAGAGGCGCGCCCATGGAAAGCCAGGTTGCGGATTACCGGCCGTAGTATTTTGCGTTACGCTCGGTGAAGTGAGCCCATTTTTCCGGCAGGTCATCGAGGGCAAAAATGGCGGAAACCGGGCACACGGGCACACAGGCGCCGCAGTCGATGCACTCCACCGGGTCGATGTACAGCATCTCTTCGGTTCCGAACGCACCCTCATCCTTCTTGGGGTGGATGCAATCGACCGGACAGGCGTCGACGCAAGCCGTGTCCTTCGTGCCAATACAGGGTTCTGCAATTACGTAAGCCATAACGGTTCTCTGTCTCCGGGTCTAGTCGCGCCCTACCACCCCGGGCACGATCCTGATAATCTCTGGAACTTTAAATTCTACCAAAAGCGCATGATCAGCGAGCATCCAAAATGTATGTAACGGACCTCACGGAAGGCTGTGATGCCAGAATCCGCCCTTGAACGGCACACGCGTTACGGCTTCTCCGCGGCACCGGAGTGGGGTATCTTGTCGGCAAGGAAGCGTCTTCATGCCGACCACGGAAGCCATCCTGCTGGTCATATCGTTTCTCTTCGTGCTCAGCGTGCTTGCGAGCAAAGTCTCTTCGCGCCTCGGAATCCCAGCACTGCTGCTATTCGCAATCATAGGAATGCTGGCCGGATCGGACGGGCCGGGCGGCATCTATTTCGACTATCCGTGGGCAACTCAGTTTCTTGGGATCACGGCGCTGGCCCTTATTCTGTTTTCGGCGGGGTTTGAAACGAATTTTTCGCTGGTTCGACCGGTGCTGTGGCAAGGGACAAGCCTGGCAACGGTGGGGGTTGCGGTCAGTGCACTGGTGATGGGACTCTTCAGCGCGTGGCTGCTGCACCTCTCGGTGATCGAAGGGGTGCTGATCGGCGCCATCATCTCTTCAACCGATGCGGCGGCAGTGTTCAACGTGTTGCGTTCGCAGCGACTCTATCTGAAGGGAAATCTCGGAGAGCTGATTGAACTGGAGTCCGGCAGCAACGATCCCATGGCGGTGCTGCTGACAATTGCGTTCATCCGTGTAATAGGTCATCCGGGGACCACGCTGACGAATACGGCGCTGATGGTGCTGGTGCAACTGCTGCTGGGAGCGGCGGTGGGATATGTGCTGGGACGACTCATCGTTGTCGCCGTCAACCGGATACGGCTGGAGTGGGAGGGCCTGTACCCGGTCCTGACCGTCGCAATGGCGGTATTTACGTTCGCGGCAATCGCAACGATGCGGGGAAGCGGCTTTGTCGGCGTTTACGTCGCGGGGATCATCGTGGGCACGAGCAGGCTCACACATCGGACGACGCTGCGGCTCTTCCATGAGGGAGTGGCATGGCTGATGCAGATTGCCATGTTCCTGGTGCTGGGACTGCAAGTATTTCCGTCCGAGCTGCCACATGTCGCGCTTTCCGGTCTGTCGATCGCATTTTTCCTGATGTTGGTGGCGCGACCGCTGAGTGTGTTTGTGGCGCTGCCAACGTCGAAATATTCCGTGCGCGAAAAACTCTTTATCGCGTGGGCGGGTCTGCGCGGTGCGTCGCCGATCATCCTGGCGACGTTCCCGCTGCTGGCGGGGATCAAAGATTCGCATCTGATCTTTAATATTGTCTTCTTCGTGGCGTTGACTTCGCTGCTGCTGCAAGGAACAACGCTGACCGTGTTGGCAAGGTACTGGAGGCTGACAACCATTACTCCGCGCCAGCGCGTATTTCCTCTCCTCTTCAATCCGGACGAATCGACTGACTCGCACATGGCGGAAGTCACCGTGGAAGAAGGCTGCCCGGCGGAGAATCGCAAGATCATGGACCTGCGGCTCCCGGAAAATACACTGGTGGTACTGGTGAGCCGCAAGGAGCGCTTCGTGGTGCCACAGGGTTCCACGGTGTTGCGAAGCGGTGACCGTCTCATGGTGTTGTTAATGGAAAGCGACAGCCCCGGCATCAAACGGCTATTTGCGGGGAGCAGTCATGTATAACCTGTTACGAAAGCAGCACAGACCTTTCAACGGTGCACATTTTCAGGTTGGGGCTGATACTCTTTTGGACGACTTCTCGAGGAATTGAATGACATACCTCCGCAAGATTGGCTCTTCCTTGACCGTGCAAGCTTTGGCACTGGTTGCGTACCTGGTCTGGACGCCCTGGTACTTTCTCCGAGGGCACGCGGCAGTGCTCGACCCGGATATCTGGTGGCACATGCGCGTCGGGGATTGGATACTCGAAAACCGGGCGCTGCCGCATACGGGGATTTATAGCCAACTGGCGGGGCACAAGCCGTGGATCGCCTATAGCTGGCTCTTTGAAGTCGCCGTTTCGCGACTCTACCACTGGTTTGGAATCGTCGCTCTGCCGGTGTCGCTGGTCTGCCTGCAGGCGAGCATCGCATTTGTGTTGTTCTGGACACTGCGAAGAGTTGCGAATGGATTCTGGCGAGCGTGGATGATCGCCGTGGTGGCGATGTTCGCCTTTCGCGAGACGGTTCCCCTGCGTCCGTCGTCGTTCACCATTCTCTTCTTCATCGTCGAACTGGCACTGATTCTGGAGGCAAGGCGAACCGGCAACGTGCGCTGGCTCTACTGGCTACCGCCGTTGATGCTGTTGTGGGCCAACATCCACATACAGTTCGTCTACGGAGTCTTTGTCTTCGGACTGTTCACGCTGGATGCTTTTCTGCGATCCATTGGCGCGAGCAGAAATTGGAGATGGACACGAGACCAAGAGGCACGGGAGCTGCCCTCCCAAACCGTGGAAATCGTGATGGTGGCGGTGCTGGTTGCGACCTGCATCGGCCCCTATTTCATTCACATCTACGGAGTGATTTTTGGGTACGCTCGCAATACCATGCAGTACGACACAATCATCGAACTGGCGGCGATGACATTCCGTGCTCCGGCGCACTTTGTAGAACTGTTCATGGTGGCGGCAGTCTTCTTTCTTAAGGGATGGCGGCGCCGAGTCGATTTCTTCGGCATCATGCTGCTGCTGAGCTGCGCTGCCGTTTCATTCCGCTCCACGCGGGACGCATGGTTCTTGTGCGTGGCGGCGGCGCTGATGGCGGCAGAAGCGCTGCGCTCGGAAATGGAACAGAAGAAGAAAGAGGCGGCATGGCAGCGGTGGATTCCAGCGGCAGCGCTGGTTGCAGGGATCGCCATTTGCATTGGAGCAGGCAGCCGGGCGCTGAAGACCCAGTCGCTCTTTGATGCAATCGACGCCGAGTACCCCATCCGCGCGACAGAATATGTCCGCGAACATCACCTGCAAGGACCGATGTACAACACGTTCAACTGGGGCGGGTTCCTGATCTTCAACTTGCGCGGATACCCGGTATCGATCGACGGACGCACCGATCTCTACGGCTCGGCATACACGAGCGAGGCGTTCCTCACCGTCAATGGACGCGACTGGAATAGCGATGCCACGCTGGCGCGGGCGAACTTTGTACTCCTCGAAAAGACACTGCCGCTTGCGTCGGTGCTGGCGGCCGATCCGCAATTCCAATTGGTTTACGCGGATCAAATCGCGGCGGTGTTTGTACGGAAGCGATGACGCCCTGGTACGCAGCTGCGTCTATTTCTCACGGTTCTTTGCAAAGTCCACAGGACTAGGAATTTCTTCGAGGCCGCGACCGGCGAATATCTCCGCGAAGTTATGCATGAGTTCCGCGTGGATGACAGTGTTTGAGGCCAGGACTTCCCTACTATCGATACGGAAGGGAGAGCCGTCGAAGCGGGTGACGGTTCCTCCAGCCTCCTGCACGATGAGCACGCCGGCGGAAGTGTCCCACGGATTCAGATTGAACTCCCAGAAGCCGTCGTAGCGACCGGAGGCGACGTTGGCGAGGTCGAGCGCGGCAGATCCGGCGCGACGAACTCCATGCGAGCGCAAGGTGAGCTGGTGATAGAAGTGAACGTTCGGATTCTTGTGCCGCTTGTGGCTTGGAAAGCCAGTGGCAAGAATTGATTCCGATAGCGTCTTTGTCGGGGAGACGTGAATCGGCTTGCCATTGAGCACCGCTCCGCAGCCTTTTTCCGCAGCAAACAACTCATCGCGCGTGGGGTCGTAAAGGACTCCGGCGTGCAGTGCGCCCTTGTGCTCAAGTCCGATGGAGACGCAAAAGACCGGATAGCCGTGAGCGAAGTTGGTAGTGCCATCGAGGGGATCGACATACCAGCGCCACTCGCTGCCGTTGTCCTGGCGCGTGCCCTCTTCTCCGACGATGTCGAAGCCGGGCCACAGTTCGCGGAGCCGAGAGACGATGAACTTCTCCGAAGCGCGGTCGGCTTCGGTGACGAGATCGACATCGCCTTTGTATTCGAAGCCGATGCGGCGATCGAAATACGTCATCAGCAATGCGCCGGCTTCGCGGGCGACTGCCGAGATGCGAGACGTGAACTCTGGAGCAGCCATGGATGCGCTTACTCGGCGGGAGGAGCGGCGGACTTTCGCGAGCCGCTTGCCGTCTTGCCGGTACGGACAGTGCGCTTGGGAGCCGGTACCGCCAGCGGACCGTCAGAGATGTACATGATCTCGTGTTTGAAGATAAAGAGATTGGGACCGCCTTCGCGTGTAAGGCGAATCATGTAACGGTCATAGTACTCAACCCAGCCCTGCACGATCTCACCGCCGACCAGCTTCACGCTGACGGGTTGCTGGGTTTCGCCGAGACTTCGCAAATAAGAGGCTTCTTCAAACGTCTCTTCGGGCGGGGGCGTTTTGCCCTTCTTGGTTGGAGGTTGCGGCGCGCGATAAGCCATGATGTTCATTCTACATGTGGACTCCGTGGAATGGCGGCGATTGTCGAGGCAAAAAAATGCGGCAGACCTTTCGATCCGCCGCTAGTGGACAACATGAAGTTAGAAGTTGACCTTCGCCTGAACCTGAACGATGCGACCGGAGGAAACGCCGGCGAATGCACCGAACGGGCTGGTGGGAGGAGCAACCGTGTTCTGAATCGTTCCGAAAAGACTGGTGCTGATGTCATTGTTCGGAGCGCCAAAGTTCGGGTGATTGAAGACGTTGAATGCTTCAACACCAAGAACGAGGTTTGTTCCTTCACGCACCTTGAAGCTCTTGTTCAGGTTCAAGTCCGAGTCAAAGTAACCCGGGCCACGGAACTGATTGCGGCGCTGATTGGTGTTGAGGCCAACAGTTTGAGCCGCAGTGAAGTTGCTGGCGTCGAGACAGTTACCGTAAGGCGAGCTGCAGGATTTGGAACCACCAGTAACGCCGGCAAGGAAGGTACCGGTGAAGTTGGTGGCGCTAAGCGAGCCATCCGTAACCGAGAACGGCAATCCAGAACGAACGAAGAACGTCTGGGAGAACATCCAGCCGCTCAGCGCGTAGTTGAGGAGGGAGTTGCCGAACTGATGGTGCGGCATGTAGTTGTAGCCAGCCTGGAAATAGTGGCGAATATCCCAATCCGAATTGCCATAGCTCGCATTGAGGTTATAGGGGTTGAGCTGTGTCGTGATCGAGTCGTTGTAGCTGTAGTACTCACCTGCCACGCCGGAGACATCGTCGAGCGAGTGGCTCCAGGTATAGCTGGCGTTCAGTGTCAGGCTGGAGTACCGGCGCAGGAACGAAACGGTCAACCCGTTGTAGTTAGAGCGTCCGGTATTGCCGTACTGCGAGATCGTACCGAAACGCGGATCAGGGGCGGCCGTCGGGAATCCAGGAATTGGGGACGTGCTGTAAGCGTTGAGGCCAACATTCTCGATAAGAAGGTTGTAACCATGGTTGCCTTCGTAGTCGAGAGTCACCGAATTCTTGGTACCCAGAGCCTGCTCCCATTCCAAATTCCACTTCATGAACATGGGGTTGGTGACATTGTTCGAAATAACGTTCATGGCTGGCGCCGAGAAGCCGACGCCCTGTGCCGCAAGAGCGGCATTAATCGAAGCGTAGGTTCCGCCATTGGCAAACTGCTGCTGGAACGCGTTGGCGGCCGCAGTAGCGGCTGTCTGCGCGCTTCCGGACATGCTGGGATCGGCATAACCGCCATAGACGGTGAACGCCGAGACCTGGGGCAGGTTGTGGGAGAAGGCAGAAGCAAGCGTACCGGGGAGAAGATCGGAGAAGAGTCCGAAGCCGCCGCGGATTGCTGTGTTGGTGTTGCCAAACGGAGTGTAGGCAAAGCCGACGCGAGGCTGCCAGGCAATCGCCTGGATGCCATGGAAGGCGCCGTTCAGATTGTTCTGGACGACCTGGTTGTAAGGCACGCTCACGTCATGCGAGAGCTGGTCGAACGTCGTGGACAACCCGGCAAAACAGTTGGTAACGCACTTCGGATTGCCATTGTGATCGGCGCGAAGGGCAAGAGTAAGCACCAACTTCGGAGAGACCGTCCACGTGTCCTGCGCGTACAGGCCAAGGCTGAAGAGCGAGAACGGCTGGCTCAACCGCTGCGGGAAACGCTGGTAGTACTTGGTGAAACTGCCGCTGGCAAAATCAGGCACGGTGAAATTCTCGGCTTCCGGAGTGACGTTGTACTCGCCGAAGCTGAAATCCGTGACATCGTTGCGGCGGAAGTTGACGCCGAACTTCAGAGAGTGGGCACCCTTGGTCCAGGACAAGTCATCCACGACCTGGTACTGAGTGACGTTGCGGCCCTGGGGAAATACAATATTCTCGCCGCCCAACGGGGTGAAGTCGGAGTTGTAAATGAGGTTATACGGATACAGCGACGTCGCCTTGGCCTGGTCAGTCGATTTAAAAATCGCGCTGTAGTAGGAACCAGAAGCGATCATCTGGTTGACCATGTTGTTGCTGATGATGTGCGACCAGTTCGCCTGACCTTCATACGAAGGCTGGATGCTGACTGCGTTAAAAGCCGAGTTGATGGGGTCGGTGTACGTCGGTTGGGTTCCGTGGTCAGTCTTATAACGGAAGAACACCTTGTCGTTCTGCGAGAACTGTTGGTCGATACGGCCAATCAGGAGCCACTCTTTTGCGGTGTTCGTGGCGAGCGAGCGGAACTGCGACTCATACGGGTTGTTCGCAACCGGAACAGCATTGGCAGCGCCCGGCGCGCCGTTATAGAGGTTGAACATGTTCTTGTAGAACGGAATTTCAGCGGTCGGTATCGGCGTAGCCGGAGAGCCAAAAGCGGTATCGCCGTAGTACGCCGTAAGACCTTTGTAGAAAGCCGGATCCTGGTTCAGTACTCCCTGCTCGAAATACTGACTGGGGATAACGGCTTCTGCGCTGGTAGGCAGCTTGTAGCGAAGACCTTCGGTGTCCACGAAGAAGAACGTCTTGTTCTTGATGATGGGACCGCCGATGGAAGCTGCCCACTGCTGCTGCTGTGCGTTCGGGTTCGGCTGGTAGCTCTGCGTTCCAGCGCCACCATTGGCGAACCAATCGCGAGCCATCATGGACGCGCCGGTGTAGAGGAAGTCGGCGTCGCCGTGGAATTTGTTGGTGCCTGATTTTGTGGTGTAGTTCACCTGAGCGCCGGCATTGCGGCCGTACTCACCGGTGTAGCCGTTCGTGGTAACCGTGGCATCCGCCAACTCGTTGGCTCCCAGCGTAAGGTTGCTGGCGCCGGAGTTGTTGAGGTTGAGGTACGGATCCATTTCGTCGCTACCGTTGGTGGTGTACAGGTTCGACGTGGCGGGAATGCCATTCGATGTGAAGTTGCCATAACCACCACCGGACGCGGTGTTGAGCGCTACTCCGGGAGCCGTCGCAGCCACGTAAGTGATGTCTCCACCCGGGTTGGGAAGAGCATCGATCTGCGCGGTGTTGAAGCTGGTCTGCGTGTTGGCGTTGTCGGTCTGTACCATTGGAGTCTGCGCGGAGACTTCGACGGTCTGAGAAGATTCGCCGACGGCGAGCTTAACGTTGGTACGCGTGACCTGTCCGATCGAGACGGAGGTCGTAACCGCAGTCGTACGGAAACCCTTTTCGGTCGCCGAAACAGTGTAGTTGCCCGGCTTCAGAAGAGCGAAGCGGTACGCGCCCGTGGCGTTTGTCGTTGTGGTTTGCGTTTCTCCAGTGCCGACATTCTTGAGAGTGACCTTGGCATTAGGAATGACGGCGCCACTGGGATCGGTGACAGTTCCAGCAATGTCACCCGAAACAATCGACTGCGCCGCGAGCTGGACGGTAAAGGCCAGCAGGAACAGCGCAACAACAGCTGAGAACCTAATTGTCAGGTTCCGGAATTTGCTCATACGTACCTCGTAGATCGTCGACGGTCAGGAGAACCGCCGGAGGAGCCGCGCAAAATAGTAGGAATGCGGTGGACAGCAATGCGCGTGATATTCAATTGTTTAGAAGAAGCGAGCGCCCAACTGCCCGATAGAAATTTGGTTCCACCCAGGCTCGCTTTCTTCCAGGCCGAAAGCAGCTCCTGCTATAGACTCACAGAAAAACGATGAAAATATTCGCAGAAGCACCACAGCTATAAGAAATGCCATCCCGGCCGGTTGATCCCGGTCTGGTTTGAAACGCCGCGCGGCGTGACGCGCAACTAGTGCTTACAAGCACCTGACTTGCCAAACTTGCTCTGCGTGTGGACGGTTGATTCTACGGTGTTTAATCGTTATGCCGGATCTTTACATTTCCGTGAATTTGGATTATCCAAATATCGTTATTCAATATCTTGTAGAACTACCGGAAGGTGGTGGTTAATCGTATTACGATATGCACCCCGGAAGGTGGTATTTCCAGTAGCAATAATGTACACGGAGTGGCTATTCGAGCTTGCTGGTGTAGTAACCGGTGCGGCTGCGGACCTTGAGTCCGGGAGTGGACGATGCGTCGCCGGGGTGAGGGACGATCTCAACACTTATGTGGCGGAAGTCGTAGCCAGTGCGGCTGGGGTAATAGACGAGGAGATACTGCGTGCGCAGCTCTTCGGAGATCTGCTTGAAGGCCGAATCAAGTTCGGAAAGTGAAGTGGCGTAGTAATACTTACCGCCAGTGTCGTGGGAGAGTTGGATGAGAGCGTGTTCGCCGCCGAGGTCGCGTCCGGCGCTGGCCTCGATGGGGACCATGATGATGGAGTAGATGATGGCTTGCGCGGTCTGGGCGGCGCGAAGGGCATCCTGATAGTTGACGGAACTGGCGGTGTCTCCGCCGTCGGTGATGAGGACGAGGACTTTTCTTCCCTGCCGCTTGTAGAGGGCACGCGAGGCAAGATAGATCGCGTCGTAGAGCGCGGTCGAGGTTCCGGAACGAACGCGACGCAGACTGCGGTCGATGTCCTGAAGGTTCGACGTAAAGGGCTGCACTTCCTCGACGGTATCGCTGAAGCGGTAGAGAGCGAGCGCATCGACGGGACGCAGAATGGTGTGAGCAAAGCGACGCGCGGATTCGAGTTCGAGCGGAAGATCCTTGCGCGTGCTCAAGCTGGTGTCAATGCCCATGATGATGGAGAGCGGCATTCCGGTCTCGCGATCGAAGACGGCAATCTTCTGCGGGACATCGTCTTCGTAAACGCGGAAGTCATCCTTATTTAAACCGCCGATGGGCGCGCCGTTGGCGTCAGTGACGGTGGCGAGGACGTTGACGAGCTTGACGTCGACCTTGAAGGTGGCCGCGGGCGCTTCCTGAGATTCCCGCGGAGCCTCGGGAGGATGCGGAACGGAAGTCTGCGCGGGCTTCTGGCGATCATTGGGCGGACGAGGAACAGGATTATTCTGCGCCGCGACGCTCAACCCAAGCAGAAGCACGAGAGAGAGCAGGATTCCAGTCGAGGCTTTTGGGGTTACCGATTCCACGTTCCTACCTGTTCCACTCCGTGTAACGAACTCTCATAGAAGCACGCTATTTCCCGGCTATTGGAATTTCCGGCGGAAAGGGCTCACCATCGGCCCAGACCGCACCATCCTCGAAGTACTCCTTCTTCCAGACCGGCACCGTGCGCTTAAGGGTGTCGATGAGCCAGCGACAGGCGTCGAATGCGGCGGCGCGATGTGCCGAAGCAACGACGATGAGCACGCTGGTGTCGCCAATTTCCAGGCGTCCGACGCGATGCACGAGGCGCACGTTGCGAACAGAGAACCGGGCGAGCGCCTCGACGGCCAACGCTTCCATCTGCGCAATTGCCATTTCCGCATAGGCCTCGTATTCGAGGTAGAGCGTGCGGCGGCCGCGCGTGTTGTTGCGCACGACACCGTCAAAGACGCAGACGGCTCCATCTTCCCCGCGCTTCACCGGATCAACAACGCGGTCAGCGTGGATGAGATCGCGTTGCAGGCAACAATGCGCCGTTTCCAGAGGTAGCTGTACGACTAAACCGGGAACCATGCCGTCGCCCGCGGAGCCAACGCCCCCGCTCACGGGCGGAAGCAGCGCGATCTCATCTGACTGTTTCAACACCGTGTCGCCGGAAGAGTAGTGGTGGTTGACGGCAATCGCAACGGAACCGGCAAAGCGCTCAAAGGTGACATGCTGACGCGCGAGAAGAGTCCAGGCATCGGCGGCGGTGGCGGTGGCAGGAAGTTCGATCTCCTGCTCGGCACAGCCGGCGAGATCCTTGAGTATTCCGAAGAAGACGACACGCACCCGCATAGAGAAAAGATATCACTTGGGAGAGATCGGCGAATTTCCGTATTGCCGGATTTTCGATTGGAAAGGCAAAGGACCACCACAGAGGTCACAGGGAAACACACAGGAGGGACAGAAAAGTCTGAAGGTCTGAAGGAAAAGGCTAGATCAATAGCAACGACCCCACTGAGGCAAAGACGGCTTGAATGGAGTACACCGCTGGTCATCACTACCAGGGCCGGACCACTCACTTTTCCGACTTTCCCACCCTTCGCGATGCTCAGGGTAGGGCACCTTGGAGGATTCCCGTAGAATCTGAATAGAGGCGAGCGGGATGGAGCGCGAAGAGTTCGAAAAGGCGGTGGCGGAAGCACTGGACTCGCTGCCGAAAGAATTTCGGCGGCGCATTCGCAACGTCGCCGTGCTGGTGGAGGACTTCCCTCCCCATCAGCCGCCGATCAGGCGCGGCAGGTCGCAGACGCTGCTGCTGGGAATTTTTCACGGAGTGCCAACGACAGCGAAGAGCGTCTTCGATCTGCCGACCGGACCCGACTACGTGGTGCTCTACCAGAAGAACATAGAGGCCGTGTGTTCAAGCGAGGCGGAAGTCCGCGAACAGATACGGCTGACGGTGATTCATGAGTTGGGACACTACTTCGGAATGAGCGAAGAACAATTGAAAGACATCTAGCCGGATACAACCGGGAGGACAGCGATAATCAGCAGCGGTTGGTAAACGCCTTGATGGTGCTGATAACGCGTCCCCCCTCGGTCAGCCCGGAAGAGAGATTTTCCACTTCGTTCCGCGCAGCCTCTTCCGCCAGTTCCTTGGTTGGAGCGTGTCCCCACGACAAGAGTTTATCGGGCGAGTTGGCGAGGCAAATCATCCAGTGATAGCGCGTTTTTCTGTGGAAAGGCTCTGTCTGAAACGAGAGGACGTACTGACTAACGGATTGCTTCATGAGCATTTCCTACTCTGCCGGATCTTTCGATTCGACTAAAAGATACGGCTGGCAACGGAAGCTGAAGCGAACGAGGAGTCGCAGCACTTCAAGCGGCGCCCGTGACGCCTCTTCTATCATACGTGACCGGGCGCGGCGGTACAAATGTTGTGAACAGCAGGCGGGAAGAGGCCGACGGCAAGAAGGCAGGATTTGTGTCCGGATGCAGCCTGCGATCCGGCGGAAAACAGAAGAATAGCGTAAGATAAAAGAGGTCCGCTTCGGGCTGGGTTGGAGGTGATTGTTTTGGCAGAAGTTCGGCTGCAAGAGGGCGAGTCGCTAGAGAACGCCCTGCGCCGGTTCAAACGCAAGGTTCAGACGGAAGACATTATCAAGGAAGTAAAACGTCACTCCTACTACCTGAAGCCAGGCGAGAAGCTCCGGTTGAAGCAAGCTTTAGCGCGGAAACGTGCGCGCAAAAAGATTCGCAAAGAACACGACTAACAACAAGGGCCGCTGCCAAAAACAGCGGCCCTTAACTTTTAGACTCAGCATGCCCACGTTATCGCCCAACAGCAGGGCGCGAACATGAAGCACCCGAACGGACTACTTCGGCTCCAGTTTCAGAGAGACGGAGTTGATGCAGTAACGGAGGCCGGTTGGACGCGGGCCGTCGGGAAAAACGTGTCCGAGGTGAGAGCCGCAGCGCGAACATGTGACTTCGACACGACGCATGCCGAAGCTGGTGTCCTCGTGCTCGTCAACGGTCTCGGATTTTGACGGTGCGAAGAAACTCGGCCATCCACAGCCGGAGTGGAACTTCGTAAAAGACAAAAATAATTCCTGTCCGCAAGCGGCACAGCGGTAGACACCCGGAGTGTCGGTATCGACATACTCGCCGGTGAAGGGATGCTCGGTGCCCTTCTCGCGCAGAACACGATACTGCTCGGGAGTGAGTTCGCGACGCCACTCCTCTTCGGTCTTTTGGATCTTGTCAGCCATGGGTGATTAGAGGCGGAATAGGCGGCGGGAGATGCAGGGAAAGGTGTCAGGTGCTGGGTGTTAGGTATTAGGTAAAGCAACAACAAAAACAAAGGCCCCACCCTGTCGCGAACTTCGCGCGACAAGGGTAGGGCACGAATTCAGTGAACCCCACGTTATCGCCCAAAAACAGGGCGCGAACGTGGGGCACCCAAAACTTCCTCCGGTCAGCGGGCGAGGACCTGCTCGCGGGTTTCGGCGCACTTCTTCTGCTCTTCCGGTGAAGACGGAAGGGCGATGGCCAGCACTTCCTGGATCGTCTTGACGTAGTGAACGATGACGCCGTCGAGTTGCTCGGGCATCACGTCCTCGTCGACATTCTGCTTGTTGTCGGCGGGGAAGATGACGTCCTTGACACCGGCGCGCTTGGCGGCGAGGAACTTCTCCTTGACGCCTCCGATGGGCAGCACATCGCCACTGAGCGTAATTTCACCAGTCATGGCGAGCAGCGGCCGCACCTGCTTGTCCGTGAGCAACGAGACGAGCGCGGTGGAAATCGTCACACCAGCCGATGGGCCGTCCTTGGGAATGGCGCCCTCGGGGACATGGATGTGCAGATCGTACCTGGAGAGGAAATCCTCGTCGATGCCGAGCGAGACGGCATTGGAGCGGACCCAACTTAACGCAGCCTGCATTGATTCGCGCATTACGTCCTGGATCTGACCGGTGATCTTGAGCTCGCCCTTCCCTTTCATCTTGCTAACTTCAACGAAAAGGATGTCGCCGCCGGTGGGAGTCCAGGCGAGTCCGACGACGACGCCGGGACGCTTGGTGCGCTCGGCGATTTCAGTGTCGACACGAACCTTGATGCCGCCGAGCATCTCCTGCACAACTTCGCGAGTGACAACCAGCTTTTCGATTTTTCCTTCGGCGATGCGACGCGCCTGCTTGCGGCAGATGGTGCCGATCTGGCGCTCGAGACTGCGAACGCCGGCTTCGCGCGTGTAGTGGCGAATGATGAAACGCACGGAATCGTCGGAGAACTCGATTTGATCCGGCTGAAGGCCGTTCTCTTCGGTCTGGCGACGGATGAGGTACTGGAAGGCGATGTGCGCCTTGTCCTCCTCGGTGTAACCGTGGAGGTCGATGATCTCCATGCGATCGCGCAAGGGATCGGGAATGGTGTCGAGCTGATTGGCCGTAGTGATGAAGAGCACCTTGGACAGATCAAACGCCACGTCGAGATAGTTGTCGCGGAACGTGTAGTTCTGCTCGGGGTCAAGCGCTTCGAGAAGCGCTGACGATGGATCGCCGCGAAAATCGCGCCCGACCTTGTCGATCTCGTCGAGCATGAAGACGGGATCGTTGGTGTCGGCACGGCGAATGCCCTGGATGATCTGTCCGGGAAGCGCGCCGATGTAGGTGCGACGATGGCCACGGATTTCGGCTTCGTCGTGCACGCCGCCCAGGGAGATACGAACGAATTTGCGTCCGAGCGCGCGGGCGATGGACTTGCCAAGCGAAGTTTTGCCGACGCCGGGAGGTCCGAAGAAGCAAAGGATCGGGCCCTTCATTTTCGGATTGAGACGACGGACAGAAAGGTAGTCGAGAATGCGATCCTTGACCTTCTTGAGATCGTAGTGATCCTCGTCGAGAACCTCCTTGGCCTTATTGATATCGACCTCGGTGCCGCTGGACTTGATCCAGGGCAGAATGACGAGCCACTCGAGGTAGTTGCGCGTGACGGAGTAATCGGCCGCCATGGGCGACATGCGCGCGAGGCGATTGAGTTCCTTGAGCGCCTCCTTCTTGACCTCATCCGGCATGCCGGACTGCTCAATCTTTTCCTTGAAATCGTCAACGTCGCGCTGGGTCTCGTCCTGCTCGCCGAGCTCCTTCTGGATGGCCTTCATCTGCTCGCGAAGGTAGTACTCGCGCTGCGTCTGCTGGACGCGGTCCTGAACTTCGCTCTGAATCTTGTTGCGAAGCTGCTGGACTTCGAGTTCCTTGGCGAGGTGCTGGTTGATCTTTTCAAGACGAATGTGAACGTCGGGAGTTTCGAGGACGTCCTGCTTGTCGCGCGTGGAAAGAGAAGGCAACGACGAAGCAATGAAGTCAACGAGGCGGCCGGGCTCATCGATATTAGCGGCAACGGTGGCGAGCTCATCGGAGAGCGTGGGCGAACCGCTGACGATCTGCTGAAAGAGCGTGAGAATGTTGCGCTGCAAAGCTTCGGTTTCCGCCGACTTGGGCGGAAGAATTTCAGTGACGCTGCCGACAGTGGCCCGCATGTAGGGCGAGAGCTGGGTGTACTCCTCGACGCGCACCCGCTCCAAGCCCTCAGCAAAGACGAAGAGGCTCTGGTTGGGCATCTTGACGACTTTGTGGACAACGGCGAGCGAGCCGACAGTGTAGAGATCCGTAGGCTGCGGCGAGTCGATGCGCGCTTCGCGCTGCGCGATTACGACAATGGTCTTGTCTTCGCCGAGCGAATTGATAAGCTGGACAGAGCTTTCGCGGCCGACAGTGAGCGGCAAGACGGCATGGGGAAAGAGGACCGTATCCCGCACCGGAAGAACCGGAAGGGTTCGCGCTTCGGTGGCATCGTCCCGTAATTCTGGGCTGGTGCTGTCAATATTGCGCGCTTTGTTTGCCATAGGACTCCTTGAGTCAGTAATACTCAACTTTTGATGATGTTGGCGTCCGCAAAGTTGCAGACCAGTGTAAACCGTTATGAGTACGTTACTTACAGAATAAGAGAGACGTGGATAAGAATACCGGTAGAGCGGAAAATCTGCCAGTTCGAGCCGAAAGAAGCTGGCACCTTGATTGCTATCTCCATAAAGCACGCCCTTCGAAAGTCCGCGGGATTGTAAATAAAATGGCGGGCTACGGCAATGAAATGCGGCGCGCAATGGCGATGACCTGGACCACTCCGGGCAACGGGCTCAGGGTAGTAACGGCACGTAACGCGCAGGAGCGCGTCGAAGTCTGAGAGGATGTGCGTGAGTGGAAGGAATTGAGTTCACGAATAACAGGGGGACCGGAAATGAGGGCTCCCAAAGAAGGAGGAAATGTGAAGAGGAAGACGATGATGCGAGGAATCATACTGGCAGCAATAATGATGTTGGCGACGATTGGAATGATGGCACAGAACGCCGAACTGGCAATCACGGCAGGCGGGAACTTTCCGAATGATAACTATGTGAATGCGGACAAGAGCCCGGTGTTCGGCGTGAGCTTTGCGGGAAGATGGCTGCACGGGCCGGGAATGGGACTCTACGTGGAATTGCCGCTGGTGGTGGCAACGAAGAGCGGATTCACGGAACCGAACTCGCTGGTGAGAAATGGATATCGCTCACTCTTCTTCACTCCAGGACTGAAGCTGAAATTCCTCGGATCGATGCCAATCTCACCATACGTGCTGGCGGGAGCGGGTGTCGCACATTTCAGCACGGAAAATGATCCGGTAGCCGGCAATAGCTCGTCGAACAAAGCAGTGTTTGACGTGGGCGGCGGAGTCGACATGAAGGTCGCACCGTACATCAGTTTGCGTGGAGAGCTGCGAGACTTCATCTCGGGGACTCCGAACCTGGCCGCCATACGGGACAGCGGACATCAGCATAGCGTGGTGTTGCAAGGGGGAGTGGTATTCCGGTTCTAAAAAGGCCGTCGGAAGGTTGGAAAGTCTGAAGACCTGAAGGTGAAGCAAGAACAGGAAGGCGCGGGCGAAGGCAACACGCTCGCGCCTTTACTGCGTAATGGGTTGTTCCGTAAGAACAGACGCCCGGATCAAAGACGGCGCGAGAGCAACAGGGCATCGAGTTCGCCGTTGTAGTAGCGCGGGAGCGTCTTGACAGTGACGTAACGGTGGCGCTTGTAGAAAGCGATGGCCGCTGCGTTATTGACCGCCACTTCCAGTATGGTCATGAACCCTCCAAGATCACTCACGTGCTTTTCAGCGGCTTCGATGAGCATCGATCCAAGATGCTGACGGCGAAATTCCGCACGCGTGTCGATGGTGATGATGTGGCCGTAGCCCTTGGGATGCATTTCAACGGTGATGAAGCCGGCAATCGCGGGCTTCACTGCCGGGGACCTGGCGGCGCTTCCCTCCTCCGATGAAGCCTCTTCGGCGACGAATTCAGCAACAATCGTGAAGGAACCCTTGCGCGCGACATAGCTGGAGAGTTCGGCGCGGGAATAGGCGATGCCGGGTGGAAAGCATTGCTGGTCGAGCCGGTAAAGATGCTCGAAGTCGGGGAGGCGGTAATCGCGAAGATGAAACACAAGGAAAGTAGAAAGGAAAAAGGGAAAAGTGGAAAGGAAAAACGAAAGATGCGGTCAAAGTTGGATCAGTTCGGTGGTGCGCTTGAGTTGACCACAAGCGGCATAAATGTCGCGGCCACGCGGGCGGCGAATGAAGGCGGGAATGCCGGCGCGGATAAGCGTCTGCTGGAAGGCGAGGACGCGCTCTTCCCCAGGCGTGGAATAAGGAATCTCGGGACCGGGGTTGAGAGCGATGAGGTTGACCTTGGCGCGCAATCCGCGAAGAAGCGCGACAACTTCGCGGGCGTTTTCGACGGAATCGTTTTCTCCGCCGAGGAGGACGTACTCGAAAGTAAGGAGCTCGCGGTTGCGAAGCGGAAACTCACGCGCGGCGGAGAGCAAGTCGTCGAGGTTCCACTTGCGGTTGATGGGCATAACGCTCTCGCGATCGGCGTCGTTGGAACCATTGAGCGAGATGGCAAGTTTGGGGCGAACGGGTTCCTGGGCGAAGTCGCGGATGCGCGGGACGATGCCGGCAGTGGAAACGGTCATACGGGACTCGGGAATTCCAACGGCGGAAACAAGCAGACGAACGGCCTTCATGAAGTTGTCGTAATTCAGGAAGGGTTCACCCTGCCCCATGAATACTAAGTTGATACGCTGGCGATCGACGGAAACACTGTGATCGGCAAGGAGGGCAAGGATCTGGCCGACGATTTCGCCGGGGGTGAGGCTACGCTGCACAGCGAGGAGGGCGGTCATGCAGAAGCGGCAATTGACGGCGCATCCAACCTGACTGGAGACACAGATGGTGGCGCGGGCGAATCCGCGGGATTCTTCGTCGCCGGCATCGGTGCCATCGCCAAGTTCGCCGCCGTCGCCTTCAGGCATCCAAACGGTTTCCACGGTTTGTCCGTCCAAGAAACGAAGCAAGTAACGAACGGTACCATCGACCGAATTGAAACGCTTTTCTATCTCCGGGAAGCCGACCTGCCAACCTTCGTCAGCGAGCTGGGTTCGATAAGAGGCAGGTAGTGTGGAAATGGCAGAAAGTTGGGAGACACGCTCGCGGTAAAGGGCCTGATGAATCTGGCGGGCACGGTAGGGCGGCTGGCCATGGCTTTCGACAAGCTTCGTAAGTTCTTCTAAACTAAGGCCCAATAGTTCGGAGTGGAAAACCATATAGGAGCATCCAATAAACATACGGGCTGGGTGTTCCCGTAATCGCGCATCAATCTTTTATTCTAGACGTTAACTGCCCGGTAGGGCGATAGGGTTGCCGCAGTCGATTTGGCCCAGAGGTGTTGGGACGCTGCCGTAATCCGCCCGGGCACTTGCCAGGTGGCTGGAAGTAATGGAGACGACATGAACGCGGAACTCGCAAGAGTGGACGAACTGCGAAATGTAAGAAGGACGGAACTGCCGAACGGGTTGACGATCGTCTCCGAAGAGATGCCCCACGTACGCTCGGTTTCAATGGGCATCTGGATGCGCAGCGGTTCGCGGCATGAATCGCCGGAGATGAACGGAATCTCGCACTTTGTAGAGCACATGGTGTTCAAGGGCACCGGAACACGCAGCGCGGAAGAAATTGCGCGCGAAGTGGATTCGCTGGGCGGAAACCTGGATGCGTTTACGGCGAAAGAATGCATTTGCTTCAACGTGAAAGTATTGGACGAACATGTGGCGGAGGCGCTGGACATCCTGAGCGACCTGGTGCTGGACCCGGTATTCCGTGAAGAGGACATCATCAAGGAACGCGGCGTAATCCTGGAAGAGATCAAGATGGACGAGGATAACCCGGACTACCTCGTACATGAACTGTTCGTACAGAACTTCTGGAAGGGACATCCACTGGGCAAGCCGATCCTGGGAACGAAGGATACGGTGAAGAACTTCGAGCGGGCGATGCTCTTCAATTACTACAAGGACCACTTTGTGCCGGGAAACATGGTGGTGGCAGGCGCGGGAAACCTGAGCCACGATCATTTTGTGGAACTGGTGTCGCACCGCTTCCAGCACCTGAAAATGAGTCCGCAGGTGGTGGAAGACGCAACGCCAAAGTCGACATCGCGGATCACGCTGCGCAACAAGAAATCGCTGGAGCAGGTGCAGATCTGCGTGGGTGTGCCGTCGTATTCGATTTCACATGAAAAACGGTATCCGTCGTTTGTGCTGAACACGCTGCTGGGCGGAGGCATGAGCTCGCGGTTGTTCCAGAATGTGCGCGAACGGCAGGGACTGGTGTATTCGATCTTCAGCGAACTGAATCCGTACAGAGACACGGGATGCCTGGCGGTATACGCGGGAACGTCGCGAGAGTCGGCCCCGAAGGTGGTGAACTCGGTGGTGGCAGAGTTCCGCGAGTTGAAGAAGACGCCGGTGAGCGCGGAAGAGTTGCAGCGCGCCAAGGCGCAACTGAAAGGCAGCCTGATGCTGAGCCTGGAGTCATCGACGGCACGGATGTCGAACCTGGCACGGCAGGAGATGTATTACGACAGATTTATAAGTATCAGTGAAATGATCGGGCGGATCGAGAACGTGGGCAGCGAAGACGTGATGGCGATTGCAAACGAATTCTTCCAGTTGGGAGAAATCGCAGTAACGGTTCTGGGAAACCTGAGGGGGTTGAAAATCTCACGCGAACAACTTGCGTGCTAGGCGGGACCTAGTTTTTAACACTTTCGGGTACTATCCTGACACTTTTTAGCGGGTCATATTGACACTTTCTGTCAATATGACCTGTTTTTAGTTTGAGGGTAAGAAGGCGGGGACAGGGAGAAAACGGTATTCCTAGAGCAATAAGTACCAATGGACTCTGAAACTTCTGAAGATTGAGTGGATTCGAGCAGCGAGGGACGGTGGTTGGCGCGATAAATGCAAGTAGACAAAGTGAGCTGTACGACTTCCAATCATTAGGCAAAATAGAGGACACATGCGCAAGCAAAAAGGTTTCTCGCTGATTGAGCTGTTGATCGTAGTGGCGATCATTCTGATCATCGCGGCGATTGCAATCCCCAACTTACTGCGTTCCCGCATCGCGGCGAACGAAGCTTCTGCCGTAGGTTCCCTGCGGACGATCAATACCGCGGAAGTGACCTACGCTTCGACGTATCCGGATGCTGGCTTCGCGGGGACCTTGAAAGCACTGGGACCGATCTCGGGGTCAACTCCGACAAGTGCGGCCGCGGGCCTGCTGGACAGCGTACTGGGCTGCGACACAATGCCCTGCAACAAGAGCGGCTACCAGTTTACCGTGACCGGCGGCGTCTCATACTATTATGCGACGGGCACTCCGCAGAACGTCGGCCAGACCGGCCAGCGCGGATTCTATACGGACGGTTCGGGCGTGATCCGGTACAACAACAGCGGTTCCAGCCCGACGAATACCGACAGTCCGCTGCAGTAAGGGCGAAACAGAATTGGCGAAGTACCTGGGGGAGGGTACAAGCCAATGGGGCACCGGTAAACCGGTGCCCCTTGTTTTTTGCGTGACGGATACTCACGGATACTCAATGTCTATTCCAAGAACGATCAACAATGACAATTTGCGGATGCCCATTTTGACAGAATTTGTCAGATTCCTTAAAGAAACAGATGTAACGCTCCAAGCAACGTATGTGTAGATTCCGCACTCGAGATACAAGCAGCTGATTACAGGGCGGTTAGTTCCTGATTTGGGAACACCATTACATTGGTAACCGAAACGGGAAGATCGGAGGGAAACGTGCGCGAAGAAGTCGTGTCATCTGCTTCCTAAACCCTACGCAGATGCTTGAGAGAGGAAATGATGCGCAAGCAAAAAGGTTTCTCGCTGATTGAGCTGTTGATCGTAGTGGCGATCATTCTGATCATCGCGGCGATTGCAATTCCCAACTTACTGCGTTCCCGCATCGCGGCGAACGAAGCTTCTGCCGTGGGTTCACTGCGGACGATCAACACCGCGGAAGTGACCTACGCTTCGACGTATCCGGATGCCGGCTTCGCGGGGACGTTGCAAGAACTGGGACCGATCACTGGGGCAACTCCGACAAGCGCGGCCGCAGGCCTGCTGGATAGCGTGCTGGGCTGCGCCACAATGCCCTGCAACAAGAGCGGCTACCAGTTTAACGTGACCGGCGGCGTCTCATACTATTATGCGACGGGCATCCCGCAGAACGTCGGCCAGACCGGCCAGCGCGGATTCTATACGGACGGTTCGGGTGTGATCCGGTACAACAACAGCGGTTCCAGCCCGACGAATACCGACAGTCCGCTGCAGTAAACTTTTGTGTTCCGCGGAGGGCGCGGGAGTACCCAATCGAGGGAGCGAAATGTCTTCGCTCCCTTTTTCATTTGCTGCACAATGAACAGTCCCAGGGGAGTCATGAATCAGCAAACAAACCAGACAACAGGCGCGACTCACAACGACCGGCGGATGGCGATCGCGATGGTGGTGGTGGCGCTCGTGCTGCGATTGGCCGTGATCCTCGCGTTCCATACGTACGAGTTTCCGGCGGGGCACAACCACTACGCATTCGGATACGAGATGGGTTCTATCTCAGGATCGCTGGCGCGCGGCGAAGGATTCAGTTCGCCGTTTGGGGTGCCGACGGGACCGACAGCGTGGATTGCACCAGTCTACCCGGCGATGATCGCAGCGATATTCAAAGTATTCGGACTGTACTCGAACGCTTCGGCGATCGTAATTCTCGGGATCAATTCGCTGTTTTCGGGACTGGCGTGCGCGGCGATTTTTGTGCTGGGGCGCGAACTTCTCGGGCGGCAGGTGGGAGTGGTGGCGGGATGGTGGTTTGCGCTGGTACCGATTTATTGGCGGTATCCGACGACATGGGTGTGGGAGTTTCCGCTGAGCGGGCTGCTGCTGGTGTTGATCTTCCTGGTATCGGTGCGGCTGGACACGATGCGATGGCAACCATGGGCGGGATTTGGAGTTCTGTGGAGCGTAATGGCACTGGTAAGTCCGTCGCAACTGAGCGTGCTGCCCTTCACGCTGGCGTATCCGGCATGGAAGATCGCGCGTGGAAGAAAGATTCCATGGAAACAAATGGCGATCATGGTGGCGGTGTTCTGCATTGCGATTACACCGTGGCTGGCAAGAAACCGCGCAGTGTTCGGACGATGGGTGTTCCTACGTAGTAATTTCGGATTCGAGTTCTGGCTGGCGAATTATCCGGGCAGTAACGGCGCGAGCTGGGGAGGGCGGCATCCGGCATCGAACCCGCGCATCCTGGCCGAATACGAGAAGCTGGGAGAGATCGACTTTGCGAAGGAGAAACAGCGTGAGGCATTTCAATTCATCCGTGATTACCCAGGGGAATTCACGCGGTTGACGATGATGCGCATGACGGACTTCTGGGATGGAAGGACACTCATCTACGAGTCACCGGACGAACCGCTGAAGCCATGGATGATCCTGACGACTTCCCTGCTGGCATGGGCCGGACTGCTGCTGATGCTGCGAAACCGCAAGCGCGGGGCGTGGCTCTTCCTGACATTCATGCTGATTCTGCCGGCACCGTTCTACCTGACGTATACCGAACCGAAGTATCGGCATCCGCTGGAGCCCCTGATGTCAGTGATGACGGCGTATTTGCTGTGCGCGGTGTGGAACTGGGGAAGAAGATGGCAAAAGGCTTGATGTAGTGAAAAGGCAATCGAGCGGATTCGACGATTGCTTCCGACACTCTGAGCGTTCCAGAGAGGGGACTCGACGGGGTTCGGGGTTTTATTGGCTATCGGCCGGAGTATAGGGACGAAGAGCCATCATGCCGTCGCTCTGATCGACGTACCAGACAGTGCGGTCGTGGAAATACTGAAGTAGCCGCAGGTTGGCGGAGCCCATATCGCGCGCCCAGACGATGTGCGAGGCGTCAATGTCGGGCTTGTTGTAGACCCAGTCGCGATAGTCGTCGAACGAAGGCGAAAGGTGGACGATGACAAGCTGCTTGCCGGGGAGACGGTCAAGGCGGCTGACAATGCTGGCACGCTGTATCTCCTGGCGAGGTGCCCCCTCCTCATAGGTAAAGTTGTAGGGATCGATCAACTGCTCGCCAATGCGAACGGCGAACCAGGCCGCGAGAAGAAGTATGAATGCGCGAGACATGGCGAGTCCTATGCGACGTCCACGGATGGACCACGCGCGCATGGCACGGAAGCCGACAAGCATGACAGCAATGAAGCAGGCGAGCGCAGGCGCGGCGTAGTGCACGACAGGCGCGTAAATCTCAACGAAAACTCCGATCAACACAAGCATCGCGGTGATGGCGGCCAAGCGTAGACGCCGGCTGCGACGAGAGACTAGGAAGCCAGGAATCAGAAGAAAGACGGCGGGCCAGAAGAGGGATTCGTAGTAGGCCGTACAGCGCTGGAGAAAGAGTTCACGGCGCCCCTCAGAGAAGCGCATCGTCAAGTAGGGGAGGAGCTCCCAGTAGACATAGAAGCGGCGCATGACGGCGTGATCGTAGTGAGGAATGGGATTGCGCTTCTCCCAGATAAACGGTTTAGTGATGTGGTAGCGAGCCTGGTTGGCGATGTAAGGCATCTCCAGCGGGTGTCCGGTGCCACGCCAGTTGTAATAGAGCATGAAAGCGGTGCCGAGGATAAGCACGACAACCGCAGGCAGGACGACCTTGCGAAAAATCAGGGAAAAGCGCTGACGCTCACGAACTATCCAGAAAAAAGCGGCCAGACCGCACGGAATGCCACAGACCAGACCTTCGTAGGGACGGGAGTTGGCGAGAACAATAAGGGCAAATCCGAAGAGCAGGCCGTAAAGGATGCGCGGGTTGCGTCGCAAACGGGGCCACGCACCAAGCAGGACGGCTCCGGCAGCAGCAGCCACGGCGCCACCAAAGTAGGAATTGATCCAGTAACTGAAGATGTCCCAGCGAAGGACACAGAAAATAGCCCCGAGGAACGCCCAATGCGGAGGCATGTAGGCCTGCAACATCCAACAAACGGCGGCGCACATGATTGCCATGCTTAGCCAGACGCCCCACCAGGGGTGTCCGAAAAGCAGGATGCTGGCAGCGAGAACCAACCCTTGCGCGGGCGGATACATCGATTGATATGTTGGCCACATGTTGACGTGGAAGGTCTCAAAGAAGATGGCCATTGGGTGGACAGGATTTGTGAGACGTCCGGCAGCGAAGGTCTCGGCCTGAAGAATGTAACTGAATTCGTCGTGAAAGGCCGGAACCGGGATGGGTAGAAAGACAAGCAGAACAGCGCGCAGAATGAGCGTTCCGAGGAAGATGGTAAGAACGGAGCGTCGCCGGTTACCGGCGATACGGATAAAGGACTGCTCAAGACGGCGGAACCAGCGGGCACGTGAGCGTGCAAGAAGAAGCGCCAGAAGACAGACCGCTCCCCAGAAAACGAGTTCCATATAGAACGGATAGGGGCTGATGTCGAAGACCGTGTTCCTGGCCGCGTGCACTAGCCGTAATAGGAAACCAAGAAATTCCTTATTCATAGGGTCGGGATGTAACTGCGCGCATTGAGTTTACGTCAAGCGGCAGCCATCGTATAGACTCACAGGTTCCATGCACGGGTGGGGTTGTGCGCCAGACGGAAGTCGCATTTAGCAGGCATGAAAAATGGAACTATTGCTTATAATCACACGAACTGACAATGCCAGCCATTGAGACATTTGCACTCGCGAAATATTACAACATCGGCTTTTGGCGGAAGCGGCGGAAAGACGCGCTGAAGTCGCTGACGCTGACGGTCGAAGAGGGCGAAGTGTTCGGCTATCTTGGACCGAACGGCGCCGGGAAAACAACCACGCTGCGACTGCTGATGGGACTGGTATATCCCACGGCTGGCTCGGCGCGCATCCTGGGAAAAGCGCTGGACGATCCGGCGATGAAAGCGCAGATCGGATTCCTGCCGGAACAACCCTACTTCTACGATCACCTGACTCCGAAAGAATTGCTGACCTACTATGCCCGGCTCTCCGGCGTGCCAGGCAAGGACCGGGCGCGCAAAGTGGATGCCGCGCTGGCACGCGTGGGCATGTCAGAGTCAGCGGGAATCCAGATGAGGAAGTTTTCCAAGGGCATGCTGCAACGGGTGGGAATTGCGCAGGCGATTGTACACGATCCGAAACTGATCTTCCTGGACGAACCGATGTCCGGGCTGGACCCGGTGGGACGGCGCGAGGTAAGAGACCTGATCCAGAACCTGCACGAGGAAGGAAAGACGATCTTTTTCTCGACACACATTCTCTCCGACGCGGAGACGGTGTGCGATCGCGTGGCGGTGTTGAACAAGGGTGAACTGCGCGGCATCGGTGTGGTAGCCGACCTAGTAAGCGAAGTGAGCGGGCAGGTGGAGTTTGTCTGGACAGGCGCGGCGGCAACGGCGGAGATTGCGGCGCTGGGTGGCAAGACGCATGTGGCGAGCGAAACGTTTCGCACGGTGCTGGCGCAGGAAGCGACGGACCGGGCAATCGACGCGATACGCGGAGCGGGAGGAAAGTTGATTTCAGTGACGCCAGTGAGGGCGACCCTGGAGGATTACTTCCTGTCAAAGCTGGAAACGGTGGAGCGCGATGCGCAAAACATGCAGGAGGTGACGCGATGATCGGCCGACTGTGGGCAATCGCGTACAGCACGTTCCGCGAAGCGGTGAGGGACCGCGTGCTCTATAACCTGATCGTGTTCGCACTGCTGATTGTGGGCGCGGCGCTGCTGGTGGGACAGATTTCCATCGGCATCGAACGGCTAGTGCTGGTGAACCTGGGGCTGACATCGATTTCGCTATTCGGCATCGTGATCGCGATCTTCATAGGGATTGGGCTGGTGTCGAAGGAGATCGAGAAACGGACGCTCTACACGGTGCTGGCAGCGCGTCCGGTGCGGCGGTGGGAGTTCATCATCGGGAAATTCCTGGGACTGGTGGGAACGCTGGCGGTGAATGCGTTCTTCATGAGCATTGGGTTCTTCGCCGCACTGCTCTACTTGACACACCGGTTCCAGCGGGCGGACGCGAACCTGCTGGTAGCGATCTACTTCATTCTGCTGCAATTCGTGTTGATCACGTCACTGGCCCTGTTCTTCTCGACGTTCTCTTCCCCGCTACTGTCGGCAGTGTTTGCATTCTCGCTGTTCGTGATTGGAACGTTTGCGGACGACATGCGCGGCTTTGCGAAGTTGACAGAGGGCGGGACAAAGTGGGTGATGACCGGAATATCGTATCTTGTGCCAAACTTCTCTTCCCTGAACGTAATTTCGCAGGTGGCACACTCGGTGCCGGTGCCGGGACACTTGGTGCTGCTGAATACGCTGTACGTGCTGGTGTATGCGGTGGCAGTGAACTGCGCGGCGGTGCTGGTGTTTGAGAAGAGGAATCTGAAGTAAGGAAGTCACGAGACGCGAGTCACGAGCGACGAAACGAAACATGAAGCGTCAAAGCGTAACGACGATGATTGCCGGAGGGCTGCTGGTAATTTGTCTGGCGGCAAGCATCGGCGTGTCGCAAAAAGTGGACTGGGAGCGCGGCGACGTTACGTTGCAGGATGTGCTCTATATTCCGTCGCCGAACACGGTTAAGCACCTCTCGCTGGGATACAACGGGCTGCTGGCGGACATCTACTGGACGCGGGCGGTGCAGTACTTCGGCAGTAAACACCATGAACACTCGCTGAACTACAAGCTACTGGCGCCATTGCTGGACATCACAACGACGCTCGATCCGCACCTGATTACGGCGTATGAGTTTGGCTCGATCTTCCTGTCACAGAAACCGCCTGAGGGTGCGGGCGATCCGCATGCGGCAGTGCGATTGGTGGGACGCGGAATCCGCGAAAACCCCAAGGACTGGCGGCTGTGGTACCACCTGGGATTCATCTACTGGCAGGAGCTGCACGATCCAAAGACGGCCTCGGAGTGCTTCCTGAGAGGCTCGGAGGTTCCAGGGGCTCTGCCGTGGATGAAGGTGATGGCGGCGGCGCTGGCACAAAACGCAGGCGAGGCGGAGACGGCGCGCTATCTATGGACGAATATCCTGAACAGCACGACGGATAAGGATATCCGAGCGAATGCGGAGAAGCGGCTGATCGCACTACGGGCAGACGAGGAAGTGACGATCCTGCAGGAGTACGTGGACCGCTTCCAGAAGGCAAAAGGACATGCACCGGAAAGCTGGATGGAGATGATCCAGGCAGGGATGCTGCGGAGGATTCCGATCGATCCGGTGGGGTATCCATACCAGTTGGTGAATGGGCGTGTGCAGGTGGCGAGGCCGGACTTGCTGCCGTTCATTACAAAAGGACTGCCGGCAGGTAAGCAAAGTACGGTGATGCCGAAGATATCATAAAGGCGGTTTCGAAAGTTTCGGAGGATTTCCGGGTTTGTATTGGGTGGAAGGATGAATTTATAAGGGAATGATGCGCAATCTTGGGCGGTTGGTGGCGGTAATACTTCTCTGCGGCGCAGGCCTGGCAAGTTCAACGGCGGTCGCACAAACTCCTCCGGATATACACAAAGTTGCCGATGCAGTAGACAGGCACTATAACGGGCTGCGGTCGCTGGAAGCCGGGTTCACGGAAGTGTATGCGGGTGCCGGGATGACGCGGACGGAGTCGGGCACGATGTGGATGAAGAAGCCCGGCAAGATGCGCTGGGAATATACGTCGCCGCGGCAGAAGCTGTTCGTGACGGACGGCAAGACGGCGTGGTTCTACGTGCCGGGCGAAAAGCAGGCGAGACGCACACCGGTGAAAAAACTGGCTGACTTCCGTTCGCCGCTGCGTTACATGCTGGGACACACGAAGCTGGTGAAGGAGTTCAAGGGACTGTCGTGGGCACCGGACAAAAAGCCGCGACGGGCAGGCGACTTGATGCTGCGGGGAGTGCCGAATGGCATGGGAGACAGCGTTTCGCAGGTACTGCTGGAGATTACTCCCGATTACACGATCGTTGGGATCGAAGTGGAAGAGCTGGATGGTTCCGTAACAGAATTTCGCTTCCGAGACGAAAAGGACAACGTCCAAGTACCGGTTGGACGGTTTAAGTTTGTTCCACCGCCGGGAGTGGAAGTGATGGATGCTCAGGAACTAGAACCGTAGGGCGAGTTTGAAGGTTTCGGTGAGACGGCGGGGCCTGTCCTGCCTGATCTATCCGGCCGTTCGATTCGAGCCGTCTACGGGACATTCCGGCATTGAAAGCTCTGAGACTTCCGCAAGTTTCGAAACATGGTTCCCGGCGGCAACGCTTTCCTTTTCAGAATGTTAGACTGATGCGACGGCGGAGTGGGCCGGACAGGGCACGGACATGGCGGAATTCGTCATCAAGATGGCCGATGAGCGGGGCCGAGTAGTGGAACAGGCCGAGTCTGGCCATTCGGCGACGGAAATCCGCGACCGGTTCGTGCAGCAGGGATTCCTAGTCTACTGGGTAAAACCGCGCGGGCTGCTGAGCACGCGGGAACTGCGGCTGGTGGCGCCGAAGATCAGGCTTGACCAGTTCGTGGTCTTTAACCAGCAGTTCGTGACGCTGGTGCACGCCGGATTGCCAATCGTGCAGGCGCTGGACCTGCTCTCCAAGCGGCAGCGCAACGAGTATTTCAAGTCCCTGCTGGAAAATGTCCGCGACCGCGTCAAGGGTGGCGAACTGCTGTCGGAGGCGTTCGAAGCACAGGGGGCATTCCCGAAGATTTATTCGACGACAATCCTGGCGGGCGAAAAGAGCGGCAACTTGGAAGAAGTGCTGACGCGGTATCTAACCTTCCTGCGGCTGACACTGACCTTCCGCAAGAAACTGCTGGCATCGTTGATTTATCCGGCGGTGCTGGTGGTAGGCGTGATTGCGTTGATGACGATGCTGGTGACATACGTGGTGCCGCAGTTCGCCAGCCTGTATAAAGACCTGAACGAACCACTGCCGCAGATTACGCAATTCACGATTGCAATGTCGCTGAAGGCGAAAACGTATCTGCCGCTGATCATCGTGTTGGCAATCGCGGCGGTGATCGGCCTGAGACGATGGGCGAAGACGCCAAAGGGCGGCGAGAGGGTAGACCGGTTCAAGCTGGGGCTGCCGGTGTTCGGATCGATCTGGATACGATACCAGGTGGCGATGTTTACGCGCATGTTGTCGACGCTGCTTTCCGGCGGACTACCGCTAATGCAGGCGCTGGAAACGGCTGGGCAGTCGATGCAGAGCCAGCTGATGAACCTAGGGATTGAACATGCGAAACAGGGCGTGCGCGAAGGTCGCAGCCTGCACGAGACACTGGAAGAGACAAAATTCATTCCGGACCTGGCAGTGGAAATGGTCGAGGTGGGCGAGTCGACAGGCGCACTGCCGGCGATGCTGACCTCGGTATCAGAGTTTTACGAGGAAGACGTGCAGAACGCGATGAGTGCCGCGATGGCACTGATCGAACCGGTCATCCTGCTCTTCATGGGCGTGGTGGTCGGATTCATATTGATTTCGCTTTACCTGCCTATATTCAGCATAGGCGCCAACGGCATGCACTGATGCGGCACGCGGGAGTAACTGGTTTTTATGGCTCAACTGTTCGCACAACCATTTTCCGCCGACGATAGCGACGAGACACGCGCACGGGAGCTGGCGCGCCGCTATCGCTGCGAGTTCGTGGACCTGAAGAACTACAAGATTCAGCACGACCTGATGAAGAAAGTCCCGGTGGAACTGATGTTCCGCGACAATTTCATCCCGCTGGAAGAACTGGCGGACGGACGACTGGCAATCGCCATCGCCGATCCAAGCCAGTTGATGATGATCGACGAGATCAGCCTGATGCTGGGGCGGCGGATCGTGGCAAAGGTCGCGACGCTGGCGCAGATCATCGAGTTCCTGAAGAAAACCGAACAGTCGCAGCGCGTGCTGGACGAAGCGGGCGAGACGTTTACGCTGGACGTGATCCGCGAGGACGAAAATGGCGGCGACGAGACGATCTCGATCGAGAAGCTGACGCAAGAGAGCGACTTCAGCCCGATCATCCGCCTGGTGGACACGACAATCTTCACCGCACTTCAGCGCAGAGCGAGCGATATTCACATCGAGACGCGCGACGACTCGGTGGTGATCAAGTACCGCATCGACGGCGTGCTGCAGGAGGCGATGAAACCGATCGCCAAGGAACATCACTCGACGATCATCTCGCGCATCAAGGTGATGAGCGAGCTGGACATCGCGGAGCGGCGCATACCGCAGGACGGACGTTTCCGAGTGCGCTACAACGGACGCTCCATCGACTTTCGCGTCTCGATCATGCCAAGCATCAACGGCGAAGACGCAGTGCTGCGCGTGCTGGACAAAGAGTCGATGAGCGAAAAGTTCCACAAGTTGACGCTGGACGTGGTGGGCTTCAGCGACGACGATATCCGGCGCTTCCGGCGCTACACCGCGGAACCTTATGGCATGGTGCTGGTGACCGGGCCGACGGGCTCGGGAAAAACAACCACACTGTACGCGGCGCTGAACGAGATCAAGACGGACGAAGACAAGATCATCACGATTGAAGACCCGGTGGAATACCAGATCCGCGGCGTCACGCAGATTCCGGTAAATGAAAAGAAGGGGCTGACGTTCGCGAGAGGATTGCGGTCCATTCTGCGACACGACCCGGACAAGATCATGGTGGGCGAAATCCGTGACGCGGAGACGGCGCAAATCGCCATTCAGTCGGCATTGACGGGCCACCTGGTGTTTACGACGGTCCACGCCAATAACGTGGTGGACGTGATTGGGCGCTTCCTGAACATGGGGGTGGAGCCGTATAACTTTGTATCCGCGCTGAATTGCATCCTGGCACAACGGTTGGTGCGCGTGATCTGCGAGCATTGCAAGCAGGAAGTGCAGTATACGAATGAAGCTCTGGAAGCGAGCGGCCTGGACCCGCAGGCGTGGCGCGAAATTCCCTTCTACGAAGGGCCGGGATGCATCGAGTGCTCAGGAACGGGCTTCCGCGGAAGAACGGCGATCCACGAACTTCTGGACCTGACAGACCGTATTCGCGAGATGATCCTGGAAAAAAAGCCGAGCTCGGAGATTCGAAAAGCAGCGCGCGAAGAAGGAATGCATTTTCTCCGCGAGTCAGCGCTTGCTAAAGTGAAGTCGGGCGTTACGACGCTGAAAGAGATCAATAAGGTGACATTCATCGAGACGACTCGATAGGACCCCCGGGAGCGGAATGGCCGATAAACACCGAGTAGGGCAGAAGCCGGCAATTGCGTGCGAGATTACCGCCACACTGGTAGCGGCGGCACGCGTCTCACCGCATGGCGATATGATCGAGATTGTGCATTCGCGCACCCTGCCGGCGGGAGCAGTGACGCCTTCACTGACGGGAACGAACGTGGTGAACCGCGAGGCAGTGCGCGACGCCGTGGCGGAGACAATTGGCGCGGTGGGCGGACGAACACGCGATGTGATTGCGGTGATTCCGGACGCAACGGTAAAAATCACCCTGCTGGACTTCGATACGCTGCCGGAGAAAAACGACGATGCCGAACCAGTGGTAAGGTTCCGGCTAAAGAAATCGCTGCCGTTCGACGTTGAAAAAGCATCCGTGAGCTACGACGCCAAGCGCGCGCAGGAAGGCGTGCGCGTGGTGACGGCTACAATGCTGCAATCGGTGCGCGACGAATACGAATCGGTGATCCGGGAGGCAGGTTATATGCCCGGCATCGTGATGCCTTCCACGCTGGCGGCGCTGGGCGCGATGGACGGAAGCCGTCCGACGATGCTGCTGAAACTGGACGCGGAAACGACTTCCGTGGCGATTGTGAATCATGACGAACTGCTGCTGTTCCGCACACTGGAGGGCGGCACGGCGGGACAGATCAGCGCGGAACGGCTGGCGGAAGACGTGTATCCCTCACTGGTGTACTTCCAGGATACGTACGGAGAAAACGTGGAACGTGTGCTGGTGAGCGGCGTGGCCAATGTGAACGAAGTGGCGGAGGCGCTCCAGCAGCAGACGGGATCGCGAATCGACGACCTGATGCGCACGGCAAACCTGACGGCCACGGGGATGCGTCCGGAAGTGGCGGGAGTGATGGGCGCGTTACTGTAATCCAAAGGACAGACTGCATGCGGGTAAACATCAATTTAGCGAGCCAGCCTTACCAGGATGTCCGGCGCTTTATAAAGCGCTGGGGGACACTGGCACTGGCGTTCGCCGTGGTGAGCTGCGGTCTGGCGTGGTACGCGGTGCACTCGTGGCAGAAGTCGCGCAACATCAACCGGGAGATCAGCCAGGTCGAGAGCCAAATCCAGGTGCTGGAGACAGACCGGAAGCAGGCGGAAGAACTGCTGGCGAAGCCGGAAAACAAGGAAGTTTCCGAAGATTCGCACTTTCTGAACCAGTTGATTGCGCGCAAGTCGTTCTCGTGGACACGAGTGTTCATGGAACTGGAACAGATCATGCCGCCGGGATTGCACGTGGTTTCCATCCTGCCGCAATTGACGCCTGACAACCAACTGGGACTGCGGTTGACGGTGGCTGGCACTTCCCGCGATCGCGCGCTGGACCTGGTGAAGGAACTGGAAAAGTCGCCGGTGTTTGTGCAGCCGGAATTGCGGTCGGAACTGATGCTGACGCCGCAGGCCCAAAGCACGGACACGGTGCAATTCGAGATCAGCGCGGTATACGTCCCAAAACCAATTTCAGAAAACACGGCAAAGCCAGAGGGCAAGGGCAAAAAGAGCGCTTCCGCGGAATCCAAGGCCCAGCCAAAGGAGGCCCGGCGATGATGCGGAACGTCCCGGACGTGAAGCGAGCGCTACTGGCGGCGGCGGCGATCTTCCTGGTGCTGGACCTGGCGGCGGTAACGCTGTTACTGTCTCCGGCGGGCCAGCCGACCACAAGCCGCGAGGCCGACTATACCCAGTTACGGGCGGAACTCGCGGAGAAAAAGCACGATGACCTGCCAGCCCGTGACATCGACAAGCGGCTGGCAATAGCTCGAAAACAGATTGCGGAGTTCTACGCGGACCGGCTGCCGACAGAGTATTCGACGATCTCAGAGACGCTGGGAAAGATGGCGGCGAGCAACCACGTGCAGCTTGCGGCCGTGAAGTACAACGCGAAGGCCGCCTCGGTGAAGGGTCTACAGCAGGTGGAAATCACGGTGAGCGTGGTGGGCGACTACACGTCGGAGATGGAGTTCATCAACACGGTGGAGCGCGAGAAGATGCTGTTCGTGCTGAACCAGGTGAACTTCGGCGGAACGCAAAACGGGGCCATGCGAGTGGATCTGCACATGGAAACCTATATAAGGAACGCGGCCTAACGTGAAGATCGGAACGGAAAACCGGAAAGAGGTGATCGCGGCGACCGTGCTGGGCGTAATCGCCATCGTGTTCCTGGGGCAGGCGTTTTTGTGGAAGCCCGAACCGGCGCAGGGACCAGCAACCGCGAAGACATCGAAGAGCACAAAAAAGCTGGAGATCAATTCCCTGGATCCGACGCTGCAGCTGGACCTGCTGAAGGCCAGCGAAGACGTGAAATACGAAGGCAATGGCAGGAACATCTTTCGCGCACAGGCCGAACCGCTCCCCAAGCCGTTGGCGAGCCCGCTAAAGAACGGAATTGGCAAAGAGATTCCGGCGGCGCCACCGAAACCCGCAGGGCCTCCACCGATCAACCTGAGATTTTTCGGATTCGAAAGCCGCCCGGGACATCCGCAACGCATCTTTCTATCACAGGGAGAGGACGTCTTCGTGGCGAGCGAGGGCGACGTGGTCAAGCGGCGGTATAAGGTTGTGAAGATACTGAAGAACGCAGTGGAGATCGAAGACATGCTGAACAACACGCAGCAGACGATCCCACTGACGCAGGGTTGAGATGTATTGCGGCAGTCTAAAATGCGGGCGCAGGCACAGCGAAAAAGGTTACACGCTGCTGTACCTGATCCTGATGATGGCGCTGATAGCGCTCGCGATGGCAGCGGCAGCACCGCGACTGGCAACGGAGATCAAGCGCGACCGCGAAGACGAGATGATCCATCGCGGTGTTCAATACGCACGAGCGATCCAGAAGTTCTACAAGAAATTCGGCCGCTATCCCACCACGCTGAAACAACTGGAAAACACGAACAATATCCGGTTCATCCGCCGACTCTACAAAGACCCGATGACGAAAGACGGAAGCTGGAAACTGGTCCATGTGGGAGATATCCAGTTTGGGCAGACGGGCGGATTGGGATCGCTGCCGGCAAGCCAGATGGGACAGGGCGGCCTGAGTGGGTCACCGGACATGCAGGGCTCGCAACCGGGAGGCCTTGCCCCGCAGGGTACAACTCCGTCGCAGGGCGCGACTCCGGGAACTCCGGCGAGCGGAGAGAATAGCGGACAGTCAGGGGGCGGAGAGGTGTTTGGAGGCGGGGCAATCATCGGCGTGGTGAGCAAGAGCAAGGCGCAGGGGTTGCACGAATTCGGCGGAAAGAGCCACTACAATGAGTGGTACTTTGTTTACGATCCGCTGCAGGATCGGGGCGCGCTGATCCGTGGGCCGTATAATCCGCAGGCGTTCCAGGGACAGTACGGTACTCCGGGCGGAACCGGGTTGCCAGGAACAAAGTCACCGACTTCGGGGACCGGGTTGCCGAATATTCCGGGGGTAACCAACCCGGGCGGCGTGCTGAACCCAACTACGCCAACTTCACCACCACAGACGCCATAAGAGGCTGGAACACAGAAGATTACAGAAGGCAGAAAAGCCTCGCCGGGTTGGCGAGGCTTTTGAACTTTTGCGTGGGCCAGGAGGTTACGCCTGGAAGGAACTGCCGCAGCCGCAGGTGCTCTTAACGTTCGGGTTTTCAAACTTGAATCCAGCGCCTTCGAGCGACTCGACGTAGTCGACAACAGCGCCCTGAAGGTACATGAGCGACGTCGCGTCGACGTAGACCTTGAGGCCGTCAAAGTCGAAGACCTTGTCCATGGCGCCAGAGCCGTTCTCAAACTGCATGCTGTACTGGAAGCCGGAGCAGCCACCGCCAACAACACCCACGCGGAGGCCGGCAGGAACCGGATTCTGCTGCGCCATGATCTCCTTGACCTTGGCGACGGCGGACGCGCTCAGGGTGACCGGATAGCTCTTTTTTTCGGGAGTTGCAGTCTCTGGAGTTGTTGTCGTTGTAGCCATTGTTCTCTCCTAAAAGCTCTCTAGAAATTATAGCAGACGGGCCCAAAATACTATCACAGAGCGCTGTGACACGAAGGGGTTACGGAGAAGTGCCAGCAAATCCCCGGCGCAATCAGCCGTCCGCGATTCCGCTAGTAGGTTCGATGCCGGGTACGGGGGAAGAGTCGCAGAAAGTGAAAGCGAAGAAGAAGGAGCGTCCAGAATGAGGAATGGGGACTGCGCACGGGGAACGGCTTTTGGAGGAGCGGCAAACAAGGGCGCATTTTGCCGTTCCTAGAAAGACGGCGGCGGGCTATAATCCTCCACCATTCAGGCCCCGTACCGCGGTTCCGCCGTGGATCCAGAAGAGCGAGGTTCGTGGCGGCGCAACGTGCACGAGGAATCGAACTCTAGAGGTGGCATATGGGAACGCTGACTGTGCTGCTGATTATCTGGGCTGTACTGACCACAATCCTCATTGTGCTGATCATCTACCGCAGCACCTTGACGATGCATGAAGAAGATCAACTGTTTCTGGACGACTCCGAGTCGCACATCCAGAAGGAGCAGCAGGAAATTCTCCGGAAGGTTCACAATATTACGCCGTATGTGAAAGTTCTGGGAGCCACCTCAGGGCTGTTGATCCTGGTGATTGCCGGGATCTGGGTGTGGCGAGGACTGAATTCGATGTGAGCTGCCGCATGACCAGGCCATAAGCCGAAGAGATTACAAAAAGAACATTACAGAGAAAACGAAGAGGCGCGCTTCGCCGGATGCGGATGCGCGCATTTTTCGTTTGAAGCTAGGTTTTTGAATAATCGTCAAAGACAAGCGGGTTGGGACGGCGGACGTTGCCGACACGCACACAACGATTCCCTTCCAGGAATCCAAGCAGGGGCTCGGCGAGAATTTCGCCGCGCCACCCTTCGAGCAATGGCGGACGATGGTTGTTTTCCTTGTCGAGATACCACCGCACGAGTTCCTGTAAATCCGCGGTGGTAGCCATCAGGGCGGGATCGACATCGTACTCGGCGGCAAGGCCGTTGGAAGCAACAGAAAGCAGCTTGGTGAGGACGGCCACCTGCGGCGGATCTTCGCGACGCTCATTGGAAGGAAGCTGGGGTTCGGGCGTTTGGAGCGCGAGCTGAACGGCCTCCAGGACATCAAGCTCGGAGTTGCGGAAGAGCTTGCGATCAAGGCCGCGAATAGCAAAAAGGTCCTCGATGGAATGCGGCGAACGGCGCGCGATCTCAATGAGCAGGCTGTCACTAAGGACACGGATGGACGGCAGGTTGGAGTGCCGGGCAATGCGGTCACGCCAGCGCCACAACTCGCGCAGCACCGCCAACTGGCGGCGGCTAAGACGCGCGCTGCCGGAGACGCGCCAGCGCTCCTCGTCGCGCAGAACATCCTCGACAAGACCGGCACACTCACCAAGAATCCACTCGACACGCCCCATCTTTTCAGCACGATGAAGGAGCTTCTGGCGCATCTGCAAGAGGTAGCGGACGTCATCGGCAGCGTATTTGAGCTGGACAGGAGCCAGAGGACGCTTCTTCCAATCGGTGAAGCTTTCGCCGCCCTGCACCTTGGTATTGAGAATCCGCAGGACAAGATTGGTGTGGCTGAGCGGATAACCGTAACCAAGCAGGCCAGCGGCGATCTGGAGATCAAGAACGTGGCCGGGAGCGACACCAGCACCCTTGGCGCAGAATTTCACTTCCTGGCGGGCGGCCACGGTGACGATTTCGCGGCCGGAACCGACAAGCACGCCCCAGAACTCCTTGAGGTTGGAAAGTGCAAGCGGGTCCACAATCCAGATGCCTTCGGGTGTAGCGATCTGAACGAGACAAAGCGCCGGCTCGTAACGGCCCTCTGAGATGAACTCGGTATCGAGACCCACGACAGACTGCTGCCGCAGGTGGTCGATGAGGGCCCCTAGTTTCTTCTGGTTGTCGACGTACTGCGGAACGATCTTGTCCATGGGCGAAACGACATTGTAAATGGTTCCGGTGCCCGTTGAGTAACTGAAGAAACGGGAGGTGGTGACCAACGGGAACTCGGAGCGGCGCAGGAGATGTAGTACATTGGGCGGCTGACTCCGGAACGACGCCATGCAGGCTCGCAATTCCAAGGAAGATACCGACGGTGACAAACAATTACACGGTGCTCGACCTAATAGGGATTGGTGAGACAATCGCCACTTTTTCTCTTTTCTTCATTGCGCCGGGCTACCTATTTGGTCTCTTGATACCGTCCCTGCGCCTGCGGGAGAAGAGCCCGCTGGAGAAAACGCTTTGGGCGGTGCTGCTTTCGGTCTCGCTTACACCGCTGATTGCGTCCCTGTTGGGGCGGATATCACTCTGGGTGGCTATTGGGACGATGCTTGCGATGGACGCAGTATTCCTCGTAATTCTGTTTCGAGGGTTGCTCCGGCAAGGCTTTCCCAAATTATCCCGGGTTCGGCGGAGCACCTGGGCAGCGTGGATTATCGTCATCGCCTGGACACTGGCCACGGTCGGGACGCAAGTCGACTGGCAAATCGGTCATAAGCTGTATTGGAGTTCCACGACGTTTGACCACAGCGTAAGGACAGCGTTCGTGGGATCGGCAGCGCGGACCGGCGTGCCTCCGCAAAATCCTTTCTACTACCCCGGACACCCGGTGGGCCTGCGTTACTACTACTTCTGGATAGTGGCCTGCGCGCTGCCCGTGAAATTAGCGGGCGCGGATCCGCGACTGGCGATGCTGGCAAGCACGGCGTGGTGCGGATACGCGCTGCTGGCACTGATCCCGCTGATGCTCAAGCTGTTTTGTGAAGAGAAGTATCGGTTGCGACGACGGTCGATCCTCGGGATGGGGCTGCTGCTGGTGACCGGACTGGACCTCATCCCGACGCTAGTATTCCGGCTCTCGGCGATGCATAACGTCTTTGCCGACATGGAATGGTGGGACGGCAACCAGATCACTTCGTGGCTCGATTCGCTGATGTTTGTACCGCACCACGTGGCTGGACTGATCGCATGCATGGCGGGACTACTGGTGTTGTGGAGCGCACGTGAAGGCTATTCCACTCGCGACAAGATGATCGCGGCATCGGCGGCAGGAGCGCTATTCGCCAGCACAGCGGGGTCATCGGTCTACGTTGCACTCGCCTTCGGCGTCGCAATGGTGATGTGGTATTTGCTAGCCTTGCTGGGCAGGTGGCATACGGACAGGTTGTTAATCATCGTTTCAGGCACGGTCGCAGTAATCCTTTCAATCCCATATCTCCACGAACTGCTGGCGGCGGGCGCAGGGGGAGGTTTTGCGGTCATCGCAATCCGCGAGTTCCGGGGGCTGCATGAAATGATGTGGCACTACGGGTTGGGGCAAGAGTGGGTGAACACGATCGCGAGCATACTTTTTCTGCCGATGCTTTACCTGCTGGAACTAGGATTCTTCATGATCGTGATGCTGATGCGCGCCAAGCAGGACTGGCGAAGCCGGTTACCGCTGCCGCGCCGGGAAATTGTGGCATGGACAATGATCGCAAGCAGCTTCCTGCTCGGATCATTCCTTAAGTCAGACACAATCTCGGTGAACGATCTTGGCTTCCGATGTTTTCTACCTGCGCAGCTCATCTTGCTGCTGTGGGCAGCTCCATTGGTAGATACGTGGTGGTTCGGAAGCAAAAAGGAACAAAAAGAGCTGCGTTTCGACGTGGTTCGCCCACGCGTGCTTACACTGATGCTGGTGTTGGGCGTGTACGCCACGATCTACCAGGCGGTAAACAACCGGGTGTTCATGTATTTCGGGGATCACGGCGCATATACGATGCCGAGCTTCATTCCTCCGCCCGGACAGATCGGGGAAAAGGCGTACGAGATACGCAGCCTCTATCAGAAACTGGACGCGCAGATCCCGACGAATGCAATCGTGCAACACAACCCGGTAACCAAGAATTACATTGGAAACCTGCTTTATGCCGATCGGCAGGCGATGGCGGCAATCGTGGTCTGCGGCAGCCAGTTCGGTGGAGACCCAATCCCCTGCTATAACCGCGAACTGGAGTTGAATCAGATATTCAGTCATCCAAAGCCCTCGGACACCGAGACTCTGGACGCGACCTGCCGCGAGCTGCACATCAACGTGCTGGTAGTGAAAAGCGGAGATGAGGTCTGGTGGCATAAACATAGCTGGGTGTGGACGAGAAAACCCCTGGTCGCCAACCGGGATGCACGGGCCATTGCGTGCGGAGACGGAGTGCCGAGCCCAAATGAATCGGCACGACTGAACACGACGTCCCACTAACGCAGGGAAGTCGCCGTATAGACCTATTTCATTTGGAAAGTTTTCGCTCCTTATTACAAAACCCTTCACGGCACCTTCGCGCGAATTTGCGGATGTGCGTTCGCAAATGAAGCGAATTGCCCAAAGCGTGCATCCTAAAGATGTTGCAGAAAAACGCTAATGCCGGAAGATAATGGCAGGCAGATGCTGGGGTGAGGAAATGAGGAGTGGCAATATGGCAGCTTGTGGCGCAGGAGCCCGCGCTTGGTAGGGGCAGGGAGGAACATTGCTCCCGGCGGTCCGGGAATGGGACCTCGATGGACACGCGGCGCAAAGGATGCTGCCGGAACAGCCTATTCCACGGAGAGCACAGTCTGGTACACGCTGGCGGCTGGCGTTGTTACCGAAGTTTATTATCCAACCATTGATTCGCCACAGATACGTGACCTGCAATACCTGGCCACGGATGGCAAGACATTCTTCCACGATGGACGTCGCGGATTCGCGCACGAAATTGCATGTGTCGACCACAGCGCGCTGGGATTCGAGCTAACCAACAAGGCCAACGAGCAACCTTATACGCTGCACCAAACGGTGATCGGCGACCCCCACCTGAATTGCCTGCTGGTGCACACACGGGTGGAAGGCGATGCGGAGCTGCTGAAGCGTCTGAAGCTATACGTGCTGTGCGCGCCACACCTGGAAATTGGCGGCTGGCACAATAACGGCGAAGTAATGGAGATCAAGGGACGGCGCATCTTGGTTGCCTACAAGGGAAATACCTGGTTGGCCATGTGCGCGACAGCTCCCTTCCTGCGGTGCAGTGCGGGATACGTGGGCGTGAACGACGGCTGGACCGATCTGGCAGACAACTACCAGATGGACTGCGAGTACGACGCGGCGCTCGATGGCAATATCGCGCTTACCGGAGAGATCGATCTCTCCAGAACGAAGGAATTTACGCTTGGGCTGGCGTTCGGCAATTCTCTGCATAATGCCATCTCAACGCTGCTGCAATCGTTGAGCATTCCGTTCGAGCATTCGTTGGAATCCTTCATCGATCAATGGCACCGCACCGCAAAACGATTCAGCCTGGCGGAGAATCTTAAGTGCAGGGATTCGAAGTTGTTTGAGTTGAGCGTAAATCTGTTGCTGGCGCATGAGGACAAGAGCTATCCAGGAGCGTTGATCGCCGCGATGAGCATCCCATGGGGAAACGTCAAGGACGACAGCGAACTGGGCGGGTATCACCTGGTGTGGACGCGCGACATGGTGAGTTCGGCGGACGCACTGCTGGCAGTGGGCGACGTGCAAACACCGTTACGGGCGCTGATCTACCTGGACGTAACCCAACGCGAGGACGGCGGCTTCTACCAGAACTTCTGGATCGATGGAAACGCCTACTGGCAGGGCGTGCAACTGGACGAGGTGTCGTTCCCGGTCATCCTGGCATGGCGGCTTCATCAAAGTAAGG